>SWBZ01003199.1_pt1 | contig 88661 bp, 83 predicted proteins | sample 4693031 | NCBI WGS metagenome assembly SWBZ01 (sample SAMN10267274, study PRJNA491770) | bioreactor metagenome | isolation source: DHS bioreactor inoculated with | place: Japan: off Shimokita Peninsula
CCCCCCCGCCCGGCCGGTGTACTTACTCTTAAATTAAATGCGAGGTGTGAACGTGACTCTTTACTCTATCATTACTCTGGCCGCGGCGGTGGCCCTCGTCGCGGTGTCTATGGCCGCGGCCTCGGGCGGCGAAACCGCGGGGCAGAAATCGGCGGACGAAGAAGGAATAAAAGAAATCCATGCCAGGGACGCAAGGGCGCTTATCGAACAAAGGAAAAACGACGGGCTCGTCATACTCGACGTAAGGACGAAAGCCGAATTCCAGGACGGGCACATAAACGGCTCAGTCAACCTCGACTACAAGGACGGGGCCTTTAAGGAAAAGCTATCCGGGCTCGACACGTCGGCCACGTACATCGTCTACTGCCGCTCGGGCAGGCGGAGCTCCGAGGCCGCCGAGATCATGCAGGAAATGGGCTTCACCGACATCTACCACCTCGAAGAAGGGGTGCTCGGCTGGCAGAAAGCCGGCCTCCCCGTCACCCGTTAGCACGCCACGCGTGCAGGAGATCGAAGTAGCAGCGCATTGCAGTTACCACCATCCGCGCTTCCGGCGGTTTTAGCAGCTACCGCGCTACGTCGAAAACGACACTACGTGTCCGGACCGTGTCCGCTGACATACGAAGTAGCGGCGTATTGCCAATACAACCTCTCGCGCTTTAGTTGCTTCCGGCCTCAGAAAGTGCTACGTCTGAAATCACACTAAGTGTGCGCCACGCACGCGGGAAATCGAAGTAGCAGCGCATTGCAGCTGCCATCCAACGAGCTTCCGGGGATTTTAGCAACTGCCGCGCTACGTCGAAGAACTCACAAAGCGTGTCATTCCTGCGCAGGCAGGAATCCATTCAGTTATTCCTTTGCCTTTTCTTTAGTTTTTTATCCAAACGCGAGCGAGGAATCGGACGCCCTGAGCCGATTGCAAGAATGTATATCTGGTACTGCTCGGAAATACCTCAAATTAAAACAGTGAGAGATCTTCATTTGTAACATCTGTCACATCCTATTGAGAGAGGAGGCTTCTGAGCAAGTAAAGACTCAAGCATACACTTTACCAAAATAGAATATTCTCGATGTATCGATTCTATTATTACGTTTACAATATATTATAATTATATATACTTCTCTCTAATCTCGGGCGGCACACCTGTCGCCTGGCACAAAGAAAAGAGGGGGATACTCAATGAAGAAAGGGATAGTTCTATTCATCCCGCTGCTTGTTTTCGCATCGGGGTGCATACCGACCATCATCGGCGCGGCTGTTTACAAATCCAGCAAGACGCGCCAGGCGAAAGAAAGCTTCATAGAACAGTTCAACGCAACAAACCTCGAGCGCGAGAAGGCGGGACTTCCGCCGCTCGATCTCTGTACGGAAAAGTACGGCTTTGACAAGAAGTGGGCCGACGACGATCCTATTTGCGCCGAGCGCATAGCGAAGTACGAAGCCGGTGACAAAACGGCCCTCGGCCACCCAAAGCTCGAAGTGAAGGAGCCCGAGTCCGCGCAGGCTGCCCCGGCTGCCCCGCCCGCGCAGCCGCAGGTCACGCCCGGCCCCTATTAATTTCAGGCGTGGCGGCGCGTCTTCACAGGCAGTTTTGGAGAGCACTACTAGCATTTCAGTTTAAATTTTTTATCCCCCTTAGAAAAAGGGGGATATAGGGGGATTTATTACCGTTTCTCCATTTTATCCGCCCCTCCTTCAAGTATTCTATAACCCATGAGCCTGAATTTCCGGAGGAGCGAGGTAATCCCTGGTGCCTGAAACGCGCAAAGTCTATGGCGTCACGATAAACCGCCGCTTCTGGATACTGTCCGGCGTAAAGGACGGCCACGCCCACTTCTTTAACCACAAGGGGCACACAAAGGTCCTGCCCGTGGGCGAGCTGCCGCCGATAGAGAGAAAGGAAATTATCGCATGGAAGGTGCAGTACACTGCCGCCGAGCGCCTCCCGAACGAGCTCAAAACCGGCCAGCTCGATTTGTTGTGAGGCAGACTCTCTTGAGCTACCTTAAAATAAAGATATTCTAGTATTATCAGTTGTCTTTCCCAGGAGGCCACGCATGACGGCTGAACCCGCTACCCCCGCAAGCGCGCCCCATCCGCATTGGGGCGTCAAAATCTTTGCCCGCCTTCACGTGTTTCTGAACCGCCTGACGGGCGGACGATTTTTTAACAGCTTCGGAGGCAGCGAAATCTGCTTCGTCACGATGACGGGCGCAAGGAGCGGCCGCGTCCTCACGCTACCTCTTATGTACGTTCCGTATAATGAAGGCGTGCTTCTGGTCGCGTCGCTGGCGGGCGCCCCGAGTAACCCCTTCTGGTATTACAACCTCGTAAAGAATCCAGAGATCACGGTGCGTCACCGCCGCCAAGCGATGAAGCTCCGCACCCGTCTCGCCGAGCCCGGCGAGAAGCCCGGGCTATGGCCGATCTGCGACCGGCACTATCCGGGCTACGCCGACTACCGTAGGCGAACCACCCGCGACATTCCCATATTCGTGTGCGAGCCTGTCGCCTGAGAACGCAACACGCCCGCCACCGCAGGGCCCCGTTCCGGGACCCCGCGGCGTGAGCTGTACATTTCTTTTAGTGGTGAGTTACGACTTCAGCGTCAGCGAATGAGCACGAACTCGACGCGCCTGTTCTGCGCGCGGCCTTCCTCGGTATCGTTGGACGCGATCGGATTCAGCGGCCCGACGCCTACCCCGGCGAGCCTGTCGCCCGATACACCGTCCTTGACGAGCTGCCTTACGATGGCGTTGGCGCGGCGCTCGGAGAGCTTGATGTTGTAGTTGAAGTTGCCGGTGTTGTCCGTGTATCCGACTACGGCGACGTTAAGGTCCGGATACTGCTGCATCACGTTGGACAGTTTTTCGACAAGCTGCATGGCGTTCGGATTTATCTCCGCGCTGTCGAAAGCGAAGAACACCCCGCCGCTGATTACGACGCGGCCGTCGGACCTCAGGGCGTTGGCGATGTCCTCTTCGGTCGCGGTGCTGATGTCGAACGTGGCCACGCTGCCCATGTATCCGGGCGGCGGCCCGGGCGGAGGTGGCGGCGGCGTCTGATTCTGCATACACCCGGCCATTCCCCCGCTTATACCGATTGTCAATGCAACTAAAAGTACGGAATTCCTGAGATAACTAAGCATATTTTGCCCCCCTTATGGTGTGATTTACAGCCCGTGATCGCACCCTCCCCGGCCCTCCCCGCGCTGCCGCAGCCCCCGCGGAAACAGCCGTACCCCTCGGATGCTCACTAATAGATTTTATATCATATTCTTCATGCCTATAGCAACGTCTATACGATATATGGAAATAAGACAATTACGCACATGGCCTGACCTCACATCCTCGCCGCCTCTTCCGCCATCTCCTTCTCCCTGACGAAGGCTTCGAGCGAGACCCTCGGGCAGATGTTGTCTTCGATGTAATGCATCAGGTTCGTCGCGACCGAGCGCACCCTCGCCTCGACGGCGGGGTCGAGGCAGTTCCCGTCCTCGTCGAACACATCCCTCACGTTCGCGACCGAAACGGGCCCCGGCATGACTATCGCGCCCACGTGCTGGCAGACGCTCCCCAGGCTTTCGAGCGACTTTATCGCCCCGATGGACCCGGCGGCCACGCCGAGCAGCGACACAGGCTTGCCCGAAAGGACGGACGGAAAGCCGAGGTTCTCTATGACGAGCTTCATCGTGCTCGAAAAGCTCCCGTGATATTCCGGCGTCGCGAGCACAACCCCCGTCGCCTCCTTCACGATCTTCTTTATCCGCTTCGGGTCGGGCTTGCCCTCTTCGAGCCCCGGCGGCGACAGGTCGAGCGCCCCCGGGTCTATAACCTCGACGCTCACGCCGCCGTGCTTCCCGAATTCGTCCACCACGAGCGCCGCGGCCATCGACGTATAATTCCCCGGCCTCACGCTCCCCTTTATCAACACGATCCTTATATCCCGTTCGGTCATTTTCATTCCTCCTGTTTACGTCTTACGGATATTATGCGCCCCGATCCCCGTACTATCATTTCGACACAGTCACCCCCAAAAAGGATTCCGCCCGCGCACCATGTCCATACGCCATGCATAATGCGCGCGTCATTGCGAGGGTGCGCAGCACCCGCGACAATCTTCCTTTAATCCGTCATCCTGAACTACGATTTCGAGCAAGCGAGGAATCGAGTGCCCTTGGCCGACTCTTCAAATGTTCATTTAGTACTGCTCCAGTGTAGAACAAACCAAAAAATTCAGGATCTCGCTTTTAAAGTTTTTCTGTCATTCCCAAATGTCTTAATTGGGAATCCATTTCCGCAGGCAATCCATCAAGTGGTTTTGTCATTTCGACTGACGATTTCGAGCGAGCGAGGAATCGGACGCCCTGAGCCGATTGCAAGAATGCATATCTGGTACTGCTCGGGAATACATCAAATTAAAACAAGGAGAAATCTATCTTTGTCTTATCTTTTTACCCCCCCCCCAGGAAAGGGGGGAGCAAGGTGGAATCCCCCTACCCCTCCAGCATCCGCCCGAGTATGGCCACGATATGCGCGCCGTACCCGTCCCCCGGAAAGGCCCATCCCCTGCCTGTGGGATTATCCGCAGCGCCGAGCCATTCGACGTACGGCGCAGTGCCGCGAAGGACGAGATCGAAGCGCGGATCCACGCACTGCCCGACGAGAGGCTCCGTCGTCGCGTAGGCCTTTAGGTGCTGCACCTGCGCGCGAACGCCCAGCCTCGGCGAATCGAACCGCGCCCCGAATCCTGGCCTGTCCTCGTACAGCGCGCCGATGCCGGAATAGTTGTTCATGTCGGGCGTCACGATCCGGCCGTACTTGAAATAGCCCGTCTCCTGTATGGCCTGCGCCCACGCGACGTCCCCGCGGACGCCCTCCGCGAGCCCCTCTTCGAGGAACATTTCGGCGAGCTCTCTTACGGTGCAATATGGAAGCTTCGGCGCGGGATTGATGCCGAGAACGAACGCCTCCATCCGCGCCGCGGCTGCCACAGGCTCGCCCATGATCGGGACGAAGCCGCCGGCGTGTCCTTCGGTCCGTACAGGTGCCGTAGCGTCCGCGAGCCCGTCGCCGCGTCTTCCGATCCCGCCTGATGTGAGGCTCCTTTCCGTAGCTCTTTCAGTCACGTCTGCTTTCCTTATTCGGCCGAATGATATTATGCAATTATGCACGTCTATTCGCCCCGCGTCATCCCCCGCCTGTCGAGTACGAGTCCGTCCGTTCCATACGAGCGACGGGCCGAGCATCCGGGCCGTACCTTCCGAAGCTAAATCTTGATTTAAATTTCTTTCCTGTGTTAGAATCATATCAACCAATCCTTTCATAAATGAACAAATGAATAATGGAGGACGTAGTACGATGACTAAAGATATGTTCTCATTATTTGTGGCCGTCTTTCTTACTGCCGGGTTCTTTTTTCTGGCTTCGCCTGAAAAAGCATTCTCGGGTCTTGCAATACCGGCTACAGGTTGTTGCATTTCTCCCGATGGAGATTGCATAAATTTTGGCGGTGGAGTCATGGCATGTCAGATAGGCAGCATAGTAGATGATGGGGTCTGTACTTTTGAGGGGCTGGGAGGCATATGTACAAACGAAATACCCATACCAATCGCAACCCCAATCCCGACGATGTCCGAATGGGGGCTCATCGCTACGGCGCTGGTTCTCGCCGCGGTCGGCGTGGGCTACATCACCCTCCGCAGAAAGAAAGCCTCGGAAATGTAACACCACACGTTCCTCGTTGATGCATCGCCTAGTTGATATAATATTGTAATATGCAATCTCATTTAAGACCCGGCGATGTTATTTCCTATATGGAAATGTGCAGTGGGGAAGAAGTAAATCTGCAAAGAGGTATGAACTTCCGGCTCAAGGGCACTTACAGTGTCATTCTTATGAGTCAGAGGAGAAATGCGCCATATGCAGATAGAGTTGAAGAAAACGGCAAAGTGTTGATATACGAAGGACACGATGTCCCTAATCGTGGGAACATCGATCCAAAATCTTTAAATCAAACCCTTATAAATCCTTCGGGCAGTTTAAACCAAAATGGATTATTTCATAAAGCTGCTCAAGATTACAAACAAAATTCAACCACCCTGAAAGGGTGAAAGTTTATGAAAAAATTTATCCGGGCATATGGGTATTCAATGGATATTTTAATCTAGTAGATACTTGGAAAGAAAAAAGCGGTAATAGGGAAGTATTTAAATTCCGGCTCGTAATATCAGACGATCAACCAAATACTAAATCGTTGCCTATAGACTTGGAACAAAACCGATTAATACCATCAAAAGTGAAATTGGAAGTTTGGAAACGTGATGGTGGTGCCTGCGTTCGTTGTGGCAAGAAAGACAACCTCCATTTCGACCACATTATTCCTTACTCAAAAGGTGGCACTTCATTAACTACTAAGAATATTCAGCTTTTATGTGCCAGACACAACCTTGAGAAACTCGACAAGATACAATAATTTTTCCGACTCTCCAGTTCAGCAAACTGTAACACTTACAACTCCTACTCGCCGGCCATCCCCGGCCTGTCGAGGATGAGTCCGTCCACTCCCTTCCATGTGAGGAAGCGCACGAGCATCTCATTATTAATATTCCACGCCCAGACGGTGTGCCCCGAGCGCTTCATCCTCCATACGAGCGACGGGTCGAGCACGAGCGCGGGCCAGAATATGCTGACGTATTCCACCCTGTCCGCGGGCGCGGCGCTGTACGGGTAGATGTACAGAAGGCCGAGCGACGTGTTCGGCAGAGTCCCCGCTAGGCCCTTTATCCAGCCCGTGTCGAAAGATATGATGACGACGCTCCGCTCCATTCCCTCCCGGCGGATCGTGTCTAAGAATGTCTTGTAGCCGCCCGGCCAGCTGCGGGGCCACTTGGCCTCGACGACGAGAGTCGAATCTTTCCCCTTCATGTATTCGAGGACGCTCGCCAGTTCCGGCACGGGCTCGCCCTTGAACTCCGGCGAGAAGCTGCCGCCCGCGTCGAGTGTTTTAATGTAGTCGTGCGTAAGCTCGCCGACCTTCCCCTTCCCGTCCGTCGTCCTGTCGACGGTGCTGTCGTGCATAAGCACCGGAGCCCCGTCCGAGGTCGCGCGCACGTCTATCTCCACGAATGGCGCGCCCGACGCGACGCCCGCGGCGACGCCGGCGAGGGTATTTTCAGGCGCTATAGCCGCCGCTCCCCTGTGCGATATCGGATACGCCCCTCCCCTCTCCGTCATACCGGCGAATACGACGTGCAGCGCGGCATTCGCCGCCGCGAGCACGAGGATTGCGAGAGATACGCGCCTCAATGTTTTCACACCACCCCCACCTCGCAGAACTCAAGCACCTCCGTCTCCCCCTCACCGGCGCGGAGCCAGTCCTGCATGTGCGTGTCGGCGAGCGCGGCCTCCATGTACTCCCCGGCGAGGCCCGGTGGAGTGACGCCGTATGTGCGGAACCTGAACACGACCGGCGCGTACATCGCGTCCGCGGCCGAGAACTCCCCGAACAGCCACTGCCCCCCGCTCCCGTAATCCCGCCTCGACGTCTCCCATATCTCAATGACGCGCTCGACGTCCTTCGCGAGGCCGGGTGTTACTGTCACCTGCCTGCCGACGGCCCGGCAGTTGTGGGGCATCTTGTCCCTTAGCGCCGTGAACCCGGCGTGCATCTCGGCGCTGATCGACCGCGCCATAGCGCGCGCCTCTTTGCCGGCAGGCCAGACCCCGGGACGGCTCTCCGCCAGGTACTCCATTATCGCCAGCGACTCCCATACAGTCACGCCCCCGTCGATGTAGACGGGCACCTTCCCCGCCGGCGAGTATTCGAGTATGCGCTCCCTCGACCCCTCGATATATAGGGGTATCCGCACCTCGTCGAAATCCACACCCAGGTGTTTCAGCATAATCCACGGCCTCAGCGACCACGACGAGTAGTTCTTGTTTCCTATGACGAGCACCGGTCTGGGCATTTCGATTTCTCCTTATTTCAGATGAGCGATTGAGCACACACGAGATAATTTACACGATCAATCGCAGCAGTTCTTTTAACGAAAGAGTATTGCCGCTCCAATAGGCCTTATCGCATCGGAAACCTCTAAAAATTAAGCGAGCCCGCCCGGGGAGAAAACCGCCGGAATAGGGATTTTTCAAGAAGCGCCTTTTGGGGATATGAATTTCAAAATCCCGGTTGAAAATGCACAAAATATATATTATTGTGCTACTAGTTGAATACAGTTCAGAAAAATTTTTATAACTCGCTACATTTTCTTTACATTAAAAATGCTTTACATTCGAGGTAGTTACCTGACAGGAGGAATGGAGTGATGGAAAGATTCGGGTATCTCGTAATTACATTAATTGTATTTGCATGTGTGTCCGGGGCTTCGCAGGCCCAGGTTTTATACGGCGCCGCGACCGGGCAGATTTCCGGTGATGCGCCGAGCAGCCTATACAGGATAGATCCCGGAACCGGGGCGGCCGAATTGATCGGCCCTATCGGCTTCGACGGTGTTACGGGGCTTGAAACTTTGCCCGACGGCCGTCTCGTTGGCTCCGCAAACAGCGATCAAGAGGATGACAACATCGCGGTGCTTATAGAAATAGACAGAAACACTGGTGCGGGGAGCCTGATAGGAACCCTGGGCAATAGTGGAATACCGGGCGAATGCGGCAGAATGCCCGACCTGGCTTTCAGCTGCGATTCCGAGCTTCTGTACGGTTATTCAGATAATTGCTCTGACATTCCTGAAGGCCTTAACTTGATAAACCCGGACAATGCAGTTGCAACTCCTATCGGATCTTCCGGATTCGGCGATGGCGGGAACGGCCTGGCCATCGATCCGAGAACGTCGATTTTCTACGCCACCCCTATCGATGCACATGGCTTGGTTATTCTAAACCCCGATACCGGCGCTGGCACAGTAATTCCCTCCACCGTAGGGAATGTCCCGAATGCTATAAACGCCATGGATTTTCACCCTCTTTCGGGGAGATTGTACGGTTCTTTTAAGGATTTTAATAATATAATCGGGAACGGCAGCAGGGAAAGTTACCTCGTTACCATTAACATCGCTACCGGCAGCCTGATAATAATCGGGCAGACGGTTCTCGGACTCGATGCGATCGTATTCGAGGATGATTGCACCGGAGAAATCGTTCTTCCGAAAATCCCTACCCTCTCGGAATGGGGCCTTATGGCGATGGCGGGCCTGCTCGGCGTAATATGCCTTCTGGCCATTCGAAAGAGGAAAGCGGCGGCCTGACCCGGCGCTAGAAAACAGAATAATTAAAAGCAGCAAAAAGGGAGCTTCGGCTCCCTTTTTCGTTTATATCCTATAATTTCCGAATCCCACCGAAGGGTTTTCCCGCCCTCGCACGTATATACATTCAAAAGCAAGCTTGCTAAAACATTTCAGGGAGGCAGTAATGAAGAAATTAGTCACTTATCTCTTAATTCTCGGACTCGGACTTTCGACCGCCATGGCCGCATACGCAGGCGGCGACGGCTACAAGCACAAGGGCTGGCTCGACCAGGAAACCCTGGACAAGCTCCCGCCCGAAAAGAAAGAGCTCGTCGAGAACGCAATCGACGAAGCCAGGCAGAAGAGCATGGACCAGAAGGACGCGATCAAGACCGCTATGGAGAACGTCAGAACGGCCCTCACGGCGCCCGAGTTCGACGCGGCGGCATACACGAAAGCGACAAGCGAGCTCCAGGCGCTCATGACCCAGCGTTTCCAGAATTTCTCTAACGCCATAGCCGAAGTCGCCCCCAAGCTCACGCAAGAGGAGAGGCAGATTCTCGCCGACGCGATTAAGGAGAAATACAACAAGCCGCACGGCAAGCGCATGTACGACAAGTCGGGCGCGAAGCAGCAGCTTAAGGATTCCGCAGGGCAGATGAAGAAGAACATGCCGCCGACGGAACCGACAGAGAATCAGTAATCAGAGCATACCCCTTTATACATCCACCTCATGAGCGGGCGCTGATGAACAACCGGTTCTCCGTTCTCAGCTGCCCGTTCCGGTGGTATCCTGTAACAGGTGACAAGGAAGACCCGGAAGCCGGACTCACCATGAGCAGTGAGATTAAAGGGCTGACCGACGAAGAGCTCATGACGGGGGTTAGGGGAGGTAACAAGGCCTGTTTCTCCGAGCTCGTCGCGCGGCACACACCCAGATTCTACAGACTCGCTTACAGGATGACGTCTAACAGGGAAGAGGCGGAGGACATCGTGCAGGAATCTTTCCTCACCGTCTGGACGAAACCAGCGAGCTGGGACGAAGACAGAAAAGCGAAATTCACCACGTGGTTCTACAGGATTGTAGCGAACGCGTGTATCGACAGGAAGAGAAAGCCCGCGCCCCTTCGGCTCGAAGACGGCTACGACCCGCCCGCTCCTGGCGGCACGGCCGAAGACATGGTCGAGATGAAGCGGACGAAGGAAGAGCTCGACGCCCACGTGTCGTCCCTTCCCGATTCCCAGCGTCTGGCGCTCGCGCTCTGTTTTTACGAGGGAGTGACGAACCGAGAGGCCGCCGACATCATGGGCATCAGCGTAAAGGCGCTCGAATCGCTTCTCATGCGCGCCAAGGGCTCGCTCAGGACGAAACTGGGAATTTACCGGCATAAAGAGGCACGTCATGGATAAGAACAGGTTCCTCGAATACATCGACATCTACGGCGCGGATATAAGCGCATGGCCCGAAGATGCGGGGCCCGCGGCCAGGGCCGCCCTCGCGTCGTCGCCCGAGCTTGCGCTCATCCTGGCCGAAGAGCTGCGCTTCGAGGCGCTTCTTTCCGCATGCGCCGTCGAGGAGCCCTCGCCCGGCCTCGAGGCCCGCATCATATCCGCTGCGGGCGGAACGTCCTCGCCCGAATCCGGCCCCGGTTTCCTGGCCGGGATATTCTCCGGCATCCCGCTGTTCGTCCCCCGGTTCGCGCTGCCGCTTCTGCTGGTCCTCGGCATAGCCGCGGGCTACGTCCTCGCCAACTACTCCGATCCCGGCTACGACGACTCTGCCGTTCAGCTCGCCGGCGTTCTCTACTACGAGGAGGGGATCTATGAGTAAGACACTCAAGATAATCTTCGCGGCTTCCATCATACTCAACATACTCCTCGCCGGCGTGGTCATTGGCACGTATACGCACGGGTTTAAGGCGAAGTTCTCCCCGAGGCCCGACATCGACGAGGCGTTAAAAGACTTCCCAGCAGACAAGCGCGCCCTCGTGACGGGGGCTATGGAGTCCCTCCGCGAGAGCACCAAAGAAACGAAGAAGGAAATACGCGAGAGGCGAAGGGAGGTCCTCGAGATTATCTCCGCGCCCGAGTTCGACCCCGCGCTTTACGATAAGAAAGTCGCCGAGCTCCATGCGCTCATGGACAGGCTCGGGAACGAGTTCGCCGGCACCGCGCGTGACCTCGCCCTCAACCTCGACCAGGACGAGCGCAAGGCCCTGGCCGAAGCGATCATGAAGAGGCGCGGCGGAAAACACGGATACAGGGAAAAGTGGGACGACCGCCCCGGCAAGCCCGGGCCCGGCCCCGCAGACAACGAAGATGAATAACCAAACCACAGGAGCGCACGAAGCCGACCGCCCCGACGTGCTCGCGCTTCCGCCGCTTATACTATTGATATTCATTGCCTGCGCGCTCGCCGCGAACAGGCTCCATCCGCTCCCGTTCGTAAGCGGCAGCCTGCGCTACGTTACGGGCGCGATTCTGGCCGCCCTGCCCTTCATCATCGCCGGGCTCGCCATGAGGCAGATGTCGAAAGCTGGCACGAACATCGACGTCCGGAAGCCCTCGACCGCCATCGTCACGGGCGGCGTCTACTCGTTCACCCGTAACCCGATGTATCTCTCGATGGTTCTCATCCTCATCGCCGGGGCGTTTCTGCTGAACAACCTATGGCTACTCATAGCCGTTCCGATATTCGTCCTGGTCATGCAAAGGGGGGTCATCCAGCGCGAGGAGCACTACCTAGAAAAGAAGTTCGGCGAAGTTTACACAGCCTACAAATCCCGCGTCCGCCGCTGGCTTTAGGCGCACCACGTGCGCAGGAATTCGAAGTAGCAGCAGCTTTCCTATTACCACCTGACGCACTTCAAGTGACTTTAGCAACTTCGTTGCTATGTCGAAAAAAGACACAACGTGTCCGGACCGCGTCCGCTGACGATCGAAGTGGCAATGTCTTGCAATTACCACCTGACGCGCTTCTGATACTTCGAGTCTCCGTATGCGCTATGATCGAAAAGCACACTATGTGTGCCACGCGTGCATAATTACGATAGTAGCGGCAAACACCGCACAGCCCCCAAATCTGTCATTCCTGCAACAATTCCGAGCTAGTGAGGAATTGGATGCCCCTAGCCGACTCTTATGAAGTATGTCCAGTACGGCTCGAAAGTAACTCAAATCAAAATAGCAGGAATCCATTCAGTTGATCCTTCAGCGATTCAACGCAAATTCGCGGTATCCATTTATTTCAACCAAGCTCAGTGTACAGGTCTTTCCAGTCGGGATTGCTCCCCCGAATGAGATTTATCTTCCACTGTCTCTTCCATCTTTTAATCACTTTCTCCCTTTCTATCGCCGAATTGATGTCGTTCGTATGCTCGTAATAAACCAGCATATGGACCTTATGTTTTTTCGTGAACCCCTCGATCAAATCGTGTTTATGCTCGAACACCCTTCTTACAAGGTCGCTAGTTACCCCGACATATAGCGTGCCGTTCTTTTTACTGGCCATGATGTAAACAAAGTAGTCGTTAACTGGCATTTAGGATAATTTATCCAGAGTGAGTAATAAGAAAGTGAAGTAAAAACTGGATTCCCGATTAGCAGGTCTAGAGCTGTACTGGATAAACTTTCGTGTTCTGAGGTGGCGGCGTCCGATTCCTCACTCGCTCGAAATCGTTGGGAATGACAAATATCACATCTGCATGATTCACTTCAGCTCGTTCCTGAACGTCTCCTTCACAGTAAGCAGCGCAACGAGCGAAACCGCACACCCCGCCGCCATGTAAATCCCCGGCGAAGTAACATCCCCCGTCCTGCTTATAAGGTACGAGGCAACGAGCGGCGCCGAGCCCCCGAACACGGAGAACCCGATCACGTTCCCCATCGAAATGCCGCTCATACGCACCCGGGTCGGGAAGCTCTCGACCATGTACGCCGCGAACGCCCCGGCGAACAGCACGTTCATCAGCCCGCCGAATAGCTGCACGGCTATCTTCAGGTTGAGGTCGTCCCCCGCGAACACCTTGAAGAGCAGGAGCCCTGCGACAAGTTCCCCGGCGCACCCGGCTATCATGGCGGGCTTCCTCCCGATTCGGTCCGATAGGTATCCGCTGAACGGCACGAGCACGGTGCATATCGCGAGGTTCGCCGTGTTGATTGCGAGTATCTCCGTTAGCGTCATCCCCCCGAACCTCGTCGCGAACGTGATGATGTAAACGAAGATGAGGTAAAACCCGACCGAGAACATTATCGTCGCGGCGAGGATTACGAGCACGGGCTTCCAGTGCTCGCGGACGGATTCGACGAGCGGCGACTTCGACACCTCGCCCTTCTCCTTGAGCTCGGTGAACATGCCCGACTCCCTGACGACTCGCCGGAGGAAATACACAGCGACGCCCGACACCGCGCCCAGCAGGAACGGCACGCGCCATCCCCAGTCGAGCAGCTCCTCGGGCGTAAGCGCGCTCGACACCACCCCGCAGACGAGCGATGCGAGCAATATCCCCGCCGTCGTGCTGAAGAGCGACATGCTGCCGTAAAGCCCGCGGAAGCGCGGCGGCGCGAGCTCCGCCAGAAGCGACAGCGTCGCCGACCTCTCGCCCCCCACCGACAGCGCCTGGAGGATACGTAGGAGTATCAGGAGCACCGTTGCCGCGACGCCTATCGACTCGTACGTCGGCAAGAGGCCGATGAGCACGGTCGGGAACGTCATCAGCACCACCGTAAGGATAAATGCGTTCTTCCGGCCGAACCTGTCGCCGAGGCTCGATATCACGATCGACCCCAGAGGGCGGAAGAGAAACGACAGTGCGAAGATCATGAACGTCGAAAGTACTGCTGTCGTCTCGTCCGTGAACGGAAAGAAAAGGCGCGACAGAACGACGGCGTAGAAGCCGAAGATCGAGAAGTCGTACCATTCGAGGATGATCGCGAGCGAGCTCGCGACTACAGCCCTCTTGTGGGGGAGGCGTGTATTTTCGCGTGTCATGTGCAGGCGCTGGATATCCGTGTGGATTTGTGAGGATTATAGTATTTGCCGGATTTTATTGCAACGGCGGGCGGCTCGCAGCCGCCGGCAATCGAAGTAGCAGCCTTTTGCTATTGGCACCTTCCGCGCTTCCTGCGCTTCGAGTCTCCGTATGCGCTACGATCGGGAAATACACTACGTGTGCCACGCGTGCAGGAATTCGAAGTAGCAGCGCCGAGTCGTTGTCGTCCGCAATGCTACGGATGATGTGTCATTTCGAGTGAACACGAGAAATCTGTCTTATAAGCCTGCCATTCCCAACAATTCCGAGCGAGCAAGGAATCTCCACACTTCCGTCATTATTAATAGTATGTCATTCCCGAATGCCTCTATCGGGAATCCACTCTTTTAGTCTTTCTCTTTCATCCCACATAGGAAAAGGGGAACGATTTCGAGCGAGTGAGGAATCACCTCACTCCCCATAAACCCCTCCCCTCTCGGGGAAGGGAAAACAAAGAGGATAAGGAGTGCGGGTTTGATTGGCGCCGGGAGCCCGAATCCGGCTCAGGAGGCCCCCCCGGCGCCGCATTATTCAGGAGGTCGTGAATGTCTCTACTTATACTTACGAGCGCGCGTCCCCGGGCGGATTAAGCGCCGCAAAAAATAGCGGCACACCCCCATTGACACCCACACGCCGCCGCATCACAATATCAAAATTCTTCAGCGGATCACAGGAGGCTCCCCGCAATGTTCGACAGAGGCAGAATTGAAGAAATAGCGGAAAAAAGCAAAGTCGAGAAATGGCCCTACCCCAAGATTTTCAATGCCCTCAAAGCCGCCGGTGTCGAATACTACGAGACGTCTGTATCGACCCACGAAATCGTCTACCACGGCTCGGGCGAATCGTGGACCGAGCCCGCGCCCGACGGCTTCGCGACACTCGAAGTCAGCCCCGCGTTCGACGGTGAAGGCGTCAGGGAAGCGATACTCCGTAACCAGAGGAAGGAAACCGACTACACAGGATTCCTCCAGGGCATAGCCGCCGCTGGCTGCACCCACTACAGGGTGAACATGAACACCCGCGAGATCGCCTACAAGGGCCACGGCGAGCAGTACGTCGAGAAGGTCCCCGACTTCAAGGAATGACGGTGCGCCTTCGCTTGGCAACTAATCAACTGCGGCCTGGCTCCGTGTATAAGCACATTTCTATAGATATATAGCTATACTCTTGTATTGCGTTCTAAACCGGTGTAATATCTCGAAAACTTGCGTATTCAGGCTCAATGGAGGATGCACATGATGAAACGTCTCGGCCTGTTTTTGCCGCTAGCTGTCCTGTTCTCGTCCGCTTACGCCCATGCACAATGCCCATGCGATTCGCTTGAGTTGTCCAACGGACTCACCGGCAATGAAATCGTCGAAATAGTTTGCCCCGGCGGCGCGCTCGGCGAGGGAAGCGAAGTTTTTCGGAGTATTGAAGGCGTTGCTATTACTTTAAGTGATTTTCCGCATTCGGATTACATTGTAGATACAAATAACGTCGGCGACAGATCGTGCGAGATCAATTCGGACGGAGTGCTCCCCGAAACGCTGCAAATCACCGACGAGCAATTTTTGCGATGCACGATAAGCCTGGTCGAAAGGTGCGGCCTGCAAAATGTCAGCAACATCCCCACCCTTTCCGAGTGGGGGCTCATTGCCATGACGGGCCTTCTGGCGATGATAGGCGCGGTCGCCCTCCGCAGAAAGAAATCCGCAGCTTAAACAAACATCAGTTTTATACATAACATCGATCCACGGAGAAGGGTGCCTTGGCTCCCTTCTCCGCATTCCACTCGCTACGACACTGCCGCAGAAATCCCGCATCCCGGCTCCGGAACACTCACCACCCGCCGCTCGAACGGTGAAATCATCGTAGCGAATCAGAGCATTCACCGCCCGACGCACGAACAGTGATTCAAAGCGCATCCTCCCGCTACGTCGAAAAACACACTACGTGTGGTTGCATTTCAATCAATCGATGTTTTAATAAACCGCTAATGGGAATTATCGGAAAACCCCCGACATTATCAGGTGTGCGGGAGGCGGACGCTCCGGCCGGCAGCAAAGCCCGGGGACGCTGGGTGCTGGCCGCGACGATACTCGGCTCGAGCATGGCCTACATCGACGGGACGGCGATCAACGTCGCCCTCCCAGCGCTTCAGGACAAGCTCGACGCGACGCTCACGCAGGTGCAGTGGGTTGTGGAATCCTACTCGCTCTTCCTCGCTGCCCTTATATTAGTAGGCGGCGCTCTCGGCGACCGTTACGGGAGGAAGCTCGTCTACGGCACGGGCATCGTGCTCTTCGCCTCCGCCTCGATAATCTGCGGGCTCTCCCAATCCGTCCACCAGCTCATCGCGTTCCGCGCGCTCCAGGGCGTGGGCGGCGCGCTCCTGATACCCGGCAGCCTCGCGATAATCACGGCCTACTTCGGCCCGGCCGAAAGGGGCCGCGCCATAGGCACATGGTCGGCCTTCTCCGCGATAACGACCGCGATCGGCCCAGTGCTCGGCGGATGGCTGATCGAGCACGTCTCGTGGCGGTGGATATTCTTCATCAACGTCCCGATAGCTGCTGCCGTGCTGGCCGTCCTCGCGGCGAAGGTGCCCGAATCGAGGGGAGGAGCGCACGATAAGGAGATAGACTTCACCGGCGCTGCGCTTGCGACGCTCGGGCTCGGGGGAATAGTCTTCGGCCTGATCGAGTCGGCGAACCTCGGCTTTAAAAGCCCCCTCGTCCTCGGCTCCATAGCGCTCGGCGCGCTCCTTTTGGCGGCGTTCATACGCATCGAAAAGAGATCCGTGAGTCCGATGATACCGCTCTCGCTCTTCGCCTCGCGTACGTTCACGGGCGCAAACGTCGTCACGCTCCTCATGTACGGCGCGCTCGGCGCGGTATTTTTCTTTTTACCGTTCGCGTTGATACAGGTCTACGGGTACTCGGCGACGATGGCCGGGGCGACGGTGCTGCCCATAATCATAATAATGTTCGTTCTCTCGCGCTGGGCGGGCGGGCTCACCGATAAATACGGTGCGAAGCTCCCGCTCGTCGCGGGCACCGTCACGGGCGGCCTTGGCTACGTATCGCTCGCCCTCTTCCACGGCGAGGGCAGTTACTTCACGACGTTCTTCCCGGGCGTCGCCCTCCTCGGGCTCGGCCTCGCGCTCAGCGTGGCGCCCCTTACGACGGCCGCGATGAACGCCGTCAATGTGAAGTGGTCGGGCACGGCGTCCGGCATCAACAACGCGGTTTCCAGGATGGCCGGCCTGATAGCCATCGCCGTCTTCGGGATAGTCATTCTCCACGCATTTAACGTAAGCCTCGACAGGGAGCTCGACCGCGCGCAGGTAGCGCCCGAGGTGCGCGAGATGCTCGCAGGCGAAAGGATCAAAATGGCGGGTGCGGAGATTCCGCCCGCGGTCGGCCCCGAGACGCACGCCGTCCTCTCCGCCATGGTGAAGCATTCCTACATCACGGGCTTCGACCTCGTCATATACATGGCCGCCGCCCTCTCCTTCCTGGCCGCCCTCGTCACCTGGTTTACTATAAGACGGGAATAGCAGCTAGCCGCCAGAAATCTTTTTATCCCCCCTTAGGAAAAGGGGGGAATAAGGGGGGATTTAATCTTTCTGTTTCTTTCCTGTCATTCCCGCGAAGGCGGGAATCCACTTCCGCAAGCAATCCATCAAGAGTCTTTGTCCTCTCGAACAACGATTCCGAGCGAGCGAGGAATCTACCTTATTCTTGTCATTCCTGCGCAGGCAGGAATCCATTCAGTTAGCCTTTCCTTTATGTCCTCATTTGGAAAAAGGGGATAATTATTCTTTGCCTTTGCTTTTCTCCAGCCTACAAAAAAAGGGAGCGTCAGGAATATGTAACATATTCCTGACGCTCTAAAGGGGGGGTATGGGGTTATCTATGTTGTGTAAATCCTTTACCAGCCTTCCAGAGCTTCTCGCCCTGGTGCCGGCAGCCCATAATCAATGAGTGAGCTGCCGACATCAGGAGGCTTGCCTGATTTCAAAAAACGCCGATGTATTCACCGGCTCGGCCACAAGCACTCCGTCCTGCCTTAATCCCTCCAGGTGAAGCCGAAGAGACCCGAGCATTAATTCTTTCGTCTCTTCCAGCGTGTCGCCCACGGCGACGCATCCCGGCAGGTCCGGGCAATAGGCCGAAAAACAGTTATGCGACTGTTCTATAGTAATTTCGTAATGATCTTTCTGGGTTACTTCTTCGTGATCGAAACAATGCTTCAGGGAGTAGAAAAGAGCCCCTTCCGGGAGTTCCTTGTCCATCTTGCAGTTGATAGTAAGCCTGGATCGCTTGCTGCGCAGCTTGAACTGTCTGTGGCTCCCGCAGATTCTTACGAGATACCAGCCGTTGTTCTCAACAAGGAACTTAATTACCTCTCTTACCTTCATCGCTCCATCCTCTCCAGGATATTATTGTTTTTTTCTCTTTACTCTTCGTCCTTGCGGTACATCAGGACATTATCGAATTCGCTCCCCGTCATATTTTTGTCGAGATAGTCCGAAATTGCCTCTTCGATTATCTTCGACTGACTCGTCCGCGACATGAACGAATAGAGCCTCAGTCTCTCATAGAGGAGGGCCGGTATGTAAAGTGACCCTCGGTGCATTCTATTCGGATTCGCTCTCTGCTGTATCGTTCCTGCTGTCATCTGTATCTAGTTATAGCATCATTACGTAATGATGTCAACCAGGTATTTTATTAAGAGTAAAAAATCGTCCGGGACGGGCATAATATTGTATGGTTACGGTGGGTTACGAGATGGCCAAAATATGCAAAAATTTGATTGGACGCACCGTTAATTAATGAAAGATTGAGACGTGATCACGGGGACTGTGAGAAAGGCCCCTCCCGCGCGCTTTTTTCAGGCCCAGGGCACCTGAAATAGCCGGAATTTCCGGGGCTAGTTCCGACTTTTCCTGTGCATGATTACCAAAATCGAGTATCATCGGTTTATACGGGCCAAAAAGCCCGGGTGCACACAATGGCCGGCAAGACATCACAAAAATCGCCAAAGGAGCAGACGGCCGGGAAGGCCGCAGCGAAGCCTAAGCTCCTCTCGGGCGGTAATCCCCAGATACCCAAGGGCTACGGCGACGCCCCCGTGCAGGCATATATCGAGGCTATGCCGGGCTGGAAGAAGGCCGTCGGACGCCGCCTCGACGAGATCATCACGCGCACGGTCCCCGGCGTGTTCAAGGCCGTGAAGTGGAACTCCCCGTTCTACGGCTTCGAGGACGAGGGCTGGTTCCTCAGCTTCCACTGCTTCACGAAGTACATAAAGGTGACGTTCTTCCGGGGCGCCTCGCTTGATCCCATCCCCCTCGGCAAGTCCAGGCATCCGGAAGTTCGGTACCTCGACATATACGAGCACGGACTCGACGAAGAGCAGTTCGCCGGCTGGGTGAAGCAGGCCGCCAAATTGCCGGGCGAACGAATGTAAGCAATGTGCCCGGGGAGAGACGACGAGAAAAATGACGAAGACCACGAAGAAAACGAAGACAGCCGATTCCCCATCGCGACTGATAGACGAACGGATCGACGAGCTCGGCGACTGGCGCGGCAAGGCCCTCGCCCGCATCCGCGCAGTAATCAAGGAGGCCGACCCCGAGGTCGTTGAGGAATGGAAGTGGGGGGTTCCGGTCTGGTCTCACGCAGGGATAATCTGCACCGGCGAAACATACCAGAAGGCCGTGAAGATGACCTTCGCCCGGGGCGCTTCGCTCGAAGACCCTTCGGGCCTCTTCAACTCGAGCCTCGAAGGCAAAACCAGGCGCGCCATCGACATACACGAGGGCGATGAGATCGACGAAGAGGCGCTCAAAACCCTCATCCGCGCGGCCGTGGCACACAACACGTCGAAGTAAACGACGCCCCTCCAGAATACGGATTACCTTATTTCTGTCATTATTTCTGTCATTCCTGTGTAGACAGGAATCCATTCAGTTTCCCGCCTGCAATCAATCAAGAATTCTGTCATTTCGAGCGCACGCGAGAAATCTCTCTGTTGCTTTAATCCTTTCTATTCTGTCATTCCTGTGTAGACAGGAATCCATTCAGTTTTCCGCCGGTAATCTATCAAGAATTCTTTATTATATGGAACGCGAAAGAGAAAATCCCGCGCACAGCACCGCCGGAAATAAATCATATCAAGAGGAACAACAAGAATCAGTGGCGGAGAGGGAGGGATTTGAACCCTCGATGGAGGTTTAAGCCCCCATACTCGCTTAGCAGGCGAGCGCCTTCGACCACTCGGCCACCTCTCCGGATTTGGGTCCGAAAGGGACAAATTCCCTTTCGTATTGAGGACATATACAGTAACTAACCGACGGGTCAGTGTCAACGAGCACACCACGTGTGCATGATGTCGAAGTAGCGGCGCATTGCTATTGCCAAGCGCCGTGCTTCAGGTGGTTTTAGCAACTTCGGCGCTACGTCGGAAACGACACAACGTGTCCCGCGCCCGTCGGCTATCGACGTAGGAGCAGTTTAGCAATTATTTACTATAGCGCGAACGTCAAGATAGCAAGACCGCCGCTTCGTGGGGAGACAGATTATTTGTGTTGTCATTCCCGAATGTATGTATCGGGAATCCACTTCCGCAAACAATCCATCGAGAGGATTTGTCATTTCGAGCAACGATTCCGAACGAGCGAGGAATCGGACGCCCTGAGCCGATTGCAAGAAAGCATATCTGGTACTGCTCGGAAATACCTCAAATTAAAACAGCGAGAAATCTTTCTTTTACCTGGGTTACCTCAATTTAATCCCTTTACCCGCCCAGCGCCTCGAACACCGCCAACAACCTCTCTCCGCTCTCCCTCGCGAACGCGACTATCCGGTCGCCGTCCTCTTCGGTAAGGTCCGCCTCGATATTCCGGACGGTCCTCTTTATCGCGAGCGAATGCCCCGGGTCTTCCTTCGCATGGACGACGATGAACTTCGACGGATACGGCAGCTCCGCGTTCTTCGGGAACATTATCCCCGAGGCGTTCTCGAACAGGTACGAATGTCCGAGCACCCCCAGCGGGAACTCGTCCGCCGCCTTCTGGAGGAACTCGTCGTACTCGCCTACCTCCGGGGCGCCCGAAACGTCCACGCCCGTAACGCCCATCCCCGCCAGGTCTTCGAGCGCGATCTCGGCGTGCCCTTCCTCGCCCCTCGCGCAGAGGAGAAATCTCTTGCTGAGGTAGGGCACATCGTACTTCGTCTTGTCGGCCGCCTTGAGCACGGCCTTACGGCTGATCTCTTCGATAACGTAGAAAGTCTTGAGGAACTTGACGTAGCTTTCCTTCGGGATCTCGCCCGAAAGAAGCGCCCTGACCTCGTCCATTCCCTCGACCCTTTCCAAATACGTGCCGACCTCGCGGTCGAGCCTTTCTTCTAGTCTTTCCATACCGGTCGAATATATTATCAGAACATTCGCCCGATTTCGACATCGGGGGCCGGGGTAACTTTCATGTCTCGAATATAAGCCATATGGAATACCGGGCGTCAGCTCCCGAACGTAAAGGCGTATGCTTCGAGTCCCGGCTTGGCGGCCTTGATCTCGATAACGCCCGAGCCGAAATCCTCCCGGCTGATCAGCTCGTAGAGCGTGTTGGCGTCCACCGTCACGCGCCCGTCGGGCGAAACATTGCCCCCGCGCGCCATGCCTATCGGCATTCCGTCGAGCGTGATCTCTGCGGTTACGGGCTCGCCCGTCGAAGTGCCGAGGACGAGGAACACCTTCTTCGCCGCGAAGTTTAGCCTGATAGCCGCGCCCGCCTCGTCCGACGTTATCTTCTCGCCGCCCACAGTCCATCCGCCGTCGAGCGCCCACCCGTTCCGCATGAGGCTTTCGGGGAACATGTACTCTGCGTGCATGTTCTTCTCGATGGGCGTCGCACCCTCATACCCCTTCGCGCGCTCGTATCCGAGATACGTCTCCGGGGTCTGCTCCTTCGAATACGGAATCGGGACAGCCTCGCCCGGCTCCATCGCGCCGAGCCCGAGGAGGTAGCGAATGTTGTTCTCCGTCACGTCATATTTCCCCTCGCCGAAGTGCGTGTAAACGACGTTCCCCTCGCGGTCGATCAGGTAATGCGCCGGCCAGTACCGGTTCTTGAAATTGGTCCACGTGTCGAAGTTATTGTCGAGCGCGACGGGATATTTAAGGCCGTTCGCCGCCACCGCCTTTTTGACGTTGTCGAGGTCCTTCTCGAACTCGAACTCCGGCGAATGCACGCCGACGATCACGAGCCCGTCCTTCCTGTACTTCTCGTCCCACGACTTTATATAAGGAAAGGTACGGACGCAGTTAACGCACGAATAGGTCCAGAAATCGACGAGCACGACCTTTCCGCGGAGCTCTTCCATCGTAAGCGGCTTCGAATTTATCCAGGCAGTGATGCCCTCGAAGTCGGGCGCGGGATACGGCTCGGCAAGCCCGTTCTTAAGCTCCTCGCCCTTTACGTCCGCGGGCTTCACGGCAGTTACAGTACCGCCCGGCGTCTCGATAGAGCCGATGTTGATCCCCGACGCTATGAACAGTACCGACAGTATGATCACGACGCCGAACGCCTTCCGTATGCCCTCGGAATGCGCTGTGAAGAAGCCGAGCTTTCCCATGACCTTACGCCCGGCGAGCGCAATCGCCAGCATCGGCACGCCCGCCCCTATCGCGAACGAAAGCGTCACGATGAACCCGGCGAGGTCCGTCTCCTGCCTTACGACCTGTACGAGGACGGCCGCGAGCAATGGTCCCGCGCACGGCGTCCACACGAGCCCGATGAGCGAGCCCACGACGAGGCCGCTCCAGAAGTCATCCCCCTTGCCGATTTTGGAGCTCCCGCCGATGCCCGCTATACGGGACGTGAGCCCGCTGAATCTGTCGGAAAGCTTCGACGAAAGGAGCACCAGGCCGAAGAGGAAAAGCAGGACGAGCGAAACGTACTTTATTATTTCGGTGTCGATACCGAAAGCTTCGACTATGCGCCGCGACGCCAGCGCGAAAAGAGTGAACGAAAAAACGAATCCGGCGATGATGCCGAACGGCCTCTTCTTGCCGCCCTCGACGGATGCCGAAAGGACGAGCGGCAAAACAGGAAGTATGCACGGCGACACAATCAGCGCCAGCCCTTCCACGAACGCTAGTGCTGGATCCACAATATTCATGACTGCCCCCAATCTCTAATATATATGCCTTTAGAGTATAACGGCACGCATCTGGATTCTCATATTTATTTGCAGATGCAGGTTTCACGGGCGGGGGCGATTCATCCCTTCTATTTTGTCATTCCCAACGATTTCGAGCGAGCGAGGAACCTCCACTATTTGTCATTCCCGAATGCTTGTATCGGGAATCCATTCTTTTCTCGCTTTTGTCATTTCATCCCCCCTTAGAAAAAGGGGGAACAATTCCGAACAAGTGAGGAATTGGACGCCCGAGCTTATTACCTCGACGTCCATCCAGTACCGCTCACAACCGTAATAAGAGTAAACAAGGGGGGATTTATTCTTAGGTCTTTGCTTTAAAGCGAGATACTGAATCAAGTTCAGGATGACGAAAGTGTGGAAGCGCGGCGTGTGGATATAACGGCAACGCCGCTACTTCGATTGCCAGCGGACGCTGTCCGCCTCCACCCTCATCCTCCCCACCCTGAGCGAATTCCCGAGCACTATCATACTGCTCACTATCATCGCCAAAGCAGCGAGGACGGGCTGCATCAGCCCCGCAGCCGCGATGCCTATCCCCAGGACGTTGTAGAAAAACGCCCAGAAGAGATTCTGCTTCACGACGCGGTGATTCCCCCGCGCGAGGCGGAGTATCCACGGCACCTTCGTCAGATCGTCGCCGAGGAGGCTCACGTCCGCCGCCTCGCGCGTGATGTCCGCCCCGCACCCGAGCACAATCCCCACGTCCGCCGCGTTCATCGCCGGCGCGTCGTTTATCCCGTCGCCGACCATCGCTGTCACGAGCCCCCGCCCCTTGTAGTCCTCGATTATCTCCAGCTTCTCCCCGGGATATAGCCCGCTCCGGGCCTCGACGCCGAGGGTTTGGGAGAGCGCCCCGGCGGCATACTCGTTGTCGCCTGTGAGTATCAGCGCGCCTACGCCGTCCTTCCGGAGCTCTTCGAGCGCGGCCGCGCTCTCGGGCCTCGGAGACTCGTTGAACCCAGCCACGGCTGCAGCCTCGCCGTCCACCGAGACGAACATCACCGTCATCCCCGAGGATTCGAGCTCCGAAGCCGCGCCGCGTGCGAAGCCCTCTGTCGAAACTCCGAGCGATTCCATGTACCGCGCGCTCCCAGCCGCGACGCGCCTCCCGCCGACCAGGCCCGTAACGCCCATCCCCGGGGCGGCCTTCACCTCCGCCGCCGGGACGAGCCTCGCTCCCATCTCCGACGCCGCGCGCCCGAGGCTGTCCGCCAGCGGATGCGAGTACCCAGATTCCAGCGACGCCGCGAGTGTAATAATCTCTCTTTCGTCGGCGCGGGAGTCGGGGCTTACGCGTACCGCGCCGAGTGCAAGCTCCCTCTCGGTAAGCGTCCCCGTCTTGTCGAAGAAGACCATGTTCACGCCGGCGAGCCTTTCTAGGAGCTCCGCCGAGCGGACTAGCACGCCGGAGCCTGCCGCCCTTCCGAGCGCGACCCATATCGCGAGCGGCGTCGCAATCCCGAGCGCGCACGGGCACGAGATAACTAGCACGGCCAGCGCATGCATGAGCGCGGTATCCACGCCGTCCCGCACCGTCCAGAAGGCGAACACGGCGAGCGCCGCCGCCGACACCAGCGGCACGAAAACGGCTGTCACCCTGTCCGCAGTCCTCTCTATAGGCGCGCGCGACCGGCGGGCCTCTTCGAGGAGCCTCACCAGCCGGGAGACGGTCTTCCCCTCCCCCACCTCCAGCGCCTCGAAAACGACCGTGCCATCGAGGTTCGTCGTGCCGGAATACACCATGCTTCCCGGCTCCTTCGGCACCGGGACCGACTCGCCCGTAAGGCTCGACTCGTCCGCGCCGCTGGTCCCCTCGACTACCCGCCCGTCCACCGGGAATCCCGCCCCGGGCGGGACTTTCACGAGGTCGCCCCTCGTAATGTCGTCCGAGTCCACAGTCTCCTCCGCGCCGTTCCTCAAGACTATCGCCGACTTAGGCGCGAGGTCGAGGAACCCCTTTATCGCGTTCGAGCTCGACGCCTTGGCGTTGGCTTCGAGGTATCTCCCTATAGTGAGCAGCGCGAGCAGCATCGTTATCGTGTCGAAATACACGTGCCCCTCGCGTGTGAAAGTCGAGTAAGCAGAGATCACGAAGGCCGCCGCCGTACCGATGATTATCAGCACGTCGATGTTGAGCCTCATTCGTTTGAGCGCGCCTAGGGACGCGGAAAGAATCGGCAGGCCGAGGAGGACGACGACGGGGACAGTCAGAATGAGCTGGACGTAATTCAGGATCGCGGCTACGTTGCCCTCGAATCCGTATATGTACTCCGTCAGGCTGATGACCATCACGTTCATCGCGAAGAACGCGCTCAGCCCGAGCCTGATCAAAAGCCACGACGCCTGCCCTTCCTCGCCCTCCTGCCCCGTTATCTCGCTCGCGAGAAGGCAGCCGTAACAGCAGAAGGCTCGCCCCTTCGATTCCGTGCCGTATCTCCCGGCCGGAAGTCCGCAGTGCGCGCACGCCGTGCGGTCCATAGTCATGTCAGGTGTTTTAAAATCCGCATATGTCGTGAATCCTCTCGCCGAACCCCGTCGGCAAAACGGCGCGGGCGACGGTGATGACCCCGAAAATAATTATAAGGATTCCCGGAACAGTGCGGCTGAGGCGGCTCCTCAGATACGGCGAGACGTGCCTGTGAACCGCGGCGACGAGGAACATCGCGGGCACCGTCCCGAGGCCCATGGCGAGCATCATCAGGCCCGACTTGTGCGGGGAGCCGGCGGTAAGACTCACGAGAAGAAATCCGTAAACGAGCGGGCACGGCAAAAAGCCGTTCATGACCCCGAGAGAAAATGCCGCCGTTTTCCCCTTCCGCTTGAGGAACGAGGCCATCGTATTTTTAAGGAGGGTATAGAACGACGAGAACCCGGGTATGCGCCCCTCGCCGACGACGCCCGTCATCTGGAGCCCGGCGAGGATGATGACCAGCCCGAGCACGACGGTGAGCCCCACCTGGAAACCGAGCATGGGCTCCATCTCTTTTATCATGAATCCGAGCGCGCCGACCAGCACGCCCAGGAAGAAGTACGTGAAGACCCGGCCGAAGTTATAAAGTAGCTGTCCGGATATATTCCTTTTGTGTCCCGACGCCCCGGATATAAGGATCGGGAACCCGCCGCACATCCCTATGCAGTGGAATGAGCCGAGAACGCCGGTTATGAAAGCGAGCCCGTATGCCGTCATGTCTACCATATCTTTCAGCGCGCGGAGCCGGAGAGCCGCCGCAATCGCTGCATTACTCCCCTTCGAGCTCTTTTATGGTCCAGTTCGTCGTCCTTGCGGACGTCTCGTCGCGGATCTGCTTCACCGTCCCGGCGCTTACCTCGGGGGCTGAATTCCCCCAGCTCGACCTCGCGTACGTGAGCGCTGCGGCTATCTCCTCGTCGGACATCTGCCCGCCCCACGCCGGCATCACGCCGTTATACGTCGTCCCCGCGACTGTTACAGGACCCTGAAGCCCGTGTAATACTATTTTAACTGGAAGTTTATCCTCACCTGTAAGAATGCCGGATCCGGCGAGCGGCGGAAACGCCCCCGGGACCCCCTGCCCCGTCTGCTGATGACAGGCCGCACAGACGCGGTTATACACCTCGGCGCCATCCACCGCGGCAACAGGCTGAGCCTCTCCTGGCTTGGAAGCGGAGGCCTGCTTCACGGTCTCGTCCTCGTTCAAGAGATGGACCTCCGGCCCGAACTTCCCGCCGTAGCGCCCAATGTAGAATCCCGCCCAGAAGATGAGCGATATGCATATCACCCACAGCCACCAGGGCGGCTTTTCGAGCCCCTCCTTCGGGTCGGGCGATTCGCGGAGCGCCTGCCTGTGGAGGCCGTAAATATCGACGTCTTCGTCTTCGGCCCTGTACGGGGCCTGTATGTCGTTCTTCTTTTCGTCGCTCATGCCTCACTCCTCCCCTTCGACCGGATAGGTGTGGTTGAGCCCTATGAGATACGCAACGAGGTCGCGCGCTTCCTGCGTCGCGATTATCACCTTGCCCGGCGGCAGGTACTCGTCGGGGACCGGGACCACCCGCTCGCCCCTCGCGGCGAGCACTTCGTCCGAGTATTCGATCTCCTCCCTGAAGAGCCACGGGTAAGGCGGCATTATCGACCCGGGCGACGTCGCCCTCGGATTGTAGAGGTGTATCAGGTGCCAGTCCTCGCTCGGCTGCCTCGCGCCTATGTTGAAGAGGTCGGGCCCCGTACGCATCGTGCCGAGGAGCTGCGGCTTGTCGTAAAGATAATCGCCTGGGACGGACGGCCTCCCCCAGTTGCGCTTCTGGTCCGCGCCGAATCCGACGGGCCTCGTCTGCTGGCTGTGGCAATAGATGCAGCCCTCGCGGATGTAGATCTCCCTCCCGCGAAGCTGCTGGTCGGTGTATGGTTTCAGCCCCGCCGGGGTCTTCACCTCGCTTATCTGCACGCCGGGCACGAGCGTAAGCCCCACCCACGCGATCAGAAGCGTCGCCAGAACCCCCATTACGAACAGCGGCATCTTGATGTACATCATCTCGGCGCCACCTCCGCCCCGGAGGCGACGGAATGGGACGCCCCGACGATCTTCGAGCCCCACGGCGGCAGGACCCTGTAGGCCCCTTTCCTGAAGAGCATGAGCGAGAATAGATATATGAATACGATCTGGCCGAGCAGCATCATCGACCCCCCTATCGAGCGCGCCATGAGGTACGGCCTCGTCACCTCGACCGAATCCATGAACGGCCTGGCCGCGTCGTTCATGTAAAGCCCCTGGAAGACGCCGCCCACGGTCATCGCCGCGAAGTACAGGATGACGCCCGAGGCCACGAGCCAGAAATGGACCTTGATGAGCCTCGGATACGGCCACTCCCATTTGACGATGCGGGGCATGATGTAGTAGATCGAGCCGAACATTATCATCGTGACGAACGCGTAGAGCCCGAGGTGCGCGTGGCCTATCGTGTAGTGCGTAAAGTGCGTTACCTCGCTCTGTGCTCTTATGGCCTCTATCGAGCCCTGGAAGCTCACTGCCGTGTAGCTTACCGCGCCGAACACGATGAACCGGAGCGTCGGGCTCGACTTCAGCTTATTGAAGTGCCCGACCATCGTCATGTGGTGGTTAATGGCGACCGCGATGACGGGTATGAACATCAGCACGCTCGCCACGATCGACACGCTTATGAGCCACGTCGGAAGCGGCCCGCCGACCAGGTGGTGTATGCCGTTCCAGTTATAAAATAGCGCGAACGTCCAGAACCCTATCAGCGAAAGATAGTAGCTGTGTATCGGCCGCCCGATGACCTTCGGGATGAAGTAATACGCCGCCGCGAGCCCGGCCGGAGTGAACCATACCGTCAGAGCGTTGTGTGCGTACCACCAGTTGGCCGCCGCCTGTGTGACTCCCGTGTATATCGGCAGGTGCGCGAGCACCCACAGTAGCGGGAACCATATCACCGACGCCAGCATATACCAGAGCGAAATGTAAATGTGATCGACGTCCCTGCTGCGAAACGTCTTTATTATCGACAGGGAGAACAGGACCGCGGCCACCGTGATGAGAACCCAGGACCACGTGGGGAACTCGAGCCATTCCTGCCCGGCGCTGTTGCCGCGGAGGAGCTGTATAGTCCCCCACAGAACCCCGAGGTTCCAGATAACTGCCGACAGGTATAGGAGATTCCTCCACTTAATCGTCGTCCGGCAGAGCCTCGATGCAAGCCACACGAACACCCCGCACAGGGCCAGCGACGCCCAGCCGTAAATCACGGTGTTCAGGTGCGCGGGCCTCAGCCTGCCGAAGGTGAGCGCGGGCGTGTTGCCAAGCCAGTCCGGGAAGCTGAACTTGAACGCGACGACGAGTCCGAAAACGGAGCCTATAAGCAGCCACGCAACGGCTGTGGCGAAGAAGAACAGAACGGGCCCTGCGCTGGAGTCGTCGCTTTCGATTCGGGAGGTAAGCTCGGGCTGAACGCTCATCGCTTCGCCCCCTCGCCGTTCCAGCCCGGGGGATCGACGAAGACCTCGTCGGTGAAAACCCCAACGGGCTCGTCCTCGTCGAAGATTACGTATGCGGCTTTATTCAGGTTACTGAACTGGTTGGTTCTTACAGCCCAGATAAATGCGCCCATTGCTACGATTGCGGCGATGAGCAGAACTACGATCAACAAAAACGCTGCAAAAGGAACTGTCATCTCACAATGATAAACGGCGACGTTATGGTCGCGAAAAGACCGGTTCCGCAGCGGAGACAGAAGCAAAGATATTTCCGCAATGCGTCCCCGGAACACCGCCCGGGGTTAATCGCGCCAAGAAAACACAGCCACTTATCTCTCCGAATTGGATTATACCAGAGTTTGTTTTGCGGACAATCGTGAGCACGCACGCAGGATGCAAAAACATACGCAGGAGGCAGCGACGGAGAGTGACGGCAGCAGCGCGAAAGGCCTGTGGCTCAGGCACATAAGCCGCCTCGGGGTATTTTACGCCTTTACTTTTTCGGCGCTGAAAATTGTATTGTTTTCAAGCTCGAAGCCGGTCTTAAAATGAGTGAGTGCTCATTCAGAGTATATTTTAGCCCGCACATTACCACGCCCGCCTAACCCGCGAATCTCTTCGCGAGTATGTCCGCAGCCCTGTCGGCCACGGCCATGATAGTCCCCACCGGGTGCGCAGTCGGCACCCTCGGTATCAGCGACGCGTCCGCGACGGCGACGTTCTCCGTCCCGCGCACTATCAGCGTTTCCGGGTCCACACCCCCCGGCCCGTCCGTGAGACGCGCCGTCCCGCCGAAGTGGTTTATTATCAGCCTGCTGTAATAAACGTTGTCCACGGGCGAAGGGCTCGTAACGTACGTGCGAACGTCCGCCAGGCTGTCCGGATTAAGGCTCGGATGGCTCGGGCTCCCCGGGCCGAACGAGATAGAAAGCGCCGGGTCGGTCTTGAAGAGCTGAATCATGTCGTACACCGCACGGGCCATGACGTCCGTGTCGGCGTTCCCGTCGGGCGTATCGGGCATGTAAATATCCGGGTAGCGGACGTTGCCGTTCGCGTCGAGCGTAACCAGCCCGCGCGCCTTTGGATTAAGCAGCATAACGTACGCCGAAAACGTCCTCGGCCCGTAATACGGCCCGTTCGTCGGCCCGGGGCCCTGCGGGTCGAGGAATATCTCGACGTCCGGCACAGGGGAGTCGTAGCTGTAATTCAGTATCGACACCGGCCGGTACTGCGCGTACGGCCCGCTCCCGTTGGCGAGGTACTCTTCGAGGTCGCCCTCGTGCGCAGCGTAGTCCGTGTAATTGTAGGAATGATACGGTATGTCCCCGCCGTAGTTGTACGCAACGAGCGACATCGCGTGGTCGAAGAGCCCCACGCCGATGAGCTGATTGTCTATAGTGAACGGCATAATCGGCGGCCCCTCTGCGGGGAAAATCTCGGCCTCGCGCCCGAACGGCCCGACGCCGCTAAGGTACAAGATCCTCGGAGTGATGAGCGCCCCCGCGGCCATGACTACGAACCCGTTCCGCTTGAGCCGGGCCGTCCCCGGCGCCCCGGGAATGCTCTGGTCGAGCGCGCCACGGCTCGTGTAATGCACGGCGACCGCCCTGCCCGAGCCGTCGAACTCTATCCTGTCCACCTTCGCGAACTCGAGTATCTCGAGCCCCTCGGCCGGTACGCCCCCCGGGTCGGCCTCGGCGAAATACCCCGTTATCGGCCCCGCGCGCCTGCCTAGGGCGGCCGCGACATACGGCCTGCTGTAAACCCCTTTTTCTTCGAACGGCAGGCTTGTATTCCCCTCGACGAATCCCGCCTCTTTGTAAAGCGGGTGCACTATCTCGGACGGGCCCGTATTCTGCGGGACCCCGTTCGTCGATGGCGTGTTCGTCACGGGAACCCTGTCCCTGACTCGATTGTAGAACGGCTCCATGGTAGCCCAGCTCCACCCCGGCGGCCACGCCGTGTCGAACAGGAGCGGCGGATTCGTCTGAAACAGCATGCCGTTAAACTGCGAGTTGCCGCCGAGCCCTATGCCCTGGTACGTGAACGGGGCGTTTGTCAGCTTGTACGGCTCGCCCTGCGGCATGAAAGCGAGGTTCGAATACTCGCCCGGCACGTCGAATATCGTGAGGTCGGTCCTCCCGGGCGGAACCCACACGGGATAATCCGTGCCGCCGATAAGCGCCGACGTCGGCCCGCCCGCCTCGATGACAAGCACCCTCTTCCGGCCCCCTCCGGCAGCCCGGAGCTTCGCCGCGACTATCGCCCCGGCCGTCCCGCCCCCGATTATTACCGCGTCGTACTCGCCGCTCGCGTTGTCTACGCATCCGCCCATTATGCCGAGCTTCGCCGCCAGCCCGAGCGCAAGCCCGGCCCTCCCAGTACGCTTCAGAAATTCGCGCCTTGTAGTCTTTGACATGCCCATCCCCCTCTTTTAAACGGATGCATAAATAACTACTTAGGCATTATACGGCCGCCGGCATTCGTTGAAAAGATGGCTGGATGTTATGCGGAAAATTGGAACGGTGTGAAGCGACACCTCCGGTCTGTCATCTCGAACGAATGTGAGAGATCTATCTTTTCTTCACCCCCTTAGAAAAAGGGGGAAGAGGGGATTTAATCTTTAATATGTTGTCATTCCCGAATGTCTTAATCGGGAATCCAGCACGCCACGCGTGCATGAATCCGATGTCGCGGCGCTCAGCCGCGACTCCACCTCGTCTGTCATCCTGAACTACGATTTCGAGCAAGCGAGGAATCTACCTTATTTCTGTCATTCCTGCGGAGGCAGGAATCCATTCAGTTTGCCTTTACCCCCCTTAGAAAAAGGGGGGTATGGGGGGATTTAATCTTGAGTATGTTGTCATTCCCGAATGTCTTAATCGGGAATCCACTTCTACAAGTAATCCATCAAGAATTCTTGTCATTGCAAGAACTCTAATCCGACTAGTCCACCTGATAAAACCACTTCTCCGGGCTCTTCCCCAGCACCCCTCCGAAATACTGCTCATCGAGATCCTTAAACCTCCACGACTTATACCCGTCCGGCGTAATCGCGATGATGATAGCCCCCGCGGCCTGGAACCCGGGACCTATCTCGGGATGATTGATGGCCTCCGGGGTAAGGTAGCGCCTGACGATCTTCCCGTGAATCTCCGCCGCGCGCTCGCCCTCTATTATCTCCGCCTTTCCCGACGCGCTCACCCACATCTCCTCGCCCTGGCGCCGCCTGCTGTCGACTACTATAGTCGCCCTCGGCCTCGCGCCGGCGTTCCTGGCCTTCTTCGAAGCCGGCTCCGTCTCGACGAAGAACTTCCCGTCCTCGAACAAATACCAGACGGGCGTCAGATGCGCGCCCCCGTCCTTGTCCTCCGTCGCGAGCGTCGCGTAGTGCACGCCGCCTAAAAATTCCTTAATCGACTCAGATGGTTCCGCCATTATTGCCTCCCGAATGTTTTTTTTAGCTTATATAAGGTTAGACTCCAAAAACGCGCCGACGCTTCGGATTTTTTGAGGAAAGACAGCAAAAACGGAACGATCTCAAACATATCCCTTCCCCCTTGTAAAGGGGGAGGGTAAGGGTGCGGGTTACATTATCACTACACGGCTCGCCGTTACTCTGCCTTCGCGCTCTCCCTCGGCAGATCCCTCAGGCTCATCTGCCCGAGCCGCGAGTTGTTTATGCTCTGCCCGAGTATCCTGACGGCCTCCTGATCGGCGTGAAAGCCCATCGAGTTTTCAGCCTCGATGAAGTCGAGCATGAACTGCGCCTTGCGCTGGTAGTCCCTCGCCTGTGCGAGCTGGGCGTCCGTCGCCCCGGCGGCCCTGGCGGACTTGATGTCGTTTATGAGATCGACCAGCGCGTCCATCGCCGTGTTACGCATCTCGAACGTCCGCGTCTGAATCGTCTCGACCCTTTCGCGGAGCTCCTGCTCGCTCGCCTTGTGGCACGTCTGGCACGCGAGGTTGATGTTGAGCACGGGGCTCCTCACGTGATGGTCGCTCACCTTCTGCGCCCCGACGCGCATGTACGGCATGTGGCAGTCGGCGCACGCGACGCCGTTCCGCGCGTGAATCCCCTGGTTCCACATCTCGAACTCCGGGTGCTGAGCTTTGAGTACGCCCGCCCCCGTCTCGGCGTGAATCCAGTCGTTGTGTCCGACCTCGTCGTAATAGGCTATGATGTCTTCGACCCTGAGCCCGTTCTGCCACGGGTAGACGAGCCGCTTCTCCTTCCCCTTGAAGTAATATTCATCGTGGCACTGCCCGCAGACGAACGTCCTCATCTCCTGGTGCGTCGCGTCGCGGTTGACGTCGTAATCCTCTACGCCCTGCGAGGCTTTCAGCGCGCGCATTCCCTCGATGAACGCCGGGCGCGTCACGCGGAGCGCCATCGTCTCCGTGTCGTGGCAGTCGATGCACGCTACGGGGTGCTCGACGAGTGCCCTCGCCTCGGGGTACGTCATGGCGTTTATCTTATCGAAGCCTTTAATCGGATCGCCGCCACCCTGCTCGACGTAAACGGCCGCCATCGAAGCGTGGCAGTTGATGCACGTCCCCGGCTGCTTCGATGCATGCTGGCGTTCGGTATACGTCTGGTCCTCGAGCATATAGGCGTGCCCCCTCTCCTCCCTGAAATCGACGGAGAAGGCGTACCCCGCCCACATGGTTTTGAGACGCGGGTCCTCTTCTAGCCGGGATTGCGATACGATAGAGCGTGGGTCGGCGTCGCTGGGGGTCCTGGGCACAGCTTCGGATCCTCCGTACCGTGTCCTCTTCTGATCGACCGTCCGCTTGTAGGCGTCGTACTGGAGCGGGAAGTTCTTCCCCCATACCTCGGGATCTACGGTATCCTCCTTGATCTCGACGACCCTGAACATCGGGTTCTTCGCCTCCTGCTTCCTCTCGACTATGTTGATCAAGAGGGCCGTCACCCCGGCGGCGGTGGCCGCGACCACCACCGCAACGAGCACGGCGGTCCGAATCAAAAATCCCCTCGTAGGTTTTCCCTTTTCGTCGACTGTCATCTCACGCCTCCTGCTAATCGATATTCTCCGCCGTCGTACCTAGGCTCACTGTCTCCTTGTGCCCGACCCCTGTGTGACACCTTATACATGAAAGCCCGGAATCCTTCCCCACCGGGGGATGGTCTATCTGCGAAACCATCTCGCCGTGGCAATATCGGCACGCCCCTTCCGTGACCTTCCTGTTCCGCTCGGTGATTTGAATCGGCTCGTGGAAATCCCCCGTCGTGAAGGCGTACGAATGAAAGTACCCGTTCACTGCCTTGGTCACGTATTTCATCGCGAAGTTGTGGGGGGTGTGGCAGTCGTTACACGTGGCTACCTGCCTGTGGCTGGACTTCACCCAGCCGTCATACTGCTCGTTCATCACGTGGCAGTTGGCGCACGCCTTCGGGTCGTTCGTGAGATACGAATCCCCGCGCGCGTAGACGAAAGTGAAGGTTCCAACACCCAAAGCAATGCCCGATAGCGCGCCTATAATAAGAGCCGCTATCACATAAGGGCTCGTCAAAGCTGTCCGCACTATTTCTTATATTGAGATAAATTGAAACGCGAGTCAAATATTTTAACGCGCTCCACACGTTCCGGCGCGATGCGAGATATGCGCAGGAAACCGACCAAAGGCCTGTCGCGCGAAGCCCTGCGCAGCCGGTGGGAGAATTCCGAGTGGGTGAGGGTGCAATACGAATCCGAGGTCTTATTCTCACCCGGCGGAACGGCATCCGGAAACCATGCCGGTGTCTTTCATCTTTCCCGGTAAAGCACCGAAAGCGCGAGCAGCAGAACCGCCGCCGCGGGTATGGCGAGCATCCACACCCCCATCCGCGGCGTGAGCGCCCCTCCGAGAAGCGCCCCCGAGAAGAACCCGAGCCATACCGTCGTCAGCAGCATGGCGCGGGCGAAGTGCGTATCCCCCGGCCCTTCGGCGTCGTCCAGGCTCTCGCCCTTCCACGCCCGGGCGAGATGGCCGCCTATCTGGCTGAGCGTTCCCGTGACGAACGTTACGTTCACGAGCTGCGACCCGACGCGCGACAGCGCCGTGTTCATGACACCCATGGTGAAGCCGAGCATTATGACGAATGCAGGCGCGGTTAAAGACGTAAGGCGGGTAACGGCGATTGTAAGAACGAGGAGTGATGCGATCAACGCGTACTGGACCGCGTGCCGCCGCCGTACGCTCGACGTCGAAAGCAGCGTCGCCGCGAACACCCCGGCGACGAAAGACAGGATCGCCAGGCACGCCGGAAGGGCTGCCTTCAGGAATCCGCTTCCTATGTCCGAGCCCGCGTGGGTCGTGTTGCCGCTCATGAACGAGACGAACGTCCCGAACGTGATGAAGCCGTATGCGTCTACATACCCGGCTATGAGCGCGAGACCGGCCGCGATGTACCTGTTGCCCTCATGCCGATTCTGCGGCGAAACCATGCCGGTATTTTACAGCTCTGCGGTTTATTTTGCACGCGCGGCAAGTCGCCGCAGCGCACCACGTGCGCAGGAAATCGAAGTGGCAACTTACTGCTATTGACGCCTGATACACTTCTGGCGCATAAGCCTACGAAGGTTCTGCGTCGAGAAACACATATATGTAGGCGTCATCTCGAATAACGATTTCGAGCGAGCGAGGAATCACCACACTTTTGTCATTCCTGCGCAGGCAGGAATCCATTCAGTTAAGCTCTTGTTTGTTTTCATAAACTGGATTCCCGATGAATACATTCGGGAATGACAGAAAGCAGTGAGATACTGGATCAAGTTTAGGATGACGAACTATCAGGATGACAGGATTACAACTCCAGTCGAGGCTTTGAACCGATAACGAAACCCGCGTGTCATAACTTTGACACTGCCGAAGCGCTGCGCGCGAATGGTTTATTAAATCCCCGACCCGGCTACGCCCGGAAAGACGCTATATCCGTCCCACGACGTATACGTCCCGCACGCATTCTCGCCCGGCCCCTCGGCGTAGAGCTGGAATACCTCTCCGTGAAGAACGAGGCTCCGCTCCAGATACTGGTTGGCCTCGGCCGCGAGATAAACGCTCTGGTCTATCAGGCCCTGAAGGTCGTCGCCCTTCTCTTCGTACTTCCCGAGCGACGTCCCGATCGCGACCCTTATGAGGTCGGCGCTGTGCCTGTACGAGCTCACCGCATTGACGAGCGCGTCGTGCGCCTCACGCATCTCGGCGGGGACGGCCATCGAGCCGAGCTCGCGGCTCATCTCGTCGAACGACGCTATGGCGCTTATGCTGGCCGCGAAGATCTCGTCGTAATCCTGCGATAGGAGAACGTTGCCGAATTCCTCGCTCACATCCCTAAGATGAACGTAATAACCGGTTACCTCGCACCGGTACTCGGGCACGTTGCCCGGACTCTCCTTGAGCCCCGGAGCAGGACTGAACAGCGCAGCCGGAAACAGCACGGCCGCAAGCATTACACTTTTAAATTCTTTCAGCATGTCATAACCCCCCGCAATTCAGGCCGGCTCGGGAAGACCCTTTGGACTCTCCGCGTTTGTGACGGCACGAGAGTTCTGAGCCGGAATTATAAAACCCCTGGCTCCGGCCTCGGGTTCGCCTTTATGCTCACCCTGCTGTCCAGAGCCGCTTTGACTTCGGCCGGGCCGGGAGGAGGATTGCCCTCGTCCCTGATTCCGCCGCAGTCGACGCCCAATCTCACTCTACTATAGTTTACACCGTGTTCGGCAAGAAAACTCCTCACGGATTCCGCCCTTTTTAATCCCAGGTTGTAACCCGGCGCGTCCTCGTAGGTGTTGCAGAACCCCACGACCTCGACCTCAACCTCGGGATTCATCACCAGAACCTCGGCGTTCTCCGCAAGAACGGGCTTCGCATCTTCCCTGAGCGCGGATTCGCCCTGGCCGAAGAATACGTCCATCAATGGCAGCTCCGCCCCCTGCTGGGCAAAAGCCGTGAGCCCGAAGGCCAGGACAAAGATCGGAATGTAACCCCATATGACTTTCATCTTGTCTACCTCTCCTTCCAACCTCCGCCCTCTACATACTTAGATTCCGAAAACCCCGGAACGGATTCACACTCCATACGTTCTGAGCGCGGCGCGGTGCAAGGCCGCGGCTCCACCTTTCCGTCATTCTTATAGTCTATAGTCTGTCATTCCCGAATGCTTGAATCGGGAATCTAGCCTCTGCCTTTAATCCCCTCTTAGGAAAAGGGGACTTTTCTGAGCGAGCGAGGAATCTCTCTTTCCCTTCTCACCCTCCCCCCTTCCGAATCCCCCTCCCCCCAAATTCACTAACACCCCTGTGTGCCCCTTTTTTTTCATCCTTTCAAAAAACTTCTTGACTCTCCTGAACGCGCATAATATACTTAACAGCGTTAAGTTACTTAATACGGTTCGAGGCAGGAGATAAATGGGAGTAAAGGAAAGAAGGGAAAGACAAAAGCAGGCGGTCAGGCAGGAAATCCTCGATGCCGCACGCGAGCTATTCATTAAAGACGGCTACGAAAACGTAACAATGCGTAAAATTGCTGAAAAGATTGAATATTCCCCGACGACCATATACCTCCATTTCAACGATAAAGCGGATCTTGTCCGTTTTTTGTGCGAAGAAGCGTTCGTAAAGTTAGTGGATATGTTCGAGAAACTCGGAGAAGACCTCAGCGACCCGCTCCTGGCCCTAAAAAGATGCGGGCGGGCGTACGTCGATTTCGGCCTCAGGTACCCGAACGACTACAGGGTAACGTTCATGATGGCCCTAAAGCCCGAAGCCCCCGAGGACTACCTCCGCGAGGATTCGATGAGCTTGAAGGCCTACGGCTACCTCAGAATGATAGTCGAGGAATGCATACGCCAGGGCAAGTTCAGAAATGTCGAGCTCGAAAGCGCCACGCAGTCGATGTGGATTACGGTTCACGGCATCACGTCGCTCATCATCGCCATGCCCGACTTTCCGTGGGCCGATCAGGAGCACGTGATCGATCAGACGATAGAAAAAATAATAGCGGGGTTTGCGGCATGAGGGCCCCGAGGAGAAAGGCTCCTGACGGAGCCGGGGGAGATTCACTCAAAGACACCCAGGAGGCTTTTATTATGCGGTACGATACGAAGAATAACGGCGCTTGCAGGCAGATGGCTGCCCGCGCGTGCGCCGAGGGCAAGACGCCCTGCGCAATCCCCGACGAGCACCTCGTCGCGCTATTCGTCGGAAACCGCGACGAAGACGCATTCGGCGAGCTGGTCAATCGCTACGCCGACAGGATTTACAGAATCGCCCTAAGGATCACGCGCGACCCCGGCGAGGCCGAGGACGTGCTCCAGGACGTGTTCGTCATACTCACGTCCAAGGCCGGTACGTTCAGGATGGAGTCGCGGTTCTCGACGTGGCTCTACCGCGTCGCGCTCAATTCGAGCTACATGCGCATCCGCACAAAGAAGAAGATAAGCACGAACGAGTCGAGCCTCGACGGCTATGCCCCTTACGACCAGGCCGGCATTCTTCACGGCGTCGCCGACAAGGACTTCAGCCGCCGGCCCGACAGCGAGCTCATGACGCGCGAGGCGCTCGAGAAAATAAGGGACTCTATAGACGAGCTCCCCGAGCAGTATAAAGACGTGTTCCATCTCCGGCACGAGGAAGGTCTCTCCGACCTCGAAACGGCCGAAGTGCTGGGGATATCCCTCAGCGCGGCGAAGTCCAGGATTCACAGGGCGCGGCTCTTCCTCCGGGACAGACTCGCGGATTATTTCTATGAGACCACGCGCTAAGCGTTCCTCTTTAAGCACTGCCTCGGCTAACGGCAGAGCTTATCCATCCTCCCCCTTCCCGAAGGGGAACGAATGCGAACAAGTGAGCATTCGGTTGTCCTTGGTCGACTGCATGGGAGCCAATCTAGTGCCGCTCGAAAACAGATGACACCAAATCAGACACAGGTGGGGGTCACCCCAAGTATTTGTCATTCCGAACGATTTCGAGCGAGTGTAAGAAATCCCATGGGCCGTGCGTCGCACCCTTCCCTTCTACTTTTCTCTATTGATGAACCGGCTGGTTTCGGTAAACTATACGACTCTGAATTACGCGCCCGTAGCTCAATTGGACAGAGTGCTTGACTACGGATCAAGAGGTTGGGGGTTCGACTCCCTCCGGGCGCGCATTTCCTTTCCTTTGAATCTCGCAGACTACTCCAATAACGAGTTACCCCCATTCTGATTTTATAGAGGTTGGGGATTCGAGTTCCGACTTCTTCTCCTTTGGCGGGTACCCACAAACCACGCTGACTTCGGGACAGTTACCCCGATTCCTCGGCTCGCTCGGAATCGTTCCTACTGGCGCGCATACATGTGTCACGGCGCCTCCGGGTCTACGACATTCTCCCAAAACATATCGAATATGAGCTTCAATGTTATAGGGCTCAACACAGCCGTCGTCTGCTGCAGATTATTCCCCGTGAGCCCGCCGACTACTATCGGCGCGATAACCCCGGACTTCTTTATCATCGCGATAATCTTTTCGTCGAGGTCCTCCTGCTGCGGCGTCTTCGTAAGGTCGAGCAGTATCGAAAACCCCGGCACGTTCTTTACGAGATACATGAACGTGAACCAGCTCTCGTAACCCTGCGGCGCAACGGCAATCCTTATAAACTCCTTCCATATCGCAATCCTGAGCGCCTTGGCGAATGTCGTCTTCTTCTCCGGGTCGTCGAAAATGATGACAGACGTCTCGCTGTCGTTCGTGAACGAGCGCTGGTTCACGTTCGCCGAGCCTATTATCGCGAGCTCGTCGTCGACTATAAGCGTCTTCGCGTGAACGCCTGTGTGCCAGCCGTTCTTCTTCCCGTTCACCATATCGACAACGAAAACCCCCACCTTGGCCTGTTCGGCTGCGCTGGCCCCCTTTATGAGCTCTTTGTAGAACTCGGACCTCCGCCGGAGCGGTATCAATATATCCGTCGTCTCCGCGCAGTCCTGCGTCACGATAACGACGCAAACGAAATTCGGGTCCTTTATGCGCTTGTTTAGCTCCTTCGCCACGTCGAGGTTCACCAGGTACTGGTCCTCGATGTAAACGTACTTCTGCGCGTTCCGGAGGATTTCGAGGTACGCGTCCTTGAGGCTCCTGTCCCTGTCCTTCCCCGATGGGTCGTTATAGGTGCCGACGGTCTTCGCCCAGTGAAAATCCCCGGTCTTTATCTCCTTGGGCTTGGGCTCGCTCCGCCCCTTGAGGGTCTTCGACTTCGCCGCCGGGTGATAGTCCCACCTTTTGATGAACTTCTGGAGTATGTCGTACGCGGCCGGCCCCTCGACTCTTATATGTGTATCGTGATACGCCGAATGCGTGTCCTTGTGAAACGAGCACCACTGCTTCTGGTACCACTCGAAGCGGTTGATGTTTATGTCTATCCCTCCGCAGTGCGAGATGAGCCCCTTCTCGCCCTTCACGATAATCACCTTGTCGTGGTGGCTGCCGACGTTCTTCGTCGCCGCGTACTTGAGTATCGTGAAGAAGAGGTCGAGCTCCTTGAATATCGTCTGGAACTTCATCACCTGCTTCAGAATATGCGGCACGGCCTGCGATAGAAAGGTCTGCGTGGCGGCCGTCGCGAAGGTGTTGTCGTCGATGAAGGCGAAGGTGTTCGGCAGCTTGTTCAACTTCGGGATGTTGTCCCGGTTCATCTGGATGTAGCTCTCGGGCGGATTGGCGTTCGGAATGGGGTTGTCCCACACGAGGATGCGGACCTCCGCGCCTTTCTTGGCCGCATCCTCGAGCAGCTTTATGAACGCCGACCCCGGGTCCCCCTTTATGAGCTCCATCCCGGCGTCGAGCATCCACCCCATGACGTATATATAATGGCCGTCCTTGTTGGCCGTCTTTATCACATCGTAGATGCTCTTGAATGCGGCCGTCCCGTCGACGAGAAAGTCGGCCTTGTTCCCCGTCGCCCCGGGGATTATCTTGGCCCATCTGCTAGCCATTGCGGCGGCTCAAATCTGCCTTCCGGTCTTGGGGTCGTACTTCACCTCGACCGGCACTATCTGGTCCGTCGGCAGAATCTCGATCCACTGGTCGAATATCTCGTAGTTCTTCCCGACGTTCAGCCTGAAGCTCCCCTCGAGCGGGAAGAACCCGTGCTCGTAGACGCGGTCTATCGGCGTCGACGTGACGACGCTGTCCGGATCGACCAGCGCCGGGTCCGAAACTTCATCCTGCTTCGGGTATTTCCCCGTCTCTATGCCCTCCTGGTACTTCTTCTTGATCTTCTTCGCAAGGTCCATTAGCACGTCTATCATCTTCTGCCCGTCGAGCGGGTTCCCGTTTATGTCCTTCTCGCCCGGGTTGCTCGCGTGGTAGACGACATCATCCGTGATGCCGTTCATCCCCTCGACTCCCTTGAGCCAGTTGATGGCGGCCTCCTCCCTTCCGGGCCTTATGGGTATCACGGCCTTCACCCACGGGGCGTTGAGGAATGCGTTACGCATGTTGTCGCCGTCCAGCTGCATCAGCCACCCGAGCGAGCTCCCGAGCCTGGCCGGCTCGGACTCGTCCGTGATGTAATAGTTGTCCCTGAGCGTGTCGTCGATGCCGCCCCACCCTATCGTGCTCGCGCTCATGACGTTCGCGCTGACCGCGGAGGCCGAGTTGACCGCGAGCCCCAGCTTCTTCGCGTAAGCCTTGTGTATGGCCATGGTCACGAGCCCCGTCGCCGCATCGATAGGCCTCTTCGGCGGCTGGAACGGCGGCGTCTCGCCGAGCTGCTGCTTACTCCTGTGGAGCCTCGGGCGCCACCACTCGGGCGCGACGAAATAAAGCATCTTGTCCACGTCGAACATCGAGTTAATAAGCTCGGCCACGACGTGTCTCGTCCTGTCGTCGGGCAGCGTTATGCCGTGCATCAGCATCTCCTGTATCAGCCGCCTGTATACGACTATCCTCTCCTCCTCGCGGAGCTCCGCGCTGTCGCGCGTCCTTATCTTGCTCGCCTTCGTAACCCTGTCTTTCACGTTCTCGACGTAGGCCTTCTCGTACTCGGCCTTCTCTTTCTCTTTGAACGCGGCGAGGTTGTCCTTGTTCTTCTGGATTATCGCGTCGTTCGCGCCCGCGCCCGGCGACCAGTGGAGCGTCACCTTCACCTGTATGCTGTTCTGCCCCTGGAAGTCCGCCGAGTCCAGGTGAAGAACGAACGACCCTTTGCCGCTCGCGTTCGTTATCCCGCCCTTCCGCGAAACGGCGACGGGCTTGCCCTGCGAGTCGAACTCGACGTTCGTCAGCGAGTAGCCCGACTTCGGCGAGACGAACTCCTGCGTGAAGTCGGCCTGGATTTTTTCCAGCTCGCCGAACCACTCCGAGTCGTCCGCCTCGACGCCGTCTATATAGACCTCGCCCTCGTTGTCGGCCCCGCCCGCGACGGACACGAAAGGTATCGTCACGATCTTGTCCTCCTGGAACGGCTGGAGGAGCGGGATCTCCTCGGGGTGCGGAATACCGCCGAGCTCAGGCGGCTTGGCAATATGTATGAGCTTCGCAAGGCCGAGCTCCTTTCCCGGATCGTCGACGTACGTCTGCCAGCAAAGGAACGTCCCTATATCCTGCACCTGTACCCCGACCTGCCTCATCTTCCGCCTGAGCTCGTAGTTAATGAGTTCGTTGGTGTTGTTGGCCAGCGTGTGCTTCGTGCTCGACTGGTCCGTAAATTCAGTAACGGTCTTGAATGTAGATTTAAAGTTCTTTCTTATCTCGGACGACAGCTTCTCCGTCTGCTCGCGCGTGCGCTTGTGCGTGGTTTCGCGCGCCTGCTCCTGCGAGCGGTTGTAATCGAAGCTCGACGTCGCTTCGATGGATGCGTACGACGCCTTGACGCTCGCCCCGAACTTCACGTCCTGCTGGTTATTCTCCTTCACGGCGTCCGAGATCTCGTCCCGCTCGGTGACGGTCGATTCCGAGCTCGTGAAGATATCGAGCGTCGTTTCGAGCGTCTTCTCGACGACCGTCCGCCTCGTGTGCACCTCTATCAGCTCCACGGACGAGCCCGGGCTCAGCCACACGTGGCTAACAGGCGTCCCGAGGAACGTGTCGAGCTCGAAGAAGTACTGCCTGAACAGGTGCACCACGCTGATAGGCGACAGCGCGACGGCCGCGATGTGCTCCTTCTGCCCCGGGTCGAGGTTCTCGATGTCGAGGTACGCCTCGGCGCCGTTCTCTGCGGCGAGCATCTTGATGAGCTTCTCCACCTCGGCCGCGTTCTCCTTGGTCGCGTAAAAGATCTCTTCCAGCGCGGCGTGGCTCTTCGTTTTTACGAGGGACAGAAGCGCCCCCCCGACGGAAGATTCGTATTGAACCTGCTGCTCGAACGCCGTAAGGGCCTTCCCCTCGTCGACGCCGCCCGTGGTGGCCGCGCGCGACAGCGTAGCGCCGGACAGCGACGCCGCGCCGCTCAGAATGTCCGTGTAAAGGTCGGTGTAGAGCTTGGCGACGTCCTTTTTAAGGAGCGTCTCCACGTTATCCTCCGTTACGAGATCGGCCCATACCGAGGGCTTATACTCCTCATACGGCGGGAGCTTCGCCGCCAGAAGCTCAAGCAAGGCCGAGTCGGAAGAGCGGAGCTTCCCCGCGTCGGGCGCGCCGGGCCTGAGCCTTATCTCGACCCGTCTGTCGGGCTTGTATATGACCTCCGCACGGCCGGCGAACACGTTCTTCAGCCTGTCGATAATGTAGGGCTTCTCGCGGTCATAGCCCTCGTTGAAACGGTTCTTTATGCGTATCGATTTCCAGCCAAGCAGCGGCTGATAGACGCCGAACATCTCGCTCGCGTACGGCAAGACGTTGGTATAATCCGTAAGGTCCGTAATCCTCTTTACAGTTGACATGCCATTCCCCCTGAACCCGTATTTTTCGAAGCCCGGGCGGCGCACGGTGAGGGCGCGCGTCCGTTAAATATTCACAAACGGAATGCCCCGGGCGAGCCTGGCGAATATGGAACTTGAGGCGGAGGAATGCCCCTGGAACGGAAAGCAGCCCCTGCTTCGGCAACCCTGCCGCCTTATCCCCGCGGGGGACTTAGGCCGCTGGCTTTGCGTCCCATGCTTTCGCATGGTTTGCCCTTGTCGGTGAAGCTGACGAGACCTATTATAGAATTTTGCGAAATCCGCGTCAAGAGGGATTAACAAGAGGCTTACAATACTCTGCAATAGCCGTTAAACACACAAGTATTCTATTCCGAATCAGGCGCCCCCTGCCTCATCCTTCTGTACTCGCCGGGTCTTATTCCGGAGTGTTTCTTAAACGCCGAGCTGAACGCGGCCTCGGACGTATAGCCGACGGATTCGGCGATCACGCCGAGCGGCTTCCTCGTGGTCGAAAGAAAATGGCTCGCCTTCTGCATCCGCACCAGGCTCAGATACTGATGGGGAGTCATTCCCACGAGCTCCGAGAACTTGTTAAAGAACGCGGACCGCGACATGCCTACGGTGCGCCCCAGCTTCTCGGCCTTCCAGACGTGATCAGGCCGGTCGTGGATCTCCTTTATCGCCCTGCTTATCTGCGGGTCCCTGAGCGCGTCGATAAAAGGAATGTGCTCCTTCGACTTGTTTATGTACGCCCGTATAACCTGGATGAAGATAATCTCGGACAGCCGGTCGATTATCGCATACGCCCCGGGCTGCTCCGACGACGCCTCGTGGGCGATGAACCCCATGGCGCTGTCGAGCCAAGTCGTATTGTAGCTTTCGTTGCCGGGGACGTGCATGAGCGCGGGCAGGTTATCGACCAGCGGATGGAACCTGTCGCTCTCGAATTTAAACTCGCCGCAGACGAGGCAGCATCCGAAGCCGCCCCCTCCGTACACGAGCGGGCCGATCCCTGTATACCCCGCCTCGGACAGCACCTCGTCGAGCGGACGGGCCGGCGTGTCGCGCTCGTCCGTGATGCGGTGCGCGGCCCCGTGGGGGACGATAACGATGTCGCCGTCGGCCATCGGGACACAGTCGCTTCCCCCTTCGACGCTTATAAGGCAGTGCCCACGGATCACTATGTGGAACCTGGCGACGCTGGGTGCCGGCGGCACGAAGACGCCCCACGGCGACGTCAGCTCCGTCCTGAAATAGAGGCTCCCCTCTATCCGCAGCTCGTTGAGAATGTCGGTCAGCAAGTCCATAATAATATCTAATTATAATACGATTTAGTATGAATACAATACTTATAAGCATTGTTCGTCTACATATCTTCGCTATTCTAATACTCATCAGCGCTGACGAAAGCGCAAAGAACAAACAGGAGGCGTTATCATGTCACAGTCAAATCATCAGAACGGGATCAGCACCACAGGCGTTCTCGGCTACGACCTCGTGTCGTACCACAAGGGAGAAAAGCCGGTCAGGGGGGACGGGAAAAACGTAGTCGTTCTCGACGGCACCACCTATCTCTTCGCCAGTGAAGAGAACAAAAAGGCTTTTGAGAGGGACCCTGAAAGGTACCTTCCGGCTTATGGCGGGTACTGCGCGTTCGGAGTCGCCATAAACAAAAAGTTCGTCGGCGACCCCGAGGTCTGGAAGATCGTGGACGGCACGCTTTATCTGAACCTCGATAAGAACATCCAGTCCAATTGGAACCAGGATATTCAAGGCAATATCACCAAGGCCGACTGGAACTGGACGGGGATCAAGGACAAATCCCCGGACGAGCTCTAGGGCGGCAAAATGGAGAGGGGCAGGCCGAAAGCCCTGCCCCTTTTCATTCGATATTGGATTTAAGGAATGCGGAAGAGTGAATTTGTTCAGTTTAGAGTACAGCAGCGTTAATCATTATACAGGCTAGATATAATATATATCCTTTCTATAAGCTTTATCCTTTATATCACCATCCAGACGGCCAGCACGGCCAGCACTATCGCGACGATATCCTCGGCCAGCGCGGCGGGGATTCCGCCCACCGAGCGTATGGCCGCTTTCCTCGCGGCGTATCCGCCGTAGCATCCCGCCACAGCCCCCAGGCACCCGGCGACCGCCCCGGCCGTGATGGATTCGGCGGCCCCGACGGCGACGCACGCGCCCGAGAGAGCCCCGGTGAAAATGCGCGCGAGCAGCGGCCCGACGGCCGTCCTGCTCCCTGCAAAGGGCAGAAGGTCGTATATGTATTCGAGCACCGCGAATACGGAGAGAACGATAGCCGATATCTGCGCGCTCATGAATCCGAGGCTAGTTCCCCAAAGCCCCAGTCCCCAGTAACGCGCCGAAAGGCTCGCCACCGCAAGCCCGGTCATGGTACGAAGGCCCGACGCGATTCCGATCAGTATGGCGGCTACGAAAAAAGTCCCTTCCATATCCATCCTCCTTTTTATTCACTACATATTAACAGATGGAGACAGAATCCGGCAGGCCACGCCTGTAAGATTAGGGGGCAAGGATTGTCATTCCCTAATGTATTTACTTGTTGTGGCGTACCCGGTGGGGCATGGGGAATTTAATCCTTCTTCTTCGTGTCATTCCCAACGATTTCGAGCGAGAGAGGAATCGGACACCCCAACTTTATTGCGCAAACGTTTATATAGTACCGCTCGGAGCCTGCCTTCTTTAGCATCAAGCCTTAATCGGGAATCCAGCACGCCTCGCGTGCATGAATCCGATGTCGCGGCGCTCAGCCGCAACTCCACCTCGTCTGTCATCCTGCCTGTCCGGCGAAGCCTTGGCGAAGACGGAAGCTTGATTCAGGATCTAATCCTTTGCCTTAATCTTTTTACCCCCCTTAGATAAGGGGGGTATGGGGGATTTATATTTATGATTTAGTTTGAACTTTCGGAAGGAGCTTATTGGTTCGCCTCTCCGGCCGCTTCCTGCGCCGTCCCTGCCGCCTGCTGAACCCGAAGCTCTTCCTCATAATACTCCCAACCGCCGCCGAGCGCCTTGTACACGGCAACGAGCGACGTGCGAAGCTCCGTCTCGCTCTGTGCGAGCTCGCTCTGCGTCAAGAGAAGCGTCCTCTCCGCGTCGAGCACGTCGAGGAAGTTGGCGACTCCATAGTCGTACCTCATCCTCGCGAGATTCATCGCGTTCTCGCTCTCCTTCACAGATTCGACGAGGTACTTGTGACGCTCTATCTGGTTGTTGTGGTCCACGAGCGACGAGTCCACGTCCTCTATCGCGGTAAGCACAGTCTGCTGATACGCCGCGAACGCAGCCTGCGTCCGCGCGTCGGCGGCCTCGACCCTCTGATACACCCTTCCGAGGTCGAATGCCGGCCAGAATATGCTCGGCCCGACGCCGAACGCACCCGCTCCGCTGTCGAACAGGCCCGAGAACGACGTCGCCTGGAGCGCCGCGCTCCCGAATATGCTTATGGTAGGGAAGAGGTCTGCCGTCGCGATGCCGATTCCCGCCGTAAACGCCGCGAGCTGCCTTTCGGCCACCCTTATGTCCGGCCTCCTTTCGAGGAGCTCGACCGGCGTACCGACCGCGACCACGTCGGGCACAGCCGGGAACGGCTCGGGCTTTAAAAGCTCCGTAAGGTAAGTATCGGGGAGCTGCCCTGTGAGGACGCCGAGCCTGTATATGGCCTGCTTGACCCTCGTTTCGAGCGGCGGAATAAGCGCAAGCGTGTTGTTATACTGTGCCCTTGCCCTCGATACGTCGAGCGCCGTCCCTCGCCCTCCTTCGAGGAGGGTTATCGTAAGGTCGAGGGTGTTCTTCTGGTTCTCCGCGTTTCTCCGTGCGACGTCGAGGCCGTTCTGCGCGCCGCGGAGCTCGAAGTAATTCCTCGCCACCTCGGCCAGGAGCGTTACGACCACGTCCTGCCGCGTCGCTATACGCGATTCGAGCTCGGCGGTGTCGGCCTCTATCGTACGCCTGATGCGCCCGAAGAGGTCGATCTCCCAAACGGCGTCGAACCCTGCGTCGAAAAGCTCGGTGTTCCTGCCCGTCCCCGGGAACGTCTGTGCCTGAGACGACCTCTGCCAGGTGTAATCCCCCTGGAACGGCACTATAGGCGCGAGCTCGAACTCTGTCTCACGCATAAGCGACCGTGCTTCCAATATCCGGGCCGTCGCGATGTCGATGTCGTAGTTGCCGGCGAGCGCGTCGCGAATGAGCCTGTCGAGTATCGGGTCCTTGAACTCGCTCCACCACTCGATCTCTATGGCGTCGGTCCTGTAGTCCTTCGCCCCCGCGTCCTGGAACGACCCGGGAAGCGGAGTCTCCGGCTTTTCATAGTCCGGGCCGACCATGCAGCCCGTGAGAAAAACCCCCGAGAGGAATACTGTTGTCAGTATGGCTGCCGTTAAATATCTCATTTCGTTTCGACACTCCGATCCTTTCTTGATTCGGTGAACTTCCTTATGACGACGTAGAAGATAGGCGTCAGGAAGAGTCCGAAGAACGTTACCCCGAACATGCCGGCGAACACCGACGTTCCGAGCGCCTGGCGCATTTCGGCTCCCGCGCCCGCCGCTATAACCAGCGGCACGACGCCGAGAATGAACGCGAACGACGTCATCAATATCGGGCGCAGCCTTACGCGGGACGCCTCGACGACCGCCTCCTCGCGATGCTTGCCCTGCTCCTGATAGTCCTTTGCGAACTCGACGATTAGAATAGCGTTCTTACACGCAAGACCCACGAGAACGACGAACCCGATCTGCGTCAGAATGTTGTTGTCCATTCCCCTGATCCAGAGGCCCGCGAGCGCCGACAAGAGACACATCGGCACGATAAGAATAATCGCCAGCGGGAGCGACCAGCTCTCGTAAAGAGACGCCAGGATCATGAACACGAACAGTACGCAGAGCGGGAATATGAATACCGCGGCGCTCCCCTGCGTCACCTCCTGGTACGCAAGGTCCGTCCATTCGTACCCTATGCCCGCGGGCAGTATCTGCCCGGCGAGCTTTTCCATCGCGGCGATAGCCTGCCCCGAGCTGAACCCGGGGATAGAGTCTCCGCTCACCTCGACGGCCGGGAAGAGGTTATACCTCACCACCCTGTCGGGCCCCGTCTCGTCTTTCAGCGTGACTACCGAGCCGAGCGGCACGGTCGCCCCGTTCGAGCTCCTAGTTCTGAGCTTTAGTATGTCGGCCGCATCCTGGCGGTATCCGCCCTCGGCCTGCGCCGTAACACGGTAGACCCTTCCAAAAAGGTTGATGTCGTTTACGTAAACCGATCCCAGATACACCTGGAGCGCGTCGAAAATATTCGTAAGCGGCACGTCCAGCTTCTTGGCCTTTTCGCGGTCAACCTCGGCATACAATTGTGGTGTGTTCAAGCTGAACGTCGTATACACCCTCGTAAGCCCGGGCTCCTGATTCGCTGCCCCGATGAGCGCGTAGGAAGAGTTGGCGAGCTCTCTCAGCCCGACGGCCCCCCTGTCCTGGACCATCATCTTGTACCCGCCCGCGGTGCCGAGCCCCCTTACGGGCGGCGGCGAGATAACGAGCAGCCTCGCCTCCTGGATATTCGAGAGTCTTATACTGAGATCCGTTATTATTTCGTTAAGCGATGGGCCGTGCTTCGCCCTCTCGTCGAAGGGATCGAGCGGCGTGAATATAACGCCCGCGTCCGAGCTGTTCGAAAAAGTCGCGCCCGAGAATCCCGAGAACCCGACGGCGTACGCAATGCCAGGCGTGTCGAGGATAATCTTCGTCGCCTCCTGCACGACGGCGTCCGTCCTTTCGAGCGATGCGCCGTCCGGGAGCGCGACGTCGATGATGAGGTAGCCCTGGTCCTGCGCCGGGATAAAGCCCGTCGGCACCTGCGTGAACCCGAAGTAGGTCAGAGCCAGGAGCCCTCCGTAGACGATCAGCCCTATGGTGGTGAACCTTAGCAGCTTGTTGACCGTCCTGCTGTACGAGTTGGACGCCTTGTCGAAGAAGGCGTTAAAGCCCTTGAATATCTTCTTCAGCACGAGGTTTACGTACGGGCTGATGAACCATCCGACAACGGCGCCTGCCAGGAAGAGCCCTATCCTTATGGCCCACACCGTCGCCCCGGCCTCTCCCGCCATGTTGTCGTGCTGCCCCGGGAGCGACGCCACCGCCGGCGCGATAAACGCGTACGCGAGGAAACCGACTATCGCCGCTATGCCGACCCTCGGCAGAGGCTCCACGTGATCCGCATCGCTGTCGGGCCGTATGAGCTGCACCGCCCTCGCAGGCGCCAGCGACAGCGCGTTAACGGCCGACAGGATCGTCGACACCGCAATAGTCAGCGCGAACTGTTTATAGAACTGACCGCTAATTCCGGGCAGGAACGCAGTCGGGATGAACACCGAGCTCAAGACCAGCGTAATAGCCAGAACCGGCCCCGTGATCTCCTTCATCGCGCGGAGGGTCGCATCCCTCGGCTCGTATCCCATCGACATCCATCGCTTGATGTTTTCGACGACGACGATAGAGTCGTCGACGACGATACCGATGGCCAGAACGAGGCCGAACATTGACAGGTTGTTAAGCGAAAACCCGAAGGCCGCCATGACAGCGAACGTACCGACAAGCGACACGATTGCGTCTATCATCGGCAGAATGGCCGCCCTCCAGTCCTGGAGGAACACTATGACGACTATGAAAACGAGAATAAAAGCTATGTACAGGGTATGGAAAACTTCGTCGATCGACTGCTGAACGAAAACAGTCGGGTTGTAAACGATCCTGTATTCGAGGCCCTTGGGGAAGTTCTTGCTGATGTCGGCCATCGTCTTTTCGATGTTCTCGGCCGTGGCCAAAGCGTTTGACCCCGGCAGCTGGAACACGCCGATGGCCTGCGCCGGCTTACCGTCGAGGTAGCTGTTCCTCGCGTAGTCGAGCGCGCCCAGCTCCACGCGGGCGACGTCCTTGAGCTTCGTCGTACGCCCCTCTTCGCCGGTCCTGACGACTATTTCGCCGAACTGCTCCTCGTCGAACAGCCTTCCGAGCGTGTTGACCGAAAGCTGAAATGCGTTACCCTGCGGCACGGGGGGCTGCCCCACGACGCCCGCCGCGACCTCTATGTTCTGCTCGCGAAGCGATTGTATGACGTCGTTCACCGTAAGCCCCAGCGAATAGAGCTTCTCCGGGTCGAGCCATATCCTCATCGAATATTCCCTCGCGCCGAAGACGGTGACGTTGCCGACTCCCTTGATACGCGTGAGAACGTCGTAAACGTTTATGAGTGCATAGTTACTGACGTAGAGCTGGTCGTAAGTATCGTCCGGCGAAACGAGGTGGACGACGAGCAGCATGTCCGGCGAGCTCTTCCTCACCGTCACACCTATTCGCCTCACCTCTTCGGGGAGCCTGGGCTCGGCCACGGATACCCTGTTCTCGACGAGAACCTGCGCCTTGTCGACGTCCGTTCCGAGGGCGAATGTGATGGTCAGCTGCATCGCGCCGTCGCTCGTCGACTGCGACGACATGTACAGCATGTCCTCAACGCCGTTTATCTCCTGCTCGAGCGGCGTCGCGACCGTCTCTGCAATAGTCTCCGGGTTAGCTCCGGGATACGACGCGCGCACGACCACAGTCGGCGGCGTAACCTCCGGATATTGGCTTACGGGGAGTGTGAAATACGCGATCAGACCGACGATTACAATAAGTACAGATAGAACCGTCGCGAAGATCGGCCTGTCTACAAAAAACCGGGAGAACATTAATTACCCTCCAGTGCTTCCTTTGGGACTCTCGATACCGGGCGTGAGAAAATTATCGTTCTTGACCACAAGATCTTCCTCGACCGGGCTTACGACCGCCCCTGGGGCGACCCTCTGTAAACCCTTTACGATGACCTTGTCTCCGGGCTTCACTCCGCTCCTTATAACCCTGAAGCCGTTGATCTTGGGCCCGAGCTCGACCTGCCTGTATTCGACGGTGTTTTCGGGATTGACCACCAGGACGAACTTCTGCGACTGGTCGCTGCCTATGGCCTCGTCGGGAAGAAGGATAGCCTCGTAAGGAGCGCTTCCGACTATCTTTATCTTCGCGAAGAGCCCCGGCGTCAGAATATCGCCCGGGTTTTCGAACACGCCTCTCCCTCTGATGGTTCCCGTCTGGGTGTCGACCCTGTTATCGAGAAAATCGACGTAGCCCTTGTGCGGAAATCCGGTCTCGTCCGCAAGCTCGAGGTAGGCCGGGCTGTCGCTCTGCCGTGTGTCGGGGCGAAGCCCTTCTTTTTCGAGACGGTTGTACTTGAGGAACGACTGCTCGTCGGCCTCGAAGTAGCAATATATCGGATTGAGCGAGACTATAGTCGTAAGGAGCGTACCGCCCGTCCCGCCGTTGATGAGGTTCCCCTCGGTTACGTATTTTCTGCTTATGAGTCCTGCTATCGGCGCCCTAACCTGCGTGAACTCGACGTTCAGCTTCGCTGCGTCTACTGCGGCCTCCGCCTGCTGCACCGTGGCCGCGGCTACTTTCTCGTCCGAAGCCCTCGTATCGGCCTCCTCTACGGAGATGGCCTTCGCGGTGAGAAGGTTCTTCGCACGCGCGAGATCGTTCTGCGCGAGGGAGAGCCTCGCCTCGGCGAGTTTGAGCTCGGCCTCGGCCCTGTCGAGCTCGGCCTGGTAGGGCCTCGGGTCGATTACGAAGAGGAGATCCCCCTCTTTTACGATCTGGCCGTCCTTGAAGTGGATCGACTGGAGATAGCCGTTTACGCGGGCCCTCACATCGACCGTATCGACCGCTTCTAGACGTCCCGTGTATTCGTCCCACTCCATGACCTCCCTGACAAGGGGCTTACTCACCGTGACCTGGGGAGGAGGAGGCGGCGCGGGTTTCTGGCCCTCGCAGGCCGCGAGCAAAACGCCCGTGGCGGCAAGAACTATTATGAATACAGCTGTCCTTTGAAATGTACTCATTTTATCTGGCTATCCTCGCATCGTGATTTGACGCAGACACTTATCGACTGTCTTTCAGCATATCCGGGCAACCCTGGCGGCTTGAAAGTAAGTGCTTACTTACACGTTACCCGCCGGGCCTGATGGTGTCAATGCGGGCAAGTTTTTTATCTCCCGGACGACCCAGGGGCTGAATCGACGGGCCGGGTGCGCCCTGTCGATGGCTTCCGCTCCTTTAATTTTTACCCTATTCAATGCCGACATACAAAGTTCGATGCGAAGTTTTTAAAAAAGATTCGCATTTGCTCACATTATGCAAGATTCAGAAACGAATGGGAAACTTTCTGTTTAGCATGCCACGCGTGCCGGGAATGGGCATGGCTCCGCCCGTGCGACGCTCAACCGCCGTGCGATACCGTCTCGAATCCGCTGTCTAGTTACGTTGAAGACAAACTACGTGCATGTACCGCTTTAGGTGGAAGCCGGTGAAGCCGCTTCCTCGCACCAGTGAGAGGGAGCGGCTTCCGCCCCTAATAAAAAAAGGGAAGACCTTCCGGCCTTCCCCCGATAAATAATTATTACTCTATCCCCATTGTCGTAACAATCCGGGTACTGCCATTCCCCCCTCGCGGTTACGGCGCGATTATCTCGCACTCACCCGAGAAGTCTATAAACTCGAGATCGCCTACGATAAGGTTGTTCAGATCGAGCCTGCGGCCGCTGTTGTGCCTTACGGCCTCGCCCGAAGCGTCCACGGTAACGTCCACTTCCGTATCGGCCTCGAATACCTCGGCCCTGTTATCACCCACGACGTCGGCTACCAGAAGAAATCCGGATGCGGGATCGTCGATGTCCGAAACATCGATAAGCGCGGTCACTCCGTCCGACGTTACAGACATTACAATGCCGTCGTCATCATCAACGAAGTCATAGAATTCGCCGCCGAAATCTCTGGTAAGGCGCGGCATCTCGCAAGCCCCCGGCGGAAGATTGTTGTTGCTATCGCTGCAACCGCCGATGCTTCCCACTACAATGAACAAAAACAAGACCGGTAAAGCTAGAAGTCTGGTTAAATTCATCGAACGCCTCCTTCAAAAGGTTTTTTGTACAACCCACCCGGGTAATTGTTTTCGACAGTCCAATTATAGTGCATCGGATATCTTGATGTAAACAATAATTTTATTAATCTGTAGTTTTTATAACTACACCAGCCCGGAGTGCATGGATAGAACTTGCTCCCCGCCGTGCCCCCCTCCCCCGCCCGGGCGCACTAAAAGTCCTGCGAGAGACTAAGCCTTTTTCCTTATATATAAACCCCCGCCTAATACCCCGGTATTGGAAATCATTTCAACTATCGTCCAATAGAGCCGCGGCCTGAAGAGATATACGATTCTTGCATATGAAACCTCCCGGAGGACACGCTCCGGAAGGTTCCCAAAGGGGCGCAACGGCACGTAACTCCGCGCCCCGCTTTCCTCAGGCAGTACATTACGGCCCGGGCCGCGGCGGACGCAGCAAAAAGGCGTCCGCAAGCGCATGGGCTCCGGGTTAGCGAGGCATATAAGGGGGCCGCCACGGCTGCGTCCGGAAGGGAGAAAACAGGAGAAGCAATTGAAAACAAAACATTTTAACGTCGCCGGCTCGGCCCGGCTCTATCTGCTGATCATAGCGGCGGTGTCGTGCCTCATACTGCTTTTGATCACCTCCTGCGGCGGGGGAGGAAGCGAGGGCGAGACAGGCACCAGGGGCGGGCAGGCCACTGCCTCGGTAACGCCGCTCGGCATCGAATTCCGTCACATGAACTACTACACTCCCGACGAGCTCACGGACGCCATCCGCACCGTGGACGACTACTACGGGCTGGTGGTCAACTGCGTCATCGACAATTATCCCGACCTCGAAGATGAAGTGCTGTCGCTCGAGCCCTCGGACATCAGCATAGTCGTCCTCGAGCCGACGCTATACGACCCCGAGAAGGGCAAGGAAGGATTTCCATGCAAGTACTACGAAACGGGATGCAGCGGGAGCTACGACATCGGCGGATCGATAAACGTCACCCCTGCGCTAAACGCCCTCGGGCACGAAATGGGTCATTGGATGAACTACATGCTTTTCGGCGACACCAGCGACGGCGACCCGGGCGATCTCTCGGCCCTATGCAACATAAAAGCCATCTGCCACCTCTACTCGCAGGCGAGGAACCTAAACGCCTGCAGAACAGCCGAATAGCGGCAATAATGCTTCACACGGCAACCGGAAGCCGTTTTAACCCACCTCTCCCCCCATGTGGGGGAGAGGGCCAGGGTGAGGAGGCGCACCAGCTGCGTCTAAGAAGACACCAGATGTGTCATTCCTGCGCAGGCAGGAATCCATTCAGTTAAGCTTTTGCTTTTTCAATACTGGATTCCCGATGTATAGGCAGGTTCTGAGCATTACCGGATAAACATTTGTGTTTCAAAATGACGGCGTCCGATTCCTCGCTTGCTCGAAATCGTTGGGAATGACATACTGGGGGCTCCCTCAAATCCATCATAATTGCAAGCCGCCAGTGCGGCGCAGTAATACTCATCCGGGCCGTGCGGACTGTGCCCGCAGACAATCGAAGTAGCAGAGTCAATGCTATCCCCCTGACGCGCTCCGGGTGCCCATAAACTCCTTCCGCTCTACGCCGAAAAACACACTACGTGTGTTCCGCGTCTTCCCTCCAACCACTCCCCAGCGCACACATAAGCCCTATCAAAAACGCGAAGTAAACCGCGTTCGACGGTATGTGGAGGTTAAAATCCGCCAGGCTGTGTACGAGTATCGAGAACACCCCCGCCGCCGCACCGAGGAATATAAAGAACCTCCCGAAGTCCCCGCCCTCCGATAGCCTGACGAGCGTCCTTAGCGACCATAGCGCGAACAGCGCGAGCGCCGTCATTATCGCCGCGAACCCCGCGATCCCCGTCTCGGCCAGGATCTGGAGATAATCGTTGTGCGAGTACAGGTAAACGAGCGGCGCGTCTATAGCGTGCTTATAGAGCGGGAACGCATAGCCGAACGTTCCGAGCCCCGTCCCGAATACGGGGAAATCCTTCACCATGCCGAGCACGTCCCACCAAAGGAGAGTCCGCGACGGAAGGCTCTCGTCGAGACGCGCGTATCTTTCGGCCACGGGATAAAGCCCGGCGAAGAGCGCGAACACGAGGGCCACCGCCAGCACGGTGTAGAGCGTCCACTTCACGTTTAGCCCCTTTCCCGCGAGCCTGGCCGAGGCCGCCGAGAAGAACGCCAGCGCAGCCACCGCGCATAGTATCCCCATCCTCGACCGCGAAAAGAGCACCGCGAGGAAGATAACGCCCAGCACGAACAAAAGAAGCGCCTGCTTCTGGAAGCTCCCCGACGAAACGAGCCTTTTGACGAGGCTCCCGCGCCCCGACACCCTGCCCCCTCCTATCGCCAGCACGCACCCGAGCGCGAGCGGAAACGTCATTTCGAGATACCCTGCAAAGTGATTCCTGTTTACGAAAGTCCCGCTCGCGTCCTCCCTACCCGCGGAGGCCAGGTACTGGTAGATGCCGAGCGAAGCCTCGAAGAATAGAAGCGCGAAAAGCGGCACGAGCACGAACGTGAGCCGCCTCTTCGTGACTACCGTCCTCGACACCGCTATCCCGAACGCGAGACACGCGAGCAGGAACAGTATCCTCTTCACGGTCGCCCACGGGTAGAGGCTGAGGGTGTGGTAGTCCCATCCCCCCGAAAAGCCGAACCCCGCTAGCGTCTCCCCCGCCCTGTCCCAGATATTCGCCGCAGCGGGCGACAGAACGCCTAGCAGCGATTCCGGGAGCGGGATAATCTGGATAACGCATACCCCGACGAAGACGAGGAACGGAACGTAAGGCCTTGCGTCGGCGAAAGGCGCCTCGGATTCGAATCCGTATTTTAAAAGCAGGACGATGAACGCCGAATAAGACAGGAGCTCGATAGCCATCACCGGCAAGGGCCGGACGCTCCCGATCGGCAGCGGCGAAAGTACGAGCACGGCCGCCACGACGGTCAGAATAAAAATATCCGCGGCCCCCGAAAGCGAGACCGCCCTTGCCTCCCCGCCGCTCCTCCGGGCCCCCGCGACGCTCATGACGCGCGGCCCCCGGCCGTGAGAATTACCCTGAAAACAGTGGTGTAATCGAGCATTTTGGCATTAGCCTCCGTGCCCCTTCTCTATTCACCAATTATAATGATTGCGCAATATTTTCATACCAAAAAATTACCCGCTCCTGACGGGCCGCATTTCGGAGCGAAAAAAATTTCGCTTGACTCGAATGTTATTTTGATTACGATTGAAATAAAACTACACCTAAGACGAAAGGGTGAAACATCCGAAAGGGTGCGGATCAATGCCCGAGACCTAAAAGTGAACACTCATGGTCAAAGGTTGCCGAAGTTAGGTTAGTCATGCTTGATTATCCGGCATTCCTTACGGGGAGAGGGGGCGCCTACTCGTCTCAGGCTCGCATGGAGGTGTTTTATCATGAAGAGTCGAGCTTTAAGAGTATCTGCCTGTTTTTATTTCGCTATTGTCCTGTGCGTTTTCACGGCCGGGCCCGTTTCGGCGGACGCCCTGCTGGGGAACGTCACGATCGTCGGCGCAAACGGCAAGAAGGAAGTCTTTCCTGTAGTATCCGGGGACGAGATATCCTACGCCGATAGAGCCCTCATAAGAATCACCGGCGGCACATTCGTCGCCGAAAAGGGCTCGAAGCTGAGCGTCGCTGAGGACGGGCGTCTTCTCAATCTCAGAATCGACAGCGGGACGGTCCATTTCAGGATTCAGCCTGAAAAGGCCGTCATCTCCTTCGTGACGAAGGACGGCACGCTGGCCACGCCCGAGGTCCTGAAAGCCTCACAATCATTCATCGAAGGCACCGTCATGGTGACGCCCGACGGCACTGTCGTCGAGCTCTCCGACGGCGAGCTCGCTCTTGCGACGGCCGAAGGGCCCGTAAAGGTCGAGCCCGGCGAAAGGATTCACGTTGTCGCCCAGTCCGTTGTGGACGAGAACGTGGTCGCCCAGTCCGATCCGCAGCCGCCCGCTTCCGACGTGGAATATTCCACCGAGGGATACGAAGCCGAGGCCGAGGCCCAAACCCCGCCTGTAGAGGGTTCTTCCTCGATGGCCGGGCCGATCATATTCGGTACGGTAGCGGCGGGCGCGATAGCCGGTGCGGCGATCGCTGCATCCACCGGCGATAACGGCGGTGGTGGCGGCGGCGACGGCGTCGGCAGCCCCTTCGAATAAGTAAGGGCTAAAGCGAAATCATCAGAGTCGAAACCAGTTTTAACCGCGTGCCCGGCCGGGAACGGCCGGGCACCGCAAAAAAAACGGCCTGCCTCACAAGCGGCCATAAGGGGATCTGGAAAAGTTGCAAGGGGATATCGGGTTAACAATCGTCGCTCACGTGCTGTTGTTCGAAAGCTATGGAGACAGGTATGCCGAAATATGCCGCTTTAGCGATCCTTCTGGTCCTCACCGCCTCTTGCGGAATGAGGCAAACCCCCGAGGCCGGGGTATACGGCTCGGCCCGTCAGGCCGACGGCGGGGGCGCATCCGGGAGCCTGAACAAAAAACTGTTCAGCCAGGCCGCCTCTGACCAGGCCTCGTCCACGGGAAGCGTGGACCATTCCAACTACACAATTGGCCCCTCCGACCTCCTCGAAATAAAGGCGATGGAGTCGGAGAAATTCGGGACCACCGAAAGGGTGGACGCCGAGGGGAATATCAAACTGCCGCTGCTTAACGAAGTCGCCGTCGGCGGCCTCACGCCCGTCGAGGCCGAGGTCAGGATAGAAACCCTCCTCAAGGAAAAGGGCTACATAAGAGACCCGCACGTAAACGTCTACATATCCGAGCACCAGAGTAAAAGGGTCTCCGTTCTCGGCTTCGTCAACGAGCCGGGCAACTACGAAATAATAGGCGAAATGACGCTCCTCGACGCGCTCGCGATGGCCAAGGGCCTCGACGCCGACGCCGGCACGCTCGTGTATATAACGCGCAGAAACGCCGGCAAAGAGGACAAGGTGATAGTCGATCTCGACGACATGCTCAAGCGCGAGGGGACTGCCGACGAGATCAACTTCGCGCTCGCCCCGGGCGACAAGGTCTACGTCCCCGAGGCGTCTAACGTATACGTGGACGGCGCTGTGAAGACGCCCGGCTCCTACCCGATAAACGAAGGCGAGACGACCGTGAGCCAGGCCATAATCATGGCCGGCGGGCTCGTGAGCTACGCCAACTCGGGCGACATAAGTCTCGTCCGCGACCTCGGCGACGGCAGGAAAGAGGTCGTAAAGCTCGACATGGACGACATCAACCAGGGCAGCGCCCAGGACCCGATACTCGGCGAAAAGGACGCGATAGTGGTCGGCGCAAGCGGCATAAAGAGCTTTTTCTACGGGCTCAATTTCAACGTATTCGGATTCGGAGGAGTGGGTTACAACCCTCCGGCCAGGTAAGGAAAAACGCCGGAACTGGACAAGGTGCGGAATGGAAGACGATAGAAATTACGAGCTGCCGAACGGAAAGGGCAGAGAGCTCAGGGAAAGGCCCGAGCCCGGGCTCCCCGCCGAGCCGCAGCCTATATCCTACACAAGCGCGAGGCCCGACGACGAGATGGGTATGCACGAGTACCTGGGCGTCATACTCAGGCGTAAGTGGATAGTGATATGCGCCGTCGTCGTTACTGTTGTGACGGTGCTAGTCGCGTCGCTAATCATGACCCCGATGTACAGGGCCGACATCACGCTCGAAATAGCCCCCGACAACCCGCGCATCACGACGTTCGAGGAAGTGGTCGAGCTCGACGCGCCGCAGGCGGAATTCTACGAAACGCAGTACAAGCTCATTAAGAGCAAATCCCTCGCAGAGGACGTCATAAAGAAGCTGAGCCTCTCCGAGAACCCCGAGTTCTCAACGGAAAAGAGCGAGAAGAAATCCCTACTGTCGCGCGCATTCAGCGGCATGTTCGAAAAGCCCGGGAAGAAGAGCCCGGCGAAGGCCGCCGCCGAAAAGAAAAAAGAGCACCAGAAGCTCGTGGACGAATTCCTCTCCCGCGTGAACATAAATCCCGACAGGAAATCCCGGCTTGTGAAGGTGAGCTTCACGAGCCGCGACTCCGAGTTCGCCGCAACGGCGGCCAATGCCCTCGGCGACCAATACATCGAATGGCTCCTCGACAGGAGGCTCGACGCGACGAAGTCCGCGCGAAAGTTCCTCGAAAAGCAGCTCTCCCAGGTCAAGGCGAGGCTCGAAAAGGCCGAGGAGGATCTCAACGAGTTCGCGAAGAAGGAAGACATCATCTCGCTCGACGCGAACATGAACCTCACGTATAAACAGCTCTCGGAGCTTAACGGCGCCCTCACCGCGGCCGAGAACGAAAGGCTCGCCAAGCAGGCGTTCTACGAGGACGTGATGGAGGGCAAGTACGAATACCTGCCCCAGGTCCTGAACGACCCCTCTATACAGGAGCTCAACGAAGAGTACACGAAGGTCAAGGCCGAGTACGACAACATGAGCGTCGTCTACGGCCCCAACTACCCCGACTTAAAACAGCTCGGCGCACAGGTCGCCAGCATGAAGAAAGAGATGGACAAGCGCGTCACCGGAATCGCCGAGAGTATAAAAAAGGATTACCTCGCAGCCGTCCGGAAAGAGAACATAATGAAGGAGAGGACGACCGAGCAGAACGCGCGCGCCTCCGCGCTTAACGAAAAGGCGATACAGTACAAGATCCTCGACCGCGAGGTCGAAACGAACAAGACCATATACCAGAACCTCCTCCAGAGGGTGAAGGAAACGGAGGTCACGTCCGGCATAAAGGCGACCAACATCCAGATAGTCGATTACGCCGCCGCGCCGCTCCTCCCCTACAGCCCGAACATACCGCTCAATCTCGTCCTCGCCCTCGTCGCGGGGCTTCTCGGCGGAGTATTCCTCGCGTTCGTCACCGACCACTTCGACAGGACGATAAAGGACGAAGAAGAGCTCAAGCAGCGCTTCCCGATCCCGTTCCTGGGCGGCATACCGGTGGTGTCCGGCTCCGAGGCGCTGGGGCTCGAAAAGGTTGTCCACACGAACCCGCTTTCGATCGTGTCCGAGGCGTTCAGGGTGATTCGAACGTCGGTCCTCTTCTCGTCGCCCGACAGCCAGCCGCGCTCGCTCCTGCTTACCAGCAGCCAGCCGCTCGAAGGCAAGACGACGTGCTCGTCGAACCTCGCCATCGCGTTCACACAGTCGGGCTACAAGGTCGTCCTCGTGGACGCCGACATGCGCCGCCCCCGCCTTACACGCGTCTGGAGGACGGCGGCCTCAAACGGCGCGGGACTCAGCACTTATCTCATAGGTAAATATTCGCTCGACGACTCCATCATGCAGACGGAGGTCGATGGTCTCAACATCATATACTCGGGGCCCATTCCCCCAAATCCTTCCGAGCTTCTCGGCTCGAACAAAATGCGGGAGCTCGTGGATACGCTCATGGAGCGCTACGACATAGTCTTGGTAGACGGCCCGCCTGTGCTCGGGTTCGCGGATTCGCTCCTCGCGGCGCGCGCCGTGGACGGCGTGCTCGTCGTCGCGGGCATGGGCATAACGCAGCGTAAAACGCTCCAGATGACGCTCGAGGAGCTCGGGAAGGTGCACGGCAAGATTACCGGCGCAATAGTAAACAGGCTCGAGACTGCATCAAGCAGATACAGGTATAACTACCAGTATCACGCGGAGAAAAATGCGAAAACGCTTAAGATATCTAGGCCAGACAACGGTGCTCTCGGTGCTTAGCGTGGGGGCCTGCGCCCTCGCCGTCGTAACGGGAGTATCCGCCATGTACTCGTTCTCGGAGAATCCGGAGCTCCTCGAAAGGAGCGTCGAGATCGACGCCCGGAACTCGGACGCCGTGTACAGGCTCGCCCGCCTCCGCCATCTCGAAATGACGGGCGACGACGGCGAAACCGAAGCGCTCTACTTCGAATCGCTCTCGGGTAATCCGCTCATGGCCGTCTCGTGGCTCGGCCTTTCGGAGCTCTACATAGACTCCGGAAGGGAAGCCGACTCGGAAACGGCGCTCCGCATGGCGCAGGGGATGATGCAGTCCTCGCCCGGGCTCCTGTGGGAATCCTCGATGCTCGCCTTCAGGCTGGGCGACAACGATCTCGCGCTCGACAACCTCCGCGTGGTGGCCGAGGCCGACCCCGCGAAGAGAAAGCGCGTCTTCGACATAGGCTGGCGCGTAGCGAAGGATCCCAAGACGATCCTCGAAAGGGCCGTCTCGGACGAAGTCCTTCCTTCCTACCTCGGCTATCTAATTCAAACCGACAGGCAGGACGCGACCTACCCCGTGTGGGAGAGGCTTGGCCAAAACGGCGGCGCGGACGACGAAGCCGCCCTCGCCTACGCCGACTATCTGGTTTCAAAGGGCGACACCGAGACAGCGCGAGACATATGGGCCGGGATCTATCCCGGCGAGGACGTCTCGGCGCTCGTCTGGAACGGCGGCTTCGAGTACGACCCCGTCGGCAGGGGATTCGACTGGAAGGTAAGAAATTCGGACAGCGTCGATGCCGACTACGACTACAGGAAAAAAACGGAGGGCTATCGATCCCTCCGCATAAAATTCTCGGGCAAGGAGAACGTAGACTGGAAGGGCGTTTCCCAGACGGTCGCCGTCGATCCCGGCTCGCACTACGCACTCACGTGGGAAGCGGCGTCCTCGGACATAACGACGAGGAACGGCGTCACTGTGGAGGTCTACTGCCTGGGCTTTAAGGCCGAGTCCGAGCCCTACACGGGTTCTTCCGACTGGGAGAGCCGGAGGCTCGAATTCGACGCCCCCGACGACTGCCCCACGGTAACCATAGGGCTCAGGCGCGAAAAGAGTGACCGTCTCGACAATCTCATATCCGGCGAGTTCTGGCTCGACGACGTCCGGATGACAAAAATGGAAGACAGGAGGCCGACCGATGCCTGAGAACACCGGACAGAACACGGCTTTATTAGAGAACGAAAGAGACACAAGGGCGGCGTCCGAAGACATGAGCTGGTACGCAGTCCACACAAAATCGAGACACGAAAAGAAGGTGATATGGGACCTCGACGACAGGAAAGTCGAAGCGTTCCTGCCGCTAAGAGAAGTCCTCTGTAAATGGAAAGACCGGAAGAAGCGGATACTCATGCCGCTCTTTCCGGGCTATCTTTTCGTCCGCATCGATCCCCGCGACACCCTCGACGTGCTCGGCGCGAAGGGGGTTGTCCGCATCCTCGGCAGCAGCGGCGTACCAGTGCCGGTGCCCGAGGAAGAAATAGACGCTGCGCGGAGGCTCGTCAGGTCGGGCATTCCGTGCGCGCCCTTCCCTTACGATTTCGAGGGAAAGGAAGCGGTCATAACCGGGGGCCCGCTCGAAGGGCTCAGGGGAAGGATCGAGTCGCAAAGGGGCGGCTTCAGGCTGATACTGTCGGTCCATCTTATCAGGAGCGCGGTATCCGTCGAAGTCGACGCCGGAGACGTCGAGCTGCTCTAGCGGCCCCGTACGTTCCTCCAGCCAAAGCAGTCTTTTCGCCCCTTATGTAAGTGAGAGGGCGAAGCTATATATCTGGTATATACGTTATATTAATTAAACAAGCTTTTATCCGCCGCGTCCGGGGCGTTCCGCCCCGCCGGCTTCCACTTTAAAACCGCAGTACGAATCCACAGCAAACAACCACAGGAGGTAATGCATCATGCGCGTATTCATCGCAGGAGTAGACGGCTATCTCGGATGGCCGCTCGCTATGTATCTCACGAAAAGGGGCCACACCGTGGCCGGCGCCGACAATTACATGAGAAGAGACTGGGTCCAGGAAATGAGCTCGCAGTCGGCCTCACCGATATCCCGCATGACAGACAGGCTCGAAGCCTTCAGGGAGAACTTCGACAACAACATGCGCTTTTTCAAGGGCGACCTCACGAACTATAACTTCGTCGAGAACGCCTTTCGGAGCTTCAAGCCCGACGCCATAATCCACCTGGGCGAAATGCCCTCGGCGCCCTACAGCATGATAGACGTCGAACACACAACCTGGACGCAGGTTAACAACATCGTCGGCACGCTCAACATTCTGTATGCGATGCGCGACATCTGCCCCGAGTCGCACCTCGTAAAGCTCGGCACGATGGGCGAGTACGGAACGCCCAACATCGACATCCCCGAGGGATTTTTCGAGATCGAGTACAGAGGCCGGAAAGACAGATTGCCCTTCCCACGCCAGGCCAACAGCTGGTACCACCAGACGAAGGTCCACGACTCGAACAACGTCACGTTCGCGTGCAAGGTCTGGGGCCTCCGCTCTACGGACATCATGCAGGGGGTAGTGTTCGGAACGCGCATCGACGAGATGGGCGACGACCAGCGCCTCCTCACGCGCTTCGATTTCGACCAGTGCTTCGGGACGGCGATAAACCGCTTCTGCTGCCAGGCCGTCGTTGGCGAGCCGATAACGCCCTTCGGAAAGGGCGGCCAGCGGAGAGGATTCCTCCCGCTCAGGGACTCCATGCAGTGCCTGACCATAGCCGTCGAGAACCCGCCCGAAAAAGGCGAGTACAGGGTCTTCAACCAGTTCCAGGAGGTCTATGGCATTACGGAGCTCGCCGAAATGGTGCACAAGGTCGCGGGCTCGCTCGGCATCGAGTCCGAGATCCGGCCCGTCGAAAACCCCCGGAAGGAATCGGAAGAGCACTACTACAACCCCGACCATCAGCACCTGTTCGATCTCGGGTACAAGCCCACGACGGACGTCGAATCCGAGATCGCCGTAATGCTGAACGATCTCAGGAGCTGGCACGACCGCATCGAGGCGCGCCGCGAGGTCCTGATGCCCGACGTCAGATGGGACGGCAGGAGGGAGAAGGTCACGTACATCGACGCGGCGGAGAAACGGGGAAAGATACGGGCCGTCTGATATGGATGCGCGGCAAGACAAAAAGAGTGTCCTCGTCACGGGAGGCTGCGGCTTCATAGGTGTAAACCTCGCCGCACGCCTCCTCGTGTCGGGACGTTTTGAAGTCACGGTCTTGGACAATATGTCCACGGGCAGCGCCGCCGATCTCGAAGCGGCGCTTTCGGAGAAAGGCCTCGACCACTCGGAAGTGACGGTCGTCGAAGGCGACGTGAGAGACCTCGCCCAGTGCCAGGAAGCGTGCCGGGGGGTTGACGCTGTAGTCCACCTCGCCGCGCAGGCGGGGGTCCCGCAATCGATAGAAGACCCGTTCCGCGACGCCGAAGTGAACGTGGGAGGCACGCTCAACATGCTCGAAGCCGCCCGCAGGGCCGGCGCGGGAATGTTCATATTCGCTTCGTCGAACGCCCCGCTCGGCGCGGCCTCTCCCCCGTCGAGGGAAGACACCGTGCCACGCCCGCTCTCGCCCTACGGCGCTGCCAAGCTTGCGGGCGAGGGATACTGCTCGGCGTACCACGCTTCGTACGGCCTGTCCACCGTCGCTCTCAGGTTCTCGAACGCCTACGGGCCGTGGAGCCTCCACAAATCGAGCGTCGTCGCGCGCTTCATAAAGGACGGGATCGTAACGGGCCGGTTGACGGTCTACGGCGACGGCAGCCAGACGCGGGACCTCGTCCACGTGGACGACATCACCCGCGCGGTAGAGCTCACGCTGGATTCGAACCCCGAGGAGACGGCGGGGGGGATATTCCAGCTCGGGACGGGCGTCGAAACGGCGGTGCTCCAGATCGCCTCGATTGTCGCCGACCTCATCGGCAAAGGCATACGGATCGACTTCGCCCCGGCGCGTCCGGGCGAGGCCGCCCGGAGCTTCTCGTATATAGGCAAGGCCCGCGAGCTCCTCGGATACGCCCCCGAAGTCACTCTCCGGGGCGGCATCTCGGACACACTCGAATGGTTCAGGGCGCACGGCGGCCCTGCCCTCTTGCGAAGGCCGCCCGCCGCCGTCATAGTGCGCGGCAAAAAACGGCGCAGCCGGAAAAATCAACAGACATGACGAAACTGTTTTCAGTCGTTTTACCCTACGTCCTCCTCGTCAGCTTCCACACGCCACCCTTTTCCGGCTTCGGCCCGAAGGGCCTGAATGCCATCACGGGCGCGGGATACGACGGCGTCGCGGTACCGCTCACGGGGGCATACGACACGAAGCGCTACTCGTACGAAACATTCGCCGGGAGGGTGAAGGCTCTCAACGCGGGCTCTCGCAAGGACGTCTGGCCGTGGGTGTTCTTCAACAGATTCATAGGATACGACGAGGGCGGACGGTCGCTCTCGAAAGATTCGCAGCACATCTATTTCCGCTCTATTAAAGGCATGGACTTATACGACGAATGGGGCGCGCTCGGCGACTTCTACGACATATGGCGCGCGTCCCTCAAAATAGCGAAAGAGCTCGGCTCACCGGGAATAGTCCTCGACCCCGAGGCCTACAACAACTACGACGCCTACAGGGTTTCGTACGTCGCGGGCGAGCTCGGGAAATCAGAGAAAGAGGTTATGGAGAGGCTCACTGAAATCGGACGCGAGCTCGGGCGAATGGCGGGGGAGATATACCCCGACGCCGTGATCTGGCTCCTCTTCTCCGGGTTCGCGTCGCCGATCAAGGGCCCGAATCCCCTCGCCGGAAAGGAGCAGTTCACGGTTACGTACATCATCGAGGGCATGCTCGAATACGCCGAAAAAAACGCTCCGAAAATGGTCGTGGTCAGCGGCGGCGAGGCCTCGCTCGGCTACTGCGCCAAATCGCTCGAAGACCTCCGCGAGAGGATAGCGAAACGCGGGGAGATGTTCGAAAAACCTCTCGAAGAGTATCCCAACCTCAGGCTCGGCGGGACCATCTCGCCCTGGGGAGGCGGGGCGGCGAAGACCGGCTGGATGACCAAGGGCGTCTGCGGCAAGTCGTCCCTTAAGAGGGCTTCAGACTTCGCGCCCCTCGTCGCCGAGCTCAAAAAATCGTACGGATACGTCTGGATATACGCCGCCGCGGCCGCTGGATACGACCCGTACGATGTAAAAAAATCGGCCCCTTTCAATACGATGCTGAGAGAAACCGCAAATGAAAACTGACAGGCTTTCCATACCGCTCGCCCCTTCCCTCGGCGGCATCACGACGCGCATAGGCTCGAATATATTCTGGTCCGGCGTGAGCGAAGTCGGGGGGAAGGGGCTCGTCTTCGTCGCGACGATCTACCTCGCCCGCGTCCTCGGCGCTGAAGGGTTCGGCGTTTTCAACTTCGGCCTCACCCTCACGATGTACTTCTGGCTCGCAGTGGACCTCGGCACCAACATGTACGGCGCGAGGGAGATAGCGAAGAACAAAGATAAAAAAGACGAGATACTGAACACCATACTCTCGATGCGCATCGCGAGCGGCATCGCGGCGTTCACGGTCTTCGTCCTCGTGACGTACGCGATCACCGGCTCCCCGGCGCACCGCCTCGTCTACCTGGGCTTCTCTTTCTATCTCATATTCCGTGCGCTCTACACCGAATGGTACCTCCGCGGCGTCGAGCGGTTCAAGTCGATAGCATTTTGCAACCTCGCCGCGTATGGCGCGCTCGTCCTTCTGCTATATGCATTTGTACGTGGGCCGGGGGACCTCCCCGCGGCCGCCTTCATATGGTCGCTCGTATTTCTACTCGGCGGCGCGCTATTCCTTCTGGCCGCGTATTACAGGCAGCCGGGCGTCTCGTTCAGGTTCGTCCTCTCGCCGAGGAAGTGGCTCGATAACCTCGGAGAGTCGATCCACTTCGTAATCTCCGGTGGCCTGTCTTCGCTATACCAGGGCCTCCCGATTATTATTCTCGGCGTCACAGCGGGAAGCTACGACGTCGGCATATACTCCTCGGCGCACAGGATAGTCTTCGCGGCGGTATTCGTCCTCTCGGTGCCGCTAATGGCGATCTACCCGGTCTTGTCTGACTTTCACAAGAACGACCCCGCCGGGTTCAAGAGGCTGTTTCATTACTCATCCGTCGCCATGATCGCGGGCGCGCTCGCGTGCACCGTGCTTCTTTACGTGCTGAGCCCCGAGACGGTACGAGTCCTTCTCGGAAATGGCTTCGACGCTGCAGTGCCCGTGCTCCAAATATTGTCCGGCTTCTTCTTCCTCCGCGTCATAAGGGAGATATTCGTCATCGCTCTCAGCTCGGCCGGGCTCCAGAAATTCTATTCGCTCGCCTCCGTCTTCAGCGTCCTCTTCATGCTCTGTGCGTTCCCGCTCCTCGTCTATGTCGTCCGGGCCGACATGCTCACCTCGGCGGCCGTGTCGATGATAATCACCGAAGCGGGAGTGCTGCTGATAATGCTCGCCGTCTGGCGGAGGAAGGTGGCGCTCCCGTGATAATGAGCATCCTCATCGCCTTGATACTTTTCTTCGTCACGGCCTCGGTCATAGTGCTCGGCTTCTCGCGCCGAAGGAGCGTGATCGTCTATCTCCTGGCGCTGAGCCTGCTCCTCGGCCCTCGCATCCCCCTCGGCCAGGTGACGGACATGCAGCGCCTCGACATCCGCATCGACGACCTCATCACGTTCCTCATGTGCCTTATCGCGCTTTCGCTCTTCGTCTTGAGGAAAACGAAGATCAACTATCCGACCTACATGCAATTCCTCATCCTCTTCATCTTCGTCTCGCTCGTCTCCACGGTATACGCCGTCGGGTATCTGGGCTTCCCCGTTTCGAGCTCGGCCCTCTTCTGGGGGAAGGAGCTCTCGTACATCTCCCTCTGCTTCACCGTCCCGTTCTTCATAACGAAGAGGGAAGAAGTCGTCACGCTCATAAAAGTCGTATGCGTCGCCATGGCGCTCAATATCGCGTGGCTCGCGTACCAGATACTGACCAACACGAAGGGCCAGCTCATTAACTTCATCGACTACACGCCGTCCTACGGGTTTACGCTCATCGGCGACTTCCCGTCGTTCCAGGTCGCGTCCGTCTACTCATACGCCCTCATACTCTTCACGATCCTCTACTTCGGCTGGAGGAAAAACCCGATACTCCTCGGCCTCATGCTCGGCTCGTTCATCGGCCTTTTCGCGACGCTGTCCCGGAGCTTCATCGCGTGCACGTTCCTCGTGATCGCGCTCATGACCATCTACGTCGTCTTCAGGCGGCGCGCCCTTTCCATAAAGAACGTGACCATAGTACTTGCGTTCGTCATCATGACGCTCGCGGCCGGGTTCTGGATTTACGACTTCCTCGCAGCGCACGACTTCCCGATATTCAGGCTCGAAGCCTCGCAGACGAGCCACGCGCTCACGGAAGTCCGCAACGAAGGCATATGGAAGCCGCTCTGGTACTCCTTCCTCGAAAATCCAATTATCGGCTACGGCAAGGGCGGCGTGTTCCAGCTCCTCGGCAACTTCGACGAGGCGCACAACTACTTTCTCCGCATCATGATCGAAACGGGCGTCATCGGCACAGCCTTCTTCCTCCTCTTCCTCTTCTATCTCCTGCGAACGTCCTTCATGCTCATCGGCCGGACGCGCGACCGGGCGGTCTACATACTCGCCCTCAACATGATAATGACGACCGTAGTCCTCTGCATGGTCTCCATGGGGCAGGACGGATTTTACTCGTCCAAGCTCGCAATACCGTTCTACATGAACGTCGGACTCATAAACCTCGTATACATGAAACGAAGGCCGCACGCTGCGGCAGCACCCGTGCCGTACAGGCATGGATACGTACAGCCGAATCTCGGGCACGGGCGGACTGCGTGACAGCGGCCTCGGGAGAACCCACGCACATGACAACCGTATACATGTTCAACCAGTACGCCTCGTACCCCGGCGTCCCCGGGAGCACGAGGCACTACAACCTCGCCCGCGAGCTCGTAAGGCAGGGCATCGGCGTCTACATCTTCTCTTCGAACTTCAGCCACATGCTGAAGAACCGGATCAGGGACGTGGACGGGCCGTATATGATCGAAGAGGTGGACGGCGTGAGCTACGTCCGCATGAACACGTTCGGATATTTCCACAATAACTGGCGGCGTGTGCTCAACATGGCCGACTACGCCCGGAAGAGCTACTCCATCGCGAAGGACCTTGCCCGGAAGGGGATCGTCCCCGACGTCGTCATGGGCACCGTAGCCCACCCATTCTCGGTCGGCTCCGCGCATTTCACGGCCAAAAGACTCGGCGCACGCTTCTTCATCGACATAGGCGATCTCTGGCCCGAGGTGTTCGTGACGTCAGGCAAGATGACCGAGCGTCACCCCGTCTACGTCACCGTTGGAAAAACGATGACGTACTTCTACGGCAAGGCCGAAAAAATAATCTGCCTCACGGACGAGGCGCGGAACTATTTTAAAAGCCGCGGATACGGCGACAAGACTATCCTCCTCCCACCCGGAATCAGGCTTAACGGCTCTCCGCCGTGCGCGCCTGCCCCCGCCTCCGGGGGATCATTCCGGGTGGTTTATGCGGGGTCGTTCCAGCCCATATATCCGCTCGATACCGTCATCAAGGCCGCGCGCATGCTGAAAGACAGGGGCCGTGACGACGTCAGGTTCATGCTCGTCGGCGGCGGCGTCCAGACGGACAGCCTGAAATCCCTCGCGGGCGACATCGGCGCCGACAACGTCGAATTCATACCGCCCATGCCCAAGGGCGAGCTCCTGGAATTCCTGAAAACGGCATCCGCATTCGTGCTCATCGAAAAAAAGGCCAGCTACGGATTCCCGAACAAGATAATCGACTACCTTTCCTCGGGCGCGCCGATAATCTACGCCTCGCCCGTGCGCCACGCCATACTGGGCAGCGGCTCTTGCGTTGAGGCCCCCCACGACGAGGCAGGGGGCATGGCGGACGCGATACTGCGCGTCGCGTCGATGAGCCCGGAAGAAAGAAACGAAATGGCCGAGTGCGGAACTCGGTTCCTAAAAGAAAATCACGACATCGAGCTCCTCGCCGGAAGGCTGATCGAGCACATCCGGCGGCCGGCTCGGGCGGGCGCGATACAAACATCAGGCGCGCTCCGCCGGGAGGTTCCAAAATGATCAGGAAAGCGTTGCCCGAAGATCTGGGCGACATAGTCACGATACACATGAACGGCTTCGACGGCTTTTTCCTGAGCTCGCTCGGGCCCTCGTTTTTAAAGACCTTCTACACGGATTTCCTCACGGACGAGAACGGGTGCTGCCTCGTTTCCGTAGAGGATGGGAGGACGGTCGGGTTCGCCGTAGGCGTAGTCGATCCGTCCTCCTACTTCAGGCGGACGTTCAGAAAAAGATGGCCGAGGCTGGTCCTCGGCTCGCTCGGGCGCGTCGTGAAGAACCCCGCGGTGCTCGCGAAGCTCGCGAGGCGCGCGCTCACGTATTCCTCGTCTTCTTCGCACGGCGGCAGCGACTCGGCCCTTCTCTCGTCGATTGCCGTTCTGCCGGAGTTCCACAACAGGAAGATCGGCGAGCAGCTCCTCGACGCATTCCTCGAAGAGTCCGCGAGGATGGGGGCGAACGAAGTCGTCCTCACGACCGACAGGCACAGGAACGACAAGGTAATCAACTTCTACAAGAAAATGGGATTCGGCGTAAAGCGCGTCTTCACTTCTTATGAAGGACGCTACATGTACGAGCTCGGGCTCGATCTCGTGGCGCGCCATTCCGTAACCCACTAAATCCACACCCGAAACCGAACAAAAATTCACGCTTCAAGAAGGAGGAGCTGCGTTTATGAACAGGGCTCAAACGAAGCATAAAACGATGGAAATACCCTTCCACCGTCCGTACATCACCGATGACGAAATTTCCGAAGTCCTGGATACGGTGAGATCTGGCTGGCTCACGATGGGCCCCCGGACGGTGAGATTCGAAAACGAGTTCTCGGCCTACACCGGGGCTACGCATTCGGTCGCCGTCAGCTCCGGAACGGCGGCGCTCCACCTCGCGCTCAGGGCGGCGGGGCTCGAAGCCGGCGACGAAGTCATCGTCCCGGCGATGACGTTCACGGCGACCGCCGAAGTCGTTTGCTACTTCGGAGCTCGGCCAGTGCTGGTGGACGTCGAGAGGGGAACCGGCAACATGAGCGTCGAGGCGGCCGAGCGCGCCGTCACGCCCAAAACCCGGGCGATAATCCCCGTCCACTACGGCGGCCAGCCGTGCGACATGGACGGCATCATGAGCCTGGCCCGAAGCAGTGATCTTCGAGTGATCGAGGACGCCGCGCACTCCCTCCCCGCCTCTTTCGGCGGGAAGAACGTCGGCGCGATAGGCGACATGACGTGCTTCAGCTTCTACGCGACAAAGCCGCTGGCCGCAGGCGAGGGAGGCATGGTCACCACGGAGAACGAAGAGTGGGCCGAGAGAATTAGAGTGCTGCGCCTCCACGGCATATCGAAAGACGCGTGGAAGAGATACTCCCGCGGCGGCTCGTGGTTCTACGAGGTCGTCGAGCCCGGATACAAGTACAACATGACGGACATCCAGGCCGCCCTCGCCCTCGCGCAATTAGCGAAGCTCGACAGCATGACCGCGCGGAGGAAGGAGATATCCGGGAGGTACGCGGACGCGATCTCGGACTCCCCCGGCCTCTCGACGACCGCGCTCGTCCCAGGGCGCGAAACGTCGTACCACCTCTTCCCCCTCCTCGTCGATCCCGCCGCCCACACGATAGACCGCGCGCGGTTCATCGAAGAGCTCGGCCGTCTCGGGGTAGGAACGAGCGTTCACTTCATACCGCTTCACATGCACCCGTTCTACAGGAGCGAATTCGGATACTCCCCCGGCGACTTCCCCGGGGCCGAATGGCTCTACGAACGCATCGTCTCGCTCCCCGTCTATCCCGGGATGAGCGACGAGGAAGTCGATTACGTTTCGGAGTGCGTAACGGATGTCTCGAGAAAATTCAGCAGATAACGGGCGGAGATTCTACGCCGGCTACGGCAAGCGGGCGCTCGACCTCGCGGTATCGGTCCCGGCGCTTATGGCCCTCTCGCCGGCGCTCCTAGTCATAGCGGCGCTGGTAAAGGCCGGAGGCCCGGGCCCCGTTTTCTACGCGCAGGAGCGCGTCGGCAGGCGCGGCCGTCCGTTCCGACTCTATAAGTTCCGGACGATGGTAACGGACGCCGACAAGTCCGGCCCTGCCGTCACATCCTCGGGCGACGCACGCATAACCCCCCTCGGCCGGACGCTCCGGAAGTGGAAGCTCGACGAGCTCCCGCAGCTCTGGAACGTCGTAAGGGGCGACATGAGCCTCGTCGGCCCGCGCCCCGAGGTCAGGAAATACACCGACATATTCAGGGACGACTACTCCGAGATCCTCGAGATCAGCCCCGGCATAACGGACTACGCAGCGCTCGAATACAGGGACGAAGAGGAAGTGCTCGCCCGCTACCCGAACGCAGAAGAGGCGTACACGAGCGTCGTCCTTCCCGAAAAGATAGCGCTATACCGGCAATACCTGAGAGACATGGGGTTCAGGTCCGACCTGAAGATCATTTTCAGAACCATACGGGAGGTAATCAGATGCTAAGGAACATGCTCATCGGATACGCTGAAAAATACTACCGTCACAAATTCATAATCTCGTCCGTCGTCGAGCTCCCGCTCTTCGCGGCGATATTCCTGGCGTCCTACTGGATACGCCTCGGAGGGCTGGACGGCTCCCACCTCCGCCAGGCCCTCATCCTCGCGGCCTTCTACGTCCCCGCGAAATTCATCATCTTCCAGGCGTACAAGCTCTACAGGATATCGTTCAGATTCTTCTCCGTCTACGACATGATAGTCGTGCTCAAGGCGTCGCTCGTCTCAGCCGCCCTCCTCGCGCTCGTCGGTCTCGCTGCAAGGGATCTCGCCTTCATGCAGGGATACCCGAGGTCCGTCGTATTCATCGACTTCCTCCTGACGGTCTTCGCCTCGACCGGGCTCAGATTCGGCTACCGCATATTCTACTCGTCCGGCATGTCAGAGCCCTCGGGCATGAAGGTCCTCATCGCGGGCGCGGGCAACGCGGGGGTCCGGCTCCTGAAGGAGCTCAAGACCGCCAACGGCGCGGCGCCCTACATTCCCGTAGCATTCGTGGACGACGACCCCGGAAAGCTAGGCAGCATCATACGCGGCACGAGGGTAGTGGGCTCGTCCTCCGACATGCCGCTTCTGGTAAAGCAGCTGGGCATCGAGGGGCTGATTATCTCCATCCCCTCGGCGACGTCGTCACAGGTTACGGCGATAGTCGAGCATGCGCGAAATGCCGGCATCCCGCACATCAAGATCATGCCCGGCATCTCGGACGTTTTATCAGGCAAGGTGACGCTCGGAGACTTCAAGGAGGTAACGTCCGAGGACTTCCTCGGCCGCGAATCCATAAGCGGCGAGATAGAAAGCGTCGCGTCGTATATTAAAGGAAAGCGCGTTATGGTTACGGGCGCGGGCGGGTCCATAGGTTCCGAGCTCTGCCGCCAGGCGACCAGCTTCGAGCCCTCGCTCCTCATACTGGTAGACGTCGGCGACACGGAGCTTTTCTTCATAAATCAGGAGATGAACGAGAAGCTTCACAAGGTGAAGACCGTCTCCGTCATAGCCGACGTAAAGGACCGCGTCGCCATGGAGGCAATATTCGACGCCCACTCGCCCGACGTAGTATTCCACGCCGCCGCCTACAAGCACGTTCCGCTCCTCGAAAGCACGCCGCGCGAGGCGGTGCTCAACAATGTCGAGGGGACGAAAGTGACGGCGAAGCTCTCCGTCAGGTACGGCGTCGAGAAATTCATCTTCATCTCAACCGACAAGGCGGTGAACCCGACGAGCGTCATGGGCGCGACGAAGCGCGTGTCCGAGAACATGCTCCGCGAGATACGGGGCAGGACGGAGTTCGTCTCCGTCAGGTTCGGGAACGTCCTCGACTCGCGAGGGAGCGTGATCCCGATATTCCGCGACCAGGTCAGGCGCGGAGGTCCGGTGACGGTCACCCATCCAGACATGACCCGCTACTTCATGAGCATACGCGAGGCGGTGTATCTGGTTCTCCAGGCGGGCGCCCTCGGAAAGGGCGGCGAGGTGTTCGTCCTCGACATGGGCGAGCCCGTAAAGATCGTGGACCTCGCACGGAGCATCATACGCTTCTTCGGCCTCGAGCCCGACAAGGACGTCCCGATAGTGTTCACGGGGCTCCGCCCGGGGGAGAAATTATACGAGGAGATATTGACGGCCGAGGAAGGGACGACCATGACGACCCGGAAGAAGATATTCGTCGCCAACGACGGGAATCACTTCGGACGGGAATACGTCGAGGACGTGAGGAGACTCATACGACAGGCCGAATCCGGCGCGCCAAACGAAACGATCCTCCGGACGCTGAAGCACCTGGTCCCGTCCTATAAGCTGAAGCTCCCCGAGCCGCCGAGGGTGCGTCACCTCAAATCCACCACAGCGGGATCATAGATTTACTTCTCTTCTTTCTACCACTCGTGCAGAGCGAATGTAGTAGACCATAATTCGATTTTCAGCCGGCATGCAGGCGGCAAACTGTTTTTTGAAATCCGCCTGCCGATGATATACTTGCCTAAACATGAAGAAAAAATTGGTTCTTGCGGTTTTTTCTCTCCTTGTTACCGTTGCCTCAGTCGAGATATTTCTCCATTTCTTCGTACAACCGTCGGCGGATTCCTACGGCGTTCTCTTCGGCAAGGATCTCCCGCCGATGAAACTCATCCCCTCCGCTTTCTTCGAGGAGGTCCGGACAAAATACGTTGACAGGCAGCAGAAAACCCTTCCGGACAGAGACATAGTCCCCGGGGAAAGGCCCGTAGGCGTCACCAGAAGGGCGGACGAGCTCATCGGATACACCAACAACGAAAACGTGGTCTCCGACGACAACATATTTCGGTCGAATAATCTCGGGGCAAAATCGGACGTATACATCACGCGTGAGAAACCGCCGGGCAAGGAGCGCATCCTATTCTTCGGCGACTCCTTCACAGAGTGCTCCGGCCTCCCGCCCGAAGAGACGTTTTCACACTTCATCGAAGAGTCGGACAGCAGCGTCGAGGCCGTCAACTTCGGTGTCAGCGGATACAGCACAGGGCAGGCTTACCTGCGCTTCAAATCCCTCAAGGGCAAGCTCGAATTCGACAGGGCGATTCTGGTTTTCGTCCCCTACGCCGACCTCTGGCGCGACATTAACGTAGACAGGTTCGTAGGCGACAACTGGAAGAACTGGGGCCTCATCATGCCTAGATTTGTCATCGACGACGGCTCGCTCGTGCTCGTTCGAAGCCCTTACAAAACCCTCCGGGAATTCATGGACGAGAACGAAGATGCCGCCAGCCCGCGCCTGAGGGAGCATCTAAAAAGGTACGATGATTTTTACCGCTGGTGCCTACACGAAGCCCAGCCCGTACTCGACTTTTTCATCACGTACAAGCTCCTTAAGCTCAAGTACTGCAATCACTTCGAAGCGGTGGATAAATTCGATCTGATCGAGCCCGGCTCGGATGCCATGAAAATCACCAAGAAAATAATCGAAGAGATGGCGGAGGAAGTCAGGGCCGAAGGCGCTGAATTCAGCCTCGTGATACTGCCCGTCAGATTCGAGATCAATGAATACGAAACTAATCCTGCGTATAGAGAAGACTGGGACGAGATGTCGTCCTACATATGCTCGGGCGATTACGAATGTTTCGATCTTATGCCCGACTTTTTGAAAGTGCCGTTCGAGTCCCTCGACGCCTCGCCCGACTTCCACAACGGCCCCGTAACTAACAGTTACATAGCCGACTTCATTCTGAATAGATTAGCGGAAGACAGAATCACCGAAGATGTCCCGGAGAACGACTAATCCGGGAGCGCGCCTTTTCCCTTAACATGCCCGAAATCAATTTCTTGTTTCTCTACCGCTCCCCGGATGGGAGCGGACGCAAGCGAGTCGCTTTTCGGGCTCCCCGGCATATTGCGCAGGCCGCCCCAAAACACTCCGCCGGAACCACACTACTTATGCCTCCCCGGTGGCTGACGCCTGAAGCTTATAGCGATCCTGTTCCAGAAGTTCATGTTCGCCACGACCAGCGTCAGATCGACCAGCTCCTTCTCGCTGAAGTGCACGCTCACCCGCTCGTATACATCATCCGGTACGCGCGTAACCTCGACGCGTGTAACGGCCTCTGCCCACTCGAGGGCCGCCCTCTCCCTGCCGGTGTAAAACGTCACCTCGTCCCACACCGAAAGGCAATCGATCCTCTGCTCCGTCTCCCCCTCTTTCCTCAGCTGCTTCGAATGAAGGTCTACGCAATAGGCGCATCCGTTTATCTGCGACACCCTGAGCTCCATCATATACCTCAGCTTGCGATCTATCGACGAAGTGCCCAGGTACTTCGGCCCGCCGCCGAAAGCCTCCATCGCTTCAGGCGCGACGGTTATATAGGAAATGCGGTCCATCATTAATGTGCCTCCTCGATCTGAAATATTTTCCGGCGCTCCCCCGGCACCGGTCTTCCCCGACGCCGCCGGCCCCAACCCTTCCCCGCCGCGGCATTCTAAATTATTAGAGAACCCCAGAATCCGTATGGATTCCTTCCAAGCATGCTACCACTAAAGTCATCCCTCCCCTCTTTCTTAATCCCTCGCCGCAATCTACAATATGAGATAGTTTCAGGAACCTGCGGCAATGAAAAATTACGATTCCCCGGACTCGCCCGGCCTCATGCGTCTGGCGATATACATACTCCTCCTCGCCCTGGTCTTCAAGCTCGCCTTCATCCTCTTCTCCGGCGAGCGCGTCTACTATGACGTCAATCTCTCCATCACGCACGGAAAAGCCATCTTCGACAAGCCTGGCAGCCAGGTGAAGCTCATCCTCCCCGGCGTAAAAACCTACGTCGGATCTATAGCCTGGTACAAGCTCTACGAATACTTCGGCGTCTACGGCCTGAAGGCCTATAACCTCGCCGCCTTCGCCCTTCTCTTCGGGCTGCAATACGCGATAGGGCGGAGGTACTTCCCCAACCGCGTCACTGCCGCGGCGCTTTTCATATTCGCTTTCTATGTCGGGACGAACCTCAACGTCGCCGCAGGCGAGCAGGACGACATGACGGCCGCGCTATTCTTCACGCTGGGCGTCACGCTATACGCCTACGGCCGGGGGGCATTCCTCGCGGCCCTCGTCATGAGCGCCGGGGTTCTCTTCAAATACACGGCGGGAATTTACGCGATGGGCTTTATTGCATATTTTATATATACCCGCGACAAGAGGCAGCTGCTCCTCGTGCTCGCCGGTCTTACGCTCCCCTTCCTCTGCCTCAATTTGGTCACGGGTTTTTCGAGCATGGGGGCGCTGCTCAAAACCGCGAATCTGAAAAGGAATCTCTTCGACTCCCTGCCGAGCGAGGTGCTCTATAAATTCTTCAGCACCGGCATGTTCCTTTTCCTCCTGCTCTCCGCATGGGCCGTCCTCCGCGACAGGAGCCGCCCGAACGTCCTCCTCTTCTGCCTCTCGTCCGTCTACATCGTCTTCGTCGTCGCCGCATTCAGCGCCTACAGCTCGGGGTTCCACATGATGCAGTCCGTCCTCTTCTCCTCGTTTCTCGTTTCCCAGGTGCTTTTCATGGATTCGTACCCGGGCGGCGTCAAGCCCGGACGGCTCTTCTGTGTCTCCTTCCTCGTTCTTTATCTGCTCGTAACCACGTCCATAACCCTCCGGAACCTCTCACGCGACACCATACCCGTCAACCCCTATCAACTGCGCTACAAGAAGCTCCCGCACAACCCTTTCATACGCCCGGGAAAATCCATAAAAGAGAATCCCATGCCGTAACGACGTATTACGCCGCTACGGGCACTTTGTCCCGGCCCTGAACACCATGGTCGTTCCGACAATGCGCGGATTCACGCCGGCCGTAACGCTCTGTATCGTCACGGTATCGCCCGCCGCGACGTCGGTGCAATTCTCGGAATCGGCGCACGAGGCCGATCCGCTGATAGTGCACGTCAGAGGAGCCGCCGGCGCCGCCGAGTTGACGCGCACAGTGAATACATAACTGCCCGTCGTAGTTCCGGCGAGAACGGCGTTAAAATTCGTCACCGACCCGGCGACGGGAATCCTGTGTAAAACGTTCGCCTCTGTGTTGCTCACCGCGGCCACGGCGAACGCGTCCACGTACCTGGTCGCATTGTTCGACACATTGTTCGTCGTGCCGCCGGCGAGTATGGTGATGCCGGCCGGGCCGGACGGTCCTTCGTCGCCCATTGGACCCGCCGGGCCTTCCTGGCCCGTCCGGCCTGTGGGGCCTTCCGATCCGGGGGGGCCTTGCTTGCCTTCGGGCCCCTGCTGCCCCGCCGCGCCCGCCGGACCCTGAGGGCCGGGTGCGCCCTGTTCGCCCTGGGACCCTTGCTTGCCTTCCGCGCCCTGTGCCCCGTTGCATGCGTATGTTGTGTCGAGCAGTTTTTCGTTCTGACCCGTTTCTATCTTTATGCCGCCCTCCTTGCAATTCTCACCGGGGCGTTCCGGGGATGTGCTCACGAAAGCGCTCATTCCATCTGCGCCCGACAGGCCCGGCTCCCCCGGAATGCCCTGCGGGCCTTGTGGTCCGGCAGCGCCGCTGGCGCCTTCCGGTCCCGCTATGCCCTGGATACCTTGAGGACCGGTAGGTCCGGCCGGGCCTGTTTCGCCCTGTGAGCCTGCAGCGCCGGCTTCACCTTGTGAACCCGCTGGACCCTGCTCTCCTGGAGGACCCACGGGACCGGCGTCTCCCTGAAGTCCCTGAATACCCTGCGGACCTTCGGGGCCCCCGGGGCCGGCTTCACCCTGTGAGCCGGCAACTCCGTCACACACGTAGCTTGTATTCGTTATTACATCGCCCTCGCCGGACTCCACCTTTATGCCACCGTCCGGGCAGTTCGCGCCCGGAGGCTCGGGTGTGGTATTCACGAATGCGCTCATTCCATCTGCGCCCGACGGGCCCGGCTCCCCCGGAACGCCCTGCGGGCCTTGTGGTCCGGCAGCGCCGCTTTCACCCTGAGGGCCGGGAGATCCCTGCTCGCCCTGCACACCCTGAGGTCCCTGCGGGCCGGGTTCTCCGTTGGGCCCCGGAGAGCCGGCAGGGCCCGTCTCGCCTTGCGGACCTGGAGGCCCGGGCGGTCCCGGGTCGCCTTTCGGCCCTTGCGTCCCCTGTGTATTGAGCACGAGACTATTCTCGGATTCATTGCACTCCGTGTCCGGTCTCTTGAACGTAACTATCTGCAGAAAATCATTCTGAACACATAAAGATATCTCCTCGGCGTGTGCGGCAGCCCCGAGGCAGGCCGCGAATACCGCTGCCATACAGAACCTGAACAAATACATGATATCCCTTCCTCTAAATATTCTCTTTCGCTTCTAATCGTTATGCTTTTCCCGCAATCGGGTTCCTAAACATAGCGATGTTAAAGCATAATGTCAACTATTACTCGTACCTTACTCGTATCATTACACTTATGTGGCATTCTTTGAGCGTGAAAGTTACGGAATGGTTAACACTACTTCTTAATTGTGATACTTATTGATTAGAAAATGATTATAAAAATCAGCTCGATAACCGGCCGGCGAAAGGGATAATGAAAGATAAAAAGTACCTGGAGAATTCAGGGAAAATCTTCAATAGCTGAAGAAATCAATTTAAGTTAGAAGCACGCCGGAGCAGGGCGAATTTCGAGACCGGAACAAAAGCGGTGCGCTTTAAAACAAATCCCTCTGCGCGTCTTCGAGGAGCACTTTCTTCAAAAGGCCCTTGGCGTGAAGGACGGCCTTGTCCTTTATGTCCTCGACGTCCCCCGAATCGTTCGCCAGCGGAAACGACAGCGATATAAAAACGGGGTCCGACTCGTAATCCTCGAGCTCTATGGTCAGATCTATAAGGAACGACTTTTCGTCGTCGGTGAGGGTGATATTTTCAACTTTATACTGGATCATCGGCGCTTTCGGCAGGCTCCCCATCGCCGCTCTCCCGCCATCGGGCGGCCCGGATTCCCGCCCGAAAAAGCTGCGGGTATGCCGCCGTGAATAGTGATTATATAGGCTGCCGCACAGGAATTCAATCTTTTGGCGCACATGCGGCCGGTCTACGGGCGCTCACTCGGCGTCCGGCCCCGGCGTCGGCTGGGCGGACTTGTTGGCGCTCCTTTCCAGAATGGCCGGCAGGACGTAAAAGTCTATGCTGTCGTACATCGCCGCCAGCCTGCACTTTCCCTCGTACCCGCTGAGCGTAAGGTTAATCGCGGTCCTCTCGTTGGCCCACCCTGCGATATATCTCATCTTGCCCTCGCACGTCGCCTCGCCGAACTGTTCAGGGTCCGTCACATCCTGAACCCCGCTCTCCCATAGCATTCGGTCGGTCGAGGGCATTCCGAGCCTGACCCCCATATCCTTCTTGGCTTTGTCGAACGCAGCCACGTAATCCTGGGGCGGAATCTGCTCGTCCTCCACCAAATACCCGGCCCTTATGAGCTTCCCATCTTTGTTGAAGACGTACCCTATTATCGCGGGCTTCCCGCCCAGCTCGCTGATATACGTTATGGCCTCCGGCAATTCATCGGAAAGCGGCAGCTTCTCAGAGGCCTTCACCTCATCCTTCGTCATCCCCCACTTCGCATCCCGGAAGTCGCCGCTCCCGCCAGCGGTGTCCCCCGACTGTTTACAGGCCGAAACGCCCGCCGCCAGAATCACCGCCAATATCAGTAAGACCGTCCTCATATTATTTCTCCGTTTAAACGATTTCCCCTGGCCGCCGTAAAGTCACGCCGGCTTTCTTTCCGCGCCCTGCGCGTCTGTCACATGTGTCGTGTAATGTGGAACGTTATCAGAATAACATCCGCCCGGCTCCGGGCGAAACGTTAATTTCGCGGACGGCTATCCCACCTTTCCGAATTCGCGGAGAACGTCGTTTATCACATCGTCCGAAGTAGAGCTCAAAAGTTCCTTGTACCGCGCGTCGAGATCTTCCCTGCTTAAAATTCCCCTGGCTACGATTACGTCTTCGAGCGCCGTGATCTTTATACGGTCGGACACGATGGCCCTCACGAGATCGAAAATAAGCCTCCCCTGTGTATCGCTCCCGAAGAGCTCCGTAAGCGGCTTCGAATCTCCGTTGTCCAAAGTCTGCCCTCCTTGAGTACCGGCTGAACGCGGCAGGACGGCTAACCCGCTGTAACTGTCACGGTAACCTGGCTGCCCCCCCGTTTCAGCGCGGAGTAGTCTCCGGCCAAAGCGATAATTATATATACTTTCCCATTTATGCGAAAGTCCGTTCTCGGACGCGCGCAGCTCTCCCGCTATCGCCGGGTGCAGATCCCCGCGGCAATTGCCCCGTGTAAATCGATTTTTACGCTGGATTCGGGCCTAATACTTCCAGGCCGCAAGCCCCTGGCACACGACCGTGTACCAGTTTTCGGGGTACTCGCGCCTTAGGGTCCAGGTCATGTTCAGGACGGAATTCCCGCCGATTAGCGCCGCCTGGTCCTTGAGCGCGTTCATGCACTGGCCGACGTACATATCCTCGTTGTAAGGAAGGGTCCACGCCTGCCTGTAGTGCCTCTGGCTCTTGCCCGTGATGTACTCGACGGAGTCGTAGTTCTGGATTTCGTTCTCGACGCCGGCCGGCTCGATGTATATGAGATTCCTGACGCTCTCCCATGCCCCGGCCGTCACGGACGCCGCCGCAAGTATAAGTGCCGCGAATAGTATGGTCTTCATCGCATCCTCCGGCGAGCCTTCCGGGCCCGCTTTTCATAATAAAAGCACGCGCGTATCGCGTCGCGTCTCCTACTCATTATATACCCGCTCCGCCGGATTGAAAATAGCGAGAGTCTCGCAGCGTGCGATTTTCGACGTCGCTATCAATGTGCCTGGCCGCAAGGTACGCTCGCCGTACGTCATCATATCCGGCCACGCTATGCCGATTGTCCGCACGCACAGCGCATATTTTTCGATGCCGCTATCAATGTGCCTGACTGCAACGTACGCTCGGCGTCCGCCATAATATCCGGTCGCGCTATGCCGATTGTCCGCACGCACAGCGTGCTTGCGCACCTACTCGCCCGGCCTGTATAATAAATTTTCCGGCTCTGGTGTGCCCCGCGAGGCCCCGGAGCCGCGCGGACCGATGTAAAATCGAGCCCCCCGGAGAACCATAAGTGTCATCGCCTAAAATCGAGTTCAGCAGCCGGTTTATTAACTTCCTCGACGACCCGGGGATCAGGATCGGACGCCCCGGCGGGGGCGCGGTAACGCTCCCCGAGATATTCGTCTATCCAGAGGTCGAGCCCTTCGGAAGCGGCGCGGGGACAATAAGCTCTTCGTTGCTGCTGAACCCGGTATACGCATGGTCTCCGCTGGTCGTCATGGGCCCCGAGGATTCGGGCAAAACGTCTCTCCTGAAATCCCTGGCCCTAAAGGCCCTTGGCGAAGGCTGCTTCCCCGTCTACCTCGACGGCAGGGAGTCCCCAGCCGCCGGGCCCGGGGACGTGCCGGGGGCCGCACGCACGGCCGCCGAGGCGCAGTACACGCCCGAAAGCGCGGCAGTGGTAAACGGTCCCGGCGTAAAAAAACGAATCCTCCTCTTCGACAACTTCGACCGTACAGGCTGGGAAGGGCCAGAAGTACTCGCGCCCGGCGTGTCGGACGAATTCGCCCTCGTGCTGCTCACGTCCTCGATCCACTTTCCCGCATATGCCAACACCTTCTTTATAGACGAAATGGGCAGCGGGCAAAGGGACGAGCTCATACGCAAATGGGTCGGCCTCCGAACGGGCGGCCCCGACGAAGCCGCCTCGCTCGCCGAAAAGGCCCGCGGCGTGGTGGACGCAGTCCTCGGGAAGAACATCGTCCCGGCATACCCCGTCTTCATACTCACCATACTCGAAAGCTCCGTCGCGGTCGGGGAAAGCGGCCAGGCCGGAAGCTCCTACGGGCACTACTACGAATACGCCGTCACGAAGCCGCTCAGGGAGGGCAGCACGGGGGCCGAGTTCGACATCTACAGCGCCGTGCTGTCGGCGCTCGCCTATTCGAGACTCGCGGGAGGCGGACGAGCGGCGGATAAAGAGGAGCTCGCCGGGCTCATCAGGCGGCACGCGCCCGACGCCGCGCCCGAAGATATGATCGACGCTTTCCTAAAATCGAAGACACTGCGAGAAACAGGCGCGGCCTGCGAATTCGCGGGCGCCCACGCATATCACTACTTCGCAGCGCTCTATCTTTCGCGGAATATCGGCGACGCCGAAGTCCGCGACAAGATCGCCGCCGTTTTTTCACGCCTCGGCGACGGAGACAACGCGGGCATCGCGCTCTTCCTCGCCTATCTTTCATCGGACCCGTTCGTCACAGAACAGATAGGCAAGGGCGTCGCGCGCGCCTCTGGCGAGGACGCCAGGCACACCGACGAGGAAAGGGAAGCCTTCATAGACGATCTCATCGCCGGGCTCGAGCGCGACAAGCCCGAGGAGTTTCACGAGATGCTCGTCGATTACCAGGTCCGGCTGGCGCGAGGGGAGACCGCCCGGCTTTCAGGGGACACCACGCAGGGCGTGTCGGGCCTTTCATCCGCCGCCGAAACGCTCCGCGAGGCCGAAGCGCTTCTACGAGTGCTCACCGAGGCGCACAGGGCAGGCCGGGCGGGCGGCGCATCTGAGTCGGCTTACAACCTCTGGACGGCGCATCTTTCGAGGCGTCTCTCCGCGATAGACTCGCTCAGGCGCGGTAGGCGTGTGAAAGATATGGACCGAGAAGAGAAGCTCCGGCTCCTCGTGCTCTACGAGGGCGCGTACGCCGAGGCGCTCCGGCTTCTCTCCCTCCTCACTGCCTCGGGACTGTCCGTACCCGAGGGGCCGTACTCTCTTGCCGCGGGACTATTGAGGCCCGACCCGGATATTTCGGAGGCAACCCGTTTCGCGGAGGAGAACCCCGACAGGAAACTCTCACTCTCGCTCCTTAAAACAGCCGCTGCCGAATCGCTCCGGCTCTTCCGTCACAAACCCGGGACCGAAAAGGAATTGAAGAACATATCGAGAGGATATTTCGGCGGTAGAATCTATTAGATATATACTATATTGCTACATTCCAGCCAATGCGCTGAGGCTGCAACCTTAGCGTTTATTGCGTCCGAGAAGGTTTATAAGAATACTGATCAGGAGCAGGAGGGCGCCCGCGAATAAAAACAAATAGGAAAGAGGAAGGAAAATACTGTCGTGGAGAAATCCGCCGGCGTCGATCCGGCCGTAGAACACATTTTGAATAATCCCGCATACCGCGCCTATCCCTATGAACGCTATACCGATCAGAGAAAGCCTTGTAAGCTTCATTTAAGATAGCTCCGCAGCATTCAGGCGCACGAGATTATCTGCTTGAAATCATAATCCAGGTAATGCGGAATCGAGTCGTCGGCTATCATCCGCCTTAGCTCGTCGGGGCATCCGCGCGGAAGGCCGTCGTCCTCTTCGACGCCGAGCCATCCCCAGCTGTTGACGAACCCCCTCGCCTGGGTCGAGTTCCCCTCGGCGAAGAGCTTCACCAGAGACACCGTGAAATCCTCCACAACCTGCCCGAACCTCTCCACGTCCACGAGGAACTTCCCCTCCCACGGCTCGGGCCTTATGGCCCCCATGTCGCTCATGTGCCTGTAGGCAAGGTAGGCCGACCCGGTATCCGGATGCTGCACGCACCCGCCGCGCCTTATATACCTCAGCATTTCGGCGACGGCGGCGAGGTAGACCGTTTTCAGGTTCTCTTCGGGGAAGATAACGCCCGCCAGCCGCTTAAGGTTATAGAGCGCGATCATGTCCGACTTCAGCTCGTGGAGGATCATGTAATCCCTGTCCTGCTCCGACATAGATTTCGAGAGCCTGTCGGCCCCGACGAAATGCCCTATGTCGTGCCCGCGGAGCCATAGAAGGAGGAGCCGGGCAGACTCGTCCTCCGTGAGCGATTCGAGCGCTCCCGCCCCGGTGATGTACTTCGACGCGAGCCTCTCCGTCATCGCCTTCCACCTGGCCGCGTAGAGGTTTATGAACACCGTCATGTGCGAAAGCGACGACACGTTCTCCTTGCTGCCGCCGGAATAAAAAACGGATATCGGCTTGTGCGTAAGGTTAAGCGCGCCGGATAATAGGAACACGTCGAGGCATCTCACCTCGGGGAAAGACTTCGGCAGTGTGAACACCTTGTACCCGCACGATTTGAGTAGCTCCTCCGCGAGGCCGCGCGCGTGCTTGTCGTACTCCGCGATCATCGGCCCGTACGACCAGTTCGCGACGCCCGCGACCCCGGCATAGCTCGTCTCCTCCTGCCCCACAGGGGCGAACACCTTGCCGAGCACGAGCTCTAGCTCGTCCCTCCCGTCCCGTGCGCAAAGAGGATAAAGATCGTAGATGCCCTTCGTAAGCTCCTGCACCCCTACCCTGTACGTTCCCTTCGCTCCGTCGTCGAGGAGCCACGCCTCGCCCTGGACGAGGCCTCCGACGATCTCCTGCCACTTGCTCTTTTCGAGGCTGAGCGTCATGTTCCCCGAAAGCTGCGCCACGTACATTTCATCCAGCACGCGGAGCGCTTCCGTATACAGCTCTGCGACCCCCGAAAGGGCTTCGGGGATAGCGACCGGCATTTCGAGCGATGAAGATTTATCCGTATCGGGCATACGGGAATTTTAACCAATATCTATATTCGAGTGAATAAGGAAAGGAATTTTCCGGGGAAGTTATTCGGGGTCGCCCGGCTCGAACTCCACCACGGCCAGATAATCTTCGAGGCTGACCAGCGCGTCCTCGACGGCGGCGGCGTCTTCGTCCCTGGCCGCGAACTCGATCCGCTTTCCGATGGAGCTTATCTCGCCGAATCCGTAGCCCGCGCCCGCCCCCTTCATGCCGTGCCCGAGCCTCTGCGCCTCCTTGAAATCCCCGCTCCGGATGCAGTCCTTTATTTTATCGACTTCCGAGCGCCTGCTTTGGAGAAATCCCGGCACGAGGTCCAGGTAGTCGGGGTCTACGTAAACGATTTCCTTTTCGTAACGTTTCGTGGACATTCGCCGCCTCCGCCCGGAAGGGTTTCCGGCCGGTGATGCCCCTAATAATATACCCATTACGTTTCCGTGCATAGCCCGGCCGAATCTAGCCCGGCTGATGCTCCGGACGAAGGAGATCGAACACGGTCTTGACGGGGTTAAAAGTCGCGCCGGGCACCTCTATGAACACCGTATGCCAGAACGCCATCCCGCCGTTCCAGAGCCCCGGCAGCTCGAGAGCCTTAAGCTCCCGCCCGTCCTTCGACTTCACCGATATGAACGCCGCCTCTGGATCGACGAAGCGCGAAAGGTCGTACGGCTTTCCCGTCTCGTCCGTAAGCGCGCACACCATGTCCACGGGATTAAAATGCGTCGAGGACTCCCAGATTGCCTTCTCCTCGGGGACACTCATATCCACCTGCGCGGATTCCACGATCTGCGGCGCGATCTTCCCGTCCGGCCTCCTTACGAGGAACGGCCCCCCGCCGGGCTCGCCCGTATTCCTCACGACGCCCGCTACCCTTATAGGCCTCCGGAGTGCTTCGAGGATGGCCTTCTGGCCCGCCCCTTCCGGAACGTCCACGCGGAGCCCCATCTCCGAAAGCCGCCTGACCCCGTCCTCTATCACCTTCCCCTTGCCGCCCTGCTTGGCCGCCTCGATCGTCGAGAACAGTATCTCCCTCAGCTTGAGCAGATACCCCCCGAGCGCGCGCTTGTATAGAACAGTCCCGGGCTTGAGCCTGTCGGGGACGACGTTGTCTACGTTCTTCACGTACGCCACGTCCGCGCCGAGCGCGCCGAGGTTGCCTATAAGCGCCCCGTGCCCGCCCGGCCTGAACACCGGCTTCCCCGCGTCGTCGATGAACGGCCCGCCGTCCATGGCGGCGGCGATCGTGTCAGTTGACGGGCTCTGCACCGAGTAGCTGATCTCGATCGCAGTCGTCTCGCCCTCGTACTGCCCCTTCACCCCGGCTAGATACGCGCTTACGGTATCGACGTGCTCCGGCGAAAGCGTGAAGTGAACGTGAGCCTTCCCGTCCTCCCCGTGCGCGTAGAGGACCGACTCCACCAGGTGCTCCTCGAAGGCTGTCCTCGGCCCGTCCGGGTAGGAGTGAAACTTTATAATCCCCTTCGGAAGGCTCGAATAATTGAGCCCCCTCGCGTCCAGCGTATAGACGATGAAAGGCCCGAAGCCCCCCGCTTCCAAAAGAGCCTCCGGGTCGAGCCCGTCTTTTTTGAGCGCCGCCGCAAGCTCGTCGTAAAAGGCGAACTTCTTCACCTTCTCGACGAAAGCCAGCGCCGAAGCTGCGTCCCCGTCGCCGCCAGAGGCCGCCTTTTCAAGGTCCTTCCTGTCGGCCGGCGTGCAGGTCGCCACCGCCGAGGCGAGCTCCTTGAACATCCTCGTCGCCGCCCCGGATGCCGGAACGAACTTCACCACCT
>SWBZ01001178.1_pt1 | contig 88285 bp, 76 predicted proteins | sample 4693031 | NCBI WGS metagenome assembly SWBZ01 (sample SAMN10267274, study PRJNA491770) | bioreactor metagenome | isolation source: DHS bioreactor inoculated with | place: Japan: off Shimokita Peninsula
CCCCCCGTCCCCCGCGCGGCCAGCGCCGTCGCGACCGCGATATGGCCGAGGAAGACGAGATCCTCGACCGGCTCCCCCAGTAGTTCGCAGAGTGGGACGACCGAGGGCGAGCGTCACGCGAGCGTGATGAGGTCGATATAGTCGCGACCCCAGATGTCTTCAACACCGTCGGGCAGAATGAGGACCCGCTCGGGGTTGAGCGCCTCGACAGCGCCCTCGTCGTGCGAGACCAGGATGACGGCGCCCTCGTAGTGAGCAAGCGCGCCGAGGATCTCATCGCGGGATGCCGGGTCGAGGTTGTTCGTCGGCTCGTCCAGCAGCAGCACGTTGGCGCTCGAGACCACCAGTGTCGCGAGCGACAGGCGGGTTTTCTCCCCGCCCGAGAGCACGCCGGCCGGCTTGAGCACATCGTCCCCCGTGAACAGGAACGACCCCAGCACCTTGCGCGCTTCGGTCGCGGTGATGTCGGGCGCCGCGGACATCATGTTGTCGAGTACGGAGCGGCCCACATCGAGGTTCTCATGCTCCTGCGCGTAGTACCCGATCTTCAGACCGTGCCCGGGCTCGATCTGCCCGGTGTCGGGACGATCGACTCCGGCGAGGATGCGCAGCAGTGTCGTCTTCCCGGCGCCGTTGAGACCCAGCACCACAACCTTGGATCCGCGGTCGATCGCGAGGTCGACATCCGTGAAGATCTCCAGCGATCCGTACGACTTCGACAGGCCGGATGCCATGAGCGGCGTCTTGCCGCACGCTGCGGGCTTCGGGAAGCGGAGCTTGGCGACGCGGTCTTCTTGCCGCACCTCGTCGAGCCCCGAAAGAAGCTTCTCGGCCCGTGCGAGCATCTGGTGGGCTGCCGCGGCCTTCGTCGCCTTGGCCCCGAACTTCGCTGCCTGCTGCTGCAGCGCCGTCGCCTTCTTCTCGGCGTTCGCACGCTCCTTCTTGCGGCGCTCCTCGTCGGCCACGCGCTGGCGCAGATAGTTCTTCCACGACATGTTGTAGATGTCGATGACCTGGCGATTCGCATCGAGATAGAAGACGCGGTTGACGGTCTCACCGACGAGCTCGACATCGTGCGAGATGACGATGAGGCCACCCTTGTAGTTCTTCAGGAACTCTCGCAGCCACACCACACTGTCGGCATCCAGGTGGTTCGTCGGCTCATCGAGGATCATCGTCTGCGCGTCCGAGAACAGGATGCGGGCAAGTTCGATGCGACGGCGCTGACCACCCGAAAGCGTGCTGAGCGGCTGGTCGAGGATGCGGTCGGGCAGCGCCAGGTTGTGGGCGATCGAGGCGGCTTCAGCCTCGGCGGCGTACCCGCCCAGCGCCTCGAAGCGCTCGGTGAGCGATCCATACCGGCGCATGGCGCGCGCCGCGACATCGGCGTCGTCATCGGCCATCGCGAGGCTCGCCTCGTGCATCCCGATGGCAAGCTGACCCAGCCCCCGCGCATCCAGGATGCGGGTGCGTGCCAGGTCTTCGGGATTGCCCGACCGCGGGTCCTGGGGCAGGTACCCGAGCTCCCCGCTGCGGTCCACGCGACCGGCGGCCGGCAGAAGGTCACCCGAGAGCACCTTCGTGAGTGTGGTCTTGCCTGCACCATTGCGGCCCACGAGCCCGACCTTGTCGCCCGCGCCCACGCGGAACGTGACGTCCGACATGAGAACCCGGGCGCCCACGCGAATCTCGAGGTCGTGCACGGAGAGCACAGCAAAGCTCCGTTTCATTCGGTGAGAAGGGTACAAGGGGGCCGATGGCCAGCCCCCTAGTATAAGTCGCAATACCCCTCTGCCTGGCTTCCCACCGACCAAGGAGCACCATGACGACTGCCGCTGTACCGGCCACGCACACCCGGGTTCTCGCCGACATCATCGTCCGACCCTCCTCGCAGGCACGTGCGTTCGCCATCGACGCCGGCCTCGTGCTGGCGGGAGTCGCCGTCGTGACGCTGCTGGCGAAGGTGTCGTTCTTCATCGGGCCGATCCCGATCACGGGGCAGACTCTCGGCGTCATCCTCGTCGGCGCTGCTCTCGGGTCTGCTCGAGGTGCTGCTGCGATGACGACCTACATGTTCGTCGGTCTGCTCGGTCTGCCGGTTTTCGCGGGGCCGGTCGCAGGTCCTGCCTATCTGCTGGCTCCCGCATTCGGGTTCATCCTGGGTTTCATTCCCGCGGCGTTCGTCGCCGGATGGTTCGCTGAGCGCGCCTGGGATCGAAAGCCCCTGCTCGCCTTCACGGGATTCGTCATCGCCAGCATCATCCCGTTCGTCATCGGCGTCCCCTACATGGCCTTTATCCTCTCGACCGTGATGGGGCAGGATATTTCGCCGGCGGGCGTGCTCGACGCAGGTCTATGGCCGTTCATCGTTCCCGGCCTGATCAAGGCCGGCTTCGCCGCGCTGCTGATCCCCGGCGCGTGGGCCCTCGTGCGGCGGATCGACGCCGCAAAGAAGCGCTGAGGTTCAGCGGGAAAGGGCGCCGATTCGTTCGATCGCGTCGCGGAGCACTTCCGGCGAGCATCCGAAGTTGACCCGCACGAACCCTCGACCCTCGTCGCCGAAGGTCGGACCGTGGTGGACGGCGACTCGCGCCTCGGTGAGAATCCGCTCTGCGGGGTCCTCGCCCCACCCCAGACCCGACAGATCGACCCACGCGAGGTATCCCGCATCGGGGATCTCATACCGCGCCGCCGGTACGTGTTCGGCGAGCAGGTCAGCGAGCAGGCGCCGGTTCGCGTCGAGCGCGGCAAGCAAGGCATCCAGCCACTCATCGCTCTCGGGCGCGAAGGCCGCAACGCCTGCCAGTGCTCCGAAGTGACCCGTTCGCCACTCGACCTCCTTCGGCAGCTCCTGCACGACACGTCGCGTGTCATCAGCGGCAGTGAGCATGAGCGCGCACTTCAGACCCGCAAGATTGAAGGCCTTGCTCGCGCTCGCAACCGCGTATCCGACGGATGCCGCGAGTGGCGATGCGCTCAGAAACGGCGTGAACGTCGCAGGCGCATGAACCAGGGGCGCGTGGATCTCGTCGCTGACGACGATCGCACCGTGGCGTGCGACGATCTCGGCCAGCTCAGCGAGCGTCTCACGGGAGTGCACGGTACCTGTCGGGTTGTGCGGGTTGCACAGGAGGACGGCGCGCGCGCCTCCGGCCAGTGCCGCGTCGATACCGGCCAGGTCGAGCGTGTATCCGGCATCCGCGAGCAACGGCACCCGCTCGACGACTCCCCCCGCTTCCGGAATGAGGTCATAGAACGGCGGGTACACGGGAGGCGTGATGACGACGCGGTCACCGGGCGAGATCGTGGCCCTCAGGATCTCGACGAGGCCCATCACGACATCGCCGGTTGAGCGAACGTGCGCGGGGTCGATCTCCCAGCCGTATCGCCGCCGCGCGAACCCGGCGTACGCCTCAGCGATCCCCGGATTCGGCGGCGTGTATCCCGTGTCACCGACCTCGACTGCTGCCCTCAGACGCGCCGTGATGGCCGGTGCGAGCGGAAAGTCGGTCTCAGCGACGAAGAGGGGCAGCACGTCGGCGGGATAGGCACGCCATTTCGTGCTCGTCCGCTCACGCAGTCGCTCGATCGGGAGGGCCTGGAGGGGGCTCACGGTCATTCTCCGAGCCTAGCCCTGCGAGGTAAGACCGCTGGTGGCCCTTCCCGGCGGACATCAGATTCAGCCGAACAAGAGATACCGCATCGGGTCGTCGGGAAGCACCCAGTTGAAGCCCTCTTCGGCGAACACGACAACGAGGTTGATCGCGATCGTTGCGACGAACGCCCACACCACGACCCAGGCGAGAGTGCGCAGCCAGCCAGTGGCGGGAGCGATCGGCAGCAGGTCCTGCGCGAAGACCGCCACGACGCCCGCGAACACGATGACGACCACGAACGTAATGAGCGCCCAGGTGTACAGGTGCAGGCCAAGCACCGCCTCGCCGTATCCCGGGTCTCCGGGCAGGATGTGCAGCAGGATCTGCCGGATCGAGATCGCCGCGCCCACGACGGCACCGAGGATGCCAAGTCCGAGGCCCGTTGCGAGGTCGCGCAGCAGCAGCTCGCCACGCAGCGCCCGCACGACGACGTACAGCGCGCCGAGGCTTGCCAACATCATGCCCATCCTCTGCAGGATGCACAGCGGGCACGGTAGTTCGCCGAGCCCGAACTGGAAGACGAACATCGCCATCGACAGGATGCCGACATAGGCAACGAGGAATGCCACGAAGGCCCAGAACGAGAGCTTGCGAACGATGATCGAGACGGCCATCAGAAGCTCAACTCCAACACGTCGGTCGCGTGGTACGCGAACAGACCGAGCACAGCAAGCGCGGCGATGGCCCACGAGCCGATTACCAACCACCGACTCTTGGAGAAGATGATGACGAGGGCCACCGCGAGCAGCAGGCCGAAGATGAGGGTGTCCACGGCCTCACCATAGTGGGGGCCGAGTCCGGCATCCAGAGGAACGCGGATTCCGGCGCGCCGCCTGGCGTTCAGTCGCGCGAGCTCGCGTTCACCTGGCCGGAACGCTCCTGCCCGGTGAGGGCGGCGATGGCGCTCATCGTGCGCTCAGTGGTCTCCCGTCGCGCCTTGCCTGCCGGGGTGCCATCGAGATCGGAGAGGTCGAGCGGCTCACCGAAGCGCACTTCGATTCGCGGCCTGCCCGGCACCAGATGACTAAAGGGCCTGATGGTGCCGGTACCAATCAGTCCCACGGGGACGACCGTCGCGCCGGTGTCATACGCCATCCACGCCGCTCCCCCGTGCCCCTCGTGCAACTTGCCGTCGCGAGACCGAGTGCCTTCGGGGAAGACGGCGAAGACACTGCCGGCTCGCAGGATGCTGGCACCGGCGTCGAGAGCCGCGCGCGCGTCGCGGCCTGTTGCCCGATAGACCGGCACGCCGCCGATCGACGTGAAAAACCAGCGCATGAACCGCCCGAGTACGCCGGACCGGGTGAAGTACGACGACTTGATCAGGAACTGCACCGGACGCGCAGCCGAGGTCGGGATGATGACGGTGTCAAGGGATGACAGATGGTTGCTCGCAAGCAGAACGGGTCCGCGTGCGGGCACGTTTACTCGTCCGACAATGCGCGGGCGATACAGGATCCAGAACAGCGGCCGAAGCACGAGCCGCCCGAGGAAGTAGATGAAGCCGGGCCGGGTTGTGGCGCGAGCCGGAGCGGGAGCTGTCACGTCGCCACCTTATCCGCGGCACCGCTGCGTGAGATCACGACGCCGGACGAGTGATCGGTTCAGATGGCGAAGCCGAGAGCGCGCATCATGTCGCGGCCGTCATCGGTGATGCGCTCGGGCCCCCACGGCGGCATCCACACCCAGTTGATGCGGAAGCGTTCCACGACATCGTCGAGAGCCTGTGCGGTCTGCTCCTCGAGAACGTCGGTGAGCGGGCACCCGGCAGAGGTCAACGTCATGTGGATGACGAGAGCGTCGTTCTCGTCATCCCAGCTGAGGTCGTAGATCAGTCCGAGGTCGACGACGTTGATCCCGAGCTCGGGATCCATCACGTCTTTGAGAGCCTCGGTGACCTCGTCGAACTTCTCAGGGCTGAGAGTCGCGGTCATGACTTGATCCTAGGCGCCGGAACCAGCGGCGGGCTCGAGGAAGCGATCGTATCCTTCGGACTCGAGCCGGTCTGCGAGCTCCGGACCACCTTCTTCGACGATGCGCCCCCCGACAACGACGTGCACGAAGTCCGGGTGGATGTAGCGAAGGATGCGGGTGTAGTGCGTGATCAGCAGCACGCCCATGTCAGTCTCGACCTTGGCGCGGTTGACGCCCTCGGAAACGATCTTGAGCGCGTCGACGTCCAGGCCCGAGTCGGTCTCGTCGAGTACGGCGATCTTCGGCTTCAGGAGTTCGAGCTGGAGGATCTCGTGACGCTTCTTCTCGCCGCCCGAGAAACCCTCGTTGACATTGCGCTGTGCAAACTTCTCGTCCATGCGGAGGTCCGCCATGGCCTTCTTGACGTCCTTGGTCCACGTGCGGATCGCGGGTGCCTGCCCGTCGATCGCGGACTTCGCCGTGCGCAAGAAGTTCGTCACTGTCACGCCGGGGATCTCGACGGGGTACTGCATCGCGAGGAAGAGGCCGGCGCGTGCACGCTCGTCGACCGACATCTCGAGGACGTCTTCACCATCGAGCGTGATCGAGCCGCTCGTCACCGCGTACTTGGGGTGCCCGGCGATCGTGTACGCGAGGGTCGACTTGCCCGACCCGTTGGGGCCCATGATCGCGTGGGTCTCCCCGGTGCGGATCGTGAGGGTCATGCCGTTGAGGATCTGGGTCTCACCGGCATCCGTGTCGACCGTGACGTGCAGGTCGCGGATCTCGAGAACAGCCATGGGGTTCCTTTTCAGTGGATGTCTGGGGTGACGGCCTTGGTGACGGCGGGGTCGATCAGGACGTCGTCGCCCTCGATCGTGACCTCGTACACCGGCACCGGCTCGTACGCGGGAAGGTTCAGTGGGCGGCCTGTCAGAAGAGAGAACGCCGAGCCGTGCGCCCAGCATTCCAATGTCTCGCCCTCGACGAAGCCGTCCGACAGCGAAATGTCGCCGTGCGTGCAGGTGTCGCCGATGGCGTGGACGTCACCGTTTGAGTCCTTGACGACAGCGATCGCGACACCGTCGATCACGACGCGCTTGGCGGCATCCTGTTCCAGCTCGCTCAGCGAGCACACGCGGGTCGCGCTCACGCAGCCGCCTCCTGTTCGAGTTCGGCGGTGACCGCCTCGGTGAGTTCTGCCTCGAGCTCAGGGATGCCGAGGCGCTGGATGATGTCGCTGAGGAACCCGATCACAACGAGCCTGCGGGCTTCCTCTTCGGGGATGCCTCGTGCCTGCAGGTAGAAGAGCTGCTCGTCGTCGAAACGGCCGGTGGCGCTCGCGTGCCCCGCACCCTGGATGTCGCCGGTCTCGATCTCGAGGTTCGGGATCGAGTCCGCGCGCGCACCGTCGGTCAGCACGAGGTTGCGGTTGGCTTCGTACGAGTCGGTACCGACGGCGTCGCGACCGATGAGCACATCCCCGACCCAGACGCTGCGCGCGCTCAAGCCCTGCAAGGCTCCCTTGTAGAGGACGTCGGCCGTCGTGTTGGGGCCGCGGTGGTGGACGTACACCTGGCTTTCAAGGTGCTGACCGGAGTCGGCGAAAGACAGACCGTAGAGATTGCCCTCGGATCCGGCGCCGGCGAGATCGACCGACGGGTTCACCCGCACGACCGCGCCACCGAGGCTCACCACGGTGTGGCGCAGGGTCGCGTCGCGCCCCACAGCAGCCTGGTGCGCGGCGACGTGGACGGCGTCATCGTCCCAGCGCTGCAGCGAGACGATTGTCAGGCTCGCACCGTCACGGACGATGATCTCGACGTTCTGGGCGAACTGGGCGGAGCCCTCGTGGCGCAACACGACAGTCGCGCGCGAGTGGGGCGCCGCTTCGATCACGACGTGGGAGTGGGCGCTCAGCTGAGCGCCGGCGCCCGTGAAGACGATCTCGACCGGCTCATCGAGTTCGGCGTCGGCCGGCACCTTCAGATAGAGGGCTTCAGCCGAGCGCTGCCACGCGATGGCACTGGGCAGGTCTTCGGGTGTGAAGGCCTCCCCACGCGGGGCCTCGCCGATGGCGAGGCCGGCTGCAGCCAGCGGGCCGGTAACCGTGATGCCGACAGCGCCCTCGTCGCCGGGCTTGTCGGCGAACAGCGGAGCGACAGCCGCGATGGGGCTGTGCTTCCAGTTGACCTCACGGCCAGTCGGTGCACCGAACGCGGCAGGGTCGTAGGAACGCGGGCGTTCGGAGCGCGTCTGGACGGGAACGACGTCCCAGCCCCCGTCGGTGTGCGCGGTCGATCCGGGCGCCGTCGCCGACGCCTGTGCGGTAGTCGTCATCTCAGCCGACGCTGCCTTCCATGCTCATTTCGATGAGCTTGTTCAGTTCGAGGGCGTACTCCATCGGCAGTTCGCGCGCGATGGGCTCGATGAATCCGCGGACGATCATGGCCATGGCCTCGTCCTCGGGAAGCCCACGGGACTGCAGGTAGAAAAGCTGTTCCTCGCTGACGCGCGAGACCGTCGCCTCGTGGCCGAGCTGCACATCGTCCACGCGGATGTCGATCGCCGGGTAGGTGTCGGAGCGGGAAACGGTGTCGACCAGCAGCGCGTCACAGCGGACCGTGTTGGCGGAGTGGTGAGCGTTCGGGTCAACGCGGACCTCACCCCGATAGCCAGCGCGTCCACCGCCACGCGCGATCGACTTCGAGACGATCGAGGATGTCGTGTACGGCGCCATGTGGATCATCTTCGCGCCGGCATCCTGGTGCTGTCCCGGGCCGGCGAAGGCAACGGAAAGGGTCTCGCCCTTCGCGTGCTCTCCCATGAGGAAGACCGACGGGTACTTCATCGTGACTTTGGAGCCGATGTTGCCGTCGATCCATTCCATCGTGGCGCCCTCGTGGGCAACGGCACGCTTGGTGACGAGGTTGTAGACGTTGTTCGACCAGTTCTGGATCGTCGTGTAGCGCACGCGCGCGTTCTTCTTCACGATGATCTCGACGACCGCGGAGTGCAGCGAGTCACTCTTGTAGATGGGAGCCGTGCAGCCCTCGATGTAGTGGACGTACGAGCCCTCGTCGGCGATGATCAGCGTCCGCTCGAACTGGCCCATGTTCTCGGTGTTGATCCGGAAGTAGGCCTGCAGCGGGATCTCGACGTGAACACCGGGGGGCACGTAGACGAAGGAGCCCCCCGACCAGACCGCGGTGTTCAGGGCTGCGAACTTGTTGTCACCGGCGGGGATGACGGTGCCGAAGTACTCTTGAAAGAACTCCGGGTGCTCCCGCAGAGCGGTGTCGGTGTCCATGAAGATGACACCCTGCGCCTCCAGGTCCTCGCGGATCTGGTGGTAGACGACCTCGGACTCGTACTGCGCCGCAACGCCGGCTACCAGGCGCTGGCGCTCGGCCTCGGGGATGCCGAGACGTTCGTAGGTGTTCCGGATCTCTTCGGGAAGGTCTTCCCAGGTCTGCGCTTGCTTCTCGGTGGAGCGCACGAAGTACTTGATGTTGTCGAAGTCGATCGCGCTGAGGTCAGCACCCCAGGTGGGCATGGGTTTGCGGCCGAACAACTGCAGGCCCTTGAGGCGGGTCTTCAGCATCCATTCGGGCTCGGACTTCAACGACGAGATCCCACGGACCACGTCCTCGTTGATTCCGCGCTGCGCCACTGCGCCGGCGGCATCGGTATCATGCCAGCCGAACTCGTAGACTCCCAGGCCTTCGAGCTCGGGGCGCTCGATCAGCACATCGGACATCGGTTTTCTCCTTCGCGGCCATTGCGGTGTCATCCGCACCGACATCCGTCGCCCCCGGCGGAGTACCGGAGGGGATGTCGCTTACGGGCCCTTTCACGTCGTCGGCGGATTCTCGCGCCTAGACTGGTGATGATCCTGCGGCATTTCTCCGCGGAATCAGACCCTTCGAGTCTACAGGCATCGACCCGCCCCCGGGCCGAGCACGCCGCGCCCCCACAGGGCGATCCCAGGAGTGAAGACCGTGTCCGCACCGTCCCCGTCCCCCGCCCGCGTTTCGTTGCTCGGGCGGTTCTGGGCCTGGCTTCCCGACCATGTCGATCGGCGCGTCCGCGTCGCCGCGTGGTTGTCGTTTCTCGCCGAGGTGCTGATCATCGGAACCGGTGGGGCGGTGCGTCTGACCGGATCAGGCCTCGGATGCCCCACCTGGCCCACCTGCACCGCGGAGTCGCTCGTGAACACGCCCGCGATGGGTATTCACGGGTTCATCGAATTCGGGAATCGGACGCTGACAGGGCTTGTCGGCATCCTCGCTCTCGTCGTTCTGGTCTTCGTCCTGAAGATGCGACGAGAGCGCCGCGACCTCTTCGCTCTCGCTCTGGTCGTGGTGATCGGCGTCGTCGCTCAAGCGATCGTCGGGGGCATCACGGTGCTGACCGGGCTCAACCCGTTCATCGTCGGCTTCCACTACGTTGCCTCGGTGACGCTCGTAGCGGTGTGTGCGGCGTTCCTCGTGCTCATGCGAGCGCCGGGCGGCCCCCGCGTGCGTGTCGTCACCCGGGTTCACGCCATCTGGGCGCACGCGACCACCGCGGTGCTGGCTGTCACGATCTTCTTCGGCATCCTGACCACGGGCGCCGGACCGCATTCAGGCGACGCGGATGCCGGGCGCAATGGCTTCAACGCCGAGATGCTCGAACACATCCACGCCTGGCCGTCGTACGCCCTGTTCGCGATGACCCTCATGCTGCTCGGTTTTGCCTACAGGCGGCGCCGCGACATACCGCGCGTGGTGGCGTGGACCCAGGCGGTGCTCGGCGTGGAGGTGCTCCAAATCGCCGTCGGACTCTTCCAGGCTCGAAACGGCCTGCCGCCGCTGGCTGTCGGCATTCACATGGTGCTGGCTTCGCTCCTGGCTGCAGCGATGACCGCACTCGTCCTGAATCTCAAGCAACCGGTCAGCACCTCGGCCACCCCAGAGGAACCCGCCGACGCACAGGCGATCCATAGCTGACGCATCGACACGGCACGCGTCAAGGGACCAGACTGGTCGCGCCGATCTCTTCGGCGTGACCATAATCCATCCCCTCGCAGGAGTTTCCCTATGACCAATCGCCTTGCCCGCAGCGTCCCCTTCTGGGTGCTGCTTCTCGCCTCCCTCGCCAGCATCGGCGTCGGGCTCTGGCTCGTGCTGACCAAGGTGAGCGAGATGAGTGCGACGCTCGCGGATGGTTCGGCGACATACGAGCAGGTGTACGTGAGCCCTGCGTGGATCGGATTCGGCGGTGTCCTGGTGGGCGCCGGCATCCTCGGTCTGCTGCTCGTGCTGACCCTCGCTGCGCTCCGCTCGGCTCTGCCCGCCCCCGTCGCCGAAACTGCCTTCGTCGAAGAAACCGTCATCGTCGAGGAGGCGGCTCCGGTCGCCGAGCAGGCTCCGGTCGCCGAGCAGGCTCCGGTCTTCGAGGATGCCGATGTTGAGACCTCCACGACCGACGCCGCCCCGCCCGCCGGTGCTGCAGACGCCGCCGTGCAGGCTGACGCCGAGGCGCCGGAGAACCGCTGACCCCAGCGTAGAGAAGACCCCGCTCGCCGAACATCGTTCGACGGGCGGGGTCTTCTCTGTGCGCGCCTGCTGCCCGGGCGATGGCGTTCTTAGAACGGAAGCAGCGGGTCGACGGCGATCGCGACGAACAGCAGAGTCAAGTAGGTGATGGATGCGTGGAAGACACGCATCGGCCGCGGCTCCGTGCCGCGCACCGCGCGAGCATAGAGGACGTGTGACTCGTAGATGAACCAGCCACCGAAGACCAACGCCGATGCCGTGTAGACGATCCCCATCGAAGCGACGGGAATCAGCAGTAGCGACGTCACGACCGTCGCCCACGCGTAGAGGATGACCTGAAGGCCGACCTGCGAGCCGGAGCGCGTGGCGCCGAGCATGGGAACGTCGACCTCGTCGTACTGGTCGCGGTACTTCATCGACAGCGGCCAGTAGTGCGGCGGAGTCCACAGGAACACGAGCAAGAACAGGATGAGCGCGGGCCACGCCAGCGATCCGGTGACGGCGCTCCAGCCGATCAGTACGGGGAAGCATCCGGCGATGCCACCCCACACGATGTTCTGTTCGGTGCGACGCTTGAGGATCATCGTGTAGATGACGACGTAGAAGAAGATGGCACCTGCCGACAGCGCCGCCGCGAGCCAGTTCGTCGTGAAGCCCAGCCAGAGTGTCGAGGCGACAGCGAGCGACCAGGCGAAGATCAGTGCCCCGCGCGGCGAGACCTCGCCGGTGACGAGGGGACGATTCTCGGTGCGCTGCATGTGCGCGTCGATATCCCGGTCCAGGTACATGTTGAACGCCGCTGCGGATCCGGCGCTTGCCGAACCACCGATCACAGTGGCGACAACGAGCCACAGGGGCGGGAACCCCTGCTGCGCGAGGATCATCACGGGAACCGTCGTCACCAGCAACAACTCGAGAACGCGCGGCTTGGTCAGGGCGACGTAGGCGCGGACGGTGCGGCCGAACGAGGCGGGTGCGAGCTGCGCACGCGTCGTCGTGGAAATGTCCATTGCCCTCACTATCGGCCGTCACCCAGGGGTTTCCAGTCTATGGCATCGCCCGCAGCCTGGTGCTCTGAGGTCCCCTCTGCGGCTTCGAAACCCGGCCCCCTGGGGGAACCGGAATCGCTATGCTGAAAGCACACGCGCGCTCTGCGCCGGCTGCTCTTCCCGTGGTGACGCGGTCCGCGGACCGGTGGTCTCAGGGCGCACCCCTCTCGAACGGAAGGCAATCCGGTGACGGAACTGCGTTGGGATGAGATCGACAAGCGCGCGGTGGACACCGCTCGCGTTCTTGCGGCGGATGCCGTGGAGAAGGTCGGCAACGGACACCCCGGGACGGCGATGAGCCTCGCTCCCGCGGCCTATCTGCTGTACCAGCGGGTCATGAAGCATGACCCCGCTGACACGCACTGGCCCGGCCGTGACCGCTTCATCCTCTCGTGCGGTCACTCCTCGCTCACGCAGTACATCCAGCTCTACCTCGGCGGGTTCGGTCTCGAGCTCGACGACCTCAAGTCGCTGCGCACCTGGGGCTCGCTGACCCCGGGCCACCCCGAGTACGGCCACACCAAGGGCGTCGAGATCACGACGGGACCGCTCGGCCAGGGTCTGGCATCCTCGGTCGGTTTCGCCTACGCCGCACGGTACGAGCGGGGCCTCTTCGACCCCGAGGCGCCGGCCGGCGAGTCGCCCTTCGACCACTTCATCTACGTCATCGCGTCCGACGGCGACCTCGAAGAGGGTGTGACGAGCGAGGCATCCTCGCTTGCTGGACACCAGCAGCTCGGCAACCTCGTCGTCATCTACGACTCGAACCAGATCTCCATCGAAGACGACACGAACGTCGCCTTGACCGAGGATGTCGCGAAACGCTACGAGGCCTACGACTGGCACGTACAGACCGTCGACTGGAAGAAGTCGGGCGAGTACGTCGAGGACGTGCATGAGCTGTACGAGGCCATCGAGAAGGCCAAGGGCGTCACCGACAAGCCCTCGATCATCATCCTCAAGACGATCATCGGCTGGCCCTCCCCCGGCAAGCAGAACAGCGGCAAGATCCACGGTGCCGCCCTCGGGGGCGACGAGCTCGCCGCGACCAAGAAGGTCCTCGGCTGGGACCCCGACACGACGTTCGATGTTCCCGACGAGGTCATCGCCCACACGCGCTCACTGGTCGAACGCGGCGAGGCCGAGAAGGCAGCGTGGCAGGAGAAGTTCGACGCGTGGGCAGCGGCGAACCCCGAGCGCAAGGCGCTGTGGGACCGGCTCCACGCTCGCGAACTCCCCGCGAACATCGCCGACGCACTCCCACAGTTCGAGGCAGGCAAGGATGTCTCGACCCGTGCCGCCTCCGGCCTGGTCATCAACGCCCTCGCCGCGGAGCTCCCTGAGCTGTGGGGCGGTTCGGCCGACCTCGCGGAGTCGAACCTGACGACCATCAAGAACGCGGCGTCGTTCATCCCTGAGGAGTGGTCCACGCACGAATGGGCGGGCAACCCGTACGGTCGCGTGCTGCACTTCGGCATCCGCGAGCACGCGATGGGCTCGATCCTCAACGGCATCGTGCTGCACGGTCCGACCCGCCCGTTCGGTGGCACGTTCCTCATCTTCAGCGACTACATGCGCCCCCCGGTGCGTCTGGCTGCTCTGATGAACATCCCGACGCTGTTCGTGTGGACACACGATTCCGTCGCGCTGGGTGAAGACGGTCCGACCCACCAGCCGATCGAGCAGCTCGCGACACTGCGTGCGATCCCGAACTTTGCTGTCGTCCGCCCGGCAGACGCGAACGAAACCGCGGCCGTCTGGCTCGAGCTCGTCCGTCGTCATGAAGGCCCCGCGGGAATCGCGCTGACTCGCCAGAACGTTCCCACGTTCGCGCGCGGCACGGGTGAGGCATCGGGCGACGAGTTCGCGTCGGCAGACCTGGCGGCCAAGGGCGCGTACGTGCTGGCGGACTCACCCACGGGAACCGTCGACGTGCTGCTGATCGCGACGGGCTCCGAGGTGCAGCTCGCCGTGGACGCTCGCGCGCAGCTTGCCGAGCAGGGTATCGGCGCACGCGTCGTTTCGGCCCCGTCGCTCGAGTGGTTCGCCGAGCAGGACGACGCGTACCGCGAGAGCGTGCTGCCGGCATCCATCAAGGCTCGTGTCTCGGTCGAGGCGGGTCTGGCGATGCCGTGGCGCGGAATCGTCGGCGACGCCGGTCGCTCCGTGTCGATCGAGCACTTCGGCGCCTCGGCCGACTACAAGACGCTGTTCCAGAAGTTCGGCATCACGACCGAAGCAGTCGTGGCCGCCGCTCACGAGACGATCGCCGCCGCCGGCGCCTGAGCCGCGGCTGCACACGAAGGAGAAGTCATGACCACCCCCACCGAGAAGCTTGTCGCCGAGGGCGTCAGCATCTGGCTCGACGACCTGTCGCGCGAGCGGATCACCTCCGGCAACCTGGCAGCGCTGATCACCGATCGCAATGTCACCGGCGTCACCACCAACCCGACGATCTTCGCCGGCGCGCTGGCGAAGGGCAGCGCGTACGACGAGACGATCCGGGACCTGAAGTCCCAGGGCGCCGACACCGAAACGTCGATCTTTACGATCACCACGACCGACGTGCGCGACGCTGCCGACATCTTCCGCCCCGTCTACGACGCGACTGGCGGCGTGGACGGCCGCGTGTCGATCGAGGTCTCCCCCGAGCTCGCTCACGACACCGACGGAACGATCGCCCAGGCGAAGGAACTGTGGACGGTTGTCGACCGACCGAACGCGCTCATCAAGATCCCGGCCACCAAGGCCGGGCTCCCCGCGATCACCGAGGCTATCGCGTCGGGTATTTCGGTCAATGTCACGCTTATCTTCAGCCTGGAACGTTACGCGGCGGTCATCGACGCGTACCTCACGGGCATCGAGCGGGCCAAGGCCGCCGGCCATGACATCAGCACCATCCACTCGGTCGCCTCGTTCTTCGTCTCGCGCGTGGACACCGAGGTCGACAAGCGCCTCACCGCGATCGGGACGGATGCCGCGGAGGCGCTGAAGTCACGTGCAGGTATCGCGAATGCGCGGCTGGCATTCGAGCTGTTCGAGAAGGAGTTCGCTACAGAGCGCGCAACGGCGCTCGTCGCCGCAGGCGCGACCGTGCAGCGCCCGCTGTGGGCGTCGACGGGTGTCAAGGACCCCGCTCTTCCCGACACGCTGTACGTCACCGAGCTCGTGGCCCGCGGCACCGTGAACACGATGCCCGAGAAGACCCTCGAGGCGACCTTCGATCACGCCGACGTGGTCGGCGACACGATCACCGGCAACTACGCCGACGCTCACGCCGTGTTCGACGGCCTCGCGTCGGTCGGGATCGACTTCGCCGATGTCACGCAGGTGCTCGAGGACGAAGGCGTCGAGAAGTTCATCGCCTCCTGGCACGAGCTGCAGGCGACGGTCACGACAGCCCTCGAGAACGCGGACGTCTGAGCCGGCGATGGCATTCGACATCCACCTGACCGGGCACGTCAAGTCAGTCGTCGGGGCGACGCTGCCCGGTCTCATCGGCGAGCTCGTCGCCTCCGGCCTCACCGCGGGCGACAGCTCGCTGTGGGGCCCGGATGCCGAGGCCGAGGCATCCCGCCGGCTCGGATGGCTCGAGGCCGTCACGGTCTCGCTGCCGCTGGTGCCGCAGATCGTCGCGCTCCGCGAAGAGCTCACATCCCAGGGCCTGACGCGCATCGTACTCGCGGGCATGGGAGGTTCTTCGCTCGCACCCGAGGTGATCGCGCAGACCGCCGGGGTACCGCTCGTCATCCTGGACTCGACAGCACCCGGTCAGGTGCTCGCAGCCCTCGACGGTGACCCCGAAGCCGGCGGCCTCGAGCGCACGGTCCTCGTGGTGTCATCAAAGTCCGGGTCCACGGTCGAGACGGACTCCGCGAAGCGCGCCTTCGAGGCTGCCTTCCGGGATCTCGGTATCGACCCGACCGAGCGGATCATCGTGGTCACCGACCCCGGTTCGCCCCTCGACGTATCGGCTCGCGCCGACGGATACCGGGTGTTCAACGCCGATCCGAACGTCGGCGGGCGGTACTCCGCGCTCACGGCTTTCGGGCTCGTCCCAGCAGGCCTTGCCGGTGTCGACATCGAGGAGTTGCTCGCCGAAGCCGATGCGACGCTGCTTGAAGTGGCGATCGACAGCCCCGAGAATCCCGCGCTGGTGCTGGCCGCAGCCATCGCCGGCGGCGATCCACGACGCGACAAGCTCGCCCTCATCAGCGACGGCACGCACATCGTGGGGCTGCCCGACTGGATCGAGCAGCTGATCGCGGAATCCACCGGGAAGGACGGCACCGGCATCCTGCCCGTCGTCATGCTGCCCGTCTCCCCCGAACTCGAAACCAAGCCCGCAGACCTGCAGGTGCTGCGCCTGGTCGACGAGGCTAACGAGTTCCACCTGTTCGAGCACCACCAGGGCGAGATCCTGGTCAGCGGATCCCTCGGGGCCCAGTTCGTCGTGTGGGAGTACGCCACCGCGATCGCGGGCAGGATGCTGGGAATCAACCCGTTTGATCAGCCCGACGTCGAGTCTGCCAAGGAGGCGACGCGGGGACTCCTCGAGCGCACGCCCGAACCAACGGCACCGGCGTTCACCGTCGAGGGCGTCGAGGTGCGGGTCACGGATGCCGCCCTCGCGGCATCCGGCACGATTGCCGGCGTCCTCGACGCACTGTGGGCACAGCTCCCGGCTGACGGCTACGTCTCGGTGCAGGCTTACGTCAACCGCCTCGCAATCCCCCAACTCCAGGGCCTTCGAGAGCTCGTCGCGGCGGATTCGGGCAGGCCCGCCACGTTCGGCTGGGGCCCCAGGTTCCTGCACTCAACAGGGCAGTATCACAAGGGCGGGCCTGCGAACGGCGTGTTCCTGCAGATTGTGGAGCGCACCGACGTGGATGTCGAGATCCCCGGCCGCCCGTTCACCTTCGGCCAGCTGATCGCCGCGCAGGCCGCGGGCGACGCTGAGGTGTTGGCTGCACACGGGCGTCCCGTTGTCACGCTCACCCTCACCGACCCCCAGGTCGAGGTCCTCTCCCTATTCGAAGCGGCTCAGTAAGGCATCCCACCCGATGACAGTCGAGATCTCTCGCGGGCACAATCCGCTGCGCGACCCTGAAGACGCACGCCTGAATCGGATCGCGGGGCCCAGTGCTCTCGTGATCTTCGGTGTGACCGGCGACCTCTCGCGTAAGAAGCTCATGCCGGCCGTATACGACCTCGCGAACCGTGGGCTGCTCCCGCCCGGGTTCGGTCTCGTCGGGTTTGCCCGCCGAGACTGGGAGGATCAGGACTTCGCCCAGGTCGTGCACGATGCGGTGCGACAGCACGCGCGCACCGCATTCCGCGAAGAGACCTGGCAGCAGTTGCTGCAGGGCATCCGATTCGTTTCGGGCGAGTTCGGCGACGACGACGCCTTTGCGCGGCTGCGCGAGACTGTGCAGAGCCTGGACGAAGAGCGCGGCACCATGGGCAACCACGCGTTCTACCTGTCCATCCCCCCGAAGGACTTTCCGGTTGTCGCTCGTCAGTTGCGCACCTCGGGCCTCGTGGATGACACCGCCGACCGGCCGGAACGGTGGCGCCGAGTCGTCATCGAAAAGCCGTTCGGTCACGACCTCGCCTCGGCCCGCGAGCTCAACGACGCACTGCGCTCGACCTTCCCGGCCGACTCCATTTTCCGGATCGACCACTACCTCGGCAAAGAGACGGTCCAGAACATCCTCGCGCTGCGGTTCGCGAACGAGCTGTTCGAACCCATCTGGAACCGCAACTACGTCGACCACGTGCAGATCACGATGGCCGAAGACATCGGCGTGGGCGGCCGCGCCGGCTACTACGACGGTATCGGGGCGGCGCGCGATGTCATCCAGAACCACCTGCTGCAGCTTCTCGCACTGACGGCAATGGAGGAGCCCATCAGCTTTGATGCGAGCCACCTGCGTGCCGAGAAAGAGAAGGTACTCGCGGCCGTCACGCTTCCCGCAGACCTGTCGCTCGCGACAGCGCGCGGCCAGTACGCCGGCGGCTGGCAGGGTGGCGAGCACGTCACCGGATTCCTCGACGAAGACGGCATGAAGCCGGATTCGACGACCGAGACGTACGCCGCGCTCAAGCTCGAGATCAACACGCGGCGGTGGGCCGACGTGCCCTTCTACCTGCGCACCGGCAAGCGACTGGGCCGCCGTGTGACCGAGATCGCCGTGGTGTTCAAGCGCGCCCCTGAGCACCTGTTCACGCGGTCGCAGACATCCGGGCTCGGTGAGAACGCGCTCGTGATCCGCGTGCAACCGGATGAGGGCGTCACGATCCGCTTCGGCTCCAAGGTGCCCGGCGCGAGCACCCACGTACGCGACGTCACGATGGACTTCGGCTACGGGCACGCCTTCACCGAGGCCAGCCCCGAGGCCTACGAGCGGCTCATTCTCGACGTTCTGCTCGGCGACCCCCCGCTGTTCCCCCGCCACGAAGAGGTCGAGCTCTCGTGGAAGATCCTCGACCCGGTCGAGGAGTTCTGGGCAGAGCAAGGCGGACCGCTCGACCAATACGAACCTGGGTCGTGGGGGCCGAAGTCGGCAGACCAGCTCCTTGCCCGCGACGGACGCACCTGGAGGCGGCCATGATCGTCGATCTTCCCGATACGACAGTGAGCAAAATCTCCCGCGCACTCATCGACGTGCGTGAGGAGGGCGGTGCCGTAGCGCTGGGACGAGTGCTCACCCTCATCATCGTCACGACGAACGGCGGCACCGAGGACGGCATCGAGGCAGCCAACGACGCCTCGCGCGAGCATCCCATGCGGGTCATCAGCCTGCGCCTCGACCCCGAGGGCGAGCCGAAGCTGGATGCCGAGATCCGCGTGGGCGGCGACGCCGGCGCGAGCGAGGTCGTCGTGTTGCGCGCCTCTGGCGCTGCAGCATCCAACGTCGAGAGCCTCGTGACCGGTCTGCTGCTGCCCGACGCGCCCGTCGTCGTATGGTGGCCAGACAACCCGCCCGCGACTCCCTCCCACTCCCCGCTCGGCCGGATCGCACAGCGACGCATCACGGATGCCTCCACCGTGCCCTACGAGACCTCGCGCGTCGCACACCTCGGCGACTGCTACTCGCCGGGCGACACCGACCTCGCCTGGACGCGCCTCACGCACTGGCGCGAGCAGCTCGCCGCCGTGCTCGACCAGCCGCCGTACGAGCCGATCACCGGCGTGGAGGTTCGGGGCGCTGCAACATCGCCCTCGACTGCGCTGTTGGCTGCGTGGCTGCGTCTCACTCTCGGCGTGCCGGTGGACTGGCACTACCTCTCCGCCGACGAATGGAGCGACGGCATCAAGTCGGTCCGCCTCACACGCGCCAGCGGAGACATCGTTCTCGAGCGTTCCTCAGCCGCGATCGCCCGGTTGTCGCAGCACGGGCAACCGCAGCATGACCTGGTGCTGCCGCGCCGTACACTGCGCGAGTGCCTCGCCGAGGAGCTGCGCCGACTCGATGCAGACCTCTTGTATGGTCGAGTGATCACCGAGGGCTGGGCGCTGCTCGACCCGACACCGTCGCAGGAGACCCATGGCTGAGATCACGAACGAGAAGCGGGTGCTCATCAGCCCCGACCGGACTGCGCTCGCGGAGTACGTGGCGAACCGGTTCCTGCGCCGTATCGAGAAGCAGGCTGATGAACCCGCCGTTCATGTCTCCCTCACGGGCGGAACCATGGGCATCGCGGTGCTCGAGGCTGCTGCGGCAAGCCCGCGGCTTGCGGGCCTCCGCTTCGACAATGTGCACTTCTGGTGGAGCGACGAACGCTTCGTCCCACGTCACGACTCCGAGCGCAACGACAAGCAGGCACGCGAGGCTCTTCTCGACCGACTGGACATCCCGGTAGGCAACATCCACAGCGTTGCCGCCAGCGATGAAGGCGTGGACCTCGACGAAGCTGCGCGCGCCTATGCGGCAGAGCTCGCGCGCTACGGGCAGCCTGGCGGACCCGCGTGGCCCTCGTTCGACATGTGCTTTCTCGGGGTCGGTCCCGACGCCCACATCGCTTCGCTGTTTCCCGATCACCCCGAGATCCGTGACACCGAGCACGCGGTGCTCCCGGTCCGGAATTCGCCCAAGCCGCCGCCCGAACGCGTGACCTTCACCCGACCGGTGATCAACGCGTCGCAGCGCGTCTGGCTGGTCATGTCCGGCCCTGACAAGGCCGCAGCTCTCGGTCTTGCCCTCGCCGGCGCCAACTACACGAGCGTCCCCGCCGGAGGCGCCAAAGGACGGCGACGCACCGTGTTCTTCGTCGACCGAGAAGCGGCCGAGCAAGTTCCCCCGGAGCTGATCGACCAGGAGTACTGACCATTCATGACAATGGCCCCGGACCTCCCTCAGGGGAGACCGGGGCCATTGTCATGCAGGCTGCCCTGCGAAAAGTCTCAGAGGCCGCGGCGCTCGCGCAGGGACTTCAGCGCGTCATCCAGGAGCGCGTCGGCTTCTTCTTCCGTGCGACGCTCCTTCACGTAGGCAAGGTGCGTCTTGTACGGCTCAGCCTTCGCCAGCTGAGGCGGGTTGTCTTTGTCGCGACCTGCGGGAAGCCCGGAGTGCGGCGAATCGATCGTCTCGGGGATCTCCTCGTCGGGGATGCCAGCCGCGAAGTAGCGCACAGTCTCGTTGCCCAGGGCATCCCAGTACGAGACGGCGACACGGTCTGCGTGATAGCCGTGATCCTGTTCGCCCATGGGTCCGGCACCCACCCGGGTGCCGCGGATTGCATTGCCGCCGGTTGCCATCAGATCACCTGGAACTTCGTAATGAGGCCAAGTCCCACGATGGTGATGAACCATACGAGGGCCAGCACGATCGTGAATCGGTTGAGGTTTCGTTCAGCCAGACCCGAGGACCCCAGAGCCGACGTCATTCCCCCGCCGAACATGTCGGACAGGCCACCTCCTCGGCCCTTGTGCAGCAGGATCAGCAGGGTGAGCAGCAGGCTCGTGATGCCGAGGATCACCTGCAGGATCAGTTCGAGAATCGCCAAGACGTGAAACCTTTCGTCGCGACGGTGTCTCGTCGCACAAGCGTCCAGTATACGGAATGAGGCGCGCGCTTCGCCTCGGCCCGCCGCGCTGTGGCTGGGCGACCGGTCCTCCGGCTGCCCAGCCACAGCAGTAGTCGGAACGGCCTCAGACGCCGACGTGCTTCTGGTAACGGATGATGGCGGCGAACTCATCCACGACGAGACTCGCACCACCCACCAGCGCGCCATCGACATCCGGCTCGCGCATGAAGCTCGCGATGTTCGCGGCCTTCACCGAGCCGCCGTAGAGCACACGAGTGCGCTCGGCAGCGTCTGCGCTCAACGATTCGGCGACGACCGCGCGCAGCTTGGCGCAGACATCCTGAGCCTGGTCGGGAGTAGCTGCCTGGCCGGACCCGATCGCCCAGACCGGTTCGTACGCCACAACGATGTCGGCGTCAGCCGGCACGTCAGCAAGAGCGGTCTTCAGCTGCCCGACGGGCACAGCGCTAGCGCCGTACTTCTCGAGGTCCTCCGCGGTCTCACCGACGCAGATGACCGGCACGAGACCGTGTCGCAGCGCAGCCTGAACCTTGCTGGCAACGACCTCGTCGGTCTCGTGGTGGTATTCACGGCGCTCGGAGTGACCGATGATCACGTAGCGCGCGTCGAGCTTCGCAAGAAACGCCCCCGAGATGTCACCGGTGTACGCACCCGAATCCTTCGGCGACAGATCCTGCGCGCCGAGGGCGAACGGGATCTTGTCGGCATCCAGCAGGGTCTGCACGGTCCGCAGATCGGTGAAGGGCGGGAAGACCGCGACCTCGACCGAACCGTCCTCGTGCTTGGCGTCCTTAAGCGTCCAGTGCAGCTTCTGGACGAACGCGACAGCCTGTAGGTGGTCGAGGTTCATCTTCCAGTTGCCGGCGATGAGCGGCGTTCTCACTGCTCCCATCCGAGGACCTCCAGTCCGGGTAGCTTCTTGCCCTCGAGGAACTCGAGGCTCGCCCCACCACCGGTGGAGATGTGGCCGAACTGGTCATCCGTGAAGCCGAGCTGACGCACGGCGGCCGCCGAGTCGCCACCGCCGACGACGCTGAGGCCATCGACCTCGGTCAGCGCCTGTGCGACGGCCTTGGTTCCCGCGGCGAAGGTAGGCATCTCGAACACGCCCATGGGGCCGTTCCAGAACACGGTCTTGCTCGCGCGAATCGCGTCGGCGAAGATCTTGGCCGTGTCGGGGCCGATGTCCAGCCCCAGGCCCGTCGCACCGAATGGAGTCTCCTCGAGCGAGTCGGCGGGAGCGACAACGTGCTCCGCGTCGGCGCTGAAGGATGCAGCCATCACGGCGTCCACCGGAAGGACGATCTCAACGCCGCTTTCCTGCGCCGTCGTCATGTACCGGGTGACAGTGTCGATCTGATCCTCTTCGAGCAGGCTCTTGCCGACCTCGTAGCCCTGGGCCTTGAGGAACGTGAACAGCATGCCGCCACCGACCAGGATGCGATCGACCCGCGGGAGCAGGTGCTCGATGACGCCGAGCTTGTCGCTGACCTTCGAGCCGCCGAGCACGACCGTGTACGGGCGCTCAGGCTTCTCGGTGAGGCGGTCGAGGACGTCGACCTCTTTCTCGATCAGGAAGCCCGCCGCGGACGGCAGGATCTCGGCGAGGTCGTAGACGCTTGCCTGCTTGCGGTGCACGACACCGAAGCCATCCGACACCAGGGCGTCGCCGAGGGACGCGAGTTCACGGGCGAACGCGCCCCGAACCTCGGCATCCTTCGCCGTCTCCCCCGCGTTGAACCGCAGGTTCTCGATGACCGCGACGTCGCCGTCTTCCAGCGCGGCGACGGCGTCGTGGGCCGACTCCCCAACGGTGTCGCGCGCGAACGCGACAGGCTTGCCGAGTAGCTCGGACAGGCGCTGGGCGACCGGCTCCAGGCTGTACTTCGGGTCGGGTGCCCCGTCGGGGCGTCCCAGGTGCGAGCACACGACGAGGCGCGCTCCCTGGTTGATGAGGGCATTGAGCGTGGGAACGGAGGCCCGCACGCGGCCATCGTCCGTTATGACCCCGTCTTTCAACGGAACGTTGAGGTCACAACGGACGATGACGCGCTTGCCGGCCAGCGAACCCAGCGAGTCGAGGGTGCGCAGAGCCATGTCTGTTACCGGATGCCGCGGCTCAGAGCTTGCTGGCGACGAGCTCGGTGAGGTCGACGAGGCGGTTGGAGTAACCCCACTCGTTGTCGTACCAGGCCGAGACCTTCACGAGGTTGCCCGAGACATTGGTCTGACCGGCGTCGAAGATCGACGAGTGCGGGTCGTGAACGATGTCGGTCGAGACGATCGCATCGGTGTTGTACTTCAGGTAGCCAGCCAGAGCACCCTCAGCAGCAGCCTTCTCGTAGGCAGCGTTGATGGTCTCCTTGGTGAGGCCCTCGGCCGGCGTGATGATCGTCAGGTCAACGATCGAACCGGTGGGAACCGGAACGCGGTACGATGAACCGCTCAGCTTGCCGTTGAGCTCGGGCAGCACGAGGCCGATGGCCTTGGCGGCGCCGGTGGCGGCCGGCACGATGTTCAGCGCGGCGGCGCGAGCGCGGTGCAGGTCGCCGTGGGGGCCATCCTGCAGGTTCTGGTCAGCGGTGTACGCGTGAGCGGTCATCATGAAGCCGCGCTCGATGCCGAAGTTGTCGTTGAAGACCTTCGCGAGGGGCGCCAGGCAGTTGGTGGTGCACGAGGCGTTGGAGATGACGTGCATCGTGGCGGGATCGTACTCGCCGTCGTTCACGCCCATGACGAAGGTGCCGTCGACGTCCGTTCCGGGTGCCGAGATGAGGACCTTCTTGGCGCCACCGGCAATGTGCTTGCTCGCGTCAGCTGCCTTGGTGAAGCGGCCGGTCGACTCGATGACGATGTCGACGCCCAGCTCGCCCCACGGGAGGTTCGCGGGGTCGCGCTCTTCGAAGACCTTGATGCTCTTGCCACCGACGGTGATGGAGTCCTCGGTGTACGAGACCTCTTCGCTCAGGCGTCCGCCGACCGAGTCGTACTTGAGGAGGTGGGCGAGCGTCTTGTTGTCGGTGAGGTCGTTCACCGCCACGATGTCGAGGTCCGCGCCCTGCTCCAAGGCTGCGCGGAGGTAGTTGCGTCCGATACGGCCGAAGCCGTTGATACCGATCTTGACAGACACGGTGTCTCCCTGATTCTTATCGCGCCGAAGCGCCGGGGGTCAGCTCCGGATCGACGACCCGGAGAGGGGTGTCATTTGTGGTGTGTTCCAGCAGACAAATGAGGCTGCCGGAGCCCCCGAGCGGGCGAGGGCTCCGCGGCATCCTCACCTGATCATGACCCTAGCAGCAGACCTGCCGTCTTCTCACGAGCCGTGACAAAGCGGTCCTGAACGTTCTGCCAGTTCACGATGCTCCAAAACGCCTTCACGTAGTCAGCCCGGACGTTCTTGTAGTCGAGGTAGTACGCGTGCTCCCACACGTCGAGCATGAGCAGCGGAACGCTGGCGGCGGCGAGCTGGCCCTGCTGATCGAAGATCTGCTGGATGATGAGGCGCTGACCGATCGAGTCCCAGAACAGTGCAGCCCAGCCCGAGCCCTGCACGCCGAGAGCAGCGGCAGTGAAGTGAGCCTGGAACTTGTCGAACGAGCCGAAGTACTCGTCGATGGCTGCGGCGAGTTCGCCGGTCGGCTTGTCGCCGCCATCCGGCGACATGTTCGTCCAGAAGATCGAGTGGTTGGTGTGACCACCGAGGTTGAACGAGAGGTCCTTCTCGAGCTTGTTGACGTTGGCGAGGTTGCCGGTCTCGCGGGCCTCGGCGAGCTGCTCCAGAGCGGTGTTGGCGCCAGTCACGTACGCCTGGTGGTGCTTGTCGTGGTGCAGCTGCATGATCGTCGCACTGATGTGCGGCTCGAGAGCCGCGTAATCGTACGGGAGGTCAGGCAGGGTGTAGGTGGCCATATGCTCTTCTCTTCCTGTCGTCGCGGCGCCAGGAATGCCCCGGCGTCGCTGGGGTGACAACTGTCATCCTAGTGAGCCGCAGCACCCGGTCGGCGGGTCTTGCGCGAGAAGAGAACAACAGTTACAGCGCTGTTCCCTGCCGGCGCGATCAGTCGAGGGCGGACGCCGGAACGGCCGATTCGGTTCCGGGAATACCCTCGGCTGCCGCCTTCTTGTCGGCCATCGCAAGCAGGCGACGGATGCGGCCGGCCACGGCGTCCTTTGTGAGCGGCGGATCGGCGTGGTGACCCAGCTCGTCGAGACTCGCGTCGCGGTGCGCAAGCCGCAGATCACCGGCCTCGCGCAGGTGATCCGGGATGTCTTCACCGAGGATCTCGAGCGCTCGCTCCACGCGGGCACACGCGGCCACCGCGGCCTGAGCCGACCGACGCAGGTTCGCGTCGTCGAAGTTCACGAGCCGGTTGACGCCGGCGCGAACCTCCCGACGCTGACGCATCTCGTCCCAGTGTGCAGCGACCTGGCGTGCACCCATGACGGCCAGTGCCGTGCGGATGGCATCCCCTTCGCGTACGACAACGCGCGGTGCACCGCGCACCTCGCGCGCCTTCGCGCCGATGCCGAGACGGTGCGCTGCCCCGACCAGGGCCATCGCCGCTTCCGAGGAGGGGCACAGCACATCCAGCGACGCGGATCGTCCCGGGTCGGTCAGGGCGCCGGCGCCCAGGAATGCGCCGCGCCATACGGCGGCGAGGTCGCCTCGCGAACCCGTCGTGAGCTTGTTGGGAAGACCCCTCACGGGCCGGCGCCGCTGGTCGAGCAGACCGGTTTGACGAGCAAGCGTCTCTCCCCCGTCGATGACGCGCACCGCGAAGAGGGCCCCTGCCCGCGAACCGGATCCCTGCGTCTGGACGATCTCGGGCCGGACACCGTAGAGCTCCATGAGCTCTCGGGCGACCCGCCGAGCAAGCGCCTCCGAGTCAACCTCGGCCTCGACAGCGACGCGGTTGGCGATGGAGTGGAGGCCTCCGGCGAAGCGGATCAGTGATGTCAACTCAGCGACCCGGGCGCTGGGAAGCGGATCCCGGACTGCGATGAGCTCTGCTTTGACATCGGCCGTCAGCGACACGGGGCTCCTTTCGAGGGTGCCGGCACGGCCGGCGGATGACGCTCTAGCCTACTCGGGCGCACCCCTCGAATTCTCGGCTGCCTCCCGGTTCGGCGCTACTCTCGGCCGAGGTCGCGGTGCTTCACACGCACGGCGACCCCTGCCTCGTCGGCCAGTCGCCGGGCGAGTTCTTCGACCACGACGACCGAGCGGTGTTTGCCTCCTGTGCATCCGACAGCGACGACCGAGTGCCGCTTGTTCTCGCGCTGATAGCCCTGCAACACGGGCTGCAAGGCTGCGGCGTAGGCATCCACGAATTCCCGGGCCCCGGGCTGGGCGAGCACGTACTCACGCACCTGCGGGTCCTGCCCCGTGAAAGCCCGAAGCGAGGGGTCCCAGTACGGATTGGGAAGGAACCGCATATCGGCGACCATGTCGGCATCCGTCGGCAGACCGTACTTGAAGCCGAAACTCATGATCGTGAGCATGTGCCGAGCTGCCCCCTCGTCCGAGAAGAGCTCGAAGATCCGCGTCGCGAGCTGGTGCACGTTCAGCGAGGACGTGTCCACGACGACGTCGGCGCGCTCTCGAATCTCCGAAAGGCGCTCTCGCTCGGTGCGGATGCCGTCGATGAGGGTTCCGTCGCCCTGCAGGGGATGCGGGCGCCTTACGGCTTCGAACCGCCGCACGAGCACATCGTCCGAGGCGTCCAAGAACACGATCCGCACGTTGCGGCGGGAGCGCAACTCCCCGACCTCGGCCGGAAGAGCGGTGAACAGGTCCCGGCCGCGAACGTCGACGACGGCGGCGACTTTCGGCAGCGCGGATGCCGCGATCTCGGACAACTCGAGCATCGGCTTGAGCATCTGCGGTGGCAGGTTGTCGACGACATACCAGCCGAGGTCTTCGAGGGCGTTTGCAGCGGTTGAGCGCCCGGCGCCGGACATTCCGGTCAGGATGAGCACATCACTCGTTGTGGCTGTCGTCTGGTCCATCGGGACCTCTCGTCCTGTGGTGGCGCGGTCTGCGGGCTCGTCAGGCACCGGGCCTCCCGAGCACGGCCAGCCTATCGACTCGCCAGGTGCGCGTGGATCGTGGCGGCAAGCTTCGGTCCGACGCCGGGAAGTTCCTGAATCTCCTCGGGCGTTGCGTTCTTGAGCGCGGTGACCGATCCGAAGTGGCGAAGCAACGCCCGGATACGGGCATCGCCGAGCCCGGGGATCTCGGCGAGCACGGTCTGGATGTCGCGCTTGCGCTTTCCTCGCTGCTTGGTGATAGCGAAGCGATGGGCTTCGTCGCGCAACCGCTGCAGGAGGTACAGCGCCTCGCTGGTGCGCGGCAGGATCACCGGATAGTCCTCTCCGGGGAGCCACACCTCCTCGAGACGCTTGGCGATGCCGCACAGAGCGATCTCGGAATGGCCCGCGTCGGCTAGCGCCCGTGCCGCGGCGTTGACCTGTGGCTTGCCGCCGTCGACGACGAGCAGCTGTGGGCGGTAGGCGAAGCGGGGGCGGCTGCGGGCCGTCACGACGGTACCCTCGGCGGTCGGATCCGAGCTGACGGATGGCTCGGTGGCGGCATCCGTCTCGCCCGTCGCGGTTTCGGTGTCAGGCGCCGCATCCCGCTCGTCGTCGATATATGCAAGTCGGCGCATGAGCACTTGATAGAGCGAGTCGGTGTCGTCGGTGGTCTGCGCAACACCGAAGCTTCGGTACTGGTCCTTGCGTGGCAGCCCGTCTTCGAACACGACCATGGAGGCCACCACATTCGTGCCGCTGAGGTGCGAGACGTCATAGCACTCGATCCGCAGCGGCGCTTCGTCGAGACCCAGCGCCTCCTGCAGATCGGTCAGCGCCTGAGAACGCGCGACATAGTCGCTCGTGCGCCGTGTCTTGTGCAGCAGAAGCGCCTGTTGCGCGTTGAGCGCTGCGTTCTTCATGAGGTCGGCCTTCGCGCCACGCTGCGCGATCTGAATCGTGACGTTTGTGCCACGCTTCTCGCGAAGCCAAGCCTCTAGTTCCGCGGCGTCGTCAGGAAGCGCGGGAACGAGCACCTGCTTGGGGATGTCGGCACGGCCCGAGGGACCGTAGGCCCGCTGCAGGATCTGGTCGACGAGCTCTCCCCCGCTGATGTCCAGTTCCTTCTCGATCGTCGTTGCCCGCACTCCACGCACGCGCCCGCCGCGGATGACGAAGTGCTGCACGGCGGCGGCGAGTTCGTCCTCCGCAATGCCGAACAGGTCGGCATCCGTGTCATCGGGCAGCACGAGCGCACTTTTGTTGAGCACCGCCTCGATGGCCTGGAGCCGGTCGCGGAAGACCGCTGCAGACTCGTAGTCCATCGCTGCTGACGCTTCTTTCATCCGGGCCGTCAGCTGCCGGGTGAAGCGCTGATCACCACCGGACATGAACGCGACGAAGTCGTCGACAATCGCGCGGTGCTCCTCGATCGTGACGCGACCGGAGCACGGCCCGCCGCAGCGTCCGATCTGTCCGGGAAAGCAGGGCCTGCCCGTGGCCATGGCCCGCTTGTACGAGGAGTCACTGCATGTGCGGATCGGGAACACCTTGATCATGAGGTCGATGACCTCGTGCACCGCCCACACCTTGGGGTATGGACCGAAGTACTTCGCCCCGCGGATCTTGTGGTTTCGCGTGACCATGACGCGCGGCGCCTCGTCGGCGAGGGTGATCGCCATGTACGGGTAGGACTTGTCGTCCTTGTAGCGCACGTTGAAGGGCGGCGAGTACTCCTGGATCCACATGTACTCGAGCTGCAGCGCCTCGACGTCGCTGCCGACGACCGTCCATTCGACGCCGGTGGCCGTTGTCACCATGCGCCGTGTCCGCTCGTGCAGCGTGTGCAACGGCGCGAAGTAGTTGGACAGGCGGGCACGCAGGTTCTTCGCCTTGCCGACGTAGAGCACACGCCCGGCGTCATCGCGGAACCGGTAGACGCCGGGGTTGGTGGGGATCTCCCCCGGCGCGGGCCGGTACGCAAGCTGGGGGTGGGTGGCGCGAGCCACGCTCAACCCGCCTTGCGGGCCGCCGGCGCGTCGTGGGCGTCGAAAAGCTCGGCCAGGAACTGTCCGGTGTGACTTTCGGGAACCGCCGCGACCTGCTCGGGCGTTCCGGTCGCGATGATCTCGCCGCCGCCCGAACCACCTTCCGGACCGAGATCGATGATCCAGTCGGCCGACTTGATGACGTCGAGGTTGTGCTCGATCACGATCACCGTGTTGCCCTTGTCGACCAGACCGTTCAGGACCTCGAGGAGGCGACGGACGTCTTCGAAGTGCAGTCCCGTGGTGGGCTCATCGAGCACGTAGATGCTGCGTCCGTTGCTTCGCCGCTGGAGTTCGGTGGCGAGTTTCACGCGCTGCGCCTCACCACCTGAGAGGGTCGTCGCTGACTGGCCGAGCCGCACGTAGCCGAGGCCGACGTCGACGAGGGTCTTCATGTACCGGTGGATGGCCTGGATGGGCTCGAAGAATTCAGCTGCCTCGGCGATCGGCATCTCGAGGACCTCGGCGATGTTCTTGCCCTTGTAGTGCACCGCGAGCGTGTCGCGGTTGTAACGCTTCCCGTGGCAGACCTCGCAGTCCACGTAGACGTCGGGCAGGAAGTTCATCTCGATCTTGATGGTGCCGTCGCCCGAGCACGCCTCGCAGCGTCCGCCCTTGACGTTGAAGCTGAACCGGCCGGGCTGGTAGCCGCGCGCCTTGGCTTCCGGCGTCTCGCTGAAGAGGGTGCGGATGCGGTCGAAAACGCCCGTGTAGGTTGCCGGGTTCGAGCGCGGTGTGCGCCCGATCGGAGCCTGATCGACGTGCACGACCTTGTCGAGGTTGTCGAGACCCGTCACGCGCGTGTGTTTGCCGGGAACCGTTCGTGCCCCGTTGAGCCTCGCGGCGAGCACCTGATAGAGGATGTCGTTCACAAGCGACGACTTGCCCGAGCCGCTCACGCCGGTGACCGCCGTGAGGACACCGAGCGGGAACTGGGCACTGACCTGCTTGAGGTTGTTCTCGCGGGCGCCGACGACTTCCAGCATCCGCCTCTTGTCGATCTTGCGGCGCTTGCGTGGCGTCGGGATGCTGCGGCGACCGGCAAGGTAATCGCCCGTGATCGAGTCGGAGTCGGCGAGGAGTTCGGCCAGGGGTCCGGAGTGCACGACGTGTCCGCCGTCGACGCCGGCACGGGGTCCGATGTCGACGATCCAGTCGGCGGCGTGGATCGTCTCTTCGTCGTGCTCGACCACGATGAGGGTGTTACCGAGGCCCTTCAGCTTGAGGAGCGTCTCGATGAGGCGTCGGTTGTCGCGCTGGTGCAGGCCGATCGAGGGCTCATCGAGGACGTAGAGCACGCCGGTCAGTCCCGATCCGATCTGGGTAGCGAGACGGATGCGTTGCGCCTCGCCGCCCGAAAGCGAACCTGCCGAGCGGCTGAGGTTCAGATAGTTCAGGCCGACCTGGATGAGGAATTCGAGGCGCGCCCGGATCTCGCGGAGCACCGCGGCAGCGATCATCGCCTCGCGCTCGGTGAGTTCGAGGTTCGCGAAGTACTGCTGCGCATCAGCGAGGCTCAGGCGTGAGGCATCCGCGATCGAATGCCCGTGCACGAGCACCGCGAGGACCTCGGGCTTCAGGCGGTCGCCGTTGCACGCGGGGCAGGGAACTTCGCGCAGGTACTCCGACCAGCGCTGCCGCTGCGTGTCGGACTCGGCCTGCACGTACTGGCGCTCGATGTAGGGCACGACACCTTCGAACCCCGAGGTGTACCGCATTTCGCGGCCGTAGCGGTTCTTCCACTTGACGTTGACCTTGAAGTTCTCGCCGTGCAGGACCGCGTTCTGAACCTCGGCCGTGAGCTCCCGCCAGGGGGTGTCGAGCGAAAAGTCGAGGTCGTCAGACAGGCCTTCGAGTAGGCGCTCGTAGTACTGGAACAGTCCCTTGCCCTGCGTCGTCCACGGAATGAGGACGCCCTCGCGAATCGAGAGCTCGGGGTCGCCCAGCATGAGCTCGACGTCCACCGACATCCGGGTACCCAGGCCAGAGCATGTCGGGCAGGCGCCGAACGGGGCATTGAACGAGAACGTCCGTGGCTCGATCTCAGTCAGCTGCAGCGGGTGACCGTTCGGGCACGAAAGCTTTTCGCTGAAGGACTGCCACGCGTCGTCGCCCTCTTCGTCGACGAAGTTGACCTGCATGATGCCGCCGGCAAGTCCGAGCGCCGTCTCGACGGAGTCGGTGACGCGGCTGAGGATGTCGGGGCCTGCGACGAGGCGGTCAACGACTACCGCGATGTCGTGCTTGTAGCTCTTCTTGAGGGTGGGGGGCTCGGCGAGCTGGATGAGATCTCCGTCGACCACGGCACGGGCGTAGCCCTTCGCGGAGAGCTCCTTGAAGAGGTCGACGAACTCCCCCTTCTTCTGGCTCACCACGGGCGCGACGATCTGGTACCGCGTGCGTTCGGGCAGTTCCATGAGCTGGTCGGCGATCTGCTGCACCGTCTGGCGCTGGATCTGCGCACCGCACTCGGGGCAGTGCGGGACCCCGATCCGGGCCCACAGCAGACGCATGTAGTCGTGGATCTCGGTGATCGTGCCGACCGTCGAACGCGGGTTGCGGTTGGTGGACTTCTGATCGATCGAGACGGCGGGGCTCAGCCCCTCGATGAAATCGACATCTGGCCGGTCGACCTGACCGAGGAACTGGCGCGCGTAGGAACTCAGCGACTCGATGTAGCGACGCTGCCCCTCGGCGAAGATCGTGTCGAACGCGAGGCTCGATTTTCCGGACCCCGACAGCCCCGTGAACACGACCAGGGAGTCGCGCGGGATGTCGAGATCGACGTCCTTGAGGTTGTGGACGCGGGCGCCGCGAACACTCAGTGTTCCACTGCTGTAGGCATGCGAAGAGACGGGGACGATGGGCACCCGTCAAGTGTAGGTGTGGCCTCCGACATCGGCTCCGGCCCCACCAATCCCGCCCACCTCTCCCTGACACATGCAGTCGTTTCGGCATCCGTGCGCAGCAACTGCGGTGGCGCCTTCGCGTGGGCAAGGCGGGACACCACCCGCATCACGGCGCGACCGGAGAGGGGCCACAGGGTCTCACGGGCAATGCATGAGGGGCTTGTCGCCTGACCTGTCGAACGTGTGGCGATTCATCGGCTGATGACACAGTGGGCAGGCGCGCTCGGCGCGCTCCTCTGCGCTCGGGCCGGGTTCCAGCGGGCTCACCTGAGGCGGCCCGGCCACACGGATGAGGTTGGTGTTGAACCAGATGTACCAACCGCCTGCCTCACGCACTCGCTCACGGAGCGGTCGCTTCGACGCCTCATTCGTTCGTGTCATGATGTTTAGTGTACTAACGGATTGCTAGACTGGCCACATGTCCGACGAGGAAGATCTGCTGAAGCTCGACAATCAGGTGTGCTTCGCACTGGTGACGGCCGCACGAAACGTCGTGTCGATCTACCGTCCGATTCTCGAACCGCTGGGCTTGACGCATCCGCAGTATCTTGTGATGCTCGCGCTCTGGGAGCAGTCTCCGCGTTCACTCGGCGAACTAGCCGACGAACTCGCCATGGAGCCCGCAACACTCTCCCCCCTCGTCAAGCGCCTCGAAGCGCAGGGCCGTGTGACGCGCACGCGCAGAACGGATGACGAGCGGGTGCTCGACATCGGGCTGACAGCTGAGGGCCGCGCGCTGCGCGAGCAGGCCCTCGAGGTCCCGCGCCGCATCATGGCGGTCACCGGCCTGGGCGTCGAGCAACTCAGGGAGCTCCGCAACGGGCTGCAGCCGTTCGCAGGACGGATGCCGCACCTCGCCGGCTGAGGCATCCGTCGAGCCCCGCCCCGGCAGCCGGGATGCCGCACCGATCACGACAGTCGCAACGGCGCACGATCTACCCGACATGCCGAGATCTCGCCCCCGGCCCCGGCGCGTCACGACAAGCATGCGCCGTTGCGACAGGCCAGAGTCAGGTAGGCGAACACCGAGGCATCCGTCGAGCCCCGCCCCGGCAGCCGGGATGCCGCACCGATAACGACAGTCGCAACGGCGCACGATCTACCCGACATGCCGAGACCTCGCCCCCGGCCCCGGCGCGTCGCGACAAGCATGCGCCGTTGCGACGTGCCAGGGGGTCGATCGGCCGGTGGCTGAGGGATCAGCGGTTGCGCTGGACGAGTTGCGCCGGGTGCCCGTCGGGGTCCTCGACGAAGGCGACCCGAAGTGCACCGTCAAGAAACTCATCCGGGTCACCCGGGCTGTGGCCACCGGATGCAAGCGCCAGGGCGAGTGCGGCGTCGAGGTCATCGGTCCAGAGGGTGATCACGGCGCGGTGCCCCGTCGTTACCGGGTCGATCCCGTGGGCCTCCGCCGCCGGCCCGGGTAGCACAAGGCCGAGGGCGAAACCGCCCATCAGCATCTCGATCTTTGCCGAACGGTCTCCCCCGCCGCGAAAGGTCTCGACGAATCCGAACGCGCCCTAAAATCGCGCGGCGCGCTCGCAGTCGTCGACGAAGAGGATCACCTGTGGATCGGTGAACATCATGATCCGATCGTGACGCGGCCGGCGCCGTCGAGCGGCCAGCCGGGATTGTGTGCCACCTTCCACGGATGACCATCGGGTCGATGAAGACACCGGAATAGCCTCCCCACGGCGTTGCGGCACCAGGACGCCCAAGCCGGGCACCGGCCGCCACTGCGGCGCTGAGGATCGAATCCACATCGGCGGGTGACCGCACGTTGTGGGCGAGAGTCACGCCGCCCCACCCGCCGGCGTCGTCGACCATCGAGTCCGCAGCGAGTTCGGCGCGGCTCCACAGCGCGAACGCGGAGCCGTCGAGCTGATGGAAGGCCACGACACCAGGAACCGAACCCGGATGAGGTTCCCACCCCAGTACGCGGTAGAAGCCGATGGCACGCTCGAGGTCGGCGACGCCAAGGTGATGAGACTCAGGCGCTGTTCCATTGCTCCTCCGCTACGCGTGGCCGGCGCGCTCCATGGCTCGCAGCTCCTTCTTCAGGTCCTGCAGTTCATCGCGCAGGCGCGCGGCGAGCTCGAACTTCAGCTCCCCGGCCGCCGCGAGCATCTGGTCAGAGAGATCCCCGATCATCGCCTCGAGCTGGGTCGCGCCCTCGGCCGCGATCCCCTCGCGGCGCAGATTCGGCGTGGGGCTCTTGCCCTTGCCGTTCTTGGATGCCGCGGCATCCTTGCGGTTCAGCATCGCCTTCGTGTCGGCGCCCTCGCGAATCAGAGCATCGGTGATGTCGGCGATCTTCTTGCGCAGCGGCTGCGGGTCGATGCCGTGTTCCTTGTTGTACGCGACCTGCTTCTCGCGACGGCGATCGGTCTCGTCGATCGCCGCACGCATGGAGTCGGTGATCGTGTCGGCGTACATGTGCACCTGCCCCGACACGTTTCGGGCAGCGCGTCCGATCGTCTGGATGAGGGATGTTCCCGACCGCAGGAACCCCTCTTTGTCGGCATCCAGGATGGACACGAGCGAGACCTCGGGAAGGTCGAGGCCCTCGCGAAGGAGATTGATGCCGACGAGCACGTCGTAGACGCCGGCGCGCAGCTCGCTGAGCAGCTCGACGCGGCGCAGGGTGTCGACGTCGGAGTGGAGGTAGCGCACCCGCACCCCGTGTTCGCCCAGGAAGTCGGTGAGCTCCTCGGCCATCTTCTTCGTGAGGGTCGTCACGAGCACGCGCTCGTCGCGCTCGACTCGGATGCGGATCTCTTCGAGCAGGTCGTCGATCTGCCCCTTGGACGGCTTGATCACAATCTCGGGGTCGACCAGGCCCGTGGGGCGAATGATCTGCTCGACGATACCGTCGGCGATTCCCATCTCATAGCGTCCGGGCGTGGCAGACAGATATACCGTCTGGCCGACGCGGTTCTTGAACTCGTCGAAGCGCAGCGGGCGGTTATCGAGCGCCGACGGCAGGCGGAAGCCGTGGTCGACGAGGGTGCGCTTGCGGGAGGCATCCCCCTCGTACATTGCTCCGATCTGCGGCACGGTGACGTGGGACTCGTCGATCACGAGCAGGAAGTCGTCGGGGAAGAAGTCCAGCAGCGTGTGCGGCGGCTCTCCCGGCTGGCGACCGTCGAGGTGACGCGAATAGTTCTCGATGCCAGAACAGAAACCCAGCTGCTGCAGCATCTCGAGATCGAAGGTGGTGCGCATCCGCAGCCGCTGAGCCTCGAGCAGCTTCTGCTGGGACTCGAGTTCCTTCAACCGCGCGGCGAGCTCGTCTTCGATCGTGCCGATCGCGCGCTGCACGGTCTCGGTACCGGCCACATAGTGCGAGGCCGGGAAGATCGGCACCGAATCCATCTTCTGGATGACATCGCCCGTGAGCGGATGCAGCAGGTAGAGCGCCTCGATCTCGTCACCGAACAGCTCGATGCGGATGGCGTACTCCTCGTACACCGGAATGATCTCGATCGTGTCGCCGCGGACACGAAAGTTGCCGCGCGAGAAGTCGACGTCGTTGCGGTTGTACTGCATCGCGATGAACTTGCGGATGAGGGCGTCACGGTCGTACCGCTCTCCCACCTGCAGCGCGACCATCGCCCGCAGATACTCCTCGGGCGCACCCAGGCCGTAGATGCAGGAGACCGTCGAGACGACGACGACGTCGCGGCGAGAGAGGAGCGAATTCGTGGTCGAGTGGCGCAGGCGCTCGACCTCGGCGTTGATCGAGGAGTCCTTCTCGATGAAGGTGTCGGTCTGCGGGACGTAAGCCTCGGGTTGGTAGTAGTCGTAGTACGAAACGAAGTACTCGACGGCGTTGTTCGGCATGAGCTCGCGGAACTCATTGGCAAGCTGCGCGGCCAGCGTCTTGTTGTGCGCCATGACAAGGGTCGGGCGCTGTACCTGCTCGATCAGCCAGGCCGTGGTCGCGGACTTGCCCGTTCCCGTCGCACCGAGCAGCACGACATCCGTCTCGCCCGCGTTGATGCGCGCTGCGAGATCGGCGATCGCCTGCGGCTGATCACCCGACGGCGCGTACTCGCTGACGACTTCGAAGGGCCTGACGGATCGTGTGGTTTGCACCCTTCCAGGGTAGGCGTGCCCTCCGACATCGAGGCCGTCGCTGCATCCGCACTCCAGCGCGAGGGGTCACAACATGCCGCACACCCTGCGACGGTTGCGGCGTGTTGTGACCCCTCGCGTGAGAGTGCCCGCAGCAAAGACGCTGCGGGCACGAAGAAGGATGCCTACCCTGGAGGGGTGCTCGAGTTCTTCGTGGGATCCGGTCTTGCCGCAGCGGCGGGGCTGAACGCGTGGATGCCGCTGCTCGTGCTCGGGCTCGCGAACCGCTTCTTCGACGCGATCGAGCTGCCAGCAGGGTGGGCGTGGCTGTCGAGCGACATCGCTCTCTGGATCATCGGTGCGCTGCTCGTGCTGGAGATCGTCGCCGACAAAGTGCCGGTGGTCGACTCCATCAACGATGCCGTGCAGACCGTCATCCGCCCCGCATCCGGTGGGATTGCGTTCGGCGCTGGAGCAAGCGCCGAGACCGTGCGCGTGGATGACCCGAGCGCGTTCTTCGCGAACCAGAATTGGGTGGCCATCGGCATCGGGGTTGCGATCGCGCTGGCCATCCACGTGGTGAAGGCATCCATTCGTCCGGTCGCGAACGCGGCGACGGCGGGTGTCGCTGCCCCGATCGTCAGCACCGTCGAGGATGTCTCGAGCCTCGCACTCTCGATCTTCGCGATCGTGCTTCCGATCCTCGGATTCCTGTTGCTGATCGGCGCGATCGTGGCTGCAATCGTGGTGATTCCGCGCTGGCGGCGTCAGCGGGACCGGCGGGCCGCGATCCGCAACGGCAACGCCTCCCAGAGCACGTCGACCTGATCTCGGGTCTGCGCGAGCGTCCCCGCCGTGTCGATCACGACGTCGGCGATCGCAAGTCGCGCATCGTCGGGAACCTGCGATCCGATTCGGGATGCAGCCTCCTGCGGACTCATGCCCCGAAGCTCTACCAGGCGCTGTTCGCGAAGCTCGGCGGGGGCGTGTGCGACGACGACCAGTTCCCACGGGTCATCCACCCGCGCCTCCACCAGCAGCGGCACGTCGTACACGACGACGGCGTCGGGATCGGCGGCAAAGGCCTGCCCGAAGCGGCGAGCCGACTCCTCCCGCACGGCGGGATGAACGATCGCGTTGAGCACGGCGAGCCGGTCCGCGTCTCCGAACACGAGGGAGCCGAGCGCGGCGCGATCGAGCGCTCCGTCGACCGTGAGGATGCCGTCACCGAACTCGTCGGCGATGCGGTCGAGCACCGGCGACCCGACGCTCTGCACATCGCGGACGACCTGATCGGCGTCCACGACCACGGCGCCGAGCTCGGACAGCCGTGATGCCACGGTGGATTTGCCCGCCGCGATTCCCCCGGTGAGTGCGATGAGGGGCATGATCAGCTCTCCGCCGGTGCTGACGTCGGCGCGTCGGGATCCACGGAGGCGGGCGGGTTCGAGCGCGGCGGTTCTGCGATCAGCACCGAGATGTCGCCGGTCTTGGCCGAACGGGTGGATGCCGCATCCGCTGCGTCGATGAGCGCGCCGGCGCCGTAGCCGAAGTCGTGGGTCACGGCGACGCCGATGCCGACGACCGGGACCACGGCGTCGGGGACGGTGCGCAAAGCCTCGAACACGGCGGTGGCGAGTCGGGATGCCTGCCGTCGCGCCTCGCTCGCGTCCCAGGATGTGTCGCACACCCACAACACCGTGGCGCCGTCATCGCCGATGACAGCGAGCGGTTCGACAGTGCGCCGCACGGCATCGCGGGCTGCGACAGCGACGTGGCGCCCGACCTCGTTACCGAAGGCCTTCGCGATGAACGGCAGGTCATCGATGCGCATCGCGATGACGCCGACCCCGATGCCCTTCTCTTCGGCGCGTTCAAGCACGTCAGTGACCGTCGCACGGAACTGCGGTTCTGTCAGGATGCGGTCGCTTCCGTCAACTGCCACGAGGTTGGTGTACCCCCGCATCCCTGCGCGGCCCGCACGCAGGATGGAAGTGACGATCGCCGCAGTGATGACGAGCGTGATCGTGACAAAGCTCGCCGGGACTGTGGAGAACCACGCCTGAAACACGGGATCATCGGGTCCACGCAGGAGGAAGACGAGGGCCCTCGCGGCCGTATAGAGCGCCTCGATCACGAGCACGATGGCGAGGGCAATGGTCGTGCGGGTCTGCGCCAATCGACCGCGTGCGGTCTCCCATACGCCAAACGATGCCAGCACCGCCAGCGCGGCATACATCCAGACAACCCCTGCCCAGTCGCCGCCTTGCGGACCCTCGACAACGACGGCGATGAACGCAACAGCCATGCCCACACCGACCGTGCCGTAGGCCCAGCCGATGCGGTGTCCGTTGTAGCTGCGGCATCCGATCCAGATGAACCCCGTGGCCGCCACGAATGCCGCGTTTCCGGCGGCTACCGCGATCCATCCCCCACCGGCTGCCCAGATCGCGTAGGCGATGGTGGTCAGGATGCCGGCGAGAAAGGCGATCGACCAGTGCCGACCCGACACCTCGTCACGGCGAATGAGGGTTTCGGAGATGTAGATGATCCCGACGATCAGCACGACCGCTGCCGTCATGACGCTGACCGAGTAGAGGTCGAGAGTCATCTCGTCGCCTCCATGTCGGAGCGGCCCGCCGTGGTGATCGCGCCCGACATGTTGAGTGCCTCTTCGGGGTCGATCGGCGGCAGCGGAACGTCGACCTGGGCGGGAACCCGCACGAGGAAGACAGAACCGACGCCCTGCTCGCTGCCGACGATGATCTCTCCGCCGTGCGCGCGAACGATGTCGCGGCAGATCGCAAGACCGAGGCCCGTGCCGCCGACGTCGGTTCGGGCCCGGAAGAATCGCCGGAAGAGGCGGCTCTGGTCATCGGGCGACAGGCCGATCCCGTCATCGCGCACCAGCAGATATGACGCGACGCCATCGCCGTAGACGGCTAGCTGCACCGATCCTCCTTCGCGCCCGTACTTGATGGCGTTACTGATGAGGTTGTCGGCAACCTGGCGCATCCGTGCGGGGTCGACGTAGGCATGCGTGGGTTGCACATCGTCGGTGAAAATCGTGATCCGCCGCTCGAGCGCGGAGGGTTCCCACGCCTCGGCGGACGCCAGCACGAGCTGCTGAAGGTCGACGTTCTCGGGCGACACCGTCACATCGACTGTCGATTTCGAGGACGACGTGGCCGAGAGGATGTCGGAGATGATCTGGATCATCCGTTCGGCGTTCTGCGTGGCCACGTCGAGGTCGCCACGTACCTTCTCGGGGATGCCCTCCGTCTCCAACGCCAGGTCGAGATAGCCGACGATGGCGGTCAGCGGCGCGCGCAGTTCGTGCGACACCGATGCAACCACGTTGTCGCGAGCGAGAAGTGCGGTGCGCTCGGCGGTGACATCTCGCGAGATCACGACGGTGCCGGCATCCGCTCCCTGGGTGTCTCGCAGGCGCCGCGCCGTCACGCTCAGGGCCCGTCGCGTGGTGTCGGGAGCACCGAACCAGACGATCTGGTTGTCGAAGACCTCGCCCCGCTGCGCGCGAGCAACCGGCATCCGTTCCGGGACGAGGGGGGTCTGGCCGTCGGCGTCGAATGCCGGGAGGCGGTTGTGTCCGTCGGCGCTGATGAGCGCGTGCTGCATCCGCGCGTGAGCCTCGTTCGTGACCGTGACTGCACCGTCCGGTGAGATTCGGATGACGCCGAAGTCCACCGAGTCCAGAACCTGGGTGACCAGCTGCTCCTGATGCTGGGTGCGTTTCAGGCTCTGTCCGAGCACCAGTGCCTGTTTGTCGAGCAGCGTCCGCTGCGCGGCGAAGCGGCGCAGACTGAAGTACGCCCCGGCCGAGACAGCAAGGGTCACGATCGGTAGGAGAATCAGCGCAAAGCTGAACGCCGACTCCTTGCCGGCGGTGATCACCCACCCATACGAGACCCAGACGAACAGATTCGCCGCGAGGAACCCCGCCAATCCCAATGACGCAGACAGCCACATCACGGGAAAGAGCCACAGCAACGCAATACCGGACTCGGGGAAGGCGGCCCGCATGAACAGGATCGCGACGACGTCGATCACCGGGACGATACCCACGGCCCACGGCGAGATCGCGTTCCACGGAACGAGCATCGTCACGATCGTCATGACGAACACCATCGCGACACCGACGAAGAACAGCGTGAGATCCCCCGGGATGGCGGCGATGATCGCAAACGCGGTGATGACCAGAACGACGACGGCGAGCATCACCTGCTGCAGCACTGCCATGCGTGCTTCGGTGCCGTCGCGGCGCAGGGCGAAGTCGTCAGCGAGAGAGCGCCACAAAGTACTTCGACCTGCTGCGCGGCTCGCACCGCGGCGTGCAGAGCCGGTTTCCACCTTCCCCATAGATGAACGTTATCGCGCAGGCGGGGCGGGTGGAGTCCTCCGCGCGCTGCCCGATCAGAAACCGAAGTCGCCGAAGTCTCCGAAGCCGCCGTCCGCGAAGCCCGTGTCTCCGGCTCCGGATGCGTCGGCCCAGCCAGGGTCGCCCCCCGTGTCGGTTCCGGCGTCGGCTGTTCCCGGATCCGTGGCACCGGCGTCGGCAGCGAAAACCGGAGCCATGAACGCGGACACCAGCGCGGACCCGATGACATACCCGGCGACGGTTCCGAGGAGCGACGAGCCGACCATCGAGCCGAAAGACGGCCCCTGACGCTGGCCGCCGAGCGTGCGCTCCATCGAGCCGGGATTCATGTACTCGGCTCGGGTGGCGGCACGGGCCATCTCGTTCGGGTCGGTGGAGCGGGGCTGCTCGGATGCCGGGAGGGTGGCTGTCATGTCGGCAAGCACCTGCTGCCGCTGTTGCTCGGTGAGCCTCGCGAAAGCCTCGGCGTGAACCTGCTCAATCGTCTCGGGCGGCGCTGTGCGCAGAAGGTAGCGGTACCGCTCGATCGCGATCTCGTCCTCGGACTTCGGCGGCGTCGTGGACGGATAACCCGCGGGACGCGGCGCGGCGGGCTGCTGCCCGTAGGGCTGCGCCTGCCGCGGGTTCTGGGGCTCGGTGCCGAAGAGTCGGTCAAGGAAACCCATGGTGTCCTCCGTGGGGTCGAGTTCGGGGACTCCTGACGCTATACAGCGCAGCTTTGGGAGGGCTGTGAGCTGCGGGAGTTCTCAGGCGCTCGGCGGCACTCCCGGCTCCCCGATCGAGAGCATGAGGCGGTTGGCCCAGTTGAAGAACGACGCCGCGAGGATCGCGTCGAGCACCTCGAGGTCATCCAGACCCGCAGCATCCAGCCCAGCCAGCTCGGCAGCGCCGAACGCGGAGGGAGTCTGCGTCAGCGCGACACTCGCGTCGATGATCGCGTCCCAGCGCTGGTCGATGCGGGCCGATACTCCCTCGTCCAGGATGCGCTGCACGTCCTCGCGTCTGCCCGACTGCTGGGTCGTGAACGCGGAGTGCACCGACGCGCAGTACACGCATCCGTTGACCCGGGATGCCGCGGTCGCGGCAAGTTCGCGCTCGGCGCGCGGCAACCCGGCATCCGTGTTCAAGAAGATGTCGAGGTCGGCCTTGGTGCGTTCCCGCAGGATGTCGGGGTCGCGTGCCAGCAGCCGGAAGTAGGGGTTCTTGACCCGCGATCGCTGCACGAGCGCCTCGTAGTGGTGCTCGGTGACCTCTTCGATCGGCAGCGGCTCCACCCACGGAACCCAGTCGAGGGTCTCTTGCGTGAATCGGGTCGGAGGGACCAGACCCTCGGGTGCGGGGATGACGGCGCTCACCGGCCGGCTCCTTCCGTGATCGAAACGGCGGGATCGACGGCAGCGCGGGCATCCTGCAACGCACGAAGCCCCGCGACGACGCGCAGCTGGAAGGCGAGGAACGCGACGAGTTGCGAGAGCGTGACGATTCCGGTGGCGCTCCACCCGGCATCCTCGAGTCGCTGCAGGTCAGCGGGTGCCGCGTCCCGCGGGTGCAGGGTCAGCAGGTGGGCGTGTTCGAGTGCCGCACTGAGCCGATCACCGAGGATGTAGGTCGACGCGACATCCGTGATGACGAAGCGAGGACCGGGGGCGCTCTCGGGCGCGTTCTCTCCGGCGAACTCCCCGTAGGGGCCTTCGGGCGCGAGAGTCACCGCGGCGGCGGCGAGGTCGAGCACGCTCGGCACGAGCCGCTCATCCTCGTGCTCTAGCAGCGCCCGATAGTGCGCAACAGCGCCGTGTTGCCGGTGCAGCGCCGCGACGAAGGTGGCGACTGCGGCGCGCTCGGCAACGCTCGCGTGCGCGGTGTCGGCGGGAGCGAAAAGCGCGTCGTAGCTCCCCTGCGCGTGACGGCGTGACTCGGGGCGCCGCGCGCGGAGCCGGTCGATCGCGGAGTCCGGTTCGATTCCCGCGAGCACGTCGATGACATCGGTCGTCGGCATGGGTGTCCTTTCAGTGGTCAGACGACGCTCTGGCCGAGGTAGGCCTCCCGCACCTGCGGGTTGGCGATCAGATCGAATGCCGTGCCTTCCAGGCGCACGGTGCCGCCGGCGAGCACGTACCCGCGATGCGCGATCGAGAGCGCGAGTTCCGCCGCCTGCTCAACCATGAAGACGGCGACCCCGCGCTCGCGGTTGATGCGTTGGATGGTGTCGAGCACCTGATCGACGATGATCGGCGCGAGCCCCATGGTGGGCTCGTCCATGCAGATCAGGCGTGGCCGAGACATCAGGGCGCGCGCAAAGGCGAGCATCTGCTGTTCGCCGCCTGACATCGTGCCGGCCTCTTGCCGGCGTCGCTCGGCCAGACGCGGGAACAGGTCGTACTGCGCGTCGAGGTCTTCGCGCAGCGCGCGGGCGCCGCCTCGGCGCGTGTGGGCGCCGACGAGCAGGTTCTCTTCGATCGTCATCTCCGGGAAGACCCGCCGGGCCTCCGGAACACTCGCGATTCCCGCCCGAACCACATCGGCAGTCGTGTCGCCCAGGACGCTGCGGCCAGCGAATCTGATCTCGCCGCTGCGAGGTTTCACGAGGCGCAGGATCGCCTTCATGGTGGTCGACTTGCCCGACGCGTTGCCGCCCAGCAGCGACACGATCTCGCCCTCGTGGATGCGGTAGCTCACGTCCTGGAGGGCGTGGAACTCGCCGTAGTAGACGTTGATGCCCTGCACGTCCAGAAGAGGTTGCGCGGCATCCGTGTCGATGATCTCGGCGCTCATCGCGTGCCTCCCTGCCCGTCATCGGTGGGATCGCTCGGCTCAGGCGACCCGATCACGTCTTCGATGTGGTGCGTGCGCGCCACGACGCTCGCGCGGCGCGAACCGAGGTAGGCCTCGATGACCGCGGGGTCGTTCTGCACCTCGTGCGGCGTCCCTTCGGCGATGATGCGGCCACCGTCCATCACGATGACGCGGTCGGAGATCGTCATGACCAGCTCGAGCTTGTGTTCGACGACGACCATGGTCTGGCCCTGGGCTTTGAGGTCCAGTAGCTGATGCATGACCTCCTTGGTCTCCGAGACGTTCATGCCGGCGGTGGGTTCGTCAAGCAGCAGCAGGCGCGGGTCGGATGCCAGGGCCCGGGCGATCTCGGTGCGTCGCCGGTTCGCGTATGAGAGGGTCGCGGCGGGGTCGTTACGGCGCGCAGTGAGCCGTGTCGCGAACCGCTCGAGCTGGGTCGTGACCCGGGCCTGGAGGTCGGCTTCCTCACGACGCTGGGCAGGGGTGCCGACAATGGCGAGCACGGTTTCGGCGATGAGGGCGATCCAGCGCAGCACCGGGAGGGTGCGGATGCGGGCAAGGGGCGCCGACGCACGCACGAGCGGCGTCTGACCGACGAGCACGTTCTCTTCCACGGTGGCGTTGCCGAAGACGCGGCCGTTCTGGAACGTGCGGCGGATGCCGGCGCGGGCGATGGCGTCGGGTGTGCGTCCTGTGATGACGGTCTCGCCGATCGCGATGCGGCCCCGGTCGGGGCGGAGTTCGCCCGAGAGCAGGTTGATCGTGGTGGTCTTTCCCGAACCGTTCGGGCCGATGATGCTGACGACCTCGCCGGGCGCGATCGCGAACGAGACGCCGTCGACGGCGGTCAGCGCCCCGAATGACTTGGTGAGGTCGCGCACCTGCAGAAGGGGCTGGTTCGGAGTGCTCATGAGCGGGTCCCCTCTCCCCCGCGGGCATCCGTTTCCGGGGCCGCGCCGGGGCCGGCGAGCGTGCCGACGAGTCCGGCGGATGCCGACTGCTCGGCGACCACGGGGGTTCCCGCATCCTTCCGCCGGAACAGCCGAGCAAAGGGCAGTGGGAGGGTCCAGATGCCCTGCGGGCGGAACCAGATCAGCAACAGCAGCACGACACCGTAGATGAGCAGCCGCGTTTCGCTGGCGACGCGGAACAGTTCGAGCCCGCCGACCAGAACGATCGAGCCGAGCACGGCGCCGAAGGGTCGCAGCATCGAGCCGAGCACGGCGATGATGACGATCTGGAACGACAGGTTCGGGTTGAAGATCTTGGGCTCGACGAATCCGTATTGCGCGGCCCAGAAGGCGCCCGCGACGCCGGCGATGAACCCGCCGACGGCGAAGGCGAGGGACTTGTATTGCGGGGTCGCGATTCCCGCCGAGCGGGCCGCCACGTCGTCGTCGCGGATCGCGCGCCACGTGAGGCCCAGGTGCGAGCGACCGAGGCGGTGCACGAGCAGGATGAGCACGAGCAGGATGCCGAGCCCCAGCGCGTAGAACTGGGTGGTCGACGAGATCTGGATGCCGAAGATATCGGGTAGGGGGATCTGCGCGATTCCGCTGCCACCGCCGGTGATCGGGGTGGCAACGAGCAACACGGCAGAGATCGCCGCTCCCGTAGCGAGCGTCGCGATCGCGGGATAGTGCCCCGAGAGCTTCCACGACGGCGCGTTCAGCAGCGCGATCAGCACGGCGGCGACGAGGCCCGCGAGGGGGGCCGCGACCAGGAACGGGAGTCCGGCATCCTTCGTCAGCATCGCCGCCGCGTACGCGCCGAGGGCGACCGGCCCCGCCTGACCGAGCGAGAGCTGCCCGGCAGCACCGCCGATCACCGTCATCGAGAGGGCGATCATGGCGAAGGCGAGGATCTGCACGCCGATCTGCACGGCGTAACCGTCGAAGACCCCCGGGATCGTGGGGATGAGCGCGAGAGCGATGAGCACCGCGATCTGCCAGCGCCGCATGACGACCGGGCGAGCCTGGGCGAAGAAGGTTCCGGTGAGTGGTTCGCGGCGCACGGTCTTCTTGCCGAGGATGCCTTCCGGGCGAATCCAGAGCACGAGAAGCAGCGCGCCGAACGTGATGAGCTGGCGGGCCGAGTCGCCCCACAGGCCCACGCCGAATGCCTCGGCGACACCGAGCACGAGTCCGCCGATGACGGCACCGAGGAGGGATCCGAGGCCGCCGATCGCGGCTGCGGCGATACCGGCCAGGCCGATCTGGAAGCCCTGCGTCGGGGCGATCGTCGTGAAGTACGCGGCGACGAGCACTCCGGCGAGGCCGCCGAGGGCTGCCGAGACCATGAACGCGATCGACTGGACCCGCGCGACCGGCACTCCCATCTGCGCCGCCGCTTCACGGTCCTGCGAGGTCGCGCGGATCGCACGGCCGAGCTTGGAGTAGCGCAGGACGCCGGCGAGCACGAGCATGAGCGTCACGCTCGTGACCAGGATGACGACGTCGATGAGCCGCAGCGTGATGCCGCCGATCTGCCACGTGATGTCGGGAAGGCCCGAGTCGAAGCGGCGCACCTCGGGCCCGACGACGATTTGGGTGAGGTTGTCGAGGATGATCATCACCGCGATCGTGGCGAGCACCGCCGCGATCGGCGCCTTGCCCGCGAAGGGGCGGACCGCGACGAGGTTGATGAGCCACCCGAGGGCCGCGGTGACGGCGATCGCCGCGAGGGCGCCGAGCCACAGCGGCATCCCGAGGTTCGACGTGACGACCCAGCCGACCATTGCTCCCACGGCGAACAGCGACCCGTGCGCGAAGTTCACGACGTTCGCGACGCCGATCACGAGCGAAAGGCCCAACGCCACCAGGGCGTAGGCGTTTCCGTTGATGAGGCCGGCGATGAGCAGGTCGAACACGGGGCTCCAGAGGTCGGGACGGGTCGGTGCGAGTCGGGGGGGCTGATGCCGAAATGCGGACGACCGGATGACCGAGGCCCTAGTGCTTAGGGAGTAGGGCCCCGGTCATCCGGTGTGGGCTCAGCCGACCTGGTCGGTGAGCACGAACTGTCCGTCCTCGACGACCAGCCACTGGAAGCGCGGGCGGTCGATACGACGCTCGTCGTTGTAGGTGGCGGTGCCATAGATGATGGACGGGATATCGGTGCCGTCGCGCAGGGCGTTGCGGATTCCCTCACGGTCGAGGGTCTCGGCGTTCTCGGCCGCCCACGCCAGTTGCTTCAGACCGTCGTAGGCGTACGCGGCGAACAGGTTGGGCGCGTGCCCGAACTCCTCGGTGTAGGCGGTCACGAAGCTCTCGACCGCCGGGTCGTCGGACTCGGGGTAGAACGTCGTGTCGACGTACACACCCTCGGCGGCATCCTGGGCCAGATCGAGGAACTCGGCGGAGTAGTTGGACCCCACAGCGAGGAACGGAACGTCCAGGCCCGTCTGCTCGGCCTGCTGCACGAGGAGGGCGGTGGTGCCGTAGTACGTGTAGAAGATCACGACGTCGGGGGCCGCGTCGCGGGCCTGCACGAGCTGCGGGCGGAAGTCGGTCGAGGTCTCTTCGACGGGCGAGCTGTAGACGATCGTGTCGCCGTTCTGCTCAGCCTGATCCTGCAGCACCTCGAACGCCGTGTTGCCCCAGTCGGTGTTGAGGTAGAAGACGGCGATGTTCGAACCGATCTCGTGAGCGGCATCCTCGATGACCCGGGCCTCGACTGCCTGCGTGACGGACGGGCTGAAGATGTAGTCGCCGGTCGCGGTGAACTCGGGATGCGAGTTGGTGATGCCCAGCTGCAGCAGACCCGCGCGCTGGTAAATCGGGCTCGCGACCATCGAGGTGGCCGACGAGAAGTCACCCAGCACCGCGAGGACCGAGTCGTCGCTGACGAAGCGCTGCGCGATCGTGGTGGCCTGGCTCGCCTCGCCCTGGCTGTCTTGGAAGTCGATCTGCACCTCGCGGCCGTTGACGCCGCCGGCGCCGTTGATCTCGTCGAGGGCGATCGCAAAGCCTTCCTGCCAGTTCTCGCCGTACTCGGCCTGGTTGCCGGTCAGGGGACCCGAGACGCCGAAGACGATCGGTTCGGTGCTGTCGACATCCGTACCTCCGCTGCTGGAGGCGCAGCCTGCCGCGACGAGTGCTGTCGCGGTGAGGGCGGCGGCTGCCGCAAGGGTGCGCGTGCGCAGATTCATGCTGACTCCTGGTGAGAAGGGATGCTGTGGCGCCGTGGAATACGGACACTGCCGCTTTCGTCGTGAAGCGGCCTGGCTATCTTGCGCTCCGGCCGCCGAGATCACGCAGTCGGGCCGTCATGAAGCGAAGCATTTCGTCACATTCATCCGATTCGACTGTCACAGATCGCGCTTCATGCGGCGTCCAGACGACCGTTTGTGACAGCCGAATTCGCGTTTCGGCCCGGAGTTGCCTAGACACGAAGGTATGTCTGCCACCTCCGCGATCGCGCTCGTCGGCGGGGGGCCGCGCGGCGTCTCGCTGCTCGAGCGCGTCGTCTCGGCGCTCGCCGAGCGCGCGGACCCCGACGCGACCCGCATCGACGTGTACCTGATCGACGATGTCGAGGTGGGCGCGGGCCGAGTGTGGCGCACAGACCAGACGCGCGAGCTGTGCATGAACACCCTCGCCGATGCGGTGACGCTCTTCACCGACGACTCGGTGCAGATGGTCGGCACCGTGCGACCCGGTCCGACGCTGTACGAGTGGGCGATCCTCGCTGCCCACGCCGAGGCGCCGGATGCGCGGACGGCCGAGATCGTGGCGGCCATTCCTGCGCCGCGTCGGGCGGGATTCGCCGAGGCGCCGGTGCGCGCCGGTTTCGCGTCGGACTACGCGGGCGAACTCGGGGCGCTGCGCCCAGAGTCGCATCCCAGCCGGTCGCTGTACGGCGAGTACATCGCCTGGGCGCTCGCGCGCGTCATCCGTGTGGCGCCGGACGGTGTCCGGGTGCACACGCGCACCGGGCGCGTGAGGGCGATCGTCGAACGCGGCGGACGTCAGGAGCTCCAGATCACGGATGCCGAGGGCGGCGCGACCGAGATCACCGTCGATGCCGTGGTGTTGGCGACAGGGTGGCTTGCGAACCTTCCCACCGCCGAGGAGCGGCAGCTGTCGGCATCCGTCTCGGCTCGACCCGAGCTCGTGTGGGTGGCACCGGGGAACCCTGTCGACCAGGATCTCTCACGCGTGCCCGCGGGCGAAGACGTCATCATCCGGGGCCTCGGGATGGGATTCTTCGACACCGTCACACTGCTCACTCTCGGTCGCGGCGGACGGTTCGTCATGGATGCCGGCGCGGCGGGTGGTCTTCATTACGAGGCGTCGGGCGCCGAGCCGATCCTGTGGGCGACCTCACCCCGGGGTGTGCCGTACCGCGCCAAGACGCTGTACGGGAGCCTGCCGCCGCGCGCACCGCAACGGCACCTGCGCGCCGTGCTCGATGCCGGCCTGTCGCGGCCGATCGACGTCGAGGGGCTCCTGTGGCCGGCGATCCGCAAGGACGCGTTCGAGGCGTACTACGAGACGCTGCACCGGACCCGTCCCGGGGCGCTGACCGGCTCGTGGGACCAGCTGCGGGCGGCGATCGCGGCGGATGCCTGTGACGCCGAGTCCCTGGCCGCGGCTGTCGCACCGTTCGTCGCCAACTCCTCGGATCTGTTCGATCTCGCCGCCGCACTCGACCCGTCGAGCCGATCCTTCGCGAATCATGAGGAGTTCGATGCGTGGGTGGCCGGCTTCCTCGCCGATGATCTGCGCGAAGCCGAGCGCGGCGCCGACTCACCGCTGAAGGCTGCCCTGTGGTCGATCGGATCCGCCCGGCAGCCGGTGAGCCTGGCCGGAGCATTCGGCGGATTCGACGCGGCCACCCGGCGCGGCGCGTTCGGGCGCCTCCTCTCGATCGGCGGGATGTTCGGCTCCGGTCCGCCGGCTTTCCGCAACCGGCAGCTCCTGGCCCTGCACTCCGCGGGCATTGTGCGGTTCTTCGGTCCCCGGCCGCAGCTCAGCATCACCGACGACGGCTTCCGTGTGGTGTCGACGCAGATCCCGGATGCCGAGATCACCGCCCGCACCCTGATCGACGCGTGGATGCACATGCACGACGCGGGCTCCAGCGCGGATCCCCTGGTGCGGTCGCTGACGGATGCCGGACGCCTGCGCGCCTTCCAGGTCGCGGACCGCGACGGCGAGCTCGGCGCGACCGGCGGCATCGACATCGATCCCGACACGGGCCTGCTCGTCCGCGCCGACGATAGCCTCGATCCCGCCGTTCACGTCGCCGGCATCCCGGTCGACGAGGTCGTGCACGACACGATCATCAGCCCGATGCCCGGCACCAACCCGACCATGCTGCGTGAGACCGATCGCGTCGCGCGCAGTGCCGTGCGGATCGCGCTGCGCGCGGCATCCGTCTCACACACCGTTCCACTCGCAAGGAGTTCCGCATGACCGCATCCGATGTTCGCCCCCAAGCCCTCGTGACCGGCGCGACCGGCGGCATGGGTGGCGCGATCGTGCGCGAGCTCGCGCGAACGCACGACGTCATCGCCGTCGGGCGCAGCGCCGATGCACTGAGCGAGCTGGCGGCACAGACCGGCGCTACCCCGTGGGTCCTCGACATCACGGATGCCGAAGCCCTGGCCGCCCGCACCGCCGAGCTCACGCGCCTGGACGTTCTGGTTCACGGCGCAGCGATCGCCGCGGTCCACACCACCGAGACCGCGACGCCCGAGGACTGGGAACGCCAGTTCGCCATCAACGTGTTCGCCCCGGCAGAGCTCACGCGTCAGGTGCTGCCGTTGCTGCGCGAGAGCCAGGGAACCGTGGTGTTCATCGGCTCGGGCGCCGGGACTCGCCCCGCTCCGGGCCACGCGATCTATACGGCATCCAAACACGCACTTCGGGGCTTTGCCGACGTGCTGCGCATCGACGAACAGCGCCATCGCGTGCGGGTCGTGACGCTCGCCCCGGGCCAGACCGACACCGGGATGCTGCGCACGCAGTCGGCCGAAATGGGCACCCCGTACGAGCCCGAGCGTTACATCAAGCCGTCGTCGGTCGCGGCGACGGTCCGGTTCCTCGTGGATGCCTCCCCCGACGTCCACCTCACCGACATCGCCGTGCGCCCCCGGGTCGAGATCGCGCGCCTCTGACATCGCCGGCTCGGCGCGAGGAGGTGGCTAACTCCTCACCCGCGGGGCAGATTGCTGTGCGGCTGTGCGCAGCATCCGGTTCCTGCCGCCGTTCTCACTGAGTTGGCGCCGGCCGATGACGGAGCCGAGCCGACACGAATCCCAAGGTCGGATGCCGGCCCGGCTCTCTCGCCCGACCGGTTCGGCCCGGCGCGCCCGGTGTCGCTAAGTCCTCACTTCCGGGCCGAGCTCGCGCGACGCCACGCCTGGCATCCGGCTCGCCCGCCGTTCTTGCTGAGTTGGCCACAGCCGATGACTCGCACGGATGCCGTCACGAATCGAGAAGACGGATGTCGCGGCATCCCGCTAGCGTGTGCTCATGCCTGCACCGAAGACGCACGCCGCGGACGCCCATGACCTCATCCGCGTGCACGGTGCACGGGAGAACAACCTGAAGAACGTCGACGTCGAACTACCCAAGCGGCGTCTCACGGTGTTCACCGGAGTGAGCGGCTCGGGCAAGAGCTCGCTCGTGTTCGGGACGATCGCCGCCGAGTCGTCGCGGATGATCAACGAGACGTATTCGACGTTCATCCAGGCGTTCATGAATACGCCCCCGCGTCCGGATGTCGACGTGCTCGAGGGCCTGACGACCGCGATCATCGTCGACCAAGAGCGGATGGGCGCCAACGCCCGGTCGACCGTGGGAACGGCGACGGATGCCAACGCCCTCCTGCGGATCCTCTTCAGCCGCGTCGGCCAGCCGCACGTCGGCGGCCCGCAGGCGTTCTCGTTCAACGTCGCCTCGGTCAGCGGCAAGGGCGCCGTGACCAGCCAGACCGCCGACGGCAAGAAGGTCGAGCGGCGCAGCTTCACCGTCACCGGCGGAATGTGCCCGAACTGTGACGGCATGGGGCAGGTCAGCGACATCGATCTCGCGCAACTGTTCGACGAGACGAAGACGCTCGCCGCCGGGGCGCTCACGGTTCCCGGATACACGGCCGACGGCTGGTACGTGAAGATCTTCGGCGGAGTCGTGCCGATGGATGTGCCGATCAAGGACTTCACCGAGCAGCAACGGCACGACTTCCTCTACGGCGAGCCGCGCAAGATCAAGCTCGAGAACATCAACATGACCTACGAGGGTCTGGTGCCGAAGATCCAGAAGTCGTTCCTGTCGAAGGACGTCGACTCGATGCAGCCCCACATCCGCGCATTCGTCGAACGGGCCGTCGCGTTCCAGCCCTGCCCCGAGTGCGGCGGAACCCGCCTCAACGAGGGGGCGCGGTCGTCGAAGATCGCCGGCAAGAGCATCGCGGATGCCTGCGCCATGCAGATCTCGGACCTTGCCGCCTGGGTGAAGGGCCTCGATGAACCGAGTGCCGCTCCCCTGCTGCGGAGCCTCGGCGTCCTCTTCGACTCGTTCGTCGACATCGGCCTCGGCTACCTCTCGCTCGATCGCGCATCGGGGACGCTCTCGGGCGGCGAGGCGCAGCGCACCAAGATGATCCGGCACCTCGGGTCTGCTCTCACCGACGTCACGTACGTCTTCGACGAGCCCACGGTCGGACTGCACCCGCACGACATCCAGCGCATGAACCGCCTCCTCGAGCAGTTGCGCGACAAGGGCAACACGGTGCTCGTCGTCGAGCACAAGCCCGAGACGATCGCGATCGCCGATCACGTCGTCGACCTCGGGCCCGGCGCGGGATCGAGCGGCGGGCAGATCATGTTCAAGGGCACGGTCGACGGCCTCCGCGCCTCGGGAACTCTCACGGGGCGGCACCTGGACGATCGGGCGCAGCTGAAGGCATCCGTCCGCCAGCCGTCGGGGGCGATCGAAGTGCGCGGCGCGAGCTCCCACAACCTGCAGGACGTGGATGTCGACATCCCGCTCGGCGTCTTGGTCGCCGTCACCGGGGTCGCGGGATCGGGCAAGAGCTCGCTGATCCACGGATCGGTTGCCGGCCGCGAGGGTGTCGTCGCGATCGATCAGGGCGCGATCAAGGGCTCGCGCCGCTCGAGCCCCGGTACCTACACGGGGATGCTCGAGCCGATCCGCAAGGCGTTCGCGAAGGCGAACGGCGTCAAGCCCGCGCTGTTCAGTGCGAACTCCGACGGCGCGTGCCCCGTGTGCAAGGGGTCGGGCGTCATCGTGACCCAGCTCGGACCCATGGAGCAGGTGGAGACCCCGTGCGACGTGTGTGAGGGCAAGGGCTTCGATGAGGCGGTTCTCGTCCATCTGTTGGGCGGCAAGAACATCGTCGAGGTGCTCGATATGTCGGCATCCGACGCTGCGGAGTTCTTCGGCTCGGGCGAGGCGAAGGTGCCGGCGGCGGCCTCGATCTTGAACCGGATGGTGGATGTCGGGCTCGGCTACATCCGGATCGGCCAGCCGCTGCCCACCCTCTCGGGCGGGGAGCGGCAGAGGCTGAAGCTCGCGGTGCACATGGGCGAGAAGGGCAGCGTCTACGTGCTCGACGAGCCGACGACGGGTCTGCACCTCGCCGACGTCGAGAACCTCTTGGGCCTGCTCGACCGGCTCGTGGACTCGGGGGTGTCGGTCATCGTCATCGAGCACCACCAGGCGGTTATGGCCCATGCGGACTGGATCATCGACCTCGGCCCGGGTGCCGGACACGACGGTGGCCGGGTCGTGTTCGAGGGCACGCCCGCCGACCTGGTCGCCGCCCGCTCGACGCTGACTGGCCAGCACCTCGCCGACTACGTCGGCGCCTGAGATCCGCCCGGTCGCTCCCCGGTCGTTGAGCGAGCGAAGCGAGACGAAACGCCCCCCGCCGCAGCCCGGTCGCCTCCCCGCGACGTTCGCAGAATCGATGCGTTGATGCGTTGATGCGTTGATGCGCTGATGCGCTGCTCGTAGAATGGGGCCATGCGCACGACTCTCGACATCGACGACACCGTGCTCCGTGCGGCACGCGCGCTTGCTGCACAGACCGATCAGTCGCTCGGTGCAGCTGTCTCGGAGCTGGCGCGACGCGGCCTCGGCGCAGAAGCCCCCCGTATTCCCCAGGGGTTTCCGACTCTTCCCCGGGCGGGCGGGAGTCACGTCATCACCGATGAGCTGGTCGCCGAACACCGCGACGACGTCGCATGACCATTCCGCTTGCCGTACCCGACGTGAACGTCCTGCTCGCGCTCATCTCCCCGGATCACGTCCATTACCACGCTGCCCACGCGTGGTTCTCCGACACCACACAGTGGGCCACGACGCCCTACACCGAAGCAGGGCTGGTGAGACTCGTGCTCAATCCGGTCGTCGTGGGCGCGACGTTCACCGCCGCAACTGCGCTCGAGGTCCTGCGAGGGCTGCGAGCCCTGCCGCTCCACCGATTCCTTGCGGATGACTCCAGCCTGGCAGCCTCCCATATCGATGTGGCGGCACTCGTCGGTCACCGACAGGTCACCGACTATCACCTCGTGAACCTCGTCGCCCGAAAAGGTGCGCAGCTGGCAACGTTTGACTCCCGGTTGGTCGCTTCCCTCGCCCCGGAGGACCGCCGACACGTGACGATCATCCCGGCCTGACCGCCCCCGCCCGCCCGGTCCCCGCTCCCACCGCACCCCGCTCCCACCGCGCCCCGCTCCGCTCACTTGCCGCAACACGCCGCAACTGGCCCGCTGGCCCCACAGTTTGCGGCAAACGAATGTACCGTGGCCTCGCCCGCCGCCGCATCCGGCTCAGGCCTTGTCGGCGTCGGCCTTCTCGTAGGAGGCGACGAGCTCGAGTTCCTTCTGCTTCTTCGGGAGGAAGAACCAGACGACCGCGGCGCCGATGGCGATGGCGAGCGCGCCGAAGGCGTAGGCCGCGATCGACCCGGTCTCCAGCGACTGGCGGGCGGCGGTCAGGATCTGGTCTTTGTACTGCGGGTACTGGTCGGCCACGTGCAGCGCCGACGCGTACGAGGCCTGCAGCGCCGCGACGACCTGGTCGCTGATGCTCGAGGCCTGCGAGGACTCGGAGATGAGCTTGCCGAAGTGGTGGGCGAAGCCGGCGGCGAGGATGGCGCCGAGCACGCCCTGCATGATCGATCCGCCGAGGTCTCGCTGCAGGTCGGCGGTGGCAGAGGCCATCCCGACGCGGCGCACCGGGGTCGATTCGGTGATCGCCCGGGATGCCGGGGTCATCGCGAACCCCGCGCCGATCCCGATCACGAGGTAGGCGATCGAGACGTACCAGAACGGGGTGGTCTCGTTCCAGAAGAGCATCGTGATGAACCCGAACAGCACGAACAGGTAGCCGATCATCATCGTGAAGCGCGATCCGCGGGTGAGGACGAGCTTCGCGGACTGCGGCGCGACCAGCAGCAGGCCGACACCGGCGGGCACGATCGAGAGGGAGGCATCCAGGGTGGAGTACCCGAGGATGTTCTGCTGGAACTGCTGCCCCACGAACATCGCACCCATGAGCGATCCGAAGACGATCATGCCGCCGGTCGCGGGCGCCCAGAACATTCGGCGCCGCGCGACGCGCAGGTCGTAGAGGGGCGAGGATGCCGTCGCCTGGCGCCACCCGAACAGACCCAGCAGCACGACAGCGGCGATCAGCAGGATGAGCCCGAACGTGGCGGTGTCGGGCACGAACACGGTCGAGAGCCCGAGCACGATCGATCCGATCATGAACACCGAGATCACACCGCCGAGGTGGTCGACCTTCTCGTTGTTCTCGGCGACGTGGCTGGGCACGAACATCCACACGAGGATGAATCCGGCGAGGGCGAAGGGGACGGCCAGCAGGAACGCCGAGCCCCACCAGAACCACAGCAGCAGTACGCCGGCGAGCACCGATCCGACGACGGTCGCGGTGGCACTGACCGCCGACCACAGCGCGATCGCGAGGGTGCGCTGCTTGCCCGGTCCCCACAGGGCGGTGATGAGCGAGAGGGTCACGGGGTAGGCCATGCCGGCGGCGATGCCGGTGAGGATGCGCGCGACGATGAGCATCTCGACGGATGCCGAGAACGCGGCGACGAAGCTGATGACCACCGTGAGGCCGAGGCCGAGGACGAGCAGCTGCTTGCGTCCGTACCGGTCGGCGACGGCGCCGAGGTAGAGCACCGACATCGCGAGGCCCAGCGAGCAGCCGACGGCGACGAGGTTGAGCGCGGTCTGCCCGGCGCCGAACGCATCCCCGATGTCGGGGAGGGCGATGTTCGCGGCGGCGAGGTTGATGTTGCACACGAGGGCGCCGAGGATCAGCGCGGTCAGCACGAGCTTGGGGCGCGGCGGCGCGGCGGGGGTGGCGGGCACGGATGCTGCGGCGTCGGTCACGCGACAACACTAGCGATGCTCGGTCGGCGGCATCGGCATCCGTCGCCAACTCCTCAAATCCGCGGCCCGGCACGGCATCCGGCGCGCAGGACTCCCGCGCCGCCCGCGGATGTGAGGAGTTGGCCACACGTACCGCAGGCCTCCTCGCGCGGCGGAACGTCGTCGGGACCTTACGGACGGGGACTCTGGTCGCGCATCCGCCCCGTCTGGTGTGCCCAGATCGCGATCTCGACGCGGTTGCGGGCGCCGAGCTTGGTCATGAGGCTCGCGATGTGCGTCTTGACGGTGCTGAGGGTGATGTAGAGGTTCGTCGCGATCTCACTGTTGCTGAGCCCGCGCGCGACGTCGGCGAGCACCTGCTCCTCACGCTCGGTGAGCGGTTCGATCGGCTGCGGAACCGGCGACGGGGCGGCACCGCTGAAGACGTGCAGCAGCCGCACTGTGACGTTGGGCGCGATCAGGGCGTCACCGTTCGCTGCGGCGCGGATCGCCTGGGCGAGCAGTTCTGACCCGGCATCCTTGAGGAGGAATCCCTTGGCCCCGGCCCGCAGCGCGTCGAACACGTATTCGTCGAGGTCGAAGGTCGTGATGATGACCACCGCCATCGGGTTCTGGATGTCGGGACCGGCGAGCATGCGCGTCGCCTGGATGCCGTCGAGGCCGGGCATCCGGATGTCGAAGAGGCACACGTCTGGACGCAGTCGGCGCGCCAGCGCGACAGCTTCGTTGCCGTCGGATGCCTGCCCCACGACCTCGATATCCGGTTGCGCGTCGAGGATCATGCTGAGCCCCGTGCGCACAAGCTCCTGATCGTCGGCGATGAGCACGCGGATGGTCACGGAGCCCATCCAACACGAGGGAGGGTCGCCGTCACAGTCCACCCGCCGTCCGGTCGCGGGCCGGCTTCGCAGGTGCCGCCCAGCAGGGCCGCGCGCTCGCCCATGCCGATGAGACCGAAGCCGGGCGCAGGCGGCGCCGCCAGGTCGCCGTCGTTGACGACGCTCAGTCGCACGCCGGTCTCGTCGGCCACGGCAGTCACCTCGACGCGGGTGGGGTGACGGGCGTGGCGGAGGGCGTTGGTCACTGACTCCTGCGCGATGCGGAACACTGCGGCGGCAACGGGCGGAGGGATGCTCACCTCGGCCTCGCTGACAGCGACCTCGACCACGACGCCGCCGGGTCTGGATCCCGCGAGCTGCGCGATGTCACCCAGGCCCGGACTCGGGGCGAGCTCGGCCGTCTCACCGTCGCGCAGCACGCGCACCATCGACCGCAGCTCGCGCAGGGTCTTGGCCGCCTCGGTCTCGATCACGCGGAGCGCGTCCTGCGCCGCGGACGGGTCGTGCGGTGCGACCGCGGTGCCCGCCTGCGCGCGGATCGCGATCGCCGTGACGTGGTGCGCGACGGTGTCGTGCAGGTCACGGGCGAGCTGCTCCCGCTCGTGCATGCGGATGCGTTCGAGCAGGCGCAGACGGGCGCCGGCGCGGTAGCGAAACGCCATGCCGAGCAGGACCGACATGAGCAGGAGGGCGAATCCGCCGACCAGCTCGAGAAGTCCCCCGCCTCGCACGAAGGTGAGACTGAGGCTCGCGATCACGAGCACCGAGCCGATCACGAGGTCGCGCCCCGACGCCCAGCGGAACAGGGCGTAGACGATCATCATCAGGAACAGGCTGGTCGTGAGGCTCGCGACGGGCAGCACGATGTCGATCGGCAGCAAGACGATGCAGAGCATCCACAGCGGCTGAGTGCGACGCCACAGCAGGGTCGGTGTGACCGCGAGGACTACGGCCGTCGACAGCAGCGGGTTCACGAGGTCGGGGGTGAACACGCCTTCCACGACCACGAGCACGGCGACGAGGGCGAACAGCACCCAGTCCCGCCATACCCGACGTGGCGGCGGCGGCACGGCGCTCGGCGCCTCCCAGGCTGAGCGCAAGAGCCCACTCACCGGGTCAGGATACAAGCGCACCACGCTCCGCCACCCGCGACGTGGCGGCGACCCGGCGCCTGATGATGATCTCGGCCACGAGGCAGTTCAGCACGAACCCCGCGCCCACCACCCAGGTCTCACCGGATGCGTCGGGTTCGCCGAACGGAATCGTCCACAGGATCGAGACGAGCGCCTGTGTGCCGCCCGAGACCGCGATTGCGAAGGCACGGGTCGACCACGAGCCGTGCGCGGTGAAGTCACGGCGCAGGATGGCGATCGCCGAAATCGTGAGGAACACGAGCATGACCGCGCAGAAGAACAGTCGCACCATCGCGAGCGGGAGCTCCTCGTCGGGGCCGCGGAAGAAGAGCGCGAGCCAGGCTCCCGACAGGGCCGCGACGAATCCGAGCGGCAGCAGCACCCGTCCGGCGGTTCGATGCCACCGGCGGCGTGCCCGCAGCGCGGGCGAGAACTGAAAGGCACCGGCCACGCAGAACACGCTCATCGAGACGATGTGGGCGACCATCGCCACGGTGGATGCCCACGCGAGGGCATCGGCTGCGGGAGCGCTGGCCTCACGCAGGCTGAGGGCACCACCGATGATCGGGAGCGCGCTCAGCAGCAGCAGTCCGCTGATGGCGGGCCATCCGGACCTCGTTCGCGGCCGGGCATCCGGTGCCGCCGGCAGCGGCGGGGCGTCTTTCACGTGAGAAGGCATGACTCGATGCTCGCGTGGGTGCATCACCCCGCACATCGGCCTGGGGTACGGACTGAGGACCGTACTTCCGGCCGATCAGATCGCGACCTTCCGGCCGATGACGGATGCCGTGCACGCAGCGCATTCTCGATGTCATGCACACCACGACGACCATGCGCGCCGCCATGCAGCGCCAGTACGGTCCGCCTTCCGTCCTCGAAATCGCGGATGTCGAACCGCCGGCTCCGGGCCGCGGCGATGTGCTCGTGCGAGTGCGGGCGGCGTCGGTGCACCCCGGCGACTACTTCGTCATAACCGGCGAACCGTACATCGTGCGCCTCGCTTTCGGTCTGCGCCGGCCGCGCCATGCCATCCGCGGCATGGACCTTGCGGGTGTGGTCGCGGCGGTCGGTGAGGATGTCGAGGGCTTCGCGCCCGGCGACCACGTGTTCGGGTGGTGCACGACCGGGTCACTTGCCGAATACGCCTGCGTTCCCGCGAGGAACCTCGCGCCCGTGCCCGAGAACCTGTCGCTCGCGGAGGCTGCCGCGGTGCCGACCTCGGGCATGACGGCGCTGCAGGCGATGCGGGATGTCGCGCGCGTGGCGCCGGGACAGAAGGTGCTCATCGTGGGGGCATCCGGCGGTGTCGGGTCGTTCGCCGTGCAGATCGCCGCGTCCCTGGGTGCCGTGGTCACTGGTGTCTGCAGCGCCGGCAACGGGGAGCTTGTCGCCTCGCTCGGCGCCGACCACGTCATCGACTACGCGGCATCCGATTTCACCGAGCACGGAGTGCAGTACGACGTCATCCTCGACAACGTCGAGTCCCGTCCGCTCAGCGTCGTCCGTCGAGCCCTCACCCCCGCCGGCACCCTGATCCCCAACAGCGGGAGGGGCGGACGCCTGCTCGGACCCATCGGCCGAGTCATCCGTGCCCATGTGCTGTCCGTGTTCACCCGCCAGCGCCTGCGACCGTTCACCTCCGTCGGCACCCGAGAAGACCTGCTCGCTCTGGCCGCGCTCGTGAGCAGCGGTCAGCTCACGCCGGTCATCGACCGCGTCTATCCGCTGGATGCCGCCGCCGATGCTCTTCGCCACGTCGCGACCGGGCATACGCGAGGAAAGGTCGTCGTCACGATCTGAGGTCGCTGACGGCATCCACACCGCGCATTGCGCACCCCGACCTGCCGCCGCCCTGGCGGATGGAATACCCCTGACACCGAGAAGGACCCATGACCACCTCACCCACCACGAAACCGCTCGCCACCGCGCTTGTCCCCGTGCAAGCGAAGCTCGCCGCCGCCTGGACGAGCTTCATGTTCCTGTACATCTATGTCGACTACTACCACCTCCACAAGCCGAACGTCATCGACAACATCCGGGCGGGTCTGGTCTTCGAGTTCCCGATCACGCCGGCGCTGATGACGGGATTTCTCACGCTCACGGCGATCCCGTCGGTGATGGTCGTGCTCTCCGCGGTCCTTCCCGCCCGCGCGAACCGCATCACGAACCTTGTCGTGGGCGTTCTGTACGTCCCCGTCACGGTGTTCAACGCCGTCGGCGAGACCTGGGAGTGGGCGCCCTTCTATGTCGTCTCGATCGGCATCGAGCTGGCGCTTCTGGCGTACATCCTGCGCTCGGTCTGGATGTGGCCGCGCACCGCCAGCCGACAGAACGCCCGCTCGTAACATCCCCCTTCCCCACCCTCTTCCTACGGAGCACCATGCACACCCGCACCCAACCGTTCACCCGCGCCGCGGTTCTCGCCGCCGCAGTCTTGCTTGTCGCACCGCTGTCGGCCTGCGGACAGATCCCGTTCTCAGGACCCATGACGACCCAGACGCGAGAGCTCGCCGAGGTGGATGCCGTGGACCTTCGCACCAGCGGCGATCTCACCATCACGATCGGCGAGGAGGAATCGCTGACGAGCACCGCATCTGCTGTCGCGATCTCGGCGCTGACCTCCGACGTCGACGAGGGCACGCTGGTGCTGGACTACGGCGGCGGCGCGTTCGGTGTGAGCCGGATCAGCTATGACCTCACCGTGCGTTCCCTCGATAGTGTGCAGGTCAGCGGTTCGGGGAGCGTCTCGGGCGCCGGCGTGCTCGGACCTGAGGGGGTCGTCGAGATCACGGACTCCGGCAGCCTCGCGCTGACCGACACTCACACGCAGGGCCTGACGGTGAGGATCGACGGATCGGGCAGCGTCACCCTCGACGGTTCGAGTGTGTCGCTCGACCTCTCCATGGACGGGTCGGGTGACTTCTCGGGCGAGGATCTGCGCACCCAGAAGGCGTCAGCCTCGATCGCGGGCAGCGGCTCCGCGTGGATGTTCGTCACCGACACCCTCCGTGCCAGCGTGAGCGGCAGCGGCGGACTCACCTATGCCGGCGATCCCGTCCAGGTCGCGACGGATGTCACGGGCAGCGGCACAGTGGAGATCGTGGCACCCCGGTAGCCCATCGAAACGGGCGGCGCGGCTTGGCTGAGCTGCTGCCACCGTGGCCGCACCCGAAGCCCGTGGACGGATGTCGAACCTCCACCGGGCGCGCCGATCACTGGGATGCTGGGGGCAGACCCCGCGACGAGAGGATCCGGCCATGCCACGTCCACCACGGATGCTGCTGCTCACGCTGGTGGCGGTGCTGGCTGCCCTGCCGGTGATCGTGACGGCCTTCTCACCCTGGGCGGGCGCGACGAGCGTTCTCGTGCTGTCACTGCTGCCCGTGCTCGGTGTGGCACGGGGAGGCATCCGTTCGATGGTCCTCGTGTCCGCAGCGGCGGCGATGACGGTTCTCGTCTCACTGCTGCTCGTGCAGACCGGACCGCTTCTCCCCTGGCTCGGCACGGCGCTGGTCATCGGCCTCGCCGTGCTCGCGTCGCCGCTCGTGAAGATCGGGCGAGAGAGCACTGGCGCACTGGTCATTGTGCTGGCGGTCTACCTCATGGCGGTGCCGGATTCGGCATCCGCACCGTTCGCGAGTATGGGTCCGCTGGCCGTCGCCGTCGCCCTCGGCGCTCTTGTGGCTTTCACCACCGCGTGGGCGAGCGCTGTCATATGGCTGGCGCTGCGGAGGGTGCGGATTCCGGCGTCCGAAGTTCCCCCGCCGACTCTGCCCTACACGCTGCTGTTGGCGTTTCTGGCGGGGTTGTTCACGTTCGTGACGCTGATGTGGTTCCGCGAGACGAATGCATGGTGGTCGGTGCTGACGGTCGCGGTCGTGCTGCAGCCGACGGGCGCGAAGCTCGCGTCTCGGGTGCTGGCGCGGGTGGCGGGCACGGTGCTCGGCGGGGTTATCGCGTATGCGGTGGCGGTGTGGGTTCCGGCGGAGGCTGTCACGCTGGTGGGCGGTGTGGCCGCGCTTGTCACAGCCGTGTTGAAGCTCACGGCTCGGCCGTACTGGGCGTATGCGGCGGCGTTGACGGTGACGATCGTGTTGACGTCGTTCGCGCCGCGCGAGGTGCTCGCCGGTGATGCGATGCGGGTGGGGATCACCGTGGGCGCGGCGTTGCTGACGGCGGCGGCTGCGGTCGTGGTGGCGCGTTTCCTTCCCGTGCGTCCGGCGGCCCCCGACCGCTGAGCGGGACCGAGCACATCGCGGTCCCCGGGAACGCTGAAAGGCCGGGACCCCCAAGCGGGGATCCCGGCCTTCCGTTGCTGTGTGGTGCTACCGGCTGTGACGCGGGTGGTGCCGGGTCTTAGCGGCCCGAGAGCTTCTCGCGCAGGGCCGCGAGAGCCTCGTCATCCGCGAGCGTGCCGACGGGGCCTTCGCTCGAGTACGAGCCGGAGCCCGATGCGGACGAACCGCTGTAGCTGTCGTCGGCTTCCTTGGCAGCCTCGGCCTCGGCGGCCTTGGCAACCGTAGCCTTGTGGGCTTCCCAGCGCGCCTGGGCTGCAGCGTATTCCTGCTCCCACTTCTCGCGCTGCTCGTCGAAGCCTTCCTTCCACTGGTTGGTCTCGGGGTCGAAGCCCTCGGGGTACTTGTACTCCCCGTTCTCGTCGTACTCCGTGACCATGCCGTAGAGGGCCGGGTCGAACTCGACACCGAAGGGGTCGATGGACTCGTTGGCCTGCTTCAGCGAGAGCGAGATGCGGCGACGCTCGAGGTCGATGTCGATGACCTTGACGAAGACCTCTTCGCCGACCGACACGACCTGCTCGGCGAGCTCGACGTGCTTGCCCGAGAGCTCGGAGATGTGCACGAGGCCCTCGATGCCATCTGCGACGCGAACGAACGCACCGAACGGAACGAGCTTGGTGACCTTACCCGGTGCGATCTGGCCGATCGCGTGGGTGCGGGCGAACACCTGCCACGGGTCTTCCTGGGTGGCCTTGAGCGAGAGCGACACGCGCTCGCGGTCGAGGTCGACCTCGAGGATCTCGACGGTGACTTCCTGACCGACCTCGACGACCTCGGATGCGTGCTCGATGTGCTTCCACGAGAGCTCCGAGACGTGCACGAGACCGTCGACGCCACCGAGGTCGACGAACGCACCGAAGTTGACGATCGACGAGACGGTGCCCTTGCGGACCTGGCCCTTGTGCAGGTTGTTGAGGAAGTTCGAGCGCGACTCCGACTGAGTCTGCTCGAGCAGCGCACGGCGCGAGAGCACGACGTTGTTGCGGTTCTTGTCGAGCTCGAGGATCTTCGCCTCGATCTCCTGGCCCAGGTAGGGGGTCAGGTCGCGGACACGGCGCAGTTCGATCAGCGATGCGGGGAGGAATCCGCGCAGGCCGATGTCGACGATGAGTCCACCCTTGACGACCTCGATCACGGAACCGGTGACAACACCGTCGTTCTCCTTGATCTTCTCGACGTCACCCCACGCACGCTCGTACTGGGCACGCTTCTTCGAGAGGATGAGGCGGCCTTCCTTGTCCTCCTTCTGGAGAACCAGCGCCTCGACCTGGTCGCCGACGTTGACAACCTCGTTGGGGTCGACGTCGTGCTTGATGGAAAGTTCGCGCGAGGGGATGACGCCCTCGGTCTTGTATCCGACGTCGAGGAGGACCTCGTCGCGGTCGATCTTGACGACGGTGCCCTCGATGAGCGAGCCGTCGTTGAAGTCCTTGCCCTTGAGGGTTTCTTCGACCGCGGCCAGGAAGTCCTCAGCAGATCCGATGTCGTTGATCGCAACCTGCTTGGTGGCCGGGGCGGTCGTTGCAGTAGTCATGTAGTGGGTTGTCCTTGGATGGTGTTGTAGTCGGGGCCAGGCTCGACATCCGGGCAAACGGATGCCGCACCAAGGCCAGGTGGATTGGGTTATGCGATGTCACTCCCCCGCGTTCCCGCGAGCAGGCATGCAGAACGAAGCCCACGAGTGACACTTCAGAATATCAGAGATGAGGTGATCCCGAAGCGGATCGGATGCTACAACCTCTACGACTTCTTGTTCGTAAGGTGGCGACCTATGTAGCCGACATAGACCTTCCCGCTCTTCTTCGAGTCGTCCAAGTAGTGCATGCGAGGGGCGAATGTGTCCCGATGAGTTGGCTTGAAGTGGGCATCCATCAGCGCTTTGCCTGATGCATCGATCGACGTCGGCACGGGCAGCACTCGCTCAGCACGCCAACTCACGTTGTTTAGGACGCTCTCACTCTCGGTTGCAGCATGCCTCGACGTCGAGCACTTCTCCCCCATCACACGGTCGTCGGTGAGATACATGTGAACCGAACCGTTGAACCCACTCTGCACCGCGCCGACGTAGTCGTAAAGCACTCGTACGTACTGCCACAGAGTCTTCGCATAGAGGCCCGTGACGTAGCGCCGGTCGATTTCCAGTGCAGCATCCTCGTCCCCAGTAAACTCAACGCGGTCAAAGACGAGGTGCTGCCCGGTGCCCGCAGTCATGCGCTGAAGCAACTCCTCGACCGATTCAGGTGCGGACCAAACACTGTCTAGCGGCGCCACATAAGAGTCGGTCGGGTTCGCGCTCGCCGCAAGTCGCTGCCGCAGGACTGCCAGTTCCCGCTGGCTCGATACTTCGTCCTCCTCCGCCTGTGCGAGGTCCAGTTCCATGTCCTCGACCCGCCGCCGAAGCGCCCTCAGATCCTGTTCGAGTTGCTCCGCCTGTGCAGCGGCTTCGAGAATCTGCTCCTCCGCCACAGCGAGGGCTGTAACGTTCTTCTCCACGTACGCGTCGAGGTCATCGAGGTGCTCAACTGTTGGCTCCGTGACGCGGAGCCAACGACGTAGCGTGCTCGTGAGCCGAGCCCACCCCGCGGACGCCGCAGACTTCGTCGTCTCGTCTCGCGCGCGCCCCTCACGCGTATTGCTTCGGCCCGAAGAATCCTGGGGACTGACCCCAACTGGCTCCGTAGCTGCGACCACTGTTTGCGTCTCCTGCAAACGTGCCGCAACACGGGCGTCGCGATCAACTGCGGTCTCGGCGCGACGCAGAACATCAAGAGTTCGTCGAACATCTGGCGGAAGTTCCATCTCAACCAGGCGTCGACGAGCCGCGAGGCCATGACGGATCTGAAGTGGCCGAGCTACCCTTCGGCTCGCACTAAGCGATCGCTGCAACGTAGCAGGACCGAGCCACTTGTGCCGAAAACCGTCCGTTGGATCGTCGGGGTCGACGCCCGGAAGGAACGTGCGTACGCGGCCCGCACCGACGCGGAGCGCATCGGGTAGCGCCGCCTCAAACTCTTCCATCGCGTCAGCACGCACAACGAACGTTGCGGCAGTACCGATGCTGTAACGCGTCAAGCTAGCAACGACCTCTCGCCACGCTTCGTCGTGCTCACGCCCGAGTGAGCCCGCAACGATCACAGACGATGTTCTCTCCGTATCGAGGATCGCCTCAACGACCTGGGCCGTGTCGCCAGGGCGCACGAATATCGGCTGAGCTGTGAGCGGTGTGCGGCCATCGTGGGCGTTCACCGTTTCTAGAAGCATCCCTACTACTCGAGGCGGGTCGGTGTCGGCGAGCGCAGACTCGGTGTCCGCGCCCACCCTGTCGACCTCAACCACGATCGTCTGCTGGTCGCTTCGAGACTGAGGCAGAGATGCGGCATACAGCGAAACCGCCCACGTTCCTGCGCTATTGGTCTCGACGAGGCGATACAGACGACGCTGACTCCCGTCCTCAACGTGGTCATCATGCACCACAACAAGCTCAGCGCTCTCTCCGAGAACGTGAGAGCCATCACCATCCCAGTCGGCGACGTTCAAAGTCGCGCGCCGACCGTTCGCCTTGTCGCTGAGCCAGGACCGGAGTTGTTGCTCCGCTGTAACCACCGCAGCATTGCCGGGCTCGAGCCGCAGAATTGCGCGATATCCGACCGCCATGATTCCCCCTATCTGGTCGATTCACTTCACGAATAGCAGCCGAGTTGTGAAGTTGCAATCCCCGGTGGATAGGGCCGAGCACTTGCGCGCGCCTCTACTCCGCCTCGAACTCGTTGGTCGTGAACTTCAGCGTTGTGGCGTTCTCGCGGATGGTGCGGAGCTGCTGCTCGGTGAAGCCGTCGGGGTGGATGGCGTCGATGGAGAGCGAGATCGTGAGCTGCGCGCCGGATGCGGCGAGGTTGGCTAGCACCTCGCCGGCGATCTTGGCGAAGTCGGCGGAATAACGTTCGGCGCTGATCGGCGCGCTACCGACATACCGCGTCGCCGCTGGCTTCTTCGCGAGCGGTGACGCGGCAACGGAGCTCCTTGCGCCTCCCGCCGTGCCAGCCGCTGCTGCCGCGGCCGTCACCGGGGAGTCGACCTCCGGCGGGGGCATACTGCTCGCCGCGTTCGCTGCCAGATCTACGGCGCGCTGCGCCATAGCCGGTGCGGGTTTGACGATCAGCGTGGCATCAGTTATGGGTGCACGCCCTGTGTCGCCGGGCAGCCAGAGCCCGCTGTAGCGGTCGGTCGCTTCGTCGTAGGCGTCGGCGAGGGCGAAGCTCTCGCTCTGCCAGAGCAGCGGCTGGTTGTCGACGGCGTCGATCAGAACATCGTGGGAGCGAAGGCGCGGCATATACGGGTACTGCGCGTACAGACTCCAGAGGTCGCCAACGGCGATGTGCCCGGCCGACCATGCGGCGGGCACTTTACTGTCGAGCGCGAGACGGATAGAGCGGGCCGCGTGCTGTGTAGAGTACGCGCCCGCGCTGCCGAGCTTCTTGGCGACGCGCTCGGCGAGCGAGCCTGTCTGCCCGTCGGCTTTGACCTCCTCCAGCTCGAATGGCGAGCCAGGGTCGGGCGCAACGGGGTTCAGCACCCACTGGTAGGTCAGCGCGAGCCTGTCGTCCACGGTGCGGCCGAACTGGTCGCGCTTGTCGGTAGCCTGCGCGAGCTGCTGCGGCGTGAGGTTCAGCTCGTTCGCCTTCTCGGCAATCTCTTTCCACGCCAGGTACGAGCGCGCCGCCTGGTCGAGTTCGGCCAACCGCTCCTCGTCGGGCGCGAGGAAGACGATCATGTTGCGATTGGCGCGGTTCGCTGTGCCGCGCCGCTCGGTCGCTGCTCGCGCGAAGTCGTGCGCGGGAGAGTCGCCCTTCTTACGGCGGTGCGGATACTTCGGGTGCAGGATGACGAGCCGTGCCTGGTCGGTGTCGGGGATGTCGCCGGAGTCGGCCGGGCCGATGTGGACGCCCGCGAAGTCCGAGCGCGCGCGTTCCTCGCCGCGTAGCCGCTTCACGATCTCGGCCCACACATCCTCGGGGTGGAGTGCCTCGGCGGCGTCCTTTGCGCGGCGGGTGATGTTTGCCTGAGTGTCATACCAGTGCTTGCCCGCCGACGAGTAGTAATAGGTCGTGCGGTCGCCGAGCTGGGTGAGCGCGGAGTGGAAGTTGCCGACGACATCGCCGGGAACCGCGGTGCCAATGAACACCCGCTGCGTGTCGATGCCTTTGTGCGCGGTACCGATCGTCGGGGCTGCGCCGAAGAACACGGTGCGGGCCAGCCGCTTGGTCACCGACCGCTGCCCGAGCACGGGCTTGTCGCTATCGATGCGGGCGGGTTCGGAGTTCGTCCCGTCCACGTCGGCGTCGATGACGGCCTTCCAGGAGTCCTGGAGGTACTGCGTCAGCTCCGCGTTCACGGAGGCGACCGACAGCGGGATCGAGCCGGGCAGGATGAGGGGTCCCTGGTCTTCGCCGACCCACAGCGCATGGATGACGGCGTTCATCAGCCGCAGCACGCCTCGGGTGCGCTGGAACCGTTCTAACGAGGACCAGTCCTCGTAGAGTCGGTCGAACAGCTCAGGGTGCAGCGGATAGGTCTGCTGGATGCGCCGCCCATACTGCGGGTCGCGCGCCTCCTTCGGGAACTCCCCCGCATTGGCCTGGTAGAAATCGCTGAACGCCTTCGCGGTCGCCGCGATCTGCGCGAGCGCCTGTGCGTCCTCCGACTCGAACAGGCGCTGCTTCACGATCCGGTACGCCTCGTCACTAGAGGCCGGACGCCACTGGTCCGCCACCCGGCGCACGACGTTCTGGAGGCGCTTGAGCGCCTCCATGCCGTTCGACCCGCCGACCTCCTCGGCCGCGCCCGCGACCTCGCCGCGATCGTCGCCGTCGTGCGAGGCCGGGATCGAGATCGCCAGCAGCACACCCGGGATGGACTTCGCCGCCTCGGTTAGCGACTGCGCGAACGTGAACTGCGTGTCGAACGTGCCGCCCGCCAGATCCTCGCGCCCATATAGCTGACGGGCGTAGGCGACCCACTCGTCGATCAGGATCACCGCGGGCGCGTACTTCGCCAGCAGGACGTGCAGATCGCCGCCGGGGTTGGTGCGCTTCTCGTCGTGCTCACGCACGATCTCATACGCCTCGCGCCCGCCGAGCTGCCACGCCAGCTCACCCCACAGCGTGTTCACGCGGGTGCCGTCGTCCTTCGTCTCGCCCTGCGGTGCGAAATGGTTGCCGACCAGCGCGACCCGGCTCGCCGTGACGCCCTCTGCGGGGTAGCCGTTCGCCGTCAGCAGCTCCTGCGCCTCCTGCGGGAACTTAGCCAGCGGCAGACCGCCGGCCAGGTGCCACAGCGCCAGCATCGAGTGCGACTTGCCGCCACCGAAGTTGGTCTGGAGGTTCACCACCGGCGAAGCGTTCGTGTCTCCCGCCAGGCGCTTCACCGCACGGCCGATCAGGTCGCGCAGACCCTCGGTGAGGTAAGTGCGGGCGAAGAACTGCGCCGGGTCGGAATACTCCCCGCTCGTCGCCGCAGGGTCGCGGGCGACCTTGTAGAGGTCGGCGGCGAACTCGCTGGACTGGAAGTTGCCCGTCGCAACCTCGTCGCGCGGCTTCAGCACCTCCCGCCACGGGGCCAGCCCCGACGCGCCAGGCACCACGGTCGAGGTCTTCAGCGCCCGCGAGTCCTGCTTGCCCGTGGCGATCCGCCGCAGGTCGAGCCGGATCGCGTCCACCTTGTCGGCCGCATACGCCTGCCCCACCGCGGCCAGCAGCAGCCGCGCGTAGTCGAGCGCCCGCAGCGCCGCGTCGTCGTCGAAGGTGGCGTTGTGTGCCCACTGGTTCCGCGTCTCGCGCAGCAGGCTCGCATACGCCTCGTGCTCGCGGGTGACGATGCCCTTGAAGGGATACCAGCCCTTCTTCACCCGGCCCGTCAGCCCCTCGGTCAGCATCCGAAGCTGCACGGCAGGGTCTTCCCGGCTGTATGCCTTGCCGGTAATACCCTTCTCCTCGTCGGCGAGCTTGACCACCAGCGCCCAATCGGAATCACCGATCTGAGGCACCAGCACCTCCGCGATGAACGGGTCGAGCGCCTCCGCAAGGATCTCGAACATCCGCCCGATGCGGTCACGATTTGATGTCGCCACTAGAAAGCCTCCTGGTTTCCCAGGCTACCGGGGGCTTGCGACACAGGCGTGGTCGATCAGTCTTCGGGCGAGTTCGAGGTCACGTCGGACGGCGCGTCTGGGAGCGAGTGGCCGAGTGCAGCAATGACGGGCAACGACTCGAAGGCTGACTTGAGGATCGGGTTCTCGCTCAGCGTGAATCCGTCGATCCAGCTCTGCGCCTCGATGACGTTGGTGGGCTGCACGAGGGTCACGGCTTTGCCGATGAACCCTGGCCAGTCCGTTCCCACCAGCGTCACGAGCTGCTCGATGAAGTCGATCCCGACGATGCTCGTCGGGATGTCGGCTGCCGTCATCTGCGCTCGGAGGTAGACCTCGTTGGCGAAATCGAAGTTGCCAAGCGTAACCACGAGTCCAATCAGCGGTCGATCCGCGGGGATGGATGACAGCTCCGGCTGTCCTTCTCGGATGAGTTGGGCTGTCTTGTTGATCTGCTCGATGCCCTTGTTGAGCCGCTGGTGGGCGTCTCCGAACCCATCGAGCCCTTCGCGTACCGCTGCGGTCGGAACGGAGTTCTTGCACTCGACCAGGAGCACCGCTTCGGGGAGCACAACGAACCAGTCGATGGTCTTCTTCGCGTTGCGTCCGTCCTGATAGGGGATCTCGGGGACTACCACAGCGTGTTCGACGAGTCGTAGCTGCCGTCCGACGTACTGCTCAAAGAGCTGCCCCGCGTCATCCGTGAACTGCTGCCCCCAGCGTTCGAGTCCCGAGTAGAGAACCCCCTGCACGGAGGTTCGCAGCTCAATCATCTGGACGCACGGGGCGATCCACTCGCCTGGCACGATTCCGCCGACCAGCGGCCGCGCCACGAGCGGGTTGTAGGCGAACGGCTCGCGGATGAACCGCTCGTTCGGCGTGCCGCCCGGTGCATTGACCGCGGCCCGCCGAGCGGTCTTGAAGGCGTCGATGTTGGTGAGGAACTGCGCCTCGGTCACCGCGCTAAAGACCTCGATCCCACCCATGTCATCGACAACGGAGAGCATTCGCTCGTCCCACGGGAACGGGTATCGGCTTCCGCTCAGTGCCGCCGCCCAGAGACAGAAGCCAATGGAAACGAATCGGGCAACCGATGCTCCCAGCAGATCCTTGTCCCACCCATCGACCATGACACGCGGCGCATAGCCGTCAGGGAAGGCAGTCTCTGCGTAGAGCGCCACGGGCCGGGATAGCTCGGCGAGCCCCGCCCGCTGATGCGGGGCCTGTTGCGAGATGTAGCGCGATAGTCCGCGGACAAGATCGTCAATGCCGTTCAGCGGTCCCGGCTGTACGAGGTGCATGAAGCGGTTGCAGATCAACTCCGCGTCGGCGTAGGCAGGTCTCCTACCGCCACTTGTCCCTCGGCAGATGAGCACTGCGGCGACCCCCGCGACCGTCCACGGCAGCACGTTCTTCACTTGACCGTTCGGCAGAAGCGTCTCGCCATTCCAAGTCCGTGACGCCTGATACAGCAGCCAAAGGAGCTGGTCTCGGTCGTATCGGCGGCACAGCGAAACGAACTCCTGGTAGGTCACAGGTGTCGACTCGTCGCTGCGTCCCGGCATCGCGCGAGCGTTACTCGTCGAGCGCGTCGAAGTCGAGCGTCGTGGCCGTGCTGACGGGCGCAGCCGTCCGCCCAGAGTCGAGCAGTTCCGACCACGACGTGGCGATGCCGTTGAAGGAGATGGCGTCCTTCGTCCAGCCGTTCTTCTCGGCGACCTGGAACAGCAGGTAGGCCAGCTCCTTCACGAGGTCGAGGTCGACCGCGCCGTCGGATCGGCGGCTCGCGTCGTGCAGGAACGCTCCCGCGGCCGGGATACCCTTCGACTCCTGGATACGGATCGTGTGCTGGAGCGCCTCCCACGCGGACGTGTGCTGGTCGGAGGTCACGTCATAGTCGTCCGGCAGACCGGTCGGGCGGTAGAGCTGCACCTTGCCCGCGCGGGCGCTCAGGATGCCGCCACGCTCCATCGCCGAGACCGCCGTTGCGCGCGCTCGTGCCAAGTTCTCAGCGTCGCCGAATGCTCCCGCGTCGTAGCCGTTGCTGCGATACCAGGCGATGGCGAAACGTGTGGTCGGGTCGAAGTCGCCCTCCTGCTCAGTCAGCAACTCGTCCAGCACCTCGTTGATGCGCGCGAGCGCCGAACGCACCGACATCTCCGACCCGTCTGACTCGATGACCTTCGAGTATCGGGAGAACACCGCCATGCCAGGGCCGATAGCCGACTGCGGAAGATCGACCGGCGCGATCCCGCCCTGCTGCAACTCCCGCAGCGCCGGGCCAAGCTCGCGCTTCATCGCCGCGATGAAGCCGCGGCGGTCGGTAACCGCAGCATCAATCGGACGTGGGCGCAACGCGAGCACCACCGAAGACGCAAGTGCGTTCGTGCCGGACCCGATCATCCTGTTGGCGAGTTCTGTCCGAACTGGCCAGGTTGCTGTGACCACCCACCCGGCACGAACCATTGACCCGAGGATTGTTTCCCAACCCGTCGATGCCTGGCCGCCTTCTTCCGTTTCCGATTGCTTGAATGCGTAATACACGGTGATCGGGTAGTCGTCGGAAGCGGACTGGCGAGCGTGAGCGAACACGCTCTCGAAGCCGGTCTCAAAGAAGGCTTTGGCACCGTCGGCACCGCCATGACGGTAAGGATTGGCAACCAGCTCTTCCGCTTTCGGGACGAGAACTGTCCCCAGAATCTCGGGGTGGATCGAACGTAGGGCTCGTCGAAGCCATACGTAGAAGAAGTCCGACAGCTCCGAGTAGCTGATGTTGTCGTAGTAGGGCGGATCCGTCGAAATCACAAGTGAGTCCAGAACTCGAGAGGCTGCATCCGCCTGCCGAGCTTCGCCCGCTTGCCCTGTTGGTAGGCGCTCGACGGCGTTCGCCACTTGAATCATGCTCTCGGCAAGAGTCCCACTCGACTTTGCGAAGAAGTTCGCCTCCGCGAAGTCCCAGGCCATAGCGATCGCCTGTCGAGCAAAGATGCCACGCACCTGCTCCTTAGAGGGGCTGGAATCCCAAGTCGTCACGGCGGAGTTGCGGTCACCAATGCGATCCGCAGCCAAGCCGAGATAGGTAGCAACCGCGTCCGCGTATGCTGCCGCTCCAATACCGCCAGCTTCGAGCCGGAGACCATCGGGGACACCGGCTGCTTGCGCGTCGGCGAGTACGCGCTCACGCGCCTCCACGACCAGGTCACTGAACGTCGTTAACGCCGTCAACTGGCGGTTCGTGAACAAGGAGGAGAACGTCGTCATGCCGTAGTTGGGCGTCTTGAAGTCACGGGGATTCGCAGCGAGTGTCCCGCCAGGAACATCCCTGGGCTCGGCGACCTGAGCAGCGGCGCGAGCTGCGTCGTCGGGCGCGAGGTAGGTGCGCGAACGGTTCCCTTCGGCGACCGTTGCAATGAGCGCGCGCCCGAGTCCTACGGACCTCCCTTGCTCACGGACGTAGGTCAGCGCCACCGCAGTTCCGCAGGCAATACAGGTCGCGCCCGTCCTCCCGATGGTTCCATCCTCGTTCGCGCTCGGACCTCGGCTCGCATCATGCCCGATCTCGTACTCGACTCGACCTCCGACTACGCGCGGAACGACGTAGGCTTCCTTCCCCTTCTTCTTCCCAAGCCACCACGAGCGCACGAGCGGCATCTCGATGCCGCAGGCAGGGTTCGGGCAGGTGACGGTGCGCGCCCATATCCAGGCGATGACGGTCGCTTCCCCGCCACCGGGCAGCTTCGCCTTCGGGTAGAGATGGCCGATGCGCTTCTGCGCCTCGTCGCGCATCCACTCGCCGTACCGACGAACATCTTCCGCAAGTCCCGTTGCCTTCGGCCAGTCGGTGCGAGTGCCTGCCGCGCCGGGGAACACCGGCTCTCGTCCGGCGAACTTCGGCGGGATCTCAATGAGTGCCTTGTTGATGAGCACCGCGACGGGGTTGAGGTCGCTCGCGTGGGCTTCCAGTCCGAGGCGTTGCGCCTCCAGCGGGATCGTGCCGCCTCCTGCGAAGGGGTCGAGGATTGCGGGCGGGTTGCCGTTCGTGGACTTCATGATCTCGGCGCGCACGGCGTCGAACAGGGCTTCGTCGCCCAGGTTGTCCCAATCGACCATGCGTGTGATGAGGTCGAACAGGCGCTCGCGCTCCTGCTTGATGCGGTGGCCGGCCCAGCCTTCGGGGTCCTCGTATCCCTTCTCGCGGGCCTCGGCGATGAACTCGTCTTCTCGCACTGAGGGGTCGTCCACGAGCTGCGCGAACAGCACCGCTCGCGCCGTCGCCAACGGTCGCCGAGCCCACCACAGGTGCAGCGTGCTCGGGTGCCCGTGCCGGATCGACTTCTCGCGCGCCGACTGCTTGTTGATTTCGTCGAGCGGGATCGAGACCTCGATCAGCTTGCGCTTGACTGCCACTGGATTCCTCTCGGATGCGCTCTCGCGCTTGGTGTTACTGCGACTTTCGAGCCTACCTGCGGGGTAGGACAGCGCCCGGAGGTGCGGCGTGGCGGGCTACGTCGACGGTGCGCTTTCGACCGGCACCCGAGAGATCACGACAGCGGGACCGAGGCTCTGAATCTGCTTGGCCGTCTGCATCAGGTTGAGCTTGCTGAAGAATGGAAGCCAGCCTGCCCCTGTGCCCTTGGAGTTCGTGAGCACAGCGAAGTGGACGGTGTAGCGGGCTCGATCAGGTCGCCCATCGGAGCCAGGAACAAGGTCGAGCCACCGAGCCGAGTCGCCTCCGGCAATCTCACCGAGTCGCAGTCGCACAGAGTCGCGGAAGGTACCGTCGCCGATGAGGGTGTTCGCCGAGATGTTGCCCTGGGCAAAAAGGTGGCTGAGCGTGGCCGACCGTGACTTGCGCTTGACGTGGATCAGCTCCGCGTCTGCCGAGAGGAGGTCGCAGAACTCGATGGAGCTTGTCGCGTCCGCCGCGCGCGTGAGTTGCTTGTCGAGCAGGAGCAGGTCGCCGGACAGCCCGGCGACTCGCTCGTTGTATGCACCTTCGCTCTCGTTCTTCTGCGCGGGCGGCAGAGCGGTCGCGGCGTCGGGCAGGGATTCGAGGTAGTTATCGACCGCGGAGACGAGCGTCGGGGCTACTTCGAACCATCGGCCTTCGATCAGCGCGTACAGCTTGCCATCGAAGTCCTGCTCCGAGACGAGCGCGTTGTAGAGGCTCCAGCGAGTGTCGAAGTTGCCGGACTTGATCCATCCAACCTGGACTCGGCGCGCCTTCAGGTGCTCCAAGCTGAGGTCGCTCCGTTCGTCGCCGAGCACTTCCAGGTACTCGTCGAGGTCAAGATCGTCGAACTGGTGCCGACCCGCCCCGCCGATCTTGAAGCCCGAAATCTCGTCCCAGCCGAAGTTCTCCGGCATCGCCAGATGGGTCCTCGTGGTGTCGCCTGCCTGAAGCTGAGCGACGAGCAGCGCGTCGAGCGCCTCGATGCTGCTCGGGACTTTCACTTCGGCTAGGTGGTCGATCCACTCGAAGCGTGCCTTGTAGGCGTCGTCCTCGTAGGCAACAAGTAGCTCGGCGAGGAGGGCAGGCAGCTCCTTCACGGGGCGCTTGGTGGTCATGACGAGCGCATCCGAACCCGTGATCGTGCGACCCAACGAATCATCGGAGGGCTTCCCTGTAACGGCGCGAAGAAGATCCCGAACGGCATCGACGCCGAAGTTCGAGAGTTCGGCGTTCTTGCTCGTCTGCGTCGTCTTCGACACCACCATGTCCTCGAAGGTCTTGGTGTCGAGGCTGCGGATCTGCTGCGCGTCGATGCGGTTGAGCGCTACCTTCAGCCCGAACCGACGCTCAATCTTTGACGGGTCAAGGAAGCTGCGACCGAATCCGAAACTCAGCGCGAAGTAGCGCTCTGCCGATTTCAGGATCAGGAGGCCGGACGCCGAGGCCGTCTTGACGTTGAGGCTCCCGTCGAGCGCGGGCGAGACGTACTTGACCCACTCGGGGAAGCGCGGCTGGTTGTACTTCGAGTAGAAGACGCCGCTGAACCCTGCCGTGGCGGAGACATCCTGCTCCGTGTAGAACTGCTCACCTCCCGTGTCCAGAGCGTCCCCAGGCTCCGTCACGTCGTTTGTCAGGAGGAAGATCGTGAGTCGCTGGCTCCCCATTGCGCCGCCTTCGTGTGCTGTGTGTTCACACGGTACCTACGCCGCCGCGCGCAAGCGGGCCAGCGCGCCGGCGAGACGGGGTGCGCTCTGAGCGAACCCGGGATCAGCGCGGAGGAATCGTGCGGTAGAGGTACTCCCATTCCATTGCCGTCTCGTCTGCGTAGACCCAGGCCACCTCGATCTCCTGCGGGTTCTGCGTGATCGACGGATCCACCAGGAAATGGAGCGCATCGCCATAGTCGATGAGGCTGCCCGCAGAAGAGCGGAAGATCACGGCATCGGCGCTGTCGCCCGGGCGTGCCGTCAATTCGAGCACGTTTATCGCTCGCCCCGAGCGGTTCTCGACTCTGAACCTCCTGTCGCCATCGCGTTCGACCGGCCCCCACGGGGAAGGTGCATACCGCTGTTGATGTTCGAGCGCACTCTTGGCGATTGAATTCGCCTCATCCGCCAAGCGATTCGCGTGGTCGGCGTTTTGATTCGCCTTGCTGGCACGCGCATTCGCCCGCATTGAGACGATGACCGACCAGACCGCGATCGCCACGGACAGTAGCCCGACGGCTCCCGCGACAATCACTTCTGGGGAATCCCAGCTCACGATCTTGCTCCTTCGCTTTCTGCTTCGACCATGCTCAGAACGGCGTGGTGCCGCGCGCCCACCAGTCGTTCCAGGAGAGGTTCTGGGAGACGACATTGAAGTCGGTGAACTGGGCGGGTTCGACGCCCTCGAAGGCGTTGCCGATGTAGCGCACCTGGTCGTGCTGCGGCCCGCTCGCGCTGACCCGCACGAGCGCGAGCCGGTGGTCGGGTGCGGCGTTGAGCGCGGTGAGCACCTCGGTGCGGGTGATCGTGAAGGTGTCCGAGCCCTCGATGCGGGCCTTGACCTCGATGCGGATGCCCGCGCCCTCGGCGGGACGGGAGAGCACATCGAAGCCAGGGTTGTTGTGGGCCTGCTCCTCGGGCTTGCGGCCGAGGGTTCGCTCGGCGGCGAGCACGGCGTCGACGCCGCGGCGCTCGACCTCGGCGCGGGCGAGTGCGCTCACGGCCACGTCGCCGGGTGCGCTGGGCTCGGGGACTGCGGGCATGACGAGGGCGATGGCGGTGATGCGCGGGGTGACGGGCGACATGGCGAGCTGGCGGTCGATGAGCGCCAGCCGGGACTCGCGGCGCTGCTCCAAGTCCTCGGCGCGGCGGCGCAGGGACTCGGCGGAGTAGCGGACCTTCTTGCCCGCGGCCGCATCCGCATCGGTCTTCAGCGCCGCGGTGTAGAGGCGGTTGACCTCGCGTGTCAGGCGTGTGTTGACACGCTCGCGAACGCGCTCGTACTCCTGCGTGCGGCGCGTCGTCACCTCGGCTGCAAACACGGGGAGCTGCTCGGCGATCACCCAGGAGACGGCGTCCTTCTCGCGCTGAGCGAGCCAGGGCAGGCTCCTGCCCGTCGCGCGCTGCAACTCGTCAGCAGGCGCGTAGTCGAGGTACGGTGCGGGGCCAGCCTCGCGCACGGTGCCGTCGGCGCCGACCACAGAGTATCCGAACCGCTTGCTGACGGTCTGCCCCGTGGAGTCGCGCACTTCGTTGAGCACGCCGACGAGCAGGGTCGGCTCGGTCACCACGTCGGAGGTGAGCACGGTGCCGCGGTCGAGCACCGGGCCGTACTGGTCGATCACGAGCTGCAGCGCGGCGTCGTGCAGAGGATGGCCGGGCGCGAGCAGCTCGGCGCGAGGTGCCCCCTGCACATCAATGGTCGCGACATCGAATGTGATCCGCTCGTAACGGCGAGAAACGGGTGCGCGGCCGGCGCGTTCGCGGATCCTCGCAGGGACGTGGGTGATCTCGAAGCGGCCTCGCTCACGCCGTTCGACGCGCCCACCGGCGCGATCGAAGGCTTCGAGGAAGGCGTCCCGGATGAAGTGCGGCTGGAGACGCTTGGCCTTCGCGTCCTCCATCTGGCGACGCAGCTCCTCCAGGTCGGTGGGCGCGAGAGCTTCACTGGCGAGGGCCTCGTCGTCGAGCAGTTCCTGGAGACCGGCAGAGACACCCTCGTCGATGACCTCCCACATCTTGGCCTTCACGTCGGGCTGCTCGCCGTAACGGATCGCGTCGCGCAGCACGCGGCTCAGCGAAAGGTCGCCGAGGGACGTGCCGAGCACGTTGAAGATCTCACCGTCATAGGCGGCGCGCTGCTCCTCGATCTTGTCGAGCAGGCGGATGAACACCTCGCCCTCGCGGGTGTCCTCGGCGACGAGGTTCCACAGTCGGCACACCTCGGTCTGGCCGATGCGGTGGATGCGGCCGAATCGCTGCTCGATGCGGTTCGGGTTCCACGGCAGGTCGTAGTTCACCATCAGGTGCGCGGCCTGGAGGTTCAGGCCCTCCCCCGCGGCATCGGTGGCGATGAGGATCTGCACCTCGGGGTTCGAGGTGAACTCGGCCGTGATGCGGCGTCGCTCGTAACGGGGAACACCACCGTGGATGGCGACCACGGCCTCGTGCCTGCCCAGGAGCTGCGTGATGCGCCGCTCCAGGTAGTTCAGCGTGTCGCGGTGCTCGGTGAAGACGATGAGCTTGCGCGGCTTGCCGTCCGGCGTCGTGAGCACCTGGCTCTCGATCACGCCGCGCAGCTCGCGCCACTTCACGTCCTGCTGCGAGTCCAGCAGCCTGCGGGCGTGCTCGGTGAGCCGCCGCAGGTCGGCGATCTCGGTCTCCAGCTCGGCTGCGGTGCGGGCAGCGGTCGCCGCGTCGACGAGTTCCTCCTCGGCTTCCTCCAGCTCGGCCGCGTCGAGTTCGTCGGTGTCGAAGTCGTCGCTGTTGGGGTCGTCGCCGAGCAGCGAGGCGGGGGCTTCGCGCGGCGGGGCATCGAGGATGCCGTCGAGCAGGTCGGCGCGGGTGCGCTCCAGCCGGTCGGTGCGGCGGCGCAGCGACTGGAAGATCGCCTCCGGGCTGGACGCGAGACGCCGCTGGAGGACCGTGAGCGCGAAGCCGACCGTGTTCTTCCGCTTGCCCTCCAGCCGGTCGGCGAGATTCATCCCGTTGCGGACGTACTCCGTGACCTCTTCGTAGAGGTACTGCTCGTCGGGCGACAGTCGGTAGGAGGCGGTCTCGGCGATCCGCTCCGGGAACAGCGGACGCCCCTCGAAGGTGACCAGCTTCTCCTTCACCATGCGCCGCATCAGCCCGTCGGCGGTGCCCGTCTGTGCATGCCGGTCACCGGGACCGGCGAAGCGGTCGCGGTCGAGCAGCGAGAGGAAGGTCTGGAAGTCCTCCTCCTTGCCGTTGTGCGGCGTCGCCGTCATCAGCAGGAAGTGCCGGGCGCGCTCGCTCAGCAGCTCGCCGAGCTGGAACCGCTTCGACGCCTTCAGCTCGCCACTGAACCAGGACGCGCTCATCCGGTGCGCCTCGTCCACGACCACGAGGTTGAACTCGGCCTGCTCGATCTGTTCCAGCAGCACTTCATTCCGGGCGAGCTGATCCATTCGCGCGATCAGCAGCCGCTTCTGCTCGAACACGCTCTTTCCCGGTGCGGTGTCCTCCGCGCCGGGCGCGAGAATCTCGAACTCCAAGCCGAACTTCAGCGCCAACTCGTCCTGCCACTGCTCCACCAGCCCGCCAGGGGCCACCACAAGACAGGTGCGCACGTCGTCCCGGAGGATCAGTTCCTTGATATAGAGCCCGGCCATGATCGTCTTGCCCGCGCCGGGGTCGTCCGCCAGCAGGAACCGCAGCGGCGTGCGCGGCAGCAGATCCCCGTACACCGCGCGAATCTGATGCGGCAACGGCTGCACGTCGCTCGTCGCCACCGCCAGCATCGGATCGTGCAGCCCCGCGAGCATGATGCGCTGCGCCTCAGCAGCCAGCCGGAAGTTCCGCGGATCGGCATCGAAAGGACGGCCGGACTCCAGGTGCGGCGCGATCTTCGCCTCGTCCTCACGGAACAGCACGACCTGTCCGAGCGCCCCAATGTCGTCCTGGTAGGTCACCTCGACCGCGTTCGCTCCGTGCATCTGCGCCGCCAGCACTGTCACCGCGCGCCCCGGCACGATGCCCGCCAGCCGCGCAGTCACCGCGATGTCTTCGAGCTTCACCTGACCTCCGGCAGCCGCTATCCGTTCAACTTGGCAATTATGGCGAGTACTAGGACGAGATCCCACTACCTTCCACTACAGATAGCCTGAACCGACGCATCCAGTCGTGGTGATACCGCGGCGAAGCATGCCGCGAGCCGACCCGCTCCCCAGCCCGCACGATCCCGGGGTACGCGCTAAGCAGGCCGCCCCATCCGGTCCGTGCGGGAAGCAGGTCGCGAAGAGAAAGCTCGCCGACAAGAGCATCGGCCTTCTGCGTGTTGCAGAGCGCATGCATCGCGGTGAGATTCGTGACGTCATCCGCGCCGCCCTTCGCGAAAGCGAGCGTGTGGTCAGCTTCGAGCACGAGAAGCCAGTAGGCGGGATGGATGCGTCCATGACCGTAGTGGCGGTCATACGGGAACTCCCCGGGGAACACATCGCTGATCGCCACGAGCACACACCGCGGCACACCGCGACCGCCGCACCGGGAGCATCGGAACCGATCACGAATCAACGCCTCAGCGCGCGATCGGTCCGAGACGCGACGGGCATCCGCCGTTTTGGTCCCGGCGGTTGCGGTGCGGGTTGTCGGTACTCGAACCGCCCACTGCTCGCCAGCGATCGGCGCCAATGCTGCTCGCGCGGCGTCGACATCCTGCTTAGCGAGGAGATGCGCTACGTCTTCGAGGATGTCGGCGTAGACGTCCACAGCATCTTCGCTGACAGAGTCGATAAGTGCCACGGGCACACCATAGCGAGATGCGGGAGCAGGGGTGGGTCTATGACCACTCCGGCAATCCCCCGCGCCAGGAATGTTCGGGCGGAAGCCCGACCCTCTCGAGCGCTGCGAGGTCTCGGAACCTCGGCGGCAACAGCACGGGTGCGGCATCCTGGTCCACCATCAGGAGGTCCCACCGGTCCTCGTACCGTTCGAAGACGTCGATATGGACGCGCGCCAGGCTTACCGGCGCATTGCGGGTGCCAGGTGGCACGTTCGGATCCGTCAGCCACGCCATGTGCTGAATCCACGCGGCCGCGGCGATGTGGCTTCGCGGAACGACGAATGTCCGCGGGGTGAGCGACAAGTCATTCGGCACTGCGACAAGAACGAAGTACTCAGTCTGACCGCGGCTCGGTGACTGCGCCTTCGCTCCGAGCAGCCAGTTGATGTGCGGCCAGTCGCTGCCCGTTGCTGTCTTGACCTGGATCTCGACCATGCGCCGCTCGGGATCGTGAGTCGCGACCGCGAGGATGTCGGTGCGTTCGAGGCCATCCCGCGTGAGCGCGGGCGCCCACCCGCGCCTAGCGAGCGCGGATGCGACGAGATGCTCGCCAACCGTCTTGGTCTGCTTGTTGTCAGCCATGGCCAGATCGTAGCGATATGGCGAGGTCTGGCACCCGGCCACGGCATCCGACGGTTGTCACGGAGTGCCGAGGCTGGGAGGCGCGTCCACCGCCCGCCGAAGCGCCTGACCGTACAGCGCCGGGTCATCGCGGGTCGTGGATGACACGACGAGGTGTCGGGACGTGATCCTTCGGGAGAAGTCGATGCCGTAGGGAAGAACGATGATGGATTCGATGCCGTCACGCCACGCGGCGATGAGATCGGAGAGACTCCTTCGTTCGGGTGCCTCCTCGAGTGGGACGGGCGCATCGTGCAGGGTCTGCATCCATTGCCACAAGGCATCGCGATCGATGCCTTCGCTTCCATACTGCGTCTCCCACATCGGCGGGAGGTTAGCGGCCAATTCGGCAAGCGCAGCCTGAGGGTCGATCCGTGCGGCATCCCGGTATTGGATTCCTCCGCCATCCACGTACCACGCCCAAGCGGCGTTCCACGTCTCTACCCAGCGCTCGGACCAGACCTCCGGCGAAGGCGATTCTGGCCGCATCGAGTTCCCGAGGGTGGGCGGCGCCGCCAGCGCGGAGATATCCACATCTCGAGCGATGCCCCACACTTCGCGGACGTACAGCAGCGTGAGCAGGTTATTGGGCTGATCGACGCTGATCACCATGTCGTGGGGCCAGGGCTCGCCCGACAGCTCGTGCACCGACCGCATGTCGTCTCCTTCATCACCGCTCGGCTCGCCTGAGTCTTGAGGCAGGCTCAGACTGAGACGCCGTCTACATAGTGTGACGGTCCCGGAGACGCGACGCTCGACCGCGTTCTCGGCTAGCTACGCGAGTCACCGATGTCGCCGCCTGACGCGACCATCGCCACAACGGCCGACGCATCGAGCACGACGAGCGCGGATGCCACGCTCTCGGCATCCGTTGTCAGCGACGCCCCTCGTGCACCGCGGCGACGATCTCGTCCGCTGTCAGGGCGCGAATCGCACCGGCGTCCATTCGCGCACGTGCCGCTGCGTCGGCCGCGCTCGGCGTGTTCGCGATGCGGACGAACTCCGCGCACAGGAACTCCTGCAGCGACCGGCCCGACCGCGCCGCGCGGGCAGCGAGCTGGTCGCGCACCTCATCGGGCACGTTGCTGACCGTGATGTTCACCGGCATGGCATCAGGGTAGGCGCGGATGCCTGCGTCCTGCATCCACTCCTCCCCCGCCTCGGTCTTGTTCTCTCGGATCCCCGGCTCACCCGGCCTGCGATCTTGCTACTTCGGTAGCATCGAAGAATGGTGCACGTGAAAGTCAGCCTCAGCCTCAGCACCGATGACCTCGCGTTCCTCGACGACCAAACTCGAACCGGCGTCTACTCCAGTCGGTCCGCGGCGGTGCAAGACGCCGTGCGGGTGCTGCGCGAAGAACGACTCGCGGATGCCTACGCCGACGCCTTCGCCGAACCTGCCGATGACGCGTGGGATACGGCATCCGGCGACGGACTTGCGCGGCGGTGACAGATCCTGTGCGCGCGCTGCGGCGCGGTCACGTCGTGCTCGTCGATCTCGACCCAGCCGTCGGATCCGAAGCCGCGCGAACTCGCCCGGCCATCGTTGTGAGCAACGCGACAGCGAACCTCAGCGCTGCGCGCACCGGGCACGGGGTGATCACGGTCGTGCCGGTGACCTCGAACATCTCGACGGTTCATCCGTTTCAGGTGCTTCTCTCGCCGGAAGAATCGGGACTCCGCCGGCCCAGCAAAGCCCAGGCAGAACAGGTGCGCGCTGTATCGATTTCGCGTGTGAGCCGCGTCACTGGCCGTATCACGGGCGAATCGCTCGGCGCTCTCGACGACGCCCTGCGGCTGCACCTGTCTTTGTAACGGCGCTCAGCCCAACCAAAGGGTCGAGAGCACGAGCGCGGCGGGTGCCAGCGGCAGTGCCCATCCGAGGAGTGCGTCGGTGCGGCATCCGTCTGTTCGCTTGGAATCACGGCGGGCGCGCCATCCGGTCACGACCCAGACGGATGCCGAGGCCACCAGCACCAGCAGAGTGGCCACGCGAACGGATGCCGCCACCTCGACACCCGCGAGCAGTGTCGTGATCTGCGCAAACGCGATGACACCCCACGGTACGATGGCGACCGCGGATCCGAGGGCGAAAGCGGGGCCACCGAAGCGGCCGGTCGCGGCGCGGTGGTCGTGGACGATGAGAAAGAGCGCTCCGGCGGCGCCCAGCGCGTAGATCGGGACGAGACTCGTGACCTCTGTGATGCCGTTGAGCTGCGCGACGAGGAACGTGCCGACGCCGGCGAGTTGCGAGTACTCGATCCAGCGCCAGGTGTGGCGATCGGCTGCGGCATCCGTGGCGTGACGGCGGCGGATGGCGGGGATGAGGAGCAACAGGCGCATCGCGGCGACGAACAGCAGGAGCGCGGCGATCGCCGCGGCCAGGTGGATGCCCGGCCACACTCTCGGCGCCGGCGTGACCATGATGAGCATCCCGCCGTCGGCTGGCGCGATTCCGGGCGGGGTCAGGGTGAGCGTGATCAGCGGCGCGAAGCCGGGTTGCAGGCTCGAGGCGACGAGGGCGAGCGCGGCGAGGATGACGGCCACGGCCGCGACGGCGAGGTCAGCGCGCGGCACGGGTGGGGTGTCGATCGGCGGCTCGGGGCGTGGGCGGGTGGGGTTGTTCATGCCACTCCTTTTCCGGGCCTGGGTGCACCGATGTCGGTCTTGTGTCGAGCTTAGGTCGGTGCGTTCGCGGGCGTCGGTTCCTCCCCAGACGGCTTGGGAAATGACCTGTCCACAGGCTGTTTTCGGGTTGGACTCGGCCCGCGATGAATGTCGGAGGTCGGTGAGAGAGTGAGCGTATGAACATCCTCACGGCGATGCGCGAGCGGCTTGACCGGCTCGCAGTTTTCGCTGAGCTGGATGTCGAGCCTTCGAGCCTTCCGTCGGGCGCCGCTGCGCTCAGTGATGCGTCGGTGCTGGAGGTGCTGCGCGAGGTCACGGGAATCGCGAACGATGCGGAACGTTTGCAGTCGGTGGTCGCAGGCGTCGCTGCGCAGCGATCGAAGCGCGAGAACGGACATTCCGGGCTCGCTGCCACGCAGGGGCACGCGTCACCGGTTGCTCTGGTGCAATCCATCACCGGCGGAACGCGCGCCGACGCGCTGCGGCAGGTGCGCGTCGGGCAGTCGCTGCTCGATGGTGCGGCGCCGGATGCGGGCGCCGCCTCGGGTGCTGAGCCGGCACCGGCGACGGATGACTCCCCCGACGCCACTCGCGCGCCGTGGCACGCTCCGCTGCAGGCAGCCCTGTGGGCTGGTCGGTTGACGACAGCGCAGCACGATGCGATCCGTGGTGGTCTGGGTGAGCCCGAGGCTGAGGGTGTGGATCCGGCATCCGCAGCTCTCGCGTGGTCGGTCGCGGCCGAGACACTTATCGATGAATCAATGGCGGGGGCGTCCGTTGAGGAGCTGCGCGCCCGGGCCCGGCAGTTGCGCGACATCCTCGACCCCGTCGGCGCCGAGAACCGGTTCCAGGAGCGGTACGAGAAGCGGTCGCTGCGCACATGGATCGACCAACACGGGCAGCACCACGGCCACATCGTTTTCGACGATGAGATGGCGCTGTGGCTGCGGTCGACGTTTGCCGCGGCGCTGCGTCCCCGGCGTGGCGGCCCCCGGTTCATCTCGGATGCCGACCGCGCCGCGGCGAAGGAGCTTTCGGACGATCCGCGCAGCAACGAACAACTCGAATACGACCTGTTCGTCGACCTCATCCGTGCCGGGGCACTCGCCAACGCCTCGGATGTCTTCGGGGCACGTCAGCCCGGGGTGCGGATCGTCATGGTTGGCGATGCCGACGGCCCGCGGGACCCGATCGGCCGCCTCATCAAGACCGGGCACGCCGAAGACGGCGGGGATGCCCTTCCCGGATCGGTCGTCGACCGCAACATCTGCATGAACGGAACCGTGACCGTCACCGTCGACTCCGGCGGCAACCCGCTCGATGTCGGACACGAGCAGCGCCTGTTCACGACGAAACAGAAGATCGCGCTGGCAGTTCGCGACGGCGGATGCGCCGGCGAAGGATGCCCCGTGCCGGCGTCGTACTGCGAGGCCCACCACATCGACCACGTCGCCACCGAGAACGGCCGAACCGACATCGACCGCGGCATACTGCTCTGTCGGTTCCACCACATGCAGCTGCACAACAACGGATGGAAGATCATCCGCGACGGCCATGGCGCGTTCGTTCTCGTGCCACCGCTCGGGCATGTGGGTCTCGACGGCGAGCCGGCGACGCCACGTTCGCTGCGAACGAAGGCGCCCTGGGCGTGGGCGTGGGATCCGCCACCACCACCCGACCGACCACCCTGGCGCGAGAACGCCCCGCCCGCCCGCCAGCAGCAGCCGGGGCGAGGTGATCAGTCACGATCCCCGAACGATGATTCCGCTCGACCGGCGACTCTCAGCGCGCGCGAACGGGAGCCGCGAACTGCGTGACGATGGCGGGATGATTGGCGGCTGCTGGTGGGAGGATCAGCGACTGCTGGCGGGATGATCAGCGACCGCTGGCGGGATGATCAGCGACCGCTGGCGGGATGATCAGCGACCGCTGGCGGGATGATCAGCGACAGCGACCGAACCATCAACGACCGCGACCGGACCATCAACGACCGCGACCGGACCATCAGTGACTGCGACGGAGCCGACAGAAGCCCGCGCTCAGTTGGGCCCGTCTGCGGTGTCGTTGAGCGCCCCGGCCTCGCGCTCGATGTCCGCGGACTCGCGCTCGATGTTGGTGGGCTCGCGCTCGATGTTCGCAGCCTTGCGCTCCAGTACCGAACGCTGCGCGCGGTTCTCAGTCATCGCAGCCGCCCGCAGCAGCTCGTCCCGCGCTTCGCTCCGTCGACCCAGCTGCGAAAGCAATTCACCGCGGACACTCGGCACGAGGGGTGATCCGCTGAGCTCACCTCGGTCAACAAGATCATCCACGAGCCGCAGAGCCTCGGCGGGACCGGCATCCATCGACACCGCCACGGCCCGATTGAGCTCGACGATCGGGTTCGGGGCGATGCGACCCAAGATGTCGTAGAGCACGACGATGCGCGCCCAATCCGTCTCAGCCACGCTCGGTGCCACCGCATGACACTCAGCGATCGCCGCCTGCAGCGCGTACGGTCCCCGCGCGATGCCACGGGCCCGCGATACCGCGTCGGCCCGCGCCAGTATCTGCCGAGCTCGTGCGATCTGGCCGTGATCCCATCGGCGCCGGTCCTGGTCAGCCAGCAGGATCGGGGTGCCATCGCGCTCCTCACGGGCGCCAAAGCGCGAACGCTGAAACTCCATCAAGGCCAGCAACCCGAGCGGCTCGGGTTCGCGCGGCAGCAGCTCAGCCACGATCCGGCACAGGCGGATCGCTTCATCTGCGAGATCGGAGCGGGTCCACCGCTCACCCGCGGTCGCCACGTATCCCTCCGTGAAGAGCAGGTAGATGACACCGAGCACACCGGTTAGACGTGCGCGCCACTCGGTCGCGGGCACCGACTCGAACGGCACCTGCGCCTCGGCGAGGGCCTTCTTCGCCCGGGTGATGCGCGCCTGCACTGTGGGGACGCGGGTGAGCAGCATCCGGGCGATCTCTTCTGTCGAGAGCCCGGCAACGACTCGCAACGTGAGGGCGATCTGCGACTCCCGCGAGAGCACCGGATGACACGCGATGAACACGAGCCGCAGCACGTCATCGGCGATCGGCTCCCACTCGTCTTCGCGGGCCTCGTCAAGATCCCGCGCAAGCACGGCGTACCGGGCATCCAGTTCACCGCGCCTCCGCCACGCGTCGATCGCGCGTCGCTTGGCAACCGCGGTCAGCCACGCGCCGGGATTGCGCGGGACGCCGTCGCGCTGCCAGGCGACAAGCGCCTCGGCGACGGCATCCTGCGTCACGTCCTCAGTCAACCCGACATCGCCCGTCATACGCGCGACGGCAGCGACGATGCGAGCACCCTCGATGCGCCAAAGTGCGTCGACGGTACGACGGATCGGGGTGTCGATGGCGGCCTCAGCCTGCCTCGGGCCGGGCGGCGTGCTCTGCCTCGCGCCACACCGCCTCTTTCTGGATGTACTCGTTGTCGGCGAAGTCGGCGAAATCCGACTCGTCGGTCACGCGGCGCACCTCGAGCACGTTGCCGGGGGTGAGCGGGGCGCGCTTGGCCCACTCGAGCGCCTCTTCGACCGTGGCGGTCTGAACGATCCAGAAGCCGTTGAACAGTTCGTGCACTTCGCCGTAGGGTCCGTCGCTGACGACCGGGGTCTCGCCCGAGAAGTCGACGAGGTAACCGGGCTCGGGTGCGAGGCCATCCCCACCGACCAGAACGCCCGCGGTGATCATGGACTCGTTGTACGCGCCCATCGCGTTGATGACCTCTTCCATGTTCATCTCGCCATACGCCTCGACCGCAGCCGCGTTCGCTCGCATGATCAGCATGTGCTTCATTGGTGACTCCTCCGTCGTCGTGGTGCGAGCCGGGCTTCCCCGCCATCGCACTCCCTTTCACTATCGCGTCGAATGGCGCGGAGGGATATCGACACGGGGATCGAAAATTCCCGGATGCCGTCGTCAGCGGACCCGCACGGGAGCCGCGAACCGGGTCACGAAGCCGGGATGATCCATCGGCATCGCCAGAACCGAATCGGGCCGGCGCGCGGCAAGATCCGCAAACCCTCGGTCGGCGAGAAGTCCGTCACGGATGCCGAGCAGTTGTGCCTGACGCAGCGGCCAGGGCTCGTGGGTATTGGCTGCCCAGATCGTGTGACCGAGGTGCCGCTCGTGAAAGCCCCACCGCGCTGTGAGGAAGCGCGACAGCTCGTCATCCACCACCTCGTCGGTTACCCCTACACGCAGCCGCGTTCCCGGGCCGCGCGCTGCACCGTCGGCTCGGCGCCGCCGGGAGCGGTACTCGACGGTGCCGGCATCCTGAGCATCGAGGCGATGGCCGATGCTCGCCCACCGATACGGCAGACCGAAGAGCGCGTTAGCCGTCAACACCGGGATGAGGTGCTCAGCCTCGAGCGTCAGGAACACCACCCCACGCCGACCTTCGTCGTCGATGCCGTAGGTGCGGACGTTGATCTCGTTGAAGGTCCCGAGAAAGGGCACCGGTGGGGCAGGTAAGAACTGAAACTGCGAGAGGACAAAGGGAACCAGACCGATCCAACCCGAGCCGTCGAACACATCCGGGCGCACTCCCGGCGGCAGCAGAGGAGCGAGGCGCGCGGCATCCACCCGCCAATGCAGGAAGACCGCCCGCGACCAGCGCTGAGCGATGACCGGCCGATCTGGCAACGGCGGTGGGTGGCTCGAGAAGGCCATGGCACCATTCTCGCGTCGTGGCGGGGGCCGCGGCGGTCAGGTCTCGTTCTCGCGGATAGCGATCGCGCGCTCGGGTGAGTCCCATAGCGTGGTGTCACTCTCCCGAGGGGTTCTCG
>SWBZ01000238.1_pt1 | contig 86357 bp, 86 predicted proteins | sample 4693031 | NCBI WGS metagenome assembly SWBZ01 (sample SAMN10267274, study PRJNA491770) | bioreactor metagenome | isolation source: DHS bioreactor inoculated with | place: Japan: off Shimokita Peninsula
CCCCCCGATGCGCCATGACGCGATCCCGACGGCCAGGCGCACGGCATCGATACCGCGGGCCGTGCGCAGTTCAACGTTCTTGGTGGTGATCCGCTCGGCGGCCCGCCGAGCGGTACCGAGGGCGACTTCGTCGCGGAACAGCCCCGACAGAAGTGTCGATCGTCCCGTGATGAACTGCGGCAGACTTCCCGGGTGTGCCTTGGTGATCTCGATTCCGGCATCCGGTGCGTCTGAGAAATGCAGGAGCGCAGAGCGACCGCCGAGGTCCGCTGCCTGGGCGCGCAACCTCTCACGCTCCTGCTCGGCGATGTGGACGATCGTCGCGTCGGTGTCGGCGAGAGTCAGGTCTGCGGGGTCCACTGACACCGCACGCATCGCACCATCAGCGCCAAGGATGACGCCACCTTCTGCTCGCACCACACGGTCAGACTAGGTTGCGCTCTCGATGCGTCCCGGTAACGCACCACGAGTGTTGCGGTATTGCGCGACACGCCGCATCCGTCAGGGCTTCCTCCCCCGCCGCCGATGTGGCCATACTGTCCACCGCGGCAACCCGTTCCGCATCCGAACCCGCATCGCCGAACAGGATGGAGACATGCCTCCTGTAGCCGTCTCCTCGACATACCTCGTGCATCCCACTCCCCTCGGAGACATCCTGATCGTCGGCACGCCCGATGCGGTCATCTCGTGTCATCCCGCGTACGACGACCCCGGTGATGACCTCGCGGCCCTGACATTGGCACTTCGGGCTGAGCCGAGCCCCGGAGCCACGGATGCCGCGCTGCAGCTTGCGGCGCAGCTCGACGAGTACTTCGCAGGCAATCGGACGGCGTTCGAGGTGCCACTCGACTGGCGACTCGTGCGCGGCTTCACGCGCGACGCGCTCGAGGCTGTGACGCGAATCCCGTTCGGCGAGACCGCCGGATATGGCGAGGTCGCTGTCATGGCTGGGCGCGCGCGGGCTGCACGCGCTGTCGGCACGGCATGCGCGACGACACCGTTCTCGATCGTCGTCCCGGTTCACCGCGTCATCCGAGCCGACGGATCGATCGGAGAGTACGGCGGCCACCCCGAAACGAAGAGATTCCTCCTCGACCTCGAGTCGAACGCGCTCGAGCGAGCCCAGACCGGTCGCGCCGTGTAGGCCGGCGCAACCGACGGGACCCCCGGCGCACACCGGGGGTCCCGCACTGCGCACGTGGAATCACCGGTGGTAGCCTCATCGCTACTGAATTCGGCGACAGTGACGTCCTGGACCGACGCGGTCGTCCCGACACGAGGCGGTCGATGTGGCCCTGCGATTCTCCTCCGAGACGGAGCAGGAGTTACTCGCGCGCGCGGTCGACAGTCTTCCCCGCGTCACAAAGTTCCCGGTCGCCTTCGGCGGGCTGACCACCGACGGGCTCCTACCGGTCACCGCGACGGCCGGAACTCGGACTCGATCGCTTGCCGGACTCGTCGTGCAACCCGAGCGGGGACTCGGAGGTCGGTCGCTGGTTGAAAAACGCGCGCGGTTGGCGATCGACTACCGCACCGCGCGGGGCATTACTCATGACTATGATCGCGCGGTTCTCGGCGAGGGAATCTCCACGCTGTTCGCGGTTCCCGTGATGGTCGATGGTCGGGCGCGGGGAGTGCTTTATTGCGGTTCGTGGGCGGAATCCGCCGTGGGCGAGGTCGTGGCGCGCGCCGCATTCTCTGTTGCCGAATCTCTCGCCACCGAACTGCGCGTGAGAAGCGAAATCGAACGCCGCCTATCGAGCTTCGCGGCGCCAGCACCGACCGATATCGGCAGTGCCGCACGCGAAGAGCTGCGAGAGAGCTACGCCGAAATACGCAGCATCGCGGCCGCGATTTCGGACGAATCGGTGAAACGTCGACTCCAGACCATCGAGCGGCGGCTAGCCGCCTTGAGCGGCGACAGATCAGCCGCCACGCTGGACATACGCCTTTCCCCTCGAGAAGTCGATGTGCTCGCCAGTGTCGCGGTGGGCGCGACCAACGCGGAAGTGGCGGCATCCCTCGGACTCCGAGAAGGAACGGTCAAGTCCTATCTTCAGTCGGCGATGTCGAAACTGGATGTCTCCACCCGCCATGCAGCTGTGACAAAGGCACGACGCGCGGGAATTCTGCCGTAATTCGGGGTCCGGTCGCGAAAGAACGGAATTCACCCCGCGATGGACTTTATCTCCCGACTCAGGGATGCATTCGCAATACACTCGACATATGGCACGCAAAATCGTTCATCAACTCGTCGATGATCTCGACGGAACCGTTCTGGAGATCGGCGAAGGAGAAACATTGACGTTCTCCCTCGACGGCGTCGCATACGAGATCGATCTCACCGACGCGAATGCCGCAGCGTTGCGGGATTCGCTGGCGCCGTATGTCTCGGCCGGACGCCGAATCTCGGCGTCGCACAGCGCATCGGCGGCGGGACGCAAGCGCCGGCGTTCGGGCCAGCAGGACTACAGCGCCGTGCGCGCGTGGGCCAAGGAGAACGGGTACTCCGTCTCGGAGCGCGGACGAGTTCCGGCATCCGTTCTCGAGGCCTATAACGCCGCCAACTGAACCGGCGATGGAGCCTCAACCCGCTGCGTCCTCATCGCGCGTGGTCACCGTCGGCGGCCGTGCGATTGGCTATCGCGTATTCGGCGACACGAGCTCATCGCGAACCGTCATCAGCGCCCACGGCGGCCTGGTGAGCGGGTGGGATTCGTCAGCCTACGACGACATCGCCCGCGATCGCGGCATCCGGATCGTCTCACCCGACCGTCCCGGGGTCGGAATGAGCGATCGCGACCCGCAGCGGTCGATTCTGTCGTGGGGACAAGAGGATGTCGGCGCCGTTCTCGACGACGTCGGCGCGGCCGATGCCGTCGCGCTGGGCTGGTCAGCCGGCGGGCAGTACGCGTTAGCGGCTGCTGTGGCGCAGCCCGACAGGATCCGGGGCGTCGTCGTGATCGCTGGCGCGCTGCCGCTCGACGACGCCGACACTCTCCGCGAGCTGGGCCGCATGGACCGGCGGCTCATCACCCTGTCGCGGCGCCTCCCCGCGACAGCCCGCAGCTACTTCCATGTGATGCGGCGGATGCTGCGCCGCAGACCCGAGCAGGTCGAACGCCTCTCAGAGAAGTCGCTGGGGCCTGCCGATGCGGCGATCATTCGCGCCCGCTCCGAGTGGTACACCGCCTGCATGCTCGAGGCAGTGGGGCAGATCGACGGCGCGGTCGACGAATATCGGGTCTTCGGTGCGCCGTGGGGCTTCGCGCTGGCCGATGTCACGGTGCCGGTCACGCTGATCCAAGGTGATGCAGACCAGCTCATCCGACCCAGCTGGGCATCCCGGATGGCGGCAGCGGTGCCCTCGGCAACGCTCGTGAGCTTTCCCGAGGCCGGACATTTCGTCGGCCTCGCCTATCCGGATGCCGTGATGACGGCCCTCGATCAGCACTTCGGATGATTTCCGAGACGGTCATCCTGCGGCGATAAGGCCCTGGCTCTGAAGCACCCACGCCAGGTAGGGCGCGATGTGCTCCGCATACGGAACCGTCAGGTGCGTCTGGTCGTACTTGGTCGGCAGCGTCCCAGCGAACGCAGGGCAGATCCCTTCCCAGCAGCTGAACGGCAGCGCGTCGACGACGTGGTCACCGGATGCCGCCGCTGCAGCAACCGTCGCGTCCCACATCGCGATCCAGGTGTCGTCAACCGCGGACGCACACGCCGACGGCGACGACACCGGCGAATAGCAGGCACCGAGATTCACTCCCTGCGGCGGCGGCGCCAGGTAAACGACACGGCCCGGCATCCCGTAGGTGGCAGCCTCGGACTGCGCAGCCGCGACGAGATCCTGCGCCGACAGATCCGTTCCGTCTGTCGAGCGTCCGAGGGTGAAGGCGTTCGACACGATAACGAGGGAGGGCTGATCAGCCGCGATCAGCTGCCGAACGACGTCCTTGCGTTCGGAGCATGCCGCCATGATTCCGTCGCCGTCGTTCTGCACGAGGACATCGGTGAAACGGCATCCGTACAGCCCCACCGTGGTCGCGGAGATCGTCCCGCCGCTGTTGTCGGCCAGCGACCGGAGTGCCGGGGCGTAAGCCATCGCCGTGGAGTCGCCAACGAGGTAGAGGTGGGTCGGCGCGTCAGCGCTCCCCCACGTGCACGCCGCCGGATCAGGCGTCACGGTCGGCGAGAAGCAGTCGTGCGCCGGGTTGGCGCCGGATGACTGCGCCATGACCTCGTCGAGGGAGGGATGAAGCTCGGGCCATGACGTCGCCGCGACTGCTGCGGCAAGCTCGGCCTGCAGCCGTGCTGTCGGGTCAGCCGCCGGCTGGGGCGGCGCGGGAGCAGAAAAAGCCGGCGGCTGAATAAGCGGGCCAGCACCGGAGGTCGAGTACACCCACGTCGCAGTTCCCAGTGCGACGGCGAGCAGACCCGCCGTAGCGAGGAAGATCTGTGCCCCGAATCGTTCACGCCACAGCCGACCGGGCGCTGCCTCGGGTGCGCTCACCGACTCGGCGTCGGCGGGCGAGGCAGGACCACGCACGAGCTGCTGCGGCGGGATTGCTGCAGGGCCGCCCGAGACAGCAGGCGTGTTCGGAGGAACTGAAAGCGCCGACGCAGGCATCGGCCGCCGACTGTCAGGGAAGTACCGGGTTCCCGGTGTCCATCCCGCCGGCCGAGTCGAGGCCACGCCACCGCTCGCCGGCGTGCCGTTCGCCGCCGCCGGCTGCAGCGCGGCCCGCTCGGATGCCGCCCGATCCGACGGGGCCGGCATCCGAGCCCCCAGCCACGGCGCGTATCGCAAGGGCTGCTCGACGATGAAATACGAGGCAAGGCTCAGCACGGCGATGGCCCCGAGCACGATCCAGATTCTCTGATCGGACTCAGAGAGCAGCACGGCGGCGAAAACGATGACGGGAAAGTGCCACAGGTAGAGCGAGTAGGACATGTCACCGACGAACACGCTCACGGAGTTGCTGAGCGGAAACAGGTGCCTCTGCCGTGGATCTCCCGCGACGCCACCGGCAAGCACAAGACAGGTGGCGACAACCGGAAGCGCGGCCCACGGCGCGGGGAAGCCGGCAGCGGTGGGTTCGATGAACAGGACTGCCGTCACCGCACCGGCAAGCCCCAGCCATCCCATCACGATTCCGAGAGCTCGCGGGATTCGGGTAAGCACCGGAACCGCCGCAGCAAGCAGCGCCCCCGCCGCGAGTTCCCACGCCCGCGTCAGCGTCGAGAAGTAGGCGAGGGTGGGGTGCGCCTCGGTCTGCGTGAGCGCCCAGGCGAAGGATGCCGCGACAATCGCTCCCGCAGCGATTCCCACAACCACTCGTGCCGCAGCGCCTCGCCGTGCCGCAACGGGCACGAGCAGCACGAGGATGACAAGCAGCCCCGGCCATGCGAGGTAGAACTGCTCTTCCACCGACAGCGACCAGAAGTTCTGTAGGGGTGAGACGGCATCAGCGGCGTGGAAATAGTCGGTGCCCTGGGCGGCGAAGCGCCAGTTCGATACGAACAGCGCTGCGCTGATGGCATCCCACAGGGTCTGATCGGCCCGCACGGTGTTGAACAGCGCAAACGCAGCGCCGACGACCGCACCCAGGGTCACGAGCGCCGCGGGAAGGATGCGACGTGCACGGCGCGCGTAGAAGCCGCCCACGGAGACGCTGCCGTAACGGCGAATCTCGGAGAGCAGCATCCCGGTGATGAGAAAGCCCGAGATCACGAAGAAGATGTCGACCCCGACGAACCCCCCGGCGGGCCACCCGACTGCGTGCGCGCCGAGCACCGCCAGGACGGCAAGCGCGCGCAGGCCCTGGATGTCGCGGCGCGGCGCAGTGCGGGAAGGAGTATCGGGAGTCATGGCGAGGCCGCCGACACTTGTATGGGAGCGGTTCCAGTCCTCTGCGCGCAACCCAGGTTGCGGCGCCACTTCAGGGCAGGTCTGGTGGGTTCGGCAAGGTGATCCGCACCCGAGCGCCGCCGAGTGGTGAGTCCTCGATGGCGATGCGGCCGCCGTGAGCCTGCAGGATGCCGCGGCAGGTGGCAAGACCGAGTCCCAGGCCGTCGACCCCCTCCGCGTTGCCGCGGTCCATCAGATCGAACACACGCCTGCGCAACTCGCGAGGCACTCCCGGCCCGTTGTCGTCGACGGCAATGAGTGAACCGGATGACGTTCGTGTTCCCGTTACCTCGACGTGCGGCTGAAAGCCGGCCGCTGCCGCGAACTTCACCGCGTTCGCGACCACATTCTGCATCACGACTCCCAGCAGCGTGCGATCAGCCCAGACCTCGATGTCGGCATCCACGGCGATCGTCGCCGACGACGCGGCGATCGGCACACGAAGATCAGCGATGACGTCTGCGGTCAGCTCATCAAGCTTCACCGCTTGAGGATGAGGTGCAGCAGATCCGCGCCGTGCGTACTCCAGCAAATCAGCGATCATGGCGGCCATCCGGTCAGCCGCCGACTCGGCGTGCGCGAGAGATCGGGCGGCCTGCGGCGCCAAATCGATGTCGGGGCTGTCGGATGCCAGCTCCAGGTATCCGACCAACGCGGTCAGCGGATTGCGAAGATCGTGGCTGATCTGCCCCGCGAACTGGGTGAGCATCTCGTTGGACGCAGTGAGCTCTCGCGTCGCGCGCCGGAGTTCAAGGACCTCGATGACCTGCCCGGCGAGGATCTCGAGGGCGCGCTGGGCCTCGGGATCGAGGTCGCGGACGGTCTCGTCGAAGACACAGAGCGTCCCGATGATCGCACCGTCAGGTGTCACGAGCGGGCTCGACGCGTAGAAGCGCACGCTCGCGATCTCGCCCACGACGAACGGGTGCGCTCGGAATCGAGGATCCCGCCGGGCATCAGTAACCACGATGGGGGCTCGATCCGCGAGAACGGCGGCGCACATCGAGTCCTCGCGGGCGCAGACTGCCGGTTCGAGGCCGAAGGCGGCGACCTGATGCTGAAAGCGATCATCGATGATGTTGATCACGGCCTTCGAGACTCCGCACAACATCGCCGCGAGACGTACGAGCCCCTGAAGCTCCGACGCGGGCGGGCAAGCGATGACGTCGTAACCGCTGATTGCCTCAATCCGGGCAGCCTCATCGACGATTGTCATCCGTCGCTCCTCTCGCCCCGGTCCGGTTCAGGATACGTCGCCTGAAGCGCCCGACGGCCGGGGTCGCCGCTGTCGGCGCCGCTAACTCCTCAGAATTGCGCGGAGTTCGCAGCATCCGGCACAACGGATGCGAACAAGCGGCGATTCTGCGGAGTTAGGGACGGTCAGCGACTCCGCCCCGAGAGCTCGGCGCCGGCCACTGACATCCCGGCGGGCCGCCCCTACGCGCGGAAGCGAGCCAGAAACTCTTTCGTGCGGGCCTCACGCGGCGCCTCGAACACCTGCGCCGGCGTACCCTCCTCGAGCACACGCCCCTCGTCGAGGAACAACACGCGATGCGCGACATCGCGGGCGAAGGCCATCTCGTGGGTAGCCATCAGAATGGTCGCGCCCTCCTCGGCGAGTTGACGCACGAGCCCGAGAACCTCGCCGACGAGCTCTGGGTCGAGCGCCGAGGTGATCTCATCGAGCAGCAGCACCTCGGGGTCGGTCGCGATGGCCCGGGCCAGCGCCGCCCGCTGCTGCTGTCCGCCCGAGAGACGGTCGGGATGCTCGTGCGCGAACGCTCCGAGCCCGACCCGGTCGAGCAGCATCCTGCCTCGTTCTTCGGCATCGCGTCGTGGCATCCGTCGCACGACCCGCGACGCGAGGGTGACGTTATCGAGCACACTCAGGTGCGGAAACAGGTTGTAGCTCTGGAAGACGGTGCCAAGCCGCGAGCGCACCCGATCGGCGTCGGCGCGCGGATCAGAGATGTCTTGATCGCCCAGCAGGATGCGCCCATCGTCAATGCCCTCGAGCAGGTTGAGACACCGCAGGAGCGTCGACTTGCCCGACCCACTCGCACCGATCACTGCGACGACCTCGTGACGTGAAAGCTCCAGCGACACCCCGCGCAGGACGGGCTGGTCACCGAAGCTCTTCCACAGGCCCTCGGCCCGCAGCACGGTGCTCATAGGACGGATCCCGCCTGCTCGCGGCGCTGCAGTTTCGCGGTGTACCAATCCGCCACCCGGATCGTCGGGATGGCGAGCAGGACGAACAGGATGCCCGCCACGACGTACGGCGTGAAGTTGTACGTGAGTGAGACCTCCGAGCGGGCGGCGGCGATGGCATCCACAGCCCCGAGGATCGAGATCAATCCGACATCCTTCTGCATCGAGATGAAGTCGTTCATCAGGGGCGGTGTCATCTTGCGCAGAGCCTGCGGCAGCACGACATGCCGGAGCGTCTGCACGTGCCCGAGCCCAAGGGCGCGCGCGGCGAGGCGCTGCGACGGATGCACAGCCTCGATGCCGGCACGGATGACTTCAGCGACGTACGCCGAGTAGGTGAGGGTGACTGCCAGCACCGCGAGGATCACGGGCTCGATCCGCTCACCCACGACCGTCGGGATGCCGAACCCGACGAGGTAAAGCACGATGATGAACGGGAACCCGCGAAACAAGTCGGTGTAGCCGGCCGCGAGCACCCGCAGCGGAAAGAACACCGGTCCGCGCAGAGTACGCAGCACCGCGACCGTCAGCGCGACCACACTCACCGTGATCACCGACAGCCCCAGCACCTGAAGGTTCAGCAGGAACCCGTCCCACACCTTCGGGAGCGACTCGATTGCGATCCGCGGGTCGAAGAACGATTCCTGCACGGCAGCCCATCCGGGCGTCCGGATGACCGTCAACCAGACGATGGCGGCGAACACCACCGTCGAGGCGACCGCAAGCAGCACAGAGCGCTGCGACCGCCGGCGCCGATAGGCGCGGCGGTCGAGCTCGAGCGCGCTGGGCGGCGGTGGGCCGTCCGCGGTGGGGGCGGGAGTGGTCACTGCAGGATCGGAACGCCCTGCTCGGCATCCAGCCACTGGTCGGTGATCTGCTGCAGCGTGCCGTCGGCGCGCAGTTCGTCGATCGCTGCTGAGACGGATGCCGTCAGCGGCGAGTCCTTCGCCAGAACCACGCCCCACTCATCGGCGATTCCGCCGAGGGGCAGCTGGCCGACGATGAAGGAGTTCTCGATGTACTGCGACGTGGCAAGGAACGCCGTCGGAAGATCGATCACGAACGCGTCGATCTGCCCCGCTTTGAGGGCTGCGACGGCATCCTCGTTCGATGAGTACAGCTGTGTCGTCGTGTCGGGCTGCACTACCGCGTCGATCGTCTGCGCGCTGGTCGAGCCAGACATTGCGCCGAACACGAGGGACTTCAGCCCGTCGAGGTCGCTGACACCCTCTGCCGGCCCGCCCTCCAGTGCGACAACAGCCTGCGCCGCCGAATAGTAGGGCGACGAGAAATCGACGGCCTGCTTGCGTTCGTCGGTGATCGTGTACTGCTGGATGTTGAAGTCGAAGTCCTTGGGACCGGGGGCGATCGCTGCCTCGAAGCTCGTGCGCACCCATTCGACATCCTCGGCGGCGAAACCGAGCTTGTCGGCGATCGCGTAGGCGAGAGCGGCCTCGAATCCTTCACCCGAGGCCGGGTCGTCGCCAATGACGTACGGCTCGTAGGCGGTCTGCCCGGTTGCGATCGTGAGCTTGCCGGGCGTGACGTAGCCCGCGTCGGCTGAGTCTGCCTGCTCGCTCGAACTCGAACAGCCGGCCAGGGCGAGCGCCGAGACTGCGACTGCTGCTGCGACGGCGAGGATGCGGGCGCGGGATGCGCCAAAGGGACGGGACACGGGGCCTCCAGGTGTGGGTCGGCGCACTGATGCTGTGATGCGCCGTTGTTCCATCATCCGTCGTTCCAAGGCTGCGGGACCAATTGCGCGGCGATTTCTTACGATGCCGTGCAGACGCCGGGTGACCTTCGCCTCTCGCGAGCGACCGGCATTCCAGACAGACTGCGATCCGGAGGAAGGACAGGTCACATGAGTGTGCTTGATCGCATCGGCTCCGCCACTCAGGCTCAGCGGTGGATCGGGCTCGTCACGGCTGCCGCCGTCTGGGCTGGGCTCTATGCGGTGAACGAGCCGTTCTGGACCTGGCTGATCGGCGGGGCGCTCGGTCTCGACCTCACCTCTCCCCTCGGCTCGGGCGTGCTCTTCTTCTGCTATGACACGGCGAAGATACTGCTCCTCCTGACGGGAATCATCTTCGTCGTGACGGTGCTGCGCTCGTTCATGTCGGTCGAGCGCACGAGAAAGCTCCTCGGCGGCAAGCGGGAGGGCGCGGGCAACCTGCTGGCCGCTGGACTCGGCGTGATCACGCCCTTCTGTTCCTGCTCGGCGGTACCGGCGTTCATCGGGTTCGTGGCTGCAGGGGTGCCCGTGGGAGTCACAATGAGCTTCCTCATCGCCAGCCCTCTGGTCAACGAGGTCGCCATCGCACTCCTGTTCGGATTGTTCGGGCTCGGCCCCACGCTGCTGTACGTGGCGGCGGGTGTCACCATCGCGACCGTCGGTGGATTCGTGCTGGGCCGGATGCGGCCAGAACGCTGGATCGAACCGTTCGTCTTCGAGACCACACTTCGCGGTCGCGCTGTCAACCCCGGGGCATCCCTCACCGGGAACGAGCGGATCCAGATGGGACTGGAAGAGGTTCGCAACATCCTGCGCAAGATCTGGCTCTATCTGCTCGTGGGCATCGGCATCGGCGCGGCGATCCACGGATGGGCTCCCGAAGACTTCTTTGCCGCCTACGCCGGGCCCGACAACATGTTCGCGGTCCCCCTCGCGGTCCTGCTCGGCGTGCCGCTGTACTCCAACGCTGCAGGCATCCTTCCGATGATCGAAGCCCTGTCCGACAAGGGTCTACCGATGGGTACTCTCCTGGCATTCATGATGGCCGTCGTCGCGCTCAGCCTGCCGGAAATGATCCTGTTGCGCCGCGTGCTCAAACCCCAACTGATCGGCATGTTCATCGCGGTCGTTGCCGTCGGGATCATCGCGGTCGGTTACCTCTTCAACGCCCTCCTCCCCGCTTGAGTGCCGCACGCCTTCGATGAAAGGAACCACCATGAATATCAAGATCCTCGGAACGGGATGCGCAAACTGCGTCGCCCTCGAGCGCGTCGTGCGATCCGCCGCCCACGAGCTGGGTATCCCGGCCCATATCGAGAAGATCACCGACGTCGGGGCCATCGCCGGCTATGGAGTGATGCGCACGCCGGCCCTGGTCATCGACGAGGATCTCGTCCTGTCAGGGCGCGTTCCCACCGAGTCGCAGGTCACACAGATGCTCGCATCGCGGACCTAGTCGAAGTCGGCCGCGACGGCGTTGCGGTGGTACTCGAAGATCAAGCTCGTGCGGGTCGATGCCACGCTGTGGCGAGCCGAGAGATGGTCGACCACGAAACGGCGCACTGCCGACGAATCTTCGACCGCGATGTGGACGAGGAAGTCGTCAGCCCCGCCGAGAAAGAAGACCTGGATCACCTCGGGGATGCGTCGCACCTCTTGCGTGAAGGCACGGATGCTCTCCTGGCGCGCGCCGGGTCGCAGAGTCACGCCGATCACGGCCTGCAGCCCCCGCCCGAGAGCACCCTGGTCGAGGGCAGCGTGAAAGCCCGTGATGACACCGCGGTCCACGAGAGCGCGAACGCGCGAGTGCACGGTTGATGGGGCGAGGCCGATCGCATCGGCGAGCGCCGCGTTGGTCATCCGACCGTCGGCGGACAGCAGCGAAACGATGCGTTCGTCGATCGGGTCAAGCTCCGTACTCATGTCGAATATTCTTCGTCATATGTGCTAGTCAACCAAGTTTTCTTCGTTCTTGTGTCACCAGAACCCCGCTATATGGCTCGATTTCTTCGATCTGAAACATTCCGAGCAGAAGATCGTGCGATTCTCTGTTCGACGGCGAGCTGTGTGGCCGCGCTCAAGGAAGAACGGAGAAGATCATGCGGATCGGCGTACCCACCGAGATCAAGAACAACGAGAACCGCGTCGCCATGACGCCGGCAGCAGTCGACGCCCTGGTACGTCGCGGTCACACCGTGACGGTTCAGCGTGGCGCGGGCCTGGGTAGTGCGTTCACGGATGACGCGTATCGCGCCGCCGGCGCGCAGATTGCCGACACGGCCGAAGAGACCTGGAGCGGCGCCGAGATGGTCGTCAAGGTCAAGGAGCCGATCGCCCCCGAGTACGGGCTGCTGCGCGACGATCTCACCCTCTTCACCTACCTGCACCTCGCCGCCGACCGGCCGCTGACTGACGCCCTGATGAACGCCGGCACAACAGCCGTCGCCTACGAGACCGTTCAGACGATCGACAAGGCACTCCCCCTTCTTGCCCCCATGAGCGAGGTCGCCGGCCGGCTCTCGATCACCGTGGGCGCGCAGGCCCTGATGAGCCCGTCGGGTGGACGGGGGATGCTGCTCGGCGGCGTGCCCGGCACGCCCAAGGCGAAGGTTGTTGTGATCGGCGGCGGTGTCGCTGGAGAGCACGCGACCGCGAATGCGCTCGGCCTCGGTGCGAACGTCACTGTCATCGACATCTCGCTCCCCAAGCTCCGCGCCCTCGAAGCGCGCTTCGGCGGCGCCGTCGAGACCCGCGCCTCGACACGGTATGAGATCGCCGAACAGCTGGCCGATGCCGACCTCGTCATCGGCTCGGTGCTGATTCCCGGAGCCGCAGCCCCCAAGCTCGTCACCGACGAGATGGTCGCCGCCATGAAGCCCGGCTCCGTACTCGTTGACATCGCGATCGACCAGGGCGGATGCTTCGAAGGCTCACACCCGACGACCCACGACAACCCCACTTTTGCCGTGCACCAGTCGCTGTACTACTGCGTGGCGAACATGCCGGGGGCTGCACCCCACACCTCGACGCGCGCGCTCGGCAATGCGACACTCCCCTATATTGCGACGATCGCTGACAACGGCTGGGATGCCGCATCCGAGGCCGACCCGGCACTCGCGCGCGGGCTCAACGTGCGGGGTGGCGTCGTCGTGAACGAGGGAGTACGTGCCGCCTTCGGTATGTGATCTCGCCAGCGGCGCGAACTGATCTCAGGACGCTGCTCGCCCGACGCGCACACGGGTACCGTGTGAGCATGACGCGACTTCGGGTACACAATCTGGCGGTCTCGCTCGACGGATTCGCCACCGGCGAAGGGCGCACTCTCGAGGCACCCTTTGGTCATGCCGGCGGGCGCCTCATGGAGTGGTTCTTCCCTACCCGGACATTCGTGACCACGTCGGGACACGAAAGCGAGGCGAGAGGCGCCGGCACCACGGGAGTGGACGATGCCTTCGCCGCCGCGAGCTGGCAGGGAATCGGCGCTGAGATCATGGGTCGCGGCAAGTTCGGCCCTCAGACCGGCCCGTGGGAGGACGAGACCTGGCGCGGGTGGTGGGGCGAGGAGCCACCCTTTCACACACCAGTCGTCGTCCTGACACACCACGATCGGGCCGATCTCACCGTGGGAGAGACGACATTCCTCTTCCGCGACCTACAGCCGGCCGACGCCCTCGCGCTGGCCACCCAGGTCGCCGGTGGTCAGGACGTGCGTCTCGGCGGCGGGCCAAGCGTCGTTCGCGAGTTCTTGCAAGCCGATCTCGTCGACGTGCTGCACGTCGTTGTCGTCCCCATCCTCCTGGGCCGCGGCGTGCGCCTGTGGGACGGACTGGAAGCACTGGAGGAGCGGTTCGACATCGAGGCCACCGCCTCCGCATCGGGAGTCGTCCACTACGTCATGACGCGGAGGTCAAACAGCTAGGCGGCGCGAACGGGCCTGTTCGGAATACCCTCCAGGGGTATTCTCGTTGACGTCAGTACCGCATCCACAGCGCAGGGAGTGACGATTATGAGCTATCCGCACGACATGCACGACTCGGTACACCCCACCCAGGATGAGCGCGCAGATCACGGAGCACACGGCGACCACGACGCGCATGGCGGACACGGGGATCACGCCAGCCACGACATGCATGGCGGGCACAGCGGCCACAGCGGACATGGTGATCACGTCGCCCAGTTCCGGCGTCTGTTCTGGATCAACCTCGTGATCGCCGTACCCGTCGTCGCTTCGTCGCCGATGTTCGCGATGATTTTCAGCTACACCGTGCCCCAGTGGGCGCTGCTGGTCGGTCCGCTGCTCGGCACCGTCATGTACGCCTGGGGCGGGTGGCCGTTCCTGACCGGTGCCGTTTCAGAGCTGCGCTCACGCACGCCCGGCATGATGCTCCTGATCGGTCTGGCCATCACTGTCGCCTTCGTCGCGTCCTGGGGCGCGACGCTCGGCATCCTCGACCATGCCCTCGAGTTCTGGTGGGAGCTGGCGCTGCTCATCGTAGTGATGCTGCTCGGCCACTGGATCGAGATGCGTTCGCTCGCCCAGACCACGTCAGCGCTCGACTCGCTCGCTGCCCTGCTGCCAGATGAGACCGAACGGATCGACGGCGACGAGATCGTCACCGTGTCTCCTGCAGAGCTTCGCGTGGGCGATCTGGTCCTCGTGCGTCCTGGCTCGAGCGTTCCGGCGGACGGCACGATCACCGACGGCCGTGCAGACATGGACGAGTCGATGGTCACCGGTGAGTCGCGCCCCGTCTCGCGCGGCGTGGGCGACACGGTCACGGCCGGTACCGTGGCCGTCGACTCGGGCCTGCGGGTCGAGGTCACCGCGACGGGCGACGACACGGCACTGGCGGGCATCCAGCGACTCGTGACCGAGGCGCAGAACTCCTCCTCCCGCGCGCAGCGCCTCGCTGACCGCGCCGCCGCGCTGCTGTTCTGGTTCGCGCTCGGCTCCGCCGTCATCACCGCTATCGTCTGGACCCTGATCGGCGACCCCGACTCTGCCGTCATCCGCTCGATCACCGTGTTGGTGATTGCCTGCCCGCACGCGCTGGGCCTGGCTATTCCACTCGTCGTGTCGATCGCGACCGAGCGGGCGGCGCGGGCGGGTGTGCTCGTCAAGGATCGGCTGGCGCTCGAGAGCATGCGCACCGTCGACGCTGTGCTGTTCGACAAGACCGGCACGCTCACGGAAGGAACCCCTGCCGTCACAGCGATCGAGACCGCCGACGAGTGGAGCGAAGACGACGTGCTGGCTCTCGCTGCCGCCGCAGAAAACGCGAGCGAGCATCCGCTGGCCGCGGCGATCGTGCGCGCGGCGGGCGAGCGCAGCATCCGTGTTCCTCAGGCGACCGGCTTCTCGTCCTCCCCCGCCGTTGGCGTCAGCGCAACGGTCGACGGACACGAGATTCGCGTCGGCGGACCCCGGATGCTGGAGCAGCTCGGCGCCAGCGAGGTCGAGGCCGCGGCATCCTGGCGCGACGAGGGAGCGATCATCCTGCACGTCGCGCGCGACGGTGAGGTGATCGGCGGACTGGCCCTGGCTGACCGCGTGCGACAGGAATCTCGCGAGGCCGTTGACGCGCTCCACGCGCTCGGAATCGACGTCGTCATGATCACGGGCGATGCTCGGAGCGTTGCCACCTCCGTCGGCGCCGAGCTCGGGATCGACCGCGTCTTCGCGGAGGTGCGCCCCGAAGACAAGGCCGATGCAGTGCGCGAACTCCAGCGCGAGGGCAAGCGCGTCGCCATGGTCGGCGACGGCGTCAACGATGCTCCGGCTCTCGCGCAGGCCGACGTCGGCATCGCCATCGGTGCGGGAACGGATGTCGCGATCGCGTCGGCCGGGGTGATCCTCGCGACCTCTGACCCACGCTCCGTGCTGTCGGTGATCGAGCTGTCGCGCCGGACGTATCGCAAGATGGCGCAGAACCTGTGGTGGGCGGGCGGTTACAACCTCATCTCGGTGCCGCTGGCCGCCGGCATCCTGGCCCCGATCGGCTTCGTGCTGCCGATGTCGGTCGGCGCGATCCTGATGTCGCTGTCCACCGTCATCGTCGCTCTCAATGCCCAGCTGCTGCGACGCATCGATCTGGACCCCGCTTCCGCGGTTCGAGCTGCGCTGCGTCGGTAGTCGCAGGTGGGGCTCAGCGCAGCGCGCGCCGATACCGCCACCGGACAACCTCAGGCTCGAGACCGCGTGCGCCGTCGAAGCTACGCGGTGAAGCTCTTGCCCGGCCAGTAGGCCCACTCGACGAAATGCTCGACTCGCCCGTCGGGCGTGAAGTCGAGCTCCCAGAGGTCGAGGTACTCCTGCTCAGGGTCGCGATACGTGACCCGCACGCGCACGACAGCGTGAGAGCCATCAACCGTCACCGACTGGATCTCCATCTCGAAAGGTTGCGGATCGTTCCAGAAATCCTCGATCGCTTCGTGCCCGACGAGCGGTTTTTCGTATGGTGACGTGAGGTAATGCGCGTCCTCGGTGAAAAGCTCGCGCACCGCTGGCGCATCGCACTCACGCCAGGCTCTCTCATACTCCTTAACCCAGCGCCCGACGGCATCCGTATCCATGGCTGCCACCTTCGCACACGGTCATCGTTACGGAAAGTGCCCCTGGAGAGACTCGAACTCCCAACCGTTTCCTTAGGACGGAACTGCTCTTCCATTGAGCTACAGAGGCTGGCTGCTCCAGTCTAGGCGGCGTCGCTGACCCGACCGAGCCGATCAACGTCCCAACGTGGGAATCCCCTGGGTATGGCGCTTGTGAGGTTGCATGGGCCGCCAGCTCTCGGAATCGTGGCTGGCCCAGAGACCGCAACGGAAGGAAAGCACCCATGCTCACCATGACCGACACCGCCGCTGAGGCCGTCAAGACGATCGTCGCCCGCGTGCCGCAGGCAGCTGACGGCGGTCTGCGCATCCGGGATGCTGGCGCCGAGACCGGCTTCGAGCTCAGCGTGGCACCCGCACCCGAGCCTGACGACACCGTCGTTGTGACCGAGGGCGCTCGCGTGTTCCTCGACACCGCAGCGTCGCTTGCGCTCAATGATCGCGTCCTGGACGCGCAGCTCGAGCAGGACGGCACCGTCCGCTTCGCGCTCGCCGCACAGGGCTGATCCCCCAGCGATATAGCGGCCCCCGATGACTTAGGTCGTCGGGGGCCGTCTTGGCGGGTGGCAAGCGGTCCAATCGGCGGATGCTGGCTCGCGGCGACACCACGAGACCCTGTGTTTTCGCGGATCGCGTGCACGACCGGGCCACGCGCGGCAGGGTGGCCGTGGGGTGCGGCATCCGTGACGGGGTGACATGGAGGCGGAAGGGAGCCACCGTGTCCGTCATCATCCTTGTTCTGTTCATCGCGGCGATCATCACGAGCGTGATCGCTCTCGCGCGCTCGGTCATTCGCGACGGCCACGGACGGCGCCCCGAGGTCGGTTCCTACGACTCGCGACGCCCGACTCTGTGATCACACAGAGACCAACTTCGCGCACGACCGATGCATCACGGGTCGTCGCGGATCCGGACCACCACCTTGCCAAGCGCGCGACCGTTGCCATGATGCTCGAGCGCTTCCCGCGTGTGGACGAGGTTGTACTCGGCGTCGATCGGCACCTGGATCTCGCCGGCGGCGCACCGGGCTGCGAGCGGCTCGAACCGCGCAGGTCCAGTCGGCACGGCAAGTGCGCCCAGCCGAGTCCCACTGACAAGACCGACAAGCGCGCCGACGGTCAGCATCCGTATCAACACACGGGTCGTGCCACCGACGACAAAGCATCGCCCGCCCGGGGCCAGCGCCCGTCGGTAGGCGAACACCGATCGGTACGCGACGAGGTCGATAACGAGGTCGTAGGGCCCGGTGCGGGTGAAGTCCTGCTCGCGGTAGTCGATGGTCTCGTCGGCACCCATGAGCCTCATGAAGTCGAGCTTCCCGGCGTTGTCCACCCCGGTGACATGCATCCCGGCGGCTTTCGCGAGCTGAAGCAGGAACGCTCCCGACCCACCACCTGCTCCATTGACGAGCAGGCGGGAACCCGGGCGGGCCTTGGTCATCGCCTCGACGGCGATCTCCCCGGGCTGCGGGATCGCGGCGGCCTGGGCGAAGCTCAGCTGTGCCGGTTTTCGAGCGAGGGCTGACTCCGGAGCGACGGCATACTCGGCAAAGCCTCCCTTGCGTTCGAGGATGTCACCGTAGACCTCGTCGCCGACCGCGAACCGGGAGACGCCCCGACCGATGGCGACGACCATGCCTGCAATGTCCGAACCGAGGATGCGTCGCACGGGCCTGGTGAGCCCGCCGATGCGCGCGTAGAAGGGGTCGCCGTGCAGCGTCTCCCAGTCGCTCAGGTTGACGGAGGTCGCCACGAGCTGCACAAGCACCTCACCCGCGGCGGGCCGCGGCACGGGGACCTGCTCGACCCGGAGGTTCGAGGGCGGTCCGTACGCGTCATACACGACGGCACGCATGGTGGCAGGCAGCGCCTCGACGTGTTCGGGATCGCTCACGACGCCAGCTTAGGGAGATCAGTGGAAGTCTCGCGAGCGGTGCTGCACCCCGACACGCAGGTCCTCGAAGCGGTCGGCGAGCACGTTCGTCACCCCCTCGGGCGAGCGTTCCAGCATCCCCCGCACGATGAGCGCCGGAGCGTCCCGCGCAACCCGCCGATAGCGGTTCCAGACCCCGACCGAGCAGATGACGTTGACGACACCGTGCTCGTCCTCGAGGTTCAGGAAGGTGATTCCGGATGCTGTCGCCGGCCGCTGCCGGTGGGTGACGAGTCCCGCGACCTCGATGCGGCGCCCGGTTTCGTGGCTGCGGATCTCCCGGGAAGTGAGCACTCCGCGTGCGTCGAGAGGCGCGCGATAGTGGGTGAGCGGGTGGTCGTCGGTCGAGATGCCGGTCGCCCACAAGTCGGCGGCGAGAATGTCGTAACTCGTCGGATCGGTGAAGAGGGGCGGCTGCACCGACACCAGCGAGTCGGGCAGGTACTCGGCGCGATCCTGAGCTGCGGCCCCTGCGAGCCACACCCCCTCGCGGCGCGAGATGCCCAGTGACTCGAACGCGCCAGCGGTCGACAGTGCCTCGAGCTGCACCTCGGTCACCCCCGTTCGGCGCACGAGATCACGCAGATCGCGGAACGGCCCGTGCGCATCCCGCTCGGCGACGATGCGCACGGCGGTCGGCTGCCCAACGCCCTTGACGCCCGCGAGCCCCAACCGCACCGCGAAGTTCCCATCGCGGCGGTGGGCTGCCGACTCATCCGGCGCATCACGATCGAACGGACCCACCGGCGGCTGGATGCGGTGCGTGCAGGCATCCATGCCCGTGGGCGTCGGCATCCGTACGAGAGGGCATGGCGTTTCGGGAGGTTGTGATCGTTCGGGAGGTTCAATATTCCCCGCAGCATCCTCCCGAGCGTCCTGCCCCTCCCGGATGAGCGGAGGGACGGATGCCGGATCTGGCATCAACGGCTCGACCCCGGCCCACACTCCCGAGGCGTGTAGATCGGGGCGGCGCACCTCCACGCCGTGGCGACGGGCATCCGAGACGAGGGTCGCCGGGGAGTAGAACCCCATCGGCTGCGCGCGCAGCAACCCGGCAAGAAACGCTGCCGGGTAGTGCAGCTTGATCCACGAGCTCGCGTACACGAGCAACCCGAAAGAGAGGGAGTGCGATTCGGCGAAGCCGAAGTTCGCGAAGGCCTGGATCTTGGCGTAGATCGCATCGGCTTCCTCACCGACAAGGCCGTTGCGCGCCATCCCCTCGTAGAGTTTCTCGCGCAGCGACTCGATACGCTCGAGCCCGCGCTTGGACCCCATCGCCCGGCGCAGCAGGTCGGCATCCTCGGGGGTGCACTCGCCGATCGCGACGGCCATCTGCATGAGCTGCTCCTGAAACACCGGCACCCCGAGCGTGCGTTCGAGTACCGGCTTGAGCTTCGGGTGAGCGTAGGTCACCGGCTCCTGCCCGAGCTTGCGTCGCACGAACGGATGCACCGCGCCGCCCTGAATCGGACCGGGACGGATGAGGGCGATCTCGATCACGAGGTCGTAGAACCGTCGCGGCTGCAGGCGTGGCAGCAGCCCCATCTGCGCGCGCGACTCGACCTGGAACACCCCGATCGAATCCGCCCGGCACAGCATGTCGTAGACCGCCGCTTCCTCCTTCGGCAGGGTCGACAGCTCCCACTCCTCCCCCGTCGCCTCCCGGATCATGTCGAAGCAGTACTGCAGGGCAGCGAGCATCCCCAGGCCCAGCAGGTCGAACTTCACGAGGCCCATCCAGGCTGCGTCGTCTTTGTCCCACTGGATGACGGTGCGGTTCTCCATGCGCGCGTGCTCGATCGGCGCGACCTCGCCGACGGGCCGCTCGGTGAGCACCATCCCGCCGGAATGGATGCCGAGATGCCGCGGCGCCTTCATCAGCTCGCCGGCGTACGCGATGACCTGACTCGGGATGTCGTGCTCGGGGCCGCTCTCCAGCGATGCCCCCCAACGCTCGACCTGCTTGGACCAGGCATCCTGCTGCCCCGGCGAATACCCGAGCGCCTTGGCCATGTCGCGCACCGCGTTCTTGGGCCGGTACTGGATGACGTTCGCCACCTGCGCGGCGCGATCCCGCCCATAGGTGGCATAGACCCACTGGATGATCTCTTCACGCCGGTCGGAGTCGAAGTCGACGTCGATGTCGGGCTCTTCGTCGCGCAGGCTGGAGAGGAACCGCTCGAATGGCAGGTCGTAGGCGATCGCATCGACGGCAGTGATGTCGAGCAGATAGCAGATGGCGCTGTTGGCGGCCGATCCTCGGCCCTGGCACAGGATGCCGCGGCGCCTTGCCTCTTGCACGATGCCGTGCACGATGAGGAAGTAGCCGGGGAAGTCCTTCATCTCGATGACACCGAGCTCCCGTTCGATGCGGTCGCGGTTCGCGGGCGAGAGATCCGGATACTTGCGGGGCACCGCCTCCCAGACGAGGTGCCGCAGCCACGTCATCGGTGTGTGCCCCTCGGGAACCGGCAGCTTCGGCAGAGCGGGTTTGGCCCGCCGCAGCGGAAAGGCCAGTTCGTCAGCAAGAGTGACGGTATTGGCGACAGCTCCCGGATACCGGGCGAATCTCTCGGCCATCTCCGCTCCCGAGCGCAGGTGCGCGCCGGCATGGGAGGGAAGCCAGCCGTCGATCTCGTCGAGCCCCCGGTTCGCCCGGACCGCCGCCACCGCCGCAGCAAGCTGGGCCCGCGCCGGGGCCGCGTAGTGCACGTTGTTGGTCGCCAGTAGCGGCAGGCCCCGATCGGCGGCGAGCGCAGCGAGGATGTCGTTGTCTCGCGTATCTGACGGATTGCCGTGGTCGATGAGCTCGACGTGCACGGCGTCCGGGCCGAACAGAGCGACGAGCTCGTCGAGGGCGGCGGCTGCGGCATCCGGCCCGCCATCGGCAAGCGCGCGGCGCACCGCTCCCTTGCGGCATCCGGTGAGCACCGCCCACTCCGAACGGCTACGGGTTCCGGTGAGCCCGTCGAGGCGTTCCTCACCGCGGGCGAAGGCCGCAAGCTGCTCGAGGTCGTAGTGCGGACGCCCCTTCTCAGCCCCCTGCAGCTGCGCGCGCGTGAGGGCCGACGCGAGCCGGTGATACCCCTCTTCTCCCCGGGCGAGCACGAGCAGATGGGCACCGACGGGGTCGGGTTCGCCGTTCTGCGGCTTCGGCAGCTCAAGCGAAAGCTCGGCACCGAACGCCGTCTGCAGGCTCAGCTGCTCGGCGGCTTCGGCGAACCGGACGATGCCGTAAAACCCGTCGTGATCGGTGATCGCGAGGGCGTGGAGCCCGAGCCGCTCGGCCTCTTCGGCGAGATCCTCGGGTGAGGACGCCCCATCGAGGAACGAGAACGAGGAGTGCGCGTGCAACTCTGCGTACGGCACGGTCTCGGCGGGTCGCTCGATCGGCGGCGCGACATAGGGCCCCCGCTTGTGCGACCAGGCAGGACTGTCACCGCCGTCGCCGGGGGGAGGCTTCGGTCGGCGCCGGTCGCTGAGCAGCCGCTCCATCTCTGACCACGACACCGACGGGTTGTTGAATCCCATCAGTCGTACCGCCCCTCGGCATGCCACGCACCCTGCTCGCACACCAGCAGCCAGGCTGTCTGGTCGGCATCCACGATCTGGAAACGGTGCGCTCGCCGCGCCCGTTTCGCATCCCATGCGCGTTCGATCACCGGCCATGGCCCTGCCCAGGCCGCCACCGTCCGACGCCTGCCGGTCTCGATCATGAGTGTCGGCGTGCCGGTGAGTTGCCCGCGTTCATCGACCGAGACGGTGACCCCGGACGCCGACACCACCTCGACCGCGACCGGATCGGCGAACACCGTGGCCGGAAGCGGATCGGGGAGGCTCCCCGGCCAGGGCCGGGCGCGTTCGGCGGCGAGCGTGCGGTGGTCGCGGGGCAGTCGATCACCCCACGGCACCCACACCTGTCGCTCGGTCAGCCACCGTCCTCCCCCGATCGCGGGAGTGACGACCCCGCGGTGTCCGAGCATCGCCTGCACCCGCGACAGCGCGTGATGCACCCGCTCTTCGGGACCGGAGCCGAAAATCGCCGGGGCGTGGTGAGATGCTGCATCCACCGCCTCGGGCGAGATCCGCACGAGTCCGACACCGGTAAGAAGGTCGGCTGCATCTTCGGCGAGTTGCCAACGCACCCGGTCGACGATCGCTGCAGCATCGAACGACCCCGGATGCAGCCACACCCGCTCGCTGCGTTCCCCGCGGTCGCCGACGAGGTCGATCCGCACCTCGGTACAGACGAGGTCGATCGCCCCAAGACCTGCGACGAAGGCATCCGCGGTCTGGCGCACCCCGAACGCGACCTGTTCGGCAAGCTCGAGCGGCGGTTCGAAGGCGATCTCACGCGCGAGCTCGGGCGGCGGCACGCGCGGTTCGATCTGCCGCGAGTCGCTGCCGGCGGCAAGAGCCCGGAGTCTGATTCCTCGCTCACCCAGCCGCTCACGCACACGCTCTTCGGGCATCGCGGCGAACGCGCCCAGGGTCTGGATGCCGAGCCGGGCGAGCAGGTCGACGATGCCGGACCCCGGGTCGACATCGGCGAGCGCAGCGACCGAGAGGGGGGCGAGAAACGCGGATGCCGCTCCCTCGGGCACGACACGGATGGGATCAGCAGGCGTGGTCGCTCCCCGCGCAGCCTGCTCGGCGGTGAACGGTCCGTCGGCAACCCCGAGGCGGACATCGGGAAGACCGAGTTCCCGCATCCTTTCCAGAAGCACTCGCGCGGCAGCAGATTCCCCACCGTAGTAGCGAGCGGGACCGCGGGCACGGATCGCACACAGCCCTGGCCGGATGACCTGCACCCCCGGGGCTCGTTCTTCAATCTGCGCCACAACGGGCGAGAAGGCACGATGGTCGCGTACCGGGTCGGACGGCACGATCGCAAGGGCCGGGCATCGCGCCTGGGCATCACGCCGACGCAATCCCCGGCGTACCCCGTCACGCCGTGCCGCGGCAGAACATGCAATCACGAAATTCTTCTCGACCACAGCGATCGGATCGGCAGGATCGAGCGGATGCGGCCCGTCTCGCGTCAGGGCGATGACCGGCCAGTCAGGCATCCACACCACGAGACTTCGCGTCGGCGCTCGCAGGGGTGAGTCGGCAGGCATATCACCCTGCTTCCCGAACAGATAGGGCTTCCCGGATTGGCAGGGTTTCCCGGAGCGACGGGGCTTCACTCGCGCCTCGAGCTGCGGAAGAAATCCCTCGGGGAGCGTCGACCACTCCCCCGGGCGCGGGGAGCAACACGGGTCCGCGTCGCGGGGTCGACAGTCGGCGGCTTGCCACCGTGACGGTGACCTCTCGTGCCTCCAGATACCCATGCCCGCGACCGAGACCGCTCCAACCCGGATCGCTCGCCGACAGTGACGCCTCAGCCTGCGGCCACGGCCCCTGCACGAGCAGCACGCCATCGCGATCGCGCAGGCGTGCCGCGAACCGAGCGGCATCGGCATCCGATACCCGCCCCGGCGGGCGCACCGCCACGACGGGCAGAACCTCGGCAACCGTTGCCGCCACCGCGAGCCACCGGGAGCCCGGATCGGGAATCATCACAAGCCGCGACAGGTCCACTCCGATCCGCTCGGCAGCCTCGGCTCCCAGGTGCGGCATTCCCACGACTCCGCACCAGGAGCCCGCCTGCGAGGGCGGCGCAAGCAGGGCGAGCAGGAGCGAGACGGATGCCGCACCCGACGCAAGCGTGTACACCGACCCCGGTCGCAATCCACCGCCAGGAAGCAGCCGTGAGAGCGCGGGATACGCCGGCAGGGCCGGGGCATCCAGGGATCGGCCCTGCACATGCTCGACCTGGGCGCGGAGGCGATGCACCTCGGCCAGCCGATCACGGACGTCGGCGATGGCTTCCGTTCGCTGTGCTCCCACGATCACCCTCACTCCCACAGGTTAGAACGCATGTTCTAATGCGTCAATGCGATGAGAGCACGATACGCGGAGCATCCGACATCGGAACCTCAGCTATGTCGCCAGGCTGAGCCAAAAGAGTAGATACTTTGTTCTAAACCTGACTCTGGAGTCGAGGGTTGTGAGGGCCTCAGGCCGGAACGATCTCGGCGGTCGTCGCGATACGCGCGAAGCCGCCGCCCTGCAGCACCAATGCGGTGCCAGCCATGAGCTCAGCCGCCGACCGGCGCACGACACCGAGCCCCGGGATCTCTTCCTCGAGATCGAACGTGCGGGTCGCATCCAGCACGACAGTCACGTCGTATCCGAGGTTCCTACCCATCCGCGCCGTGGTTTCGACGCACATGTTGGTCTGGATGCCGCACACCACCAGCTCATCGATCCCCCGCTCCTGCAGCCAGGCATGCAGATCGGGCTCGCCGTAGAACGCGGAGTTCACGTTCTTGGTCACCAGCACCGCGGCATCCGCGTTCGCCACGGCCTCAACGAGCGCATTGCCCGGATTCGCCGGATGCAATGGAGATTCCGGATGCCGAGAGTCGTGCCGCACGACAACCACCGGATCCCCCGCGAATACGTCGATCAGCCGTGCGACATTCGCCTCGCAGTCGGGATTGGCGGTCGGTCCCCAGAAGTCGAGGTCATCGAACCCCCGCTGCATATCGATCACCACGAGCGCGCGCGTCATGATCACATCCCATCACGCCGCGCCGACACGAGAGGCGGCGCATCCTGAACTGGCAGAATCCCGTCGACACCGGGCACCTCCACCCGCGCACTCGGGAGGTTCTGGTCACTCGGGAGGACGGATGCCGCATCCGCACCCTCCCAAGCAACCATCCCCTCCCGGGGGCGAACCCGCCGGGGCACGACCGCACCCAGCACGATCCCGGTGAGCACGAGCGCAAGCCCCGCCACCTGCGCAAGACCGAACGGCTCGCCGGCAAGGAAGACGCCCAGCGCGACACCGGTCACGGGGTTGAGCAGTCCAACAAGTCCTACGGTCGCGGCGGGCAGGCGCCGCAGGCCCGCGAACCAGACGGTGAAGGCAAGCGCTGTGGACACGAGCGAGAGGTAGGCGAACCCGACGAGTGAGCTCGGGGTCAGCGCGGGAGGCGGACCATCCACGATGAGCGCAACGGGCAGCAGCATGAGGCCACCCATCGTCAACTGCCACGACGCCATCGTGAGCCCCGGGATCTCGTTGCCCCACCGCCCCGTCAGCACGAATCCGAGCGACGACGAGAGCATCCCCGCGAACGCCGCACCAAGGCCCCATCCGTCGACCGGCTCACCACCGACACCAACCATCAGGGCGACCCCGACGAGCCCGATACCGGCACCGATTGCCGCGAGCACACGCGGCCGCTGCCGGCGCAGCATCCAGGCCAGCAGCATCATGGCGGCAGCCGACGCCGACATCACTGTCGCCGCGACGCTCGAGGGCAGGCGCTGACCGGCGATATAGACCAGCACGAAGAAGCCGCCGACATTCAGGATGCCGAGGACCGCCGCACGCCACCACCACACCCCGTGCGGCAGGCGGCGTGAAATCAGCAGCAGGATCAGTCCCGCCGGCAGGGCACGAAACAGCGCACCCCACAGCGGAGCGTCGGCGGGCAGGAACTGCCGCGTCACGAAATACGTGCTTCCCCAGGCGATCGGGGCGATCGCGGTCAGCAGGAGCCACCTCAGGGACTTATCTTCCATGGAAACTAACAATGCCTTCCATGGAAGATTTATTCCGATACCGTGAATCCATGGATGTCGCCTCCGACCGCGTCGCACAGATCCAGGCTGAATGGCATCGCGAGCGCCCCGACATCGACACCTTCCCCCAGGGCATCATCGGGCGCCTGCATCGCATCGGACTGCTCCTGGATCGCCGCCTCGACGAGGTCTACGCGAGCTTCGATCTCAGCTACGCCGAGTTCGACATCCTCGCGACCCTGCGGCGCGCCGGCGCCCCCTACCAACGTCGCGCTGGCGAGCTCGCCGACCACACCATGGTCACCAGCGGCGGCCTCACCAAACGCGTCGACCGCCTGATCGCGCGCGGACTCGTCGAACGCCGACCCGAGGCATCCGACGCCCGCGGCAGGCTGGTCGGACTTACGGATGCCGGACTCGCCCTCGTCGACGAAGCCTTCACCGCCCACATGACCGGCGAGCACCGCATCATCGAAGAGCTGGGGACGGATGCCGAGACGCTCGAGCCGATCCTGCGCCGCTGGCTCGGCATCCTGGAGCCGCCCGCGTAAGCGTCACGCGGCGAGCGCGAGATAGGGCTCCCACGACGGGTCGGTGCGATCGGTCCCCCGCACCGTCCACTGCGCTCCGCGCGGCGCCCCGGGCGTCAGACGCAACTCCCACCCCATCTCCTGGGGTGTGCGGTCGCTCTTGAGGTTGTTGCACTTGAGGCAGCACGCCACGAGGTTCTCCCACGAGTCAGCGCCGCCTCGCGAGCGGGGCAAGATGTGGTCGATCGTGGATGCGGACCTGCCGCAGTATCCGCAGCGATGCGCATCACGGCGTAGCACCCCGCGACGGGTCACCGGAATCGTGCGTCCGCCGGGAACCCGAACGTAGCGGCTGAGCAGGATGACTGCGGGCCGATCGTGCGCACCATCCGTCCCCCAGACCGGATCCTCCGGGATGTGCTCGATGACGGTGGCTTTCTCGTTCATGACGAGCACGAGCGCCCGCTTGAACGACACGACGGCCAGCGGTTCGTAGCCCGCATTCAACACCAGAGTGCGCATTGCTGTCCTCTCGAACGGCCCGAGACGGCTTCCCGGGATTCTTCGACGTTCGACGTGGTCAGAGGGCGTAAGGCATGAAAAAAGGCGCTGTCTCTACAGACAGCGCCCTGGAACCACAGCGAAGCTGCGGTGTCCGAGAACATGATGCCGAAGGACGAGGCGCCCCAGTGCAACCGTGGTTCGGCTGCGCGGTGTGCTGCCCATCGGACTCTCTCCCGTTCTCTTACACGTCGCGACCAGGGTAATGCACCTCACAGCGCCCGAGGCGCAACGGCGGTGAACGGAACGTAGCGTGTCGAAGAACGGACAGCTGGTCAGCCAGCGTTGGCCTGCAGCCACGCCATGGGGTCGACGAGCGCGCCGCCGACTCGCACCTCGAAGTGCAGGTGCGTCGTGGTTGCCGAACCGGTCTGACCCATCAGACCGATCATCTGACCGGCAGACACTGTCTGGCCAGCCTCGACGGTACGGCTTCCCCACATCATGTGCGCATAGAGCGTGGTCACGACCTGACCACCGATGACCGAGTCGATCACGACGGCGTTTCCGTAGCCGCCGAGGCCATCCTGCGCGGCGCGTACGATGCCGTCCGCCGCTGCGAAGATCGGCGTTCCGCCCGAGTTGAGCATGTCGAGGCCATTGTGGTTCGGACGCGTCGGGGTGCGGAATCCGTTGATCGCCCAGTCGCTGTGGAAGCTCGCAACGGGCCAGCGCACAGCACCCGAGCCCGGCGCCACCATGTTGATGTTGACGGATGCGGAACTGGAAGCGAGCGACGCTGCGGAACGAGCTGCTGCGGCCGCCGCTTCTTCGGCTTTCTTCTTCTCGATCTCTTCGGGCGTCGTCGCCGAGTAGCTCTCCCGGTTGAGGTCAGTCGTCGTCGCATCGGACGCGATCACGATCGACTGAGCGTCACCTTCGGCAACCTGCTGCAGGGTGACTGACTCGTCGGTCTGTTGGAAGGCGCCATACGCCGGCAGGGCGACAGTGGCCACGAGACCACCGACGATCGCGAGGGTGGCGATGTTCCGGACCGGGCCTCGGGGGCTGGCCTTGGGGCCCTTTCGTGCGGGGCGGGCCACGGATGCCGCGGGTGTGGGCTTTACTGCGGGCTTGTCCACGCCTCCGCGACGGATGCGAGCAAGACGCGAAGTTTTCCTGGTCGTCGCGCCCTCGGCATCCACCGGGGTCGAATCGTTCTCTTCAGCCAACTAAGTCCTCCGGCGCCTCTGCGCCGGAGCGCCGGCTCGTCACGTTTCGGTGCGGAAGCTGCGCTCCGCTCGATCACGGGTTCACCGTTCGAATGACGAGCCGCGAGGCAATTCGATCGGGGTCCGAGGTCGTGCTGGACTCGCTCGGACTGTACGAGGCTACCCGAAGGTAACGAACATGTCACGCTGGCGGCCGGAGATAACCCGTGATCGCGCGGTGTGGAGGAACGGATGTCGCCCCTCGGGCCCCGTCGTCACGCGTGGTCGTCGACGAGGAAGATGTGACCGGCTACCTCGACAGGCAGCTCAAGGCCTTCGTCGGAACCGTCCATCTCAACCAGGACGTATCCCTCGTTGTAGCGATAGCTCCCATGCGCCCCGGGGAGCACCCCGGCTCCCTTGAGCTGCTGCAGCAACTCGGGATCGACCTGGGCGGGTTCGGCGAGCCGACGGATCGTTCCCGTGATCGGCTCCCCGGCGGCGTCGAGCTTTCGAACGAGCCCGACCACACCGGACTCGAAGGTCAGTGCCGGGACGTCACCAAGCTGGTCGAGCCCGGGGATCGGGTTCCCGTAGGGCGATTCGGTGGGGTGATCGAGCAACTCGACGAGACGGCGCTCGACCTGTTCGCTCATGACGTGCTCCCACCGGCATGCCTCATCGTGCACGTAAGCCCAGTCGAGTCCGATGACGTCGGAGAGCAGCCGCTCGGCGAGGCGGTGCTTGCGCATGACATCAATGGCCTTCTGGCGTCCGAGGTCGGTGAGCTCAAGGCTCCGATCCTCGGTGACGACAACCAGGCCGTCCCGCTCCATGCGTCCGACCGTCTGCGAAACCGTCGGCCCGGAGTGCCCGAGTCGCTCGGAGATCCGCGCCCGAAGCGGAGTGATGTTCTCTTCTTCGAGCTCGAGGATCGTGCGAAGGTACATCTCCGTCGTGTCGATGAGATCAGTCATGCGGGATCCTCGTGTCTGCATCCTCGTGGGGGTAAGACGAGCCTAGCCTTTTCCCCGGCCCCCGGTCCGGGCCTCCCTCGGCGCAACCCTAGAATCAGGACATGGTCGAGTTGCCCCGAGAACTGCTTCCCGCTGATGGCCGATTCGGCTGCGGACCCTCGAAGGTCCGTGGCGCTCAGCTCGAGGCTCTCGTCACGCGTGGGGCCTCTCTGCTGGGAACGTCGCACCGACAGGCCCCGATCAAGAACCTCGTCGGGAGCACCCGCGAAGGGCTGGCCGAGCTGCTACGCGCACCCGAGGGGTACGAGGTCATCCTCGGTAACGGCGGATCGACAGCGTTCTGGGATGCCGCAGCATTCGGCCTCATCGAGCGTCGCAGCCAGCATCTGGCATTCGGGGAGTTCGGTTCGAAGTTCGCCGCCGCCGCGAAAGCACCGTGGCTGGAGGCACCGGATGTCCGCAAGACCGAGCCGGGCACCGGCGGTGTCTCCGAACCGGTCGAGGGTGTGGATGTCTACGCGTGGCCGCACAACGAGACCTCGACGGGCGTTTCTGCTCCCATCGCCCGCGTCACCGCTGACCCTGGTGCGCTGACAGTCATCGATGCGACGAGCGCCGCGGGTGGCATCGACTTCGACGCCGCCCAGGCCGATGTCTACTACTTCGCGCCGCAGAAGAACCTCGGCTCCGACGGTGGGCTCTGGTACGCCCTGGTCTCCCCGGCAGCAATCGAACGGATCGAGCGGATCGCGGCATCCGACCGCTACATCCCCGAGTTCCTGAGCCTGAAGAACGCGATCGACAACTCGCGGCTGAACCAGACTCTCAACACCCCGGCTGTAGCAACCCTCCTCATGCTCGATGAGCAGGTGCGGTGGATCCTCGACAACGGCGGACTCGCCTGGGCCGGGGCCAAGACCGCTGCCACGTCGGCGGCGCTGTACGCGTGGGCCGAGGCAACGGCGTACACGACGCCGTTCGTCACGAACCCCGCCGACCGCTCGCCTGTCGTCGTCACGATCGACTTCGACGAGAGCGTGGATGCCGCAGCCATCGCCAAGAGCCTGCGCGAGAACGGCATCGTCGACACCGAGCCGTACCGCAAGCTCGGGCGCAATCAGCTACGCATTGCGACCTTCGTCTCCATCGAGGAGGACGACGTGCGCCGGCTCATCGGGGCGATCGAATACACCGCCGACCGACTCTAGGGCGCCCCCGCCCAGACTCGCGACGAGCGTGGCCCCACCTGGCGTCCAGCAGCGCCCCGATACACTGCCTCGTGCCCGAAACCCTGCTGAACCCTGGCCGCGATGCCGAGCAGCCGGCATCCATCGATCCGGTCGAACTCGAGATCGCACTGCGCGTCATCAACGCCGCTTCCTCGCTTGACCCCGAAGACCCGGCCTACATCGCCCTACGCCACCAGACCAGCAAGCTCTACAAGGACGTCAAGCGGCAATCGCGCAAAGAGAAGCGCAAGCGCATCGCCGAGGCCGACCGCGCGGTCGTCGCTGCCACCGCGACAGGCGCCCCCGACCGTATCGACGACGAGACGCGCGGCATCCCGCTCGCTGCCCGCACCTCGATGCCGTTCGCCGGCGAGCTGATCAAGGCACGCGCCTGCTACATCTGCAAGCAGGACTACACGCTCGTCGACGCCTTCTATCATCAGCTGTGCCCAGACTGCGCGTCGATGAGCCATGAGAAGCGCGATGCACGCACCGACCTCACCGGCAAACGCGCACTGCTCACCGGCGGCCGCGCCAAGATCGGGATGTACATCGCGCTGCGGTTGCTGCGCGATGGCGCCCACACCACGATCACCACGCGCTTCCCGCGCGACGCCGTGCGCCGCTTCTCGTCGCTGCCCGACAGCGCCGACTGGATCCACCGCCTCAAGATCGTCGGCATCGACCTGCGCGACCCCGCCCAGGTGATCGGCCTTGCTGACTCGGTGGCATCCGATGGTCCGCTCGAGATCCTCATCAACAACGCAGCCCAGACCGTGCGTCGCTCACCGGGGGCCTACAGACCCCTGGTGGAGGCCGAGCTTGCCCCGCTTCCCGATGGACCTCTGCCTGAGCTCGTCACCTTCGGGCACACCAACGACGCCCATCCCCTCGCACTCGCGCAGTCGGTATCCGCACATCCGATCCTCGCTCCAGCCGCGCGCACGGCCGATGAACTCACCGCGGAGGCGCTGGCGGCCGGCTCCGCGTCGATCGAACGCCTGAAAACCGGCACCGCGATCGACGCAGGCGGACTCATCCCCGACGAGGACCGCATCAACAGTTGGACCCAGCACGTCGACCAGGTCGAGCCCCTCGAGATGCTCGAGGTGCAGCTGGCCAACATGACCGCGCCGTTCCTGCTCGTGAGCCGCCTACGCTCGGCGATGGCTGCATCGAGCGCGAGACGGAAGTACATCGTCAACGTCTCGGCGATGGAGGGCGTGTTCGGCCGCGGCTACAAGGGCCCCGGCCACCCGCACACCAACATGGCCAAGGCCGCACTGAACATGCTCACCCGGACCAGCGCGCGCGAGATGTTCGAGACCGACGGCATCCTGATGACCGCGGTCGACACCGGCTGGATCACTGACGAGCGGCCGCACTTCACCAAGGTGCGCCTTGCCGAGGAGGGTTTCCATGCCCCGCTCGACCTCGTTGACGGGGCGGCGCGCGTGTATGACCCGATCGTGCGCGGCGAGGCCGGCGAAGACCTGTTCGGCATCTTCCTGAAGGACTACCGCAAGGGCTCCTGGTAGTCAGGCGGGCAGAAAGTACTCGCGGGCGAGAGGGGCAATCTCGATCCCGGATGCCGTGCCGGCGGTGACCCAGCGCAGCTCGGCGATCTCGGCAGCCGGTTCGGGCCGTTGATCGCCGATGTCGACGCGGAAAACGTCGGCGACGACCTCGAAGCCCGGTTCGTTGGCCGCACTCGCCGCGAAGCTGCCAAGCGCCTCCAAGGCGTCGGAGTCTACCCGGAGGCCGACCTCTTCGGCGAGCTCGCGCATGAGCGTCTCGGCCGGGGTCTCATTCGGCTCCGGCTTGCCACCGGGCTGCATGAACGCCGTCGTCCCGGCCTTGCGCACGAGCAGCAGCCGCCCTTCGGCGTCAGTGATCACCGCGGCCGAGACATGAATGCGGCGCGGGGCAATGGCATCCGAAGTCATCCCCGCAGGTTAGTCCTCGTCACCGTTGTCGAGGTCGCCGCTGTCGAGGTCGCCGCTGTCGAGATCGTCGTTCGAGTCGTCATCGAGCTCATCGATATCGACACCGTCGACGTCTCCGCTGTGCAAGAGCCGCGACCCGTCCTCGTCGAAGTCGTCGGCATCAAGATCATCGACATCATCGAGGTCGTCGTCCTCGTCGTCGGTGTCCTCGTCCTCGTCGGCCTCGTCGGAGTCGTCATCCTCATCACCGGATGCCGTCTCGGCAGCAAGCGCCGCCTGAGCAGCCTGGTAATCAGCCAGGCGCACCGCCCACGGCACCCATTCCGGTGCGAGCAGCGCCTCGTCGCCGGGCAGCAGCTCAGCCTCAAGAACGGTGGGTTCTTCTTCGTCGACCCGCGCGACGCTCACCGTCCAGAACCACCCCGGGTAGCCTCGCAGCGTCGTCTCGAACCGGAGCGAGACGACGCCGTCGGGCTCGACGGTGTAGCCGGCTGCGGGGCCGACGGTGGCCGCCGGAGTGATCTCGTGCAGCGCCGCCAGGGCGAGGTCGTGTGCGGCAACCAGCGTCGGGTCAGGCGTCGAGCTCATCGGCCACCTTGCGCAGCACGGCGGCGACCTTCGCACCGTGTGCACCGCTCGGGTAGCGACCGCGTCGCAGGTCCCCGCCCACACCGTCGAGCAGCTTCACGAGATCCTCGATGATGATCGCCATGTCGTCGGCGGGCTTGCGGGAGCGCTTGGCGAGGCTGGCGGGCGCTTCGAGCACCCGCACTGACAGCGCCTGCGGGCCGCGCTTTCCGTCGGCGATACCGAATTCGAGGCGCGTGCCAGCCTTCACCGTCGCCCCAGCGGGCAGCGCGGTGGCATGAAGGAAGACATCCTGTCCTTCGTCGGAGGAGATGAAGCCGAAGCCCTTTTCCTCGTCATAGAACCTGACCTTGCCGGTGGGCATGGGAAACCTCGTTCTGAACGGCGCCGCAGCGGGGCGGCAGGAGTGACGCAGGGACCGATCGATCCCGCGGTTAAGCCTAGAGCACCGCGACGGAGTAGTCTGGGGCGGATGAGCACGCGTAGCCCTGGCAGCGACCTTCCGGTTCGCACGATCGACCGCGTGCTCGCGTCGATGTCTCTCGGACTGCTCGCGCTCTCGGTTCTGTCGTTCTTCGCGATTCTCATCGGCTCCGCGTCGCACGCCGATTTCAGCACCGGCCTGTGGCCCGCTGTCGGCATCATCGTCTACATCGCCCCGATCCTCGCGTTCGCGATGCTGCTGACGGTGCTGATCATGACGTTCGTGCGAAGGGCGCGGGCGAACCGGAGCGAATAGATGGCGGGCGACGAGCGAACCCTCGCCACCTGGCTGGCATCGCTCGATGACAACGCCCTCGCAGACCTGTTCACCCGGCGTGGCGTCTCACCCGCGGCATCCTGGCGCGACTTCTTCGATGCCGCCGAAGCGCTCCTCGATTCAGCGTCGATAGACCGGGCGCTGGCACGGCTCGATCGTCGCGAACTGGCCGCGCTCGTCGCCGCCAGCGCCGGGGATGTCGCCACCGAGACCATCGTGACCTGGGGACTGGCACGCCCTGGCGGCGAGATCTACGCCCCGGTGCAGGAACGAATCGCTGCGCTCTCGAGCACCTCCGGTCTTGCGGATCCGCCCGCCGACGTTGCCGAGACCGCAAGCGGGTCCCGCGGGCCCGCCACGGCGTCGGCAGCCGAGACCGCGAGCGCCGCAGAGCGGATCTTCACGGCATCCGCATCGCTGGCCGACGTACTGTTGGCGGCCCTGCACGTACCGCTGACCCTCACCGGCGCAGGCGCAGTCAGCGCCGCAGACCGCAAGCGCCTCACCGAATCTGGCGCGATCAGCGCGCCCGAAGACCTCGACGATCTGATTGCCGCAGGCCTGGCAGCAGGGCTGCTCACGCCGATCGGACGAGAGCTCGTGGTCACCGCCACGGGCGAACAGTGGCTGGATGGCGGCACCGTCGCCCGATGGACTGCAATCGCCGATGGCTATCGCCGCAGTCTTCCAGCAGGCCTGCGCACCCCACAGGGTGGAGTCCTCGACCCTGCGGGCTGGACGGGCATGTACCCACTGAGCCCTGAATGGCCGGCGCGGGCGGCAGCGCTGCGGCAGACGGCGCAGCGGTGGGGCATTCTCACGCCAGACGGGGCGGTTCCACCGTGGTCGCGTGGCCTCGTCGAGGGCACAGCTCTCGACACTGATGCTTTACGCGATGCCCTTCCGGCCGAAATCGACCGGATCTACCTGCAAGCGGATCTGACAGCTGTCGCTCCCGGCCCTCTTGCCCCGCGGCATGACCTGCGCCTCCGCAGGATCGCGCGGCGCGAGTCCCGCGCGCAGGCCTCGACATACCGCTTCACGGCGGAGTCGATCGGGGCTGGCCTCACCGACGGAGAGAGCGCCGAGTCGATCCGCGAATTTCTGCGCGAGCTGTCGCTTACGGGGATTCCCCAGCCGCTGGACTACGTCATCGAAACGACAGCAGCCCGACACGGATCGGTCACGGTCCGCTCGGATGCCGGGAGCCCCAACACGATCGTAGAAAGCAGCGACCCGCACCTCCTCGATCTCGTCGTCATCGACCAGGCCCTGCGCCCCGTCGGCCTGGTGCGCCACGGCGATGTGCTCGTGAGCCGGGTCGGTCGTGATCACCTGTTCTGGGCGCTGGCCGATGCGCGCTACCCCGTTGTCGCGCTCGACGAGCACGGCGCACCCGAGTCGCTCCGGCGCCGAACCGCCGCGCAGACAGCATCCGCGGCACCAGCGGGCGACGTCTACGCGCGCCTGATCGGTTCGCTGCGCGCCTCGGGCGGCGACGGCGACGCCGCCTGGCTTGAGCGCGAGCTCGAGCAGGCGGTGCGCACGAAGTCGATCATCGTGGTAACGGCACAGATCAGCGCCGCCGAGACCCGCACCTTCACGCTGGAGGCTACGGGGCTCGGCGGTGGCCGGCTCCGCGGCAGAGACCGGGGCGCGGATGTCGAGCGCACCCTCCCGATCTCGACCATCGTGAGCGTCTCCCCGGCCTGACAGCAGTCCGCACCGCCACCCCGCGGGTAGACTGGACCGCTATGGCTGACGGCCCCCTCATCGTGCAAAGCGACCGGACAGTGCTGCTGGAAGTGGCACATCCGGATGCCGAATCCGCACGCCACGAACTCGCGATCTTCGCCGAACTCGAGCGCGCCCCCGAGCACATCCACACGTACCGCATCACACGGCTCGGCCTCTGGAACGCACGGGCAGCCGGGCACACCGCCGAAGACATGCTGGGCACCCTGGACCGGTGGACACGGTTCCCGGTTCCACCGTCGGTCGCGATCGACATCCGCGAAACCGTCGGCCGCTACGGACGCCTCGTGATCGAGCGCGACACCGTCGACGGATCCGAGGAGCCTGCCCTCGTGCTGCGGTCGACGGATGCCGCGGTGCTGGCCGAGGTCACGAAGAACAAGCGCATCCAGCCACTGCTGGTGGGGCGCCCCTCCCCTGACACCTACGTCATCGACGCCTGGGCGCGCGGACAAATCAAGCAGGAGCTGCTGAAGATCGGCTGGCCCGCCGAGGACTTTGCCGGGTACACGCCGGGTACCCCGCATCCGATCGACCTCGCCGAGCAGGGCTGGCACCTGCGGCCCTACCAGCGGCAAGCAGTGGATGCCTTCACCGACGGCGGTTCGGGAGTGGTCGTGCTCCCCTGTGGCGCGGGGAAGACGCTCGTGGGAGCCGGCGCGATGGCCGACACCAAGACGACGACGCTGATCCTGGTCACCAACACGGTCAGCGCCCGGCAGTGGCGCGACGAGCTTCTCAAGCGCACGAGCCTCACACCCGAAGAGATCGGCGAGTACTCGGGGCAGGCCAAAGAGGTCAAGCCGGTCACGATCGCGACCTACCAGATCCTCACCGCCAAGCGGAAGGGAGAGTATGCGCACCTCGCGCTGCTCGACGCTTTGGACTGGGGTCTCATCGTCTACGACGAGGTGCATCTGCTGCCCGCTCCCGTGTTCAAGCTGACTGCCGACCTGCAGGCTCGCCGCCGCCTCGGTCTCACGGCAACGCTCGTGCGCGAAGACGGCCGCGAGGGGGATGTGTTCAGCCTCATCGGACCCAAGCGGTTCGATGCCCCGTGGAAGGAAATCGAGTCGCAGGGCTTCATCTCCCCCGCCGCCTGTTACGAGGTGCGCGTCGACCTTCCTGCCGGCGAACGGCTCGAGTACGCGGCGGCCGCTGATGACGAGCGGTATCGGCTCGCAGCCACCGCCCCGGCCAAGATCGGCGTCGTGAAGGATCTCGTGGCACGGCACGCCGGCGAGCAGATGCTCGTGATCGGGCAGTACCTCGACCAGATCGACGAGATCGCGCAGGCGCTGGACGCCCCGCAGATCACGGGCGCCACCCCGGTCGATGAGCGTGAGGAGCTCTACCGAGGCTTCCGTGAGGGGCAGATCCCGGTGCTCGTGGTCTCGAAGGTCGCGAACTTCTCGGTGGACCTGCCCGAGGCATCCGTCGCCATTCAGGTGTCGGGCTCGTTCGGGTCACGGCAGGAGGAGGCACAGCGCCTCGGTCGGCTTCTGCGCCCCAAGCAGTCGGGGAACACGGCGAGCTTTTACACCCTCATCGCCCGCGACACGGTCGACCAGGATTTCGCCCAGAACCGGCAGCGGTTCCTTGCCGAACAGGGCTACAGCTACACGATCCTGGATGCCGACAAACTCGCCGCGTAGGCGGCCTCGCCCGGCATCCATCTTCCGGAGGTAGGCGATCTCGCCAAGGTAGGTGGATGCCTGCCTGAAACGTCCTACGCCGCGGATTCTTCCGACGCTCAGGAGGACGGAAACCGCCGATCCGCGCGATATCCAGCATCCGCACCGGCGACATCACGATAATGGGGGCATGAGCGCACCCCGCATCCTCGTCGTCGACGACGAGCCGAACATCCGAGACCTGCTGGTGACGAGCCTGAAGTTCGCGGGCTATCAGGTGAAGGCAGTCGCCAACGGCGCACAGACGATTTCGGCAGTTCTCGAAGAGGAACCCGACCTCATCCTGCTCGATGTCATGCTGCCGGACATGAACGGATTCAGCGTCACCAAGCGACTGCGCGGCGCCGGGTATACCGCACCGATTCTGTTCCTGACGGCCAAGGACGAGACAGAAGACAAGATCACGGGTCTGAACGCCGGCGGAGACGACTACGTCACCAAGCCGTTCAGCCTTGATGAGATCGTCGCGCGCATCCAGGCCATCCTGCGTCGCACGATGCAGACCGACGAAGAGTCGATCATTCGCGCCGGCGAGCTGACGATGGATCAGGACACGCACGACGTCTCGGTCGGGGATGTCTCGATCGACCTCAGCCCGACAGAGTTCAAACTACTGCGCTACCTCATGCTCAACCCGAACCGGGTGCTCTCGAAGTCGCAGATCCTCGACCACGTCTGGGAGTACGACTTCAACGGGGATGCCGGCATCGTCGAGAGCTACATCTCGTACCTGCGACGCAAGATCGACCCGTACTCCTCCGAGCCGCTCATCCAGACCAAGCGCGGATTCGGCTACATGCTGAAGGCAGGCAAGTCGGCGTGAGGCATCCGTCGGAGTTGGCGTGAGCAGCACGACCGACAAGACCGACGCCGTCACCGGGTGGTGGCGCAGCCTCAGCCTGCGCGCCAAGGTGACAGGCGTTGCCGTGTCGATCCTTGCTCTCGGGCTCATCGCGACCGGCATCGGCACGACGGTGTTCCTGCGTAGCCAACTCTTGGCGAGCGTCGACACGCAGGTGTCGCAGCTTGCCGGGGCGGGTGTGAGCGCACTGTTCGACATCGACCTTCTCGCTGATCCCGCCTTCGTCCCGAAGGCCGAGTCAGTTCCCACCGATTACTTCGTCGCCATCTACAACCAGGATGGCGACTTCATCGCAAGCGCCGGCGGCGGACGACAGATCAATGAACCCGACTTTCCCACCGAATACCTGCCGACCGAGACCTCTGTAACCCAGCAGCAGGAACCGTTCACGATCCCCGGCACGATCCCCGGCACAGAGTTCCGCGCGGCATCAGCTCTCATCGAAGTCAAGGGCACCACGGTCTTCTACACGCAGATAATCGCAGTTCCGTTGACAACGGTGACCCAGACCCTCGCCACCTATCTCGGCATCTACAGCATCCTCTCTGTCATCACGATCGTGCTGGGCGCCATCGCGATCCGGCTGCTGGTCACGCTCGCGTTCCGGAGCCTCACCCAGGTCGAGAACACGGCGATGGAAATCGCGGCCGGCGATTTCGGCCAGCGCATGACCGACATTGCCCCCGCCACCGAGGTCGGCAGGCTCAAGACCGCGATCAACGCCATGCTTGGCCGTATCGACGCCGCGCTCGCGCAGCGAGATGCCACGGTGCGCCAGATGCGCCGGTTCGTCGGCGACGCCTCGCACGAGCTGCGCACGCCGCTGGTCACGGTTCGTGGCTACGCCGAGCTGTACCGGATGGGAGCCATCCGCACCGACCACGACGTCGCCCAGTCGATGGAACGGATCGAGAAAGAGGCCATGCGCATGGGCCTGCTCGTGGAAGACCTCCTCGCCCTCGCCCGGCTCGATGAGCGCCGAGACATCGAGTTCGCCCCGGTCGACCTGCGACCGCTTGCCCGGGATGCCGCGCTCGATGTTCGCGCTGCCTCTCCCCAAAGACCTGTGGCTGTGATCGATACGACCATCGTCGAACCGACCGAGCCGCGTCCGCCGCAGACCGAAACCGACACCCTCGAGACACCCAAACGGCCGCGGTCCGCCTTCAGCCGCGCGGGCTCCATCCTGCTGCGTCGCCGCCCGAGGGACGCGCGCGGCACGGCGCCGACCACCGAGCAGATCGTCATCGGGCCCCTGGATCTCGGGCCGTCGTCGTCGGCGCCCGTTGCGCTCCCCCCGATCGTGCTCGGCGAGGAAAACCGCATCCGTCAGGTGATCACGAACCTCATCGGGAACGCTCGCCGGTTCACCGCTGAGGACTCCCCTATCGAGCTTCGCATCGGAGTGGATGCCGCGGCGCAGTCGGGCTGGATCGAGATCGTCGACCACGGTGAGGGAGTGCCGGATCAGATCAAGGACAAGATCTTCCAGCGGTTCTGGCGCGCCGATACGTCACGCACGCGAGAGACCGGCGGATCCGGGCTCGGGCTCTCGATCGTCGCCTCGATCGTGGAATCGCTGCATGGCTCGGTACGGGTGATGGACACCCCCGGTGGCGGCGCGACCTTCCGTGTCGGCTTCCCTCTCGCCAGGCACCTCGACCCGGCCGATCACGCCTTCCTCGAAACGCAGCCGCTGGACCGCCTCCCGTCTGACCTGCGGAGCGATCCCCCGGCCTGAGCTCGCCCACCTCGAAGGGTTCCTCCCCAGGACATGTACATCGGTGGCATGTACGAGCGTGAGCGTCGGCTGGCGATTCCTTTCGGGTCACGACGTAGCGTGTCGTCCACACTCACGACACCCGGAGGTTCTTGTGGCCATCTATTCCGTCGACAGCGACGCGGTCCTTGCCGCAACGGCTGGTGTGCGGGCCACCGCAGACCGCGTTCGCGCCGAGACGCATACCATGCTCGCCCAGCTCACCGGCCTGCAATCACAGTGGACCGGCGCGGCATCGCTTGCCTTCGCCGGCGTCATCGACCAGTGGTGCGCAGCCAACGCGCAGGTCGAAGAAGCCCTGGGCGCGATCGGGGTCGCCCTGGAGACCGCAGGGCACCAGTACGCGGATGCCGAGCAGATGACCCTCGGCCTGTTCCGCTGATCGCACCAGAAACGACCGAAGGCCCCTCCACATGGGAGGGGCCTTCGGCGTGAAATGCAGCAAGCAGGACTCAGAAGTCCATGCCACCCGACGGGTCGGCGGGCATGGCCGGAGCCTTCTCGGGCTTGTCGGCGACGACGGCCTCGGTCGTGAGGAACAGCGCGGCAATCGACGCGGCGTTCTGCAGAGCCGAGCGGGTTACCTTGGCCGGGTCGATGATGCCCTGTGCGAACAGGTCACCGTACTCACCCGTTGCAGCGTTGAGGCCGAATCCGGGCTCGAGCTCGGAGACCTTGTTGGCCACGACACCGGGCTCCATGCCTGCGTTGAGGGCGATCTGCTTCAGCGGCGCCTCGATGGCAACGCGCACGATGTTCGCGCCCGTTGCCTCGTCACCGGTCAGCTCGAGAGTCTCGAACGCCTTCTTGCCGGCCTGGATGAGAGCGACGCCACCACCGGGGACGATGCCCTCCTCGACGGCTGCCTTCGCGTTGCGAACGGCGTCCTCGATGCGGTGCTTGCGCTCCTTGAGCTCGACCTCGGTCGCAGCTCCGGCCTTGATGACGGCAACACCACCGGCGAGCTTCGCCAGGCGCTCCTGCAGCTTCTCGCGGTCGTAGTCGCTGTCGGTGTTGTCGATCTCACGACGGATCTGGGTCACGCGACCCTCGATGAGCGCGGCGTCGCCGGCACCCTCGACGATCGTGGTCTCATCCTTCGTGATGATGACCTTGCGTGCGCGGCCGAGGAGGTCCAGCGTCGCGTTCTCGAGCTTGAGGCCCACCTCTTCGGTGATGACCTGGCCACCCGTGAGGATCGCGATGTCCTGCAGCTGAGCCTTGCGGCGGTCGCCGAAGCCGGGAGCCTTGACAGCAGCCGACTTGAAGATGCCACGGATCTTGTTCAGCACGAGGGTAGCGAGAGCCTCACCCTCGACATCCTCAGCGATGATCAGGAGTTCCTTGCCGTCCTGGATCACCTTGTCGACGATCGGCAGCAGATCCTTGATGTTCGAGATCTTCTGGTTCGCGATCAGGATGTAGGGGTCTTCGAAGACCGCTTCCTGACGCTCCGGGTCGGTCACGAAGTAGGGGTTCAGGTAGCCCTTGTCAAAGCGCATACCCTCGGTCAGCTCGAGCTCGGTGCCGAACGTGTTCGACTCCTCGACCGTGACGACGCCTTCCTTGCCGACCTTGTCGATGGCCTCGGCGATCAGGGCGCCGATCTCGGGGTCAGCGGCGGAGATCGACGCGGTAGCGGCGATCTGCTCCTTGGACTCGACTTCCTTCGCACCAGCGAGCAGCTCATCGGTGACAGCCTTGACGGCCTTCTCGATGCCCTTCTTGAGCGAAATCGGGTCGGCGCCGGCCGCGACGTTGCGCAGGCCCTCGCGCACGAGCGCCTGAGCGAGCACGGTTGCGGTCGTGGTGCCGTCACCAGCGACGTCGTCGGTCTTCTTGGCGACTTCCTTGACGAGCTCCGCGCCGATCTTCTCGTACGGGTCATCAAGCTCGATCTCCTTGGCGATCGAAACACCGTCGTTCGTGATGGTGGGGGCTCCCCACTTCTTCTCGAGAACAACGTTGCGACCGCGGGGGCCGAGCGTCACCTTGACGGCGTCGGCGAGGGTGTTCAGGCCGCGCTCAAGGCCACGACGGGCCTCTTCGTCGAAAGCGATCATCTTTGCCATGTGTGTCGTCCCTCCCGGACGGGGCTAGGTCTTAGCACTCACCGATCTGGAGTGCTAACCCATTCTGGCACTCGCCCATGGGGAGTGCAAGCCGCGCACGATGAAGACGACGAAGAGACGGATGCCGCGGCATCCGTCTCTTCAGAAGCGTGGTGGGCGCGGCCTCTAGACCACGCGGACCGACTCCGCCTGCGGGCCCTTCTGACCCGTCCCGACGGTGAATTCGACCTTTTGGCCCTCTTCGAGAACACGGAAACCGGTCATATCGATGTTCGAGTAGTGGACGAACACGTCTTGACCGTCATCGACGGTGATGAAGCCGTACCCCTTCTCGGCGTTGAACCACTTCACGGTGCCTTGGGCCATGCGAACTCCTGATGCTGGTGGGACACCGTCATCGTATTCACCGGGATCGACCCGATACGGCCCTCGCGCGAAGTATTGACACGCGCGTCTTCACCTTGTTACGGCCCGGAAACACGCGGGCCGCGCGGGTCAGTCCGTGGGCTCGGGAGTGGGGACGCCGGCCGCGGTGCGGTCGAGACCGATCACGATCGCGAGTTGCTGCGTGGCACCCTCGTCGGTCTCGGTCGCAGGGTCGTCGGTCGGCTGGTAGATGGTGCTTTGGGCCACGGCCGCGCCGCCGATCACGTTCGCGAGGCCGAGCGCCGCGGCATAGTCGGCATCCGTCGCGTAATAGACGGTCGTCTCGGGGAAGTCGTCAGTGCCTGCCTGCCCGGCCAGAACAGTGTCGGGGGCCCACCCGGCGGCGATGAGCTGATCTTTCAGCTGCGTAGCAAGCCCGGTCTCGGGCGTCGCATTGAGGATCAGAACCGAATACGAGGTGTCGACGACGGGGTCCACCGTGACGGTCGGTGTGGGTTCGGGAGTGGGCTCGGGAAACAGCACGATGCGCCCCGAGACCACGAACATTGCGAAGATCCCGACAGCGATCAGGATGACGGTGGCAAGCGCCGCCCAGAAGAAGACGACTCCGCCGCGCATGTGCGGCTGCTCAGCACGGTGCGCACCGACTCGACCGACGTCCTCGGGCAGGTCGTCGAATCGATCGCGCGGGAACTCGGAGGTCGGCATCAGACGATCGTACCGATGCCGCCTACGGAAACCGTGCGCGTCCGCCCGGCAGAATCCGCGCTCGCTGCACCGGAGCGCTTGCTTCCCCGGGCGCTGTCCCGGAGCCGACGCAGGCGCCCCATCAGCAGCGGGTCGTACGCCTGCGCATCGACCGAGTCCAGCATCCGCACCAGCAACTGGTAGTAGCGGGCCGGCGACATGCCGAGCGTCTGCCGGATCTCTTCTTCTTTTGCCCAGCCGCGAAGACGGCACGACGACTCGAAGTCGAGGATCGCGCGCTCACGCTCGTTCAGGGGCACGGTGAGAGGCTATCGGCGAGCGCCGACATCGTGAGCGCGCCACTCCACCCATGCGCCGAGTGGGTCGACCACGGCAAGAGCGCGATTATCCATCCCTAAGACGAAGCCGGGCCAGTTCGCAGAATCCGCGCCCCAGCGGTCGTGGAGCCCGGGCGGATCGATCGAGATCCAGTGCGTGCCGGGGCGTGCGGATACAACGGCGTCGATCTGGTCGAACAGTGCGATCCGCCCGGTGCGAGGGATGTGGGGCAGCACCCCGGGGGTGGTGATGACCAGCGTGGCGTCGGCGGGTGACTCGGCTGCAACCTCCACAAGAGTGCCGTCGGCGGCCGCATCCCCTGAGATGAGCGTCGGTGGGTCCTCACGCACGACGTCGAGCGCCGCGACGATCCGCTCGCGTCTCCCCTCCTCCCCCGGCCAGACGAGCGATGTAAGAAACCGGCGGTCCGTGTCGGATGCCGCATCCCGTGGCGCCAGGTCGATGCCGGCGCGCCAGACGATCTCGGGCAGATGCAGGGTCGGCACGTCCTGGGCGCGGCTGCGAAGCACGACCGGCGAGGGACCGCCGGTCGGGTCGAGGTCCTGTCCGTTCTCGTACCGGTAGGAGTATCGATCGGGGTAGAGACACAGTCCCGCGCTCGCGCCGACCTCGAGGAGCGCGATCGGGCCGTCAATGAGGCTCAGCGCCGGCAACAGAGCCGCGCATCGCAGCGGCTCGTTGGTCTGCAGCCCCCGCGCCGCGCACTCGGCCGCCACATCGTCGATGTTCGCCGCCAGCCACTGCGCCCAGGCCGTGTAGCCGCCGTCCGCCGCTCCCAGCATCCTGGTCACCGCGAACACGAGCGGAGGCTGTCGCCGATCGGCGCGGATGCGGGCAAGAAGCCGCTGCGTAGCGGGATCGGCTGCCACGCCCGTGGCCCATTCCTCATACAGAGCGGAGCGGCCCGGCGCCTCGTCGGTCGCGAAGCGGCGGTAGCGCTCCGCGACGCTGCTCGCTTCGGCATCCAGGGATGACACCATGCCCCCATTGTGGAACAGCGCCCCGGCGGGTCGGTGACGCGCCCCTCGTCCTATCCCTCGTCGCAACGGCGAACGACACGCACGACACGCCGGGCGCGGATGCTTCGAGCCGGGGTGTCGCGCGGATGCTGCGCCGTTGCGACCGAGGCTGGCGCACCGAACTCGAGGCCGATCTGCCGCGTCAGGCGGAACAGTCCGTCGCCACTTCGTGTTGACTTGGGTAAGGAGGAACAATGTCCTATCGCACCGAGAAGTCCGAGTCCGAGTGGCGCGCAGAGCTCAGCGCCGAACAATACGCGGTGTTGCGCGAAGCGGCAACCGAGCGTCCCTGGACCGGTGAACTGCTCGACGAGAGTCGCGCCGGTCTGTACGCCTGCGCTGCGTGCGGCAACGAGCTGTTCAAGAGCGGCACGAAGTTCGACTCGCACTGCGGGTGGCCGAGCTTCTACGAGTCGGTTCGCCCCGAGGCTGTCGAGCTCATCGAAGACCGCACCCACGGTATGGTGCGCACCGAAGTGCGGTGTGCGCAGTGCGGCTCTCACCTCGGGCACGTCTTCCCCGACGGGTTCGGAACGCCAACCGGCGACCGCTACTGCATGAACTCGATTGCGCTGACCTTCACACCCGAAGAGTCCTGACAGCCCGTCGGCCTCACGCCCGCGCCCCCGGCCGCGCGTGAGGCCACGGCACGACCACGATGGCAACCGACGCAACGGCGATGAGAGCCACCACCACCTCGTGCCCCAGGCCGGGGCTCGCCGGCGCCGGCCAGATCGCATCCAGAACAAGAGCCGTCGCGAGCTGCCCGACCACGGAGCCGAGCACGAGCAGCAGCACGCCCGTGCGGCGAACAAGAGCAGCAGACAGCAGGATGTAGCCGACTCCCAGCGCTCCGCCCGTGTAGGGCCACGGATCGCTCGGCCACTGCTCGGGCAACCCGACGACGGCAACGTGGACCGCAGCGATCAGCACCAGTGCGATCGTTCCGCCGAGGAAGTTGACCGCGGTCGCAGCTATCGCTGACCCGGTCGCGCCGCGAAGCCGACCGTTCGTTGCCTGCTGCCAGGCAACGCCGCCCCCGGCGAGGACCGGCAAGAGCAGCATCCACCACGGCACGCCGGTGAGGTTCCCACCCGTCACCGAGATCCCCACGGCGAGAAGGGCGACCGCGCCGCCGACAACTCGCCGAATCGTGACCGGTACTACGCCCGACGGCCCGTAGCCGACGCGGTCGATGAGGATGCCGAAGACGATCTGGCCGGCGACGAATCCGACGGTGAACAGCGACACACCGATGATTCCCGCGGTGATGCTCTGGCTCGACACCGTGAAAGCTCCCGCCAGTCCGCCCGCCAGCATCCACCACCGGATGCCGCCCCCGCGGACGCCCTCGCGCAGCGAACGGAGCCCGCGACGACCCGCGGGCGTGAGGGCGGCAATAACGGCAATGAGCACCAGACCGGAACCGAACGAGAACGCCGCGGCAAGAGTGCTGTCGTCGATGCGGTGACCAAGTTGTCCGTTCGCGCGCACCTGGAGCGCAGTGAGAGCACCGACGAGGGCAGTACCGAGGAGCCCGAGGGCCATCGCTGCTCTGCCGGACGTCACCGGTTCATTCTGCCGGACGGGGCGCGGCTGCAGCCGACGACGGGACGTGGACCCGTGACCGCCCGATGACAACGTCGAGTCGGCATCCGATCGCGACAGCCGGCTAGCTAGACGTCGAAGTGTGTGGAGCCGACGACGGGACGTGAACCCGTAACCGCCCGATGACAACGTCGAGTCGGCATCCGATTGCGACACCAAGAAACTGGAGCCGACGACGGGACTTGAACCCGTAACCGCCCGATTACAAGTCGGGTGCGCTACCAATTGCGCCACGTCGGCAGAGCGCCCAGTCTATCGGGCGCCGAGGTACGCAACGCCTCAGGGGGTGGGCGTCGGCGTTGGTGACGGGGTCTGGTAGTACGCGTCAGAGTCGATCGTCAGCACGAACTGGGCGAACTCCTTCGGGTTGTCGAGTGCGCCCACGTACACGGAGCCGTTGACGAGAACGAGGGGCGTACCGGTGAGCTGTACGCCGTCCGTGTCGGGGATCTCCTCGACCGCGCGCTCGGTTGCCTTCTTCGCCCACGAGAGGAAGTCGCCTTCCTCGATGCAGGCCCGCACGACCTTCGGGTTCGACACCCCGGATGCCTGCGCGATGTCGGCCAGTTCGGTGTCGGAGTACCCATCGGCGTCGACATCCGGCTGCTGCTCCAGCAACGCGTTGTTGAACTTGAAGAACGCTTCGGGGGCGTGGGTGGCAACGCACGCAGACGCCGCCGCTGCGCGCAGCGAGTACTTCGTACCGTTGGACTTCGCTGTGAGCATCGCGACCGGGTAGTAGGTCAGGCTGACCGCACCTTCGTTGACCCATGTCGACAGCTGCGTCGCGTTGGCGAGCTGGAACTCGGCGGAGCCGGTCGAGAGGTAGTCGACGTAGACCCGGATCTCGATTTCGGGTGCGTCGGTGACGACAGGGGTCGGTTCGGGCGTCGCGGTAGTGGTCGCACCGGCCTCCGTAGATGTGCTGTCATCGACGCCCTCCTGCGCGACGACCGCACCGCCGACGTCGGTCACGGCGAATCCGTCGGCCTTGGCCGCAGCGGGACTGAGCGCACTGGTCGAGGTGGTCGAGGTGACTGCCCACGTGACCGACACCGCAACGACGGCGACAACGGCGACGATTCCCACGCCGATGATGCCGGCACGGATGCGGCGCGCTCGCGTCTGCTTCGCGTGAACCATCTGCGCCTTCTCGCGGACCGCTTCGCGACGGTCGCGAGCCTCGGGCGCCGCGGGCTGTTCGCCGCTGGGCGTCTGATCGCTCGACATGAAACCTCTTCACACAACAAGGGGTCGGGCTGCACCCGACGGGGGCCGTGGCATCGGCCGGGAGATGTCGCTCAGGTAACGACCGCCGCCCACGATGCTAGCCAGAGAGCCTGGGAAAAGCCCAGACATGGCGCCTCTTCAGGTGTGACTTCGCCTGGAGAACCAGCACCGCTCGAGGTGAAGCTACTCGTCGGCTTCTTCCTGCTTGCCGCGCATGACCAGCAGCGGGTCGGGTGTGCCCACGACCTCGAGATCCTTGTCGTCGTAGTCGAACTGGCCCAGGAAGAACTTCATCGCATTGACCCGCGCCCGCTTCTTGTCGTTGGAGCGGATGATCGTCCACGGCGCGTACTTCTTGTCGGTACGACGGAACATCTCCTCCTTCGCGACCGTGTATTCGGCCCACTTGTCCAGCGAGGCGATGTCCATCGGCGAGAGTTTCCAGCGCCGCACCGGATCGAGCTGGCGCAGCGCAAACCGGGTGCGCTGTTCGGTGCGCGAGACCGAGAACCAGAACTTCGTCAGATGGATGCCGGACTCAACCAGCATCCGTTCGAACGAGGGTGTCTGCTCCATGAAGGTCTCGTACTCCTCATCGGAGCAGAAGCCCATCACTCGCTCGACGCCAGCCCGGTTGTACCAGGACCTGTCGAACATCACGATCTCGCCGGCGGTCGGGAAGTGCTGGATGTAGCGCTGGTAGTACCACTGGCCCTGCTCTCGATCACTCGGTTTCGCCAGGGCCACAACACGCGCGGTGCGGGGGTTCAGGTGCTCAGTGAACCGTTTGATCGTGCCACCCTTGCCCGCGGCATCCCGGCCTTCGAACAGGATGATGGCGCGCCGACCGGTGTCTTCGAGCCAGTACTGGAACTTCAGCAGCTCCACCTGAAGGCGATACTTCTCGAGTTCGTACTCGTCGCGGGTCATCCGGTCGGCATAGGGATACCCCTCCTGCCACGTGTAGACGGGGTTGCCCTCGGGATCGATCAGATCAGGGTCGGGGGTGTGCCCGTCACGCACGGTGTACCCGTTCTCGCGCAGATACTCGATGTAGGCGCGCATGTCGCCGGCCGGAACGTTCTCGAACATGGCAACCTCCGACGGCGCGGTCTGCATCGGGTGCGCCGTCTTCGCATTCTCACTCACCGGAGTGCGAAGCACGAGACGTGGCGCCACGGCGGGGTGAACATCCGGTGACGAACAACCTCGCCGCCCCTGCGATCGGCCGTGCGAGGCTGGGGTCATGAGAATTGTGGTGACCGGCTCGACCGGAAAGCTCGGAAGCGTTGTCGTTCGGGAGCTGAGCGCGGCGGGGCACGAGGTGATCGGGTTTGACATCGCGGGCCGCCCCCAGCCGGGCTTCCTGCAGGTCGACCTCACCGATTACGGGCAGGTGATCGACGCCCTCGCGGGCCTCGGCGACCGCGACGAGCGCGGGCTCGATGCCGTGGTTCACCTCGCCGCTATCCCGGCACCCGGCATCCGCTCCGAGGTGGCGGTCTTCCACAACAACATGGCGGCGACCTTCAACGTCTTCTGGGCGAGCGTCAGGCTGGGCATCCGACGCCTCGTCTACGCCTCCAGCGAGACCGTTCTGGGCCTGCCCTTCGACGTGCCGCCGCCGTACGTTCCGGTCGACGAGGAGTACGAGCCGCGCCCCGAGAGCGTGTATTCGCTCGTGAAGACCCTCGAAGAGCGGATGGCGCGGGAGCTGGTGCGGTGGCATCCCGATCTGTCGATCACGGCGCTTCGGTTCTCGAACGTCATGGTTCCGGACGACTATGCCGTCTTCCCCGGTTTCGATGATGATGCACGGGCGCGCAAGTGGAACCTGTGGGGGTACATCGACGCGCGTGATGGGTCGCAGGCGATCGAACGTGCGCTCGAGGTCGCGCCCATCGGATTCGAGCAGTACATCATCGCCGCCGCCGACACCGTGATGTCGCGTCCGAACGCCGAGCTACTGGCCGAGGTCTTCCCCGACGTACCGGTCGCTCGCGAGGTCGGCCCGAACGAGACGCTGCTGTCGATCGAGAAGGCCAAACGGATGCTGGGCTACGCGCCACAACACTCGTGGCGCGACCATCACTGACGGCGGCGACCTCTCGGTGGTCGCTCCCAGGTGGGAGTGGCATACTGAACGATGCGCCCGATGACGGGCGTGCGGGCCAAGCCCCCGCTCATCCTCACAACGGATCGTCCGGCACGTACCTGCCGGTGAAGGAGAAGAAGAAATGGCGTCAGTCACCTTTGACAACGCAACCCGCCTGTACCCCGGCGGAACCCGCCCCGCAGTCGACAAGCTGAACCTCGAAGTGGGCGACGGTGAGTTCCTCGTCCTGGTCGGCCCCTCCGGTTGCGGTAAGTCCACCTCGCTGCGCATGCTCGCCGGCCTCGAAGAGGTCAACTCGGGCCACATCCGCATCGGCGAGCGCGACGTCACCGACGTCCCGCCGAAGGACCGCGACATCGCGATGGTGTTCCAGAACTACGCGCTGTACCCGCACATGACCGTTGCCGAGAACATGGGCTTCGCCCTGAAGATCGCCGGGGTCAACAAGGATGAGCGCGCCTCGCGTGTTCTCGAGGCAGCCAAGCTCCTCGATCTCGAGCAGTACCTCGACCGCAAGCCGAAGGCCCTCTCGGGTGGTCAGCGTCAGCGTGTCGCGATGGGCCGCGCCATCGTGCGTCAGCCCCAGGTGTTCCTCATGGACGAGCCGCTGTCGAACCTCGACGCGAAGCTCCGTGTGCAGACCCGTACGCAGATCGCGTCGCTGCAGCGACGCCTCGGCGTCACGACCGTCTACGTGACCCACGACCAGACCGAGGCCCTCACGATGGGTGACCGGATCGCTGTGCTCAAGGACGGCATCCTGCAGCAGGTCGGCACCCCGCGTGACCTGTACGAGGCCCCGAAGAACATCTTCGTCGCCGGCTTCATCGGCTCCCCCGCCATGAACCTGTTCCCGGTCGACATCACCGAGGGCGGCGTCAACTTCGGCACGCACCTGGTCCCTGTCGAGCGCGATGTGCTCGCGAAGGCCAACGGCAAGGAACTGACCATCGGTGTTCGTCCCGAAGACATCGAGGTCAGCCCCGCCGATGGCAAGGGCCTGTCGGTCGTCGTGGACCTCGTCGAAGAGCTCGGCGCGGACGGCTACCTGTACGGCCACGCCGACATCAACGGCAAGCGCACCGACGTCGTCGCCCGTGTCGACGGCCGCAACCACCCGAACGCCGGTGAGACGGTCATCCTGGCACCGGTCCTCGACCACGTCCACCTGTTCGACCTCGAGTCTGGCGAGCGGCTGTCCGAGAAGGCTGTCGCCTCGGCCTGATCACCACCACCTCGTGACGGCGCGGATGTCTCGGACGTCCGCGCCGTCACGCACGTAAACCCCCCGGATGCGGAGAATCGGATGTCGTCCACGCAGCTTTCGATCACTGCGAGCACCGTCGACCCTGGCCTCCTGACCCTGCCGTGGTCGGTGCCGCTCGTGGAGTGGCCTTCCGAGACCATCGTGTCGCTGCCGAAGGGCATTTCCCGCCACACGGTGCGGTTCGCGAGCCTGTCGGGCCGGGTGGTGGCGATCAAAGAGACCACCGAGGAGATGGCGCGGCGCGAGTACGACATGCTCGGCAACCTCGACAGGCTGGACGCGCCCTGCGTAGACCGTGTTGCAGTCATCGCCGGGCGCCGCGACGAAGACGGCGAACCGTTGCCGGCTGCCCTGGTGACCTCTCACCTCAAGTTCTCGCTCCCCTACCGGGCGCTGTTCACGCAGGTCCTGCGACCGACGACCGCGACACGCTTGGTCGACGCGCTCGCGGTGCTCCTGGTACGCCTCCACAACGTCGGGTTCTTCTGGGGCGACGTGTCCCTGTCGAACACGCTCTTCCGCCGTGATGCGGGAGCCTTCGCGGCGTACCTCGTTGACGCCGAGACCGGTGAGCTGCACGAAAGCGGGCTCACTGCCGGGCAGCGCGAGCACGACCTGGATGTCGCGCGCACCAACATCGCCGGCGAGATCATGGATCTCGAGGCCGGCGGGCGTCTTGAGGGCGGGGTGGATGCCGTTGAGATCGCCGACGGCATCATGAGCGCGTACCGGTCGCTGTGGCGCGAGCTCACCGAGATCGAGACGTTCGAAGCGCGCGAAGCCTGGCGCATCACCGAGCGCGTCGAACGACTCAACGAGCTCGGCTTCGATATCGGCGAGATGTCGATGCAGACGACAGCCGACGGTACCCGAGTGTCCATCCAGCCGAAGGTCGTGGATGCCGGACACCACCAGCGTCGCCTCATCCGTCTCACCGGGCTCGACGTCGAGGAGAACCAGGCTCGGCGACTGCTCAACGACCTCGACGAGTTCCAGGCGCGCGGCTCACGCGCGGGCGATGACGAAGAGATGGTCGCCCACGAGTGGCTCACCCGGGTCTTCGAGCCCGTCATCCGTGCGATCCCCTTCGATCTGCGCTCCAAGCTCGAACCGGCTGAGGTGTACCACCAGTTCCTCGAGCACCGGTGGTACATGTCGCAGGCCCGCGGGCAGTCGGTCCCCGTTGCCGAGGCCGTCACCAGCTACATCGACGATGTGCTGAGATTCCGCCGCGACGAAGCAACGGTGATGGGCCCGCCAACCGACACCCTCGCGATCCCGATCGTGACGGATGCCATCCCGATCAGTTCCGGCCCGTCGACCGGTCCGACCGACTGGCGCGACCTGGTCTGAGCGGCGCCTGCTCAGTAGCCGACGGTGAAGCGGCCGCGCACGTGCTGCGGGTTCTCGATCTCATCGAGCACCGCGACGGCAAGGTCGGCTCCCGAGATGAAGGACTCGCCGTCGGCATCCGTGACGATGACGTCACCGCCGGTGCGGTAGGTCCCCGTGCGCTCCCCCGGGTTCCACGCGCCGAAGCCACCGGCCGGGTGGATGAAGAACCAGTCGCGACCCGAGGTGTCGGCCTGCAGGTCCTCGAGGATGTCGATGGCTTCCTGCGCTTCGGGTTTGAACTCCTCGGGGAAGCCGCTGTCGATCACGCGCGGCCCGCCGGGAGCGACGAGGCTCCCGCCTGCACCACCGATGATGCCGATGCGCACGTCGCCAGGGAGTACTGAGAGAAGCTGCTGGATCGCGGGGCGAACTTTGCCGAGCATGTCTCCGCGACCGGGGATCGCGCCTACGATGACATCGACGCCTGCGAGCTCCGCAACAAGACCCGGGATATCGAGCAGGGTCCCCTCGATGTACGTGGCGCCGTGGATCCGCTCTGCCGGCGCGACCCGCGCGACGGAAACAACAGTGTGGCCGCGATCAACCGCTTCCTTCACGATGTGTGATCCGGCGTAGCCAGTTCCTCCGAGTACTGCGATGCGGGCCATGGTGATCCTTCCGTCGATGGAGCGGCAGAGGGCCGCCCGGGGAACCAACCCCGGGCGCTGCTCGCCGTCTTCCATTCTCGCGCGGGCGCGGGTCTCGCGCGATACGGCCCCGGCGCTGCGCTCAGATGAGGATCGAGACCGGGTTCTCGATCCGTCGCTGGAACGCAGCAAGCCACTGTGCTGCCAGAGCCCCGTCGAGCACGCGGTGATCAGCAGAGAGGGTGACTGTCATCATCGTCGCTACCTCGAGGGAGTCATCCGAACCCACGACCGGCCGCTTCTCGGCCACACCGACAGCGAGGATGCCCGCATGGGGTGGGTTCAGGATCGCGGAGAACTCGCTGATCCCGTACATCCCGAGGTTCGACACCGAGAACGAGCCGCCCTCGAGTTCGTGCTGCTTGATCCGCCCGGCACGGGCACGGTCGGCGAGGTCACGGACCGTGGCGCTCAGTACGCTCAGCGGCATCCGGTCGACTCCGCGCACGACGGGTGTGAGAAGACCCCCGTCCACGGATACGGCTACCGCGATGTCCACCGATGAGAACTCGCGCTCGCGACGGTCCGGCATCCACTGATCTCTCGCCCGGCTCCACGTCGACGGACGCCTCCCCTCTCGCGTCCCCGACTGCCTGCGCCGCATCCACGGGGCGTACCTGTTGCAGCGGCGCGGCCTCGGGCGTCGTTTCGTCGCGCGCTACGTCGGCAGGGTGCGAACCCGCATTCGAGGCTCCCGCGGCAGCGATCGCCTCATCAGCTGATTCACCGGGCGCGCCGAGCACCGCGATCGACGAACCGACACTCGTGGACTCGCCCTCGGCGATGAGGAGCGCGGCAACGACGTCCGCTTCCTCGGCCTCGTACTCCACGACGGCCTTCTCGGTCTCGATCTCGGCGATCGGCTGCCCCTTGGCCACCTCATCGCCGACGGCCACCAGCCACGACTGCACGGCTGCAATGCCTGTGCCGGTGGCGATCTCAGGCATGCGGATGATCGTCGCCATCATCGGCCTCCCCACGCGGCACGCACCCGGTCGAGTCCGGCGATGACCTCTTCGGTCCGCGCGATGGCGGCTCGCTCGAGCACCCGGGAGATGCTGGGACTCGCTTCGCCTCCCGTCACTCGCTCGACGGGCTGGTCAAGCCAGTCGAACAGGCGGTGCTGGATCTCGTCGGCACGCCACGCCCCGCAGGAGGTACCGCGGGTGCCCTGCTCAACGATCAGGACGGCGTTTGTCTTGCGCACGCTCTCCTCGATGGTCGTCCAGTCCAGCGAGGCGCGGTCGAGCCAGCGCAGGTCGATGACCTCCGCGTCGATGCCGGTCTGCTCAACGGCTTCGAGCGTGTGCCCAACCATCGACAGGTAGCTGAGTATCGTGACATCCGAGCCCTCACGGCGAACCGCGGCGCGGGCCGGGGGGCAGGATGCCATCGAGCTCGCCCTCGGGCACGGCGGATGCTGTGTTGTACAGATCGACGTGTTCGATTACGAGCACCGGGTCATCGGGCGCGAGCGCAGCGTTCATGAGGCCGACGTAATCCGCGGCGGTCGAGGGCGCAACGATCCGCCAACCGGGCGCCGTTGCGAACAGGCCCGCAGGATCCATGAGATGTTGCGAGCCGTATCCCGACCCCATCGCGACCTTGGTGCGCAGAACCAGCGGAACGGGGTTGTCTGCACCGAACATGTGCCGAGCCTTGCCGACCTGGTTGAAGACCTGATCGGCCGCCACCCACATGAAGTCGGGGTACATGAACTCCACGACCGGCCGGAACCTGCCGTCGAGAGCTAGTCCGCCCGCGAGCCCGAAGAAGCCGCTCTCACTGATCGGGGTGCCAACGACCCCCGGCGAGGTGCTTATCCGGGTTGGGGTGTGCGGTGTCTGCGGGTCGGATGCCACCGAGTTCGGTCGGGGACTCGTCCTCGCCCAGCCGCCGGTCACCCTCGGTCATGAGTTCGCCGGCACCATCGAGCAGGTCGGTCCGGGAGTGTCCGAGCTGAAGGTCGGCGCAACCGTCGTCTGCGGCGCCGGACTCTCGTGCGGCGAGTGCAAGATGTGTCGTGCGGGGCGCACGAATCTGTGCACGTCGTATACGACCTTGGGTTTCCACCACGACGCGGGCCTCGCCGGATATGTCGTCTGCCCCGCCGAGATCGTGTGGGATGCCTCAGCCAGCGGGCTGACGCTCGACACGCTCGGCCTCGCTCAGCCGATGGCCATCGCGGTTCACGCGGTTCGGCGATCCGGCTTGCAACCGGGCCAGGATGCCGTTGTCTTCGGCGTGGGTGGCATCGGTGCCTTCATCACGCACGCTGCGGCGGCGACCGGCGCGCGCGTGCTAGTTACGGACCTCAACGCACCGCGACTGGAACTGGCGCGGGCTCTCGGTGCTGCCGACACCATCCAGGCGGGAGGTCAGAGCCTGCGCGAAGCGCTCAGCGAACGCGGAATCGTCCCCGACGTCTTCTTCGAGGTATCCGGGTCTGCGCCGGGACTCGCGTCGGTCCTCGACGCTGCGAGCCCTGGCGCGACCATCGTCCCGGTCGGCATCCAGCGCGGTGAGCCTGCACTGCCGCTCGGCTCGTGGACCCTGCGCGAATACACGATCGTCGGCACGGTGGCTCACGTGTATCGAGACGACATTCCCGAGGCCGTTCGACTTATGGCTGCGCGCGGCGAGTGGTCGGATGTCGCCGCTGACGTCCTGCCGCTGGATGAGGTTGTCGACGCGGCGCTTCAGCCCTTGCTCAGAGGCGCGCCGGGCCAGGTCAAAACACTGATCGACCCGTGGACCGACGGGCGCAGAGCCGCCGTTCACGGCAGCTCACAGGACTGACTAGGACGACCCGCCCGGCAGCCATCCGCGTCAGGGCAACCGTTCCACTGCGCGCAGCACATCGACGGCGGATGCCGGCGAGGCGGGCTGGGATGTGACACCCGGAGCTACCGGCAGCGCCTCATTCTGCGGTCTCCGACCGAACACGAACCAGACTCCGCGGGCAATGCTGTCCGAGTGGTTCACGAACAGGTGCGGCCGCATCGAGTCGAAGCTCAGGGAATCGCCGGGGTGCAGCACGTACGTATCGACATCCAACTGCAGGGTGAGCTCACCCTCGAGAAGGTACGCGTACTCGACTCCCGCGTGGCGCATGAGCCGGTCCTCCACGGAACTGCTGGCGCCGGGCTGGTACGTCACCAGCAGCGCATCGGCAGGGAACACTGGCGAGCTTCTCCCAGCGAACGCCGTTCTCCATCTCGATCACCGGGTACTCGGCAGCGCGCCCGACGGTTGACGCATCCGGTGGCGTGGGAGCTGGGGCAACCGGCGACGGGCCCGCGGTGGGAACGTTACCGACCAGCTCGTCCAACGACACTCCGAGGTGGTTCGCCATGGCGAACAGAGTCGAGACCGACGGCTGCGTCTTGCCGATCTCGACCTGCGAGATCAGCGAAGCGGATACGCCAAGAGCCTGCGCCAGCGAGCGAAGGCTCATGCCCTTGGCGGTGCGCACCTCGCGGTGCTTGGCTCCCAGGCCCTCGGTCATGATCTCCCACCAGCGCAGCCACTGGTCAGCCGAGAACGTCCGCTCATTTAGGGCGGGACCCGTGCACAGCCGTGGACCGCCGCGTCCTACGTCAGCACGGTTCCGCGGTCGACCGGCAGGTTCACAGCCGAAACGCCTCGGTTGCGCAGCAGGAACTGGGTGGCGTCGACCACATCGGCCATTGTCGCGAGTTCGCCACCCGGAGTGTGTCGCTCGTACTGTTCCAGAACTCCTTCGGGCTTTGATGCCCAGAACGGGCTGTCGCCGATGATCCCCGGGTGGATCGCGTTGACACGGATCGGCGCCAGTTCGAGCGCGAGGGCGTTGATCAGACCCGTGACGCCGCCATTGATGGACGAGACGGTGGTCGACCCCGGGTATGGCAGATCCTTCGCGCGCCCGCCGAACAGCACGATCCCCGTATCGACGGTCGGTGCCATCCGGTCCAGGAGCGCTCGAACGGTGGCCGAGTACCCGACGAGTTTGAGCGTGACCAGTCGGACCGCACGATCGATGTCATGGCGAAGCCGCGTACGAAGCGCTGGCAACCTCACCGGGTCGCTTCGTCTTCGCCTACGGCAACCTCGCCGGCTCACCCTGGGAGTGGACGGCTGACCCCGCGATCCAGGATCTTCTGGTTCGCTCACGGGATGACTCCCGCATGTTCGGCACGCAGATCGCCTTCGACGTGCCGAACTAGGACGACGCTTTCCCTGAGCTTGCCGCGTACCGCGTAGCCGAGGAGCTCGGACTGCCCGTGACGACCCATGCCGGGGTGTGGGGTGCGACCAACGACTGGGGCATCCGCAACGCCTACCACGCCGGTGTCATGAAGGAGGGCTACACGTACGTCCACGCGGCATCCTTGTCGGCGGAGTCCTACCAGAAGATCGCGGCGACAGGCGGAAACGTCTCACTGGCGACGGAATCCGAGGACACCTGCGGCCAGGGCTACCCACCGGTCCATCAGCTGCGGCGGTACGGCATCCCGGCATCGCTGTCGGTGGACACCAGCGTGTGGTTCAGCGCCGACCTGTTCTCGGCGATGCGAGCTACCGTGAACGCCGACCGTGCCCTGGAGCACTACCACGCCCACCAACTCGAGCCTGCAGAGACCGTGACTCATGTCAAGCTTCGCGCCGAGGAAGTCGTTCACATGGCCACCCGCGGTGGAGCCGCCGCGATCGGCAAGGACCACCTCATCGGGTCGCTCGAGAAGGGCAAGCTCGGCGATGTCGTGCTGCTCAAGAACGATGCGTCGGCCACCTGGGCGCCGCTGATCAACCCTGGGGCCAGATCGTCTACCAGGCACAGCGCGGTGACGTGCACACGGTGCTGATCGGCGGTGAAATCGTCAAGTCCAGCGGCGGCGTCGATCTCGGCGCCGCCGCTGAGTTCGTTCGGGCCTGCCTATTCGGCCCGCAGAGTCGATACCTGGTACAGCGCGACGGATGCCGCGATTCCGGCGTTCAGGGACTCGGTAGCTGCCGAAATCGGGATCGACACGATCTGGTCGCACGTCTCGGTCACGAGGCGCGAGAGCCCCTTGCCTTCAGAGCCGACGACGATCACGACGGGTCGATCGGCGAGCTCGAGCGCGGGAAGTGACACGTCGCCGTCGCCATCGAGGCCGAGCACGAACACGCCCTGCTTCTTGAACTCCTTGAGCGTTGTCGTGAGGTTCGGGGCGATGGCCACCGGAATACGGGCTGCAGCTCCCGCCGAGGTCTTCCACGCCGCCGAGTTGACCCCGGCTGAGCGGCGCTGCGGGATGATGACACCCTGACCGCCGAAAGCTGCGGTCGACCGGATGATGGCGCCAAGGTTTCGCGGATCGGTCACGCCGTCCAGCGCGACCAGCAGCGGCAGCTGGCCCGTGCCGATCACCTTTTCCAGCAGGTCCTGCGGGTGCGCGTACTCGTAGGGCGGCACCTTGAGGGCCACCCCCTGGTGCACGCCGTCAAAGCCCGCCATCCGGTCGAGTTCGGGCCTCGTGACCTCGAGCACGGGAATCTCGCGGTGCGCCGCGATCGAGAGCATCTCTTTGACGCGGTCATCCATCTCCACCCGCTGGGCGATGTAGAACGCGGTAGCGGGGATGCGAGCCCGCAGCGCCTCGAGGACGGAGTTGCGACCGGTCACGGTCTCAGTGTCATCGTTCTGCTTCGGCCGCCCACCGCGGTTCGGGTTCGAGCCCGCGGCCCGCGCTCCGGGTCGCCCCGTGCCCCCGGCGGCGGCGTAGCGCTCCTGCGCAGCCTTTCGCTTGCCGGCAACGTGCCAGCTGCGGTCCTCGGCTTTGGGAGTCGGACCCTTGCCCTCGAGAGACTTGCGGCCCAGCCCACCGGTGCCTTTGGTTGCACCCTTCTTGGTGGACTTGCGTGCGCCGGGGCGCCCTGGCTTGCTCATGCGATACTCCAATGCGTTCCGTCGGGCCCGTCTTCGAGGGTGACCCCGGCAGCCGCGATCGCGTCGCGGATGCGGTCAGCTGCGGCCCAGTCTTTCTCTGCGCGCGCGCGAGCGCGCTGCTGGATGAGTTCTCGCAGCAGAGCGTCCAGTGCAGGCGCCTCCGCGCCCGAACCCGATGCCCACTGCGGGTCAAGAGGGTTGAGTCCGAGGATGCCGGTCAGAGTGGCAACCTCTCCCGCCAGCGCTCGTGCAGTCTCGGTGTCGCCGGCGTCGAGGGCTGTGTTGCCCTCGCGGACTCGCTCGTGGACGACGGCAAGGGCCTGCGGGACGCCGAGGTCGTCATCCATCGCTGCCGCGAACGCGTCGTTACCGTACGAGAACCAGCCATAGTCACCGTGCCGCCCCACCCGCTCGAGGAAGGTACGGATGCGGTCAAGAGCAGCCTCGGCCTCGTCGAACGACTTGGGCGAGAGATCGAGGTTCGAGCGATAGTGGGCGGCGGCCAGGGCGTAGCGCACGACGAGGGGATCGTGCTCGTCCAAGACATCCCGCGCCAGCACGAAGTTCCCCAGCGACTTGGACATCTTCTGGCCCTCGACCGTGACCAGTCCGTTGTGCACCCAGTAGCGGGCGAATCCGTCGCCTGCCGCGCTGGACTGAGCGAGTTCGTTCTCGTGGTGCGGGAAGCGCAGGTCGAGGCCACCACCATGGATGTCGAACTCGGCGCCGAGGTAGCGGCGCGCCATGGCCGAACATTCGATGTGCCAGCCCGGACGACCTCTCCCCCACGGGGAGTCCCACGTCGCATCCGCAGGTTCGTCCGGCTTCGCGCCCTTCCACAGCGCGAAATCGCGGACGTCGTGCTTGCCCCGCGGGTCGGCGTCGGCAGCAGGCGCCATGTCGTCGATCGCCTGACGCGTCAGATCGCCGTATGCAGCCCACGAGCGCACGTCGAAGTACACGTCACCGGCGGCGTCAGTTCCGGGCTCCGCCGCGTAGGCGTGACCCGCGCCGATCAGCTGATCGATGAGCGCGATCATCTGCGGGATCGATCCGGTTGCCCGGGGCTCATACGTCGGCGGGAGGATGCCGATCGCAGCATAAGCGGCGGCGAACTCCCGTTCGACCCGGTAAGCGAGCGCCCACCACGGTTCGGAATCGGTAGCGTTGGCCAGCACCTTGTCGTCGATGTCGGTGACGTTGCGTACGAAGGTCACCCGGCCGTGGCGCTGGGTCAGCCAACGCCGCAGGATGTCGAAGGCGAGCGCGCCGCGAAGGTGGCCGATGTGTGGCCCGGACTGCACGGTAGGTCCACACACGTAAACGGTGACGTTGTCGGGATCCAGTGGCGTGAACAGACGCAGCTGCTGAGCGCGGGTGTCGTAGAGCTGCAGGGCGCCCCGCCGCTCAGTCGTCACCGCATCCGTCATCCCTTCAGCCTACCGGCGGGGCCCTCAGAAGCCGGCCCGGTGACCGCAGCCACCACGCCGGACAGGCTCTGATCTGAGGTAAAACTGTGGACGTGACCTCCTCCCCCGCAGCGCTCGAGATCCGCCTCGATGACCTCACCGGCGAACCGACCCGAGCGCTGATCGCAGCTCACCTATCGGACATGCGCTCGATCTCACCCGAGGAGAGTTGCCACGCTCTGGATCTGAGCGGGCTTCAGCAGCCCTCCGTCCAGGTGTGGTCAGCCTGGCTCGACGGCGAACTTGCCGGCGTCGGCGCGCTTGCGCAGCTCGACGCAGCCAACGGCGAGCTCAAGTCGATGCGTGTCGCAGACAGCCACCGGGGCGAGGGTATCGGGCGCGCAATGCTGGAGCACCTGATCGGCAGAGCGCGCCAGGTCGGAATGTCGGCGCTGTGGCTCGAGACGGGCTCGACACCGGAGTTCTTTGCAGCCCAGCGACTGTATGAGTCTGCGGGCTTCGTTCGCTGCGAGCCGTTCGGCAGCTATGTGCTTGACCCGTATTCCGTCTTCATGACGAAGAAGCTGTAGCGACGGATGGCCTCGGGCTAGCGCGCGGGAACCACCAGGGCCACGGCGAAAGCAGCGACTCCGTCGCCAGTCCCGGTGAAGCCGAGCCCGTCAGTCGTTGTGGCCGAGACCGACACTGGCGCACCGCCGAGGGCTCGGGAGAGCACAGTCTCTGCCTCGGCACGCCGCCCGGCAAGCCGGGGCCTGCGCGCCTGCACCTGGACCGAGACGTTGCCGACGCGGAAGCCCGCCTCGCCGAGCAGCGCGAGAGTCCGACCCAAGAAGGCCTCAGCGTGGGCTCCGTGGTACTCCGGACGGTCGGTGCCGAAGTGGGTGCCGATGTCGCCGAGCCCTGCCGCCGCCAACAGCGCGTCGACGATCGCATGGGCCACCGCGTCTCCGTCTGAGTGCCCCGACAACGCCTGCTCGCCCGGCCACTCGAGCCCGGCGAGCCACAGGGATCCCTCACCACCAAAGGCGTGGACATCGGTTCCGATCCCCAGGCGCGGAAGTACCGGCGTGCTCGCCGAAACAACGGAGTGCGGCAGGGGCGAAACGAGGGCGCGGGCGCGGTCGAGGTCGGCGCTGGTTGTGATCTTGAACGCGATCGCGTCGCCGGGGACTGTCGTGATCGCATGACCTGACGCGGCGACGACTGCCGCGTCATCCGTGAACTCCTCGCCCGCGGCAGCGTATGCAGCCTCGAGAATGCCACGGGGAAACCCTTGCGGTGTTTGTGCCGCAGACAGACGAGACCTGTCGACGACACCCACGATGGCGTCCCCGTCCATCTGCCGGATCGTGTCGACGACAGGCATGACCGGGACGACGCCGGCGGCGCCGGACTCGAGTGCGCCGATCACCCGATCGAAAACGTCGGGTGGAGTGAGAGCCCGCGCAGCGTCGTGCACCAGGACGTACTCGATGTCGCCCCACAGTGCGCTCAGGCCGGCAGCCACGGATGCCTGCCTGGTGGACCCACCGGCGACGACGGTCACAAGGTCTCGCCGGTCCCCAGCGGCTTCCTCGGCATCCGTCAGCGCATCGCCCTCGCGACCGCTGGGCGCAACAACGATGACCTGCATCGGCGGCGCCGCGAAAATGCCGCGCAGACAATGGCGCAGGATCGTGTGGTCGTCGAGCCCAACGAAGGCCTTCGGAACTCCAGCATCAAGCCTGGTACCTGATCCCGCAGCGACGACAATGACTGCGACGCGGGGAACCGGGATGATGCTCACGGATGCCACGCTACAGCGCGGCACCACCCACTCAGGAGGCGAGAACCTCGTCGAGCAGGACGCTTGCCTTCTCTTCGTCGGTCTTTTCGGCCAGAGCGAGCTCGGAGATCAGAATCTGCTTGGCCTTGGCCAGCATGCGCTTCTCACCGGCCGAGAGTCCGCGATCTTGATCACGGCGCCACAGGTCGCGCACGACCTCGCTCACCTTGATGACATCACCCGACGCGAGCTTCTCGAGATTCGCCTTGTAGCGGCGCGACCAGTTCGTGGGTTCCTCGGTAAACGGGGCGCGCAAAACATCGAAGACGCGCTCAAGACCGTCCTTGCCGATCACATCACGGACGCCGACCAGGTCGACGTTCTCCGCCGGGACCTCAATGATCAGATCGCCTTGAGTGACGTTGAGTTTCAAGTACTTCTTGGTCTCGCCTTTGATGACGCGTTCCTTGACCTCGATGATTGTTGCGGCCCCGTGGTGCGGGTAGACAACCGTCTCGCCAACCTCAAAAAGCATGGAGTTATGTTCCTTTCGGCAAACTCCAGAATACCACAGGGCGCATACGCTAGAGTTCGCCACCCATGCGCCCGACCCGGTGGTCACGAGCTTCAGCGAGGCGTAAGCCGGCGGTTCACAACCCCGTAGAATGCATCGTGAAGCCGTCATCCGCTCAAGGAGGATCCGTGAAATCGCGCCTCATCGCGTCGCTCGTTGTGGGCACCGCCCTCGTCCTCGGAACCTCAGGATGCAGCCTGATCTCCGCGCACGCGACGACGATCGAGTACTCGGCAGCCGAAGGAACCAACGTCCCGGACGAGTCGGGTCCCGTGCAGATCCGCAACACGGTGATCGTTGCGAACGACGAAGGCACCGAGGGTAACTTCCTCGCCGCATTCATCAACAACACTGACGAGACCTACGTCGTGCACATCGACTTCGCCGATGGCGTCACCGAGCAGGTCATCGTCCCGGCCGGATCCGTCAAGAGCCTCGGCGAGGATGCTGACCCCATCCTGGTCCGCGAGCTGAACACGCCCCCGGGAGCCACGCTCTCGGCATCCTTCCAGTCCGGCGACGGCGTCACGTCAGTTGTCTCGGTGCCGGTTCTGGGCGGCGAACTCGAGTACCTCGCGCCGTTCGTACCCTAGGTCTTCCCCGAACGACAAGACGTCGGCCCCGCCTCTGTCGAGAGCGGGGCCGACGTCTTGTCGGATGCCGAAGCGTTTCAGGACTCGAAGCGGTAGCCGAGCCCGCGCACGGTCACGAGCATGGTCGGGTCGCTCGGGTTCTTCTCGATGCGTGAGCGGATGCGCTTGATGTGGACATCCAGGGTCTTCGTGTCACCGAAATAGTCGGTTCCCCACACGCGGTCGATGAGCTGACCGCGGGTGAGTACCCGGCCCGCGTTGCGCATGAGAACCTCGAGGAGCTCGAATTCCTTCAGCGGCATGCTGATCTCGCTGCCGTCTACCGCAACCGTGTGGCGGTCGATGTCGAGCGTGACGCGGCCGCCTTCGAGGAGACGGTCGTCCAGGTCAGCCTCGGCAGTGGCCAACCGACGCAGCACTGCTCGCATTCGAGCCAAGAGTTCACGGGCCGAATAGGGCTTTGTCACGTAGTCGTCGGCGCCGAGTTCGAGCCCCACGACAATGTCGACCTCGGAGTCCTTCGCGGTGAGCATGATGATCGGAACGGACGATGACGCACGCAGCTGCCGACACACCTCGGTCCCGGGCATCCCGGGAAGCATGAGATCGAGCAGCACGATATCTGCCCCCAGCTCGCGAAACGAGGCCAGGGCCGTGGGACCGTCTTCAGCGATCTCGACCTCATATCCCTCACGGCGCAGCAGATAGGCGAGCGGGTCGGCGAGGTCTGGCTCGTCCTCCACCAGTAGCACGCGAGTCATGCGGTTTCTCCATTTCCTTCTCGGACCGCGGCGGCGTTTGTCTCCGGCGCGGCCGTTCCGTTCAGCGCAGTGGTGGCGCCGCTCGTGGTCAGTGAAGCATCAGAAGCCAGCAGCCTCTTCTGCTTCTTCTTGACCTTCTTCTCCTTACGGGCGCGCTTGCGCGGTGGCCCGTCGAGCGGCGAATCGATCAGGGGAAGCCGAATGGTGAAAGTCGAGCCGCGGCCCTCGCGTGACCACAGGCGAACGTCGCCGCCGTGGCGCTGCACGGCGTGCTTGACGATCGCCAGGCCCAGGCCCGTTCCTCCGGTGCGGCGCGAACGCGCCTGATCTGCGCGGTAGAACCGTTCGAACACGCGATCCTGGTCTTCTTCGGAGATTCCGATCCCCCGGTCGGTGACCGCGATCTCGACCACGCCGTCGGCTGCCTTGACCCCGATCCCGACGCTCGATCCCTTGGGCGAGTACGCGATCGCGTTGGCAATGAGGTTACCCACGGCTTCGCTCAGGACCTGAGCATCGCCGCGGACGAACAGTCCCCGCGTGCCCCCGCGGACGAGTTGCACTCCTGCGGAATCGGCCTGGATCGCGTGGGCCTCCACGGCAGAAGCGATGATCTCATCGATCGAGGCGTCCCGTTCATCGTTGAGCTCGTCTGCTGCCTGCAAGCGTGACAGGTTCATGATGCGAGATGTGAGAGTCGCCAGTCGTGTCGCCTCGGCAGACAGCCGGGAGGCAAACACTCGGACCTGCGCGGGGTCGTCGGATGCCGATTCGATAGCCTCGGCCAGCAAGCTCACTGCCCCAACCGGAGTCTTGAGCTCGTGACTCGTGTTGGAGACGAAGTCGCGCCGCATCTGCTCAACGCGCTCCTTCTCGGTGATGTCGCGCAGCACGAGCAGCATCAGCCGGGCAGTGAGGGGTGTTGCCCGCACGGTGACCAGGCGCAACTCTCCCGGCCCGGTTCCCCGGCGGATGCGGAAGGTCGCATGGGATGCTGCGTCAGCATCGCTGACTCGGCGTGCGACTCCGCGCAACTCGGGGGTCGGCAGGAGGCGCCCCTCGGTGAGGTCGAAGGGCGCCGCGGATGCCGACGCCGCGATGATCACACCTGCCGAATCCAGGACGACCGCCGGATCGTCGAGTCCCTGTAGAACCATCCGCGCTCCCTCGGGAACGTCCATGTCGGCACCGTACTCGGCGCGTTCCCGAGCCCGTAGCGCCAGCAGAATGACGGTTGTTAGACCTGCGCCGATCAGCAGCCCCACCACGAGGCCAAGAAGGGCGATCTGCGCAGGTTGCATGGAAACAGCGTACGGGCGGCCCGGACGGCGCTATCGCGAGCGGCGCTCGTGCCCACCCCGGGCGCGTCACTATTCACCGGGACGGCACTGTCCGTTAACCTTCGGTGGCGAGAATCACTGGGTCGTCGGGCATTTGCCGGCCGACAACACACGAAAGGGATCGGAATGCGCGAAGTCTTCCACCAGTCGCTCGAAGATGTGCAGAACCGTCTCGTCGAGATCTCCGGGATGGTCACCACTGCGATCGAGAAGGCGACAACGGCGTTCAAGACCAGCGATGTCGCCCTTGCCGAAGAAGTGATCGCGGCCGACGCCGAGATCGATGACAAGGCTCACGAGCTGGACGAGATCGCCATCGAGATCATGGCTCGCCAGCAGCCCGTCGCGCGTGACCTGCGGATCGTCGTGATGGCCCTGCGGGTGAGCGCCTCGCTCGAGCGCATGGGCGACATCGCCGAGCACATCGCTCAGCTGACGCGCCTGCGTTTCCCCGAGCGCGCCATCCCGTCAGGCTTGAAGTCGACGTTCCAGCAGATGGGCGAACTCGACGTCGAAGCTGCCCGTAAGCTGACGCAGCTTCTGGACACCGAGGATCTCGCCCTCGCCGACCAGATCCGCGACATCGACGACCAGGTTGACGATCTGCACGTGAGCGTCTTCGAGAAGGTCCTCAGCGACAGCTGGTCGGGCGAGCCCGCACAGACGGTGGATGCCACCCTCGCGAGCCGCTATCACGAACGTTTCGTCGACCACGCTGTCTCGGTCGCCAAGAAGGTGCAGTACCTGGCTGAAGGTGGCGAGTTCTACGCCGGCGACGGGTCCAGCTCGGGAGAGTAGTTCCCCACATCACGCACTGACCACAAGAGCGGATGCCTCACGCGGGGCATCCGCTCTTGTGGTTTCTACCGCCAGGCGGCTACTTCTTGCCCTGGGAGGCGACGGCAGCTGCACCGGCAGCGGCAGCCTCCGGGTCGAGGTACTCGCCGGGACCGAGGGGGACGAGGTTCTCGTTGAGGCGGTAGACCAGCGGGATGCCGGTCGGGATGTTGAGCTCGGCGATGTCGGCGTCGCTGATGCCGTCGAGGTGCTTGACGAGGCCACGCAGCGAGTTGCCGTGCGCGGTCACGAGGACGGTCTTGCCGGCACGCAGGTCGGCGGCGATGTCGCTCTCCCAGTAGGGCATCATGCGGTCGATGACGAGCTTGAGGGATTCCGTGCGCGGCACGTCGCCATCGATCCCGGCGTACCGAGGATCGTGGACCTGGCTGAACTCGCTGTCATCATCCAGCGGCGGCGGCGGCACATCGAACGAGCGGCGCCACAACATGAACTGCTCGGGCCCGAACTCTTCGAGGGTCTGCGCCTTGTCCTTGCCCTGCAGCGCGCCGTAGTGCCGCTCGTTGAGGCGCCAGGTGCGCTTCACGGGAATCCACAGGCGGTCTGCGGCATCCAGCGCGATGTTGGCGGTCTGGATCGCGCGGCTCAGGAGCGACGTGTGCAAAACGTCGGGAAGGATGCCCTGCGCGGCCATCAACTCGCCGCCCCGGCGGGCCTCGGCCTGCCCCTGTTCAGTGAGCCGCACATCGACCCATCCAGTGAAGAGATTCAGCTCGTTCCACTCGCTCTGGCCGTGTCGGAGAAGGATCAACGTGTATGGCTCGGTCATGGCCCTCATGATATCGGGGGGAGGTGTCGCGGCGGTTGCGAGGTAGGCCGTGAAAGCTCCCCCCGCCGCACACCGGGAACGCTCGGAGCGCTGGCATCATGGGGGCGTGCCCTCTCCTCGTTCAGCGCCCACCGGGCGCCCGACGCGGGGGACGACGGGCACGAATCGGTTGCGCCGCGTCGATCGGTGGATTGCGCGGCATCCGGTGCTCCGTGTCGCATCCGACCCGCTGGTCGTCGATCTCGGGTACGGCGCGACCGGCACCACGACGCTGGAGCTGGCGGCACGCCTGTCGCCGGTCAGGCCCGACATCGATGTCCTGGGGCTGGAGATCGACCCGGCGCGCGTCGAGCGGGCACGCGAGCAGCTGCGGGCGGTCCGCGCCGGTCTCACGAGTTTTGACCCTGACACCCGGGTTTCGTTCGCACGAGGGGGTTTCGAGATTCCGGCGCCCCGACGTCCGACCGTCATCCGCGCGCTGAACGTCCTGCGTCAGTACGACGAGTCGGAGGTCGCGGCGGCCTGGTCGCACATGGCCAGTCGCCTGGCGCCCGACGGACTGCTCGTCGAAGGCACCTGTGATGAGATCGGGCGCGTCATGACCTGGGTCGTTATCGGACCGGATGCCGCGCCGCGCTCCCTCACGGTATCGCTGCGCCTGGCAGGGCTCGACTCCCCGGCGGTCGCCGCCGAGCGCCTCCCGAAGGCCCTCATCCACCGCAACGTCCCCGGTGAGCGGATCCACACCTTCCTCGCCGATCTGACGCGCGAGTGGGAGCGGGCCGCGCCGCTGTCGACGTTCTCGCCCGTCCAGCGGTGGCGCGCAAGCCTGCAGGCAATGCTCGACGCGGGCTGGCCGCTCACCGGACGTCATCGGTGGCGGCTCGGCGAAGTCACCGTCCCGTGGACCTCGGTTACGCCGCGCTGAGCGGGCGACTCAGATGCGGGGGACGGCGTGCGCGGCATCCTCGCCCGACATGCCGGCCGCGGTGAGCAGATCCACGGCAAGGGGCCGAAGCGCCGCAATGAGGTTCTGATCACCGAGCGTCGAGTCGGGAAGGACCGCGGCAGGATCCAGCCGCACCGCGACAGCGCGGAGTGCCTCACGGGCGACCGGCTCCAGTGAAATGTCACGCATCGACTGCGCGATGAGGTCTGCGCCGCGGCCGAGGTCAGCCAACAGATCGGCAGCGACGGCGCGGGGCTGCCGGTCATCGACGAGGTACACCGTGCGCCGAGCGATCACCCGAAGGTTGCGGCAGGCAAAGTCCATCGCCTGCCAGATGCGCTGGTGGCGCGCGATCTCGTGCCGCTGCGAGCGCAGGAACGGCGAGATGCGAGCGATCCCCATGCCCGATTCGAGCGTGAGCCGCCAGTCGTCGATGTCGGCCTGCAGGGCCCGGGCCTTCTCGAGGCCTCGCTGCGCGCGAACGCGGTCGCCCCGGCGGAGGGCCCGGATGATGGTCTCGGTGGCGCTCTGGAAGCGGGTGAACAGCACCTCGCCGGAGGCGACCTCCGTGCGCTGCGGGCTGCGCGGGATGAGCGCCGTCACGAGCAGCGCCGCGATTCCGCCGACGACACCGTCGATCAACCGCAGCATCGGCGAACTGGTCGGGATGATCATGACGATGAGCGACTGAAGCGCCGCCGCTATCGCAAACCCCGGCTGGGGCGAGAGGAAGCGCGCGACGGCGAGGGTTGCCGCAAGCGCGAGGCCCAGCTGCCACCATCCGCTACCGGCGACCAGGAGCAGCAGCTCGGCCACGAGGATGCCGATGATCATGCCGATCACGGTCTCGAGCACGCGACGCGGCCGAGCATCACGCACAAGCCCGAGGCTCGAGACGGTCACCGTCGCGGCCAGCAGTGGCGCGGGGTGTCCGAGCACGTATGCGGCGAAGGCATACGCGCCCGTTGCCGCGACCACGATCTGGACGATGGCGATGGATGACGAACGCAACCGCATCCATCCCGGCCGCGGGCTGAACCTACTCCACCAGCGCAGACGCACCGGGAGAGTCAACGGCGCCGTCTCGTCGGGCGCCGCCTGCCGCGGCAAGCCCGGGTCTTGCCCCGCGCTCACGACCCGGACGGCGCTGCGGCGCTCGCGCGCCGAGAGAGCCGAGGTAGCCGGGGCACGGATGCTGCAGCACCGGCCTCGGGCGGGACGATCGTCTCGAGCCGGGCGGAGACAGCTCCCTCCGCCGTCTCGACAGTGGCGTCGCCGTCGGGAGTTGTACGCCTCACGAGAGCCAGTCCGATGGGTCCGTCATCCATGTGGAGGGCGACCGAGGTGAGGACACCCACCTCGCCACCTGCGACGCGAACCTCGGACCCCGGCGGCGGCAAGATGCTGTCGGCACCGTCGAGGTGCACCGCCACGAGGCGCCGAGGAGGGTGACCGAGGTTGTGGACCTTGGCGACCGTTTCTTGGCCGCGATAGCACCCCTTGCTCAGGTGCACGGATGTTCGCAGCCAGTCCAGTTCGTGGGGCAGCGATCGCTCGTCGACCTCACGCGCCCAGCTCGGCCGCCACGCGGCAATGCGCAGGGCTTCGACGGCGAGTACGCCGGCCAGCGCCACCTCGCCCGCTGCCGCAGCTTCGGCGATCCGGTCGCGCTCGGAAGCCTCGACGACGATCTCGGTCCACGCCCACGCCTGCCCCGGATGCTCACCGACCGCGTACCCGTACCCGCCGGCTGTGACACCCGGCCAGGGGTCACGCCAGATAAGCGGAACGCCCGCGGGCGAGAACGCTGTGAGCCCGGCGGTGTCGGGTGAGACCGCACCGACAACGGCTACCTCGTCGACGAGCCGTATCTCGACCCGCATCCGGAACCGCATCTTCGTCAGCCACGCCACGAGCGATTCGGCATCCGCGGTGTCGACCAGGAGCCAGGCAGTCTCGCCGTCGTCCACGATTCCGGCGGCGTGCTCGATGTGGCCGTTCGGATCCAGAATGAGCAGCTCGCTGCTTTCCCCCGGCGCGAGCCCGGCAACAGCCTGCGAGGTGATCGAGTCGAGCCACGAGAGCCGGTCAGGTCCGGCAACACTGACCACTGAGCGGTTCTCGAGCGGAGCGACAGCCTCGCCCTTCACGAGTCGGCGCTGCTCGACGAGGGGGTTACCGACGTGCACCAGGATGCCGTCCTCGACCACAGCTCCGGGTACCCGCTGGAATGCGGATGCCATCAGTCGACCTTCGCGAGCCGCGCCGAGGCGTGGGAAGCGAGCGCGCCCCCGAGCGCCGCGATATCCCACGCCCAGAGCAGGTGAGCGTCGACCAGTCCGTACATGCGGGTCGCCGCGGAGTACGACTTCGCCGATGCGGTGCGGATGACGGCATCGGTGGCGATGTCGATGCGGGGACCGCGGATCTGCCCGAGATAGAGCTCGCACACGCCATCGGAGTGCACGAGCGAGACCTCGATCTCGAACCCTCCCTCGGGGGTTCGGAGGGCCTCGACATCGTCGACTGTCAGCGGCGAGCTGGCGGCGGCAGCCGGCAGCAGGCCGGGCCCGGGCATGGCGTCGGTCGCGGGAATCGCCAACCGCCAGTATCCGGTCTCACTGACCAGGGCTGTGCGTGGCCCGGCAGGATCGTCGGCGTCCAGCAGCCACGCCTGAGCCGAGTAGTTGAGATGGTCGCCGCCGTCGTGGCTGAAACTCACCCGGTGATGGAACTCACCGGTGAAGTGCGTGCCGTCGGTGTCGTAGTCGATGACACCGGTCCCCTCCCATACGCCCACCAGCCACGACAGTGGCGCAAGCTCGGCGGGGAGGTCGGTGGGAAGATCGATCACGGCGCGTCAGCGCTGGCCGCGGTACAGATTCTTCACGACGACACCCGAGACGAACACGATCGCGAGCGACGCGAGCGCAAGAAGGCCCACGAAGAAGAGTTCGAGCGCTACCAGGTCCATAAACCCACTCTATCCCGGATTCGCCGCACCCGACGGGACTGCGCTCCTGACCTGTCAGACACCCGACATGCATTGAGACACCGCGCGCGACGGAGTGTCTCACGCAGACTCGGGTGCCTCGGTCTGAGCCCCGGCTATCGGGGGACTATCGAGGCGAGCCCGAACCCGAGGCTGATCACGCCGAGCACGATCGCCGCACCCAGGGTGCTCAGCGCGACGCGCTCGACGAAGGCCTGAGACCGACCGTAAGCCAGCTGCACCCCAAAGGCCAGCACGACACACAATCCGAGAGCCACGCCGAGCCAGGCGATCCGCCACTCGGCAGGCACAAAGAAGCCGATGATCGTGCCGGCGACCGCAGCGGCCACCCAGACAGTGACGATCCCGCCGAAGGCACGGCGTGGAGCAAGCGGTGGCAGGTCCATCGCCCCATTGTCTCCTATGCGCGGAGGACACCCTAAACTGAGGGGCGCGGTGCGCCTCCGGCACCGGGAGGATGTCAGCGTGGCACAGCTATTGGTTCTGAGTTCCGCCCCAGGCGGAGGAGCAGCCCTGCCCGCGCTCGAGTTGCTGAGTCACCGCACGCGCCAGATACCCGCCGAACCCGCCCAGCTGGTGAATGCGCCCAGCGCCGACATCGTCTTCGTGGATGCCCGCACCGATCTCGTGGGAGCGAAGTCGCTGTGCAAGATCCTCGGGACGACAGGACTGGATGTCCCACTCATCCTCATCGTGACCGAGGGTGGCCTCACCGCAGTTTCGCCGGATTGGGGCGTCGATGACGTCATCCTGGTCACGGCGGGCCCGGCCGAAGTCGATGCGCGGGTGCGCCTGGCGATTGGCCGGATGGCGAAAGAACAGGTCTCCACGCGTATTCAGACCTCGGGCATCACGATCGATGAGTCGTCATACTCGGCCAAGGTCCATGGACGCCCGCTCGACCTGACCTACAAGGAGTTCCAGCTTCTCCACTTCTTCGCCACCCACCCGTCGCGGGTCTTCACCCGCGAACAGCTGCTCAGCGAGGTCTGGGGCTACGACTACTTCGGGGGCACCCGAACCGTCGATGTGCACGTCAGACGCCTCCGGGCAAAGCTCGGCGACCTCGAGCAGCTCATCGGCACCGTGCGCAACGTCGGATACCGCTTCAACGTCTACGAGGATGACGCACCGCCGCCGCCGCGGGAGCGCACCGACGCCTGACGACAAAAACTGTTCACGCGCGAGTCACGTAGCGCTGACAGGATGGACCCATGATCGACCACGAGGTTCTCGACACCGGACTCGGCGACGAAGATGACGACGACTTCGACTCAGCGGCAGCCGCCGATGATCTCCTGCCCATTGACCGCTTCCTGGATCGTGAGCTGAGCTGGCTCGCGTTCAATCAGCGCGTCCTGGAGCTGGCAGAGGATCCGGGTCTGCCGCCGCTGGAGCGAGCGAACTTCCTCGCGATCTTCGCGAGCAACCTCGACGAGTTCTTCATGGTCCGCGTCGCGGGGCTCAAGCGTCGCATCGTGACCGGACTTGCGGTGCCGACGAACATCGGCACCTCCCCCGAAGGCGCCCTCGCCGACATCTCGGAAGAGGCGCACCGGCTGCAGTTGCGCCACGCTGACGCGTGGAGCCGCCTGGTCGCACCGGCTCTCGCGGAGGCCGGAGTCGAGTTCGTCTCGTTCGCGTCACTCGGCGACGACGAGCGTTCCCGCCTCTCCGAATACTTCCATGACCAGGTCTTTCCTGTTCTTATGCCGCTGGCGGTGGACCCAGCACACCCCTTCCCTTACATTTCAGGCCTCTCGCTGAACCTGGCGATCCGCATCCGCAACGCCCGGACGGGGCGTCAGGAGTTCGCGCGTCTGAAGGTGCCGCCGATGTTGCCCCGGTTCGTCGAGATCTCGCGCGAGGGTGACCGGGTGCGATACCTCGCACTCGAAGACCTCATTGCCAACCACCTCGGTGACCTCTTCCCGGGGATGGAGGTCCTCGACCACCACGCGTTCCGCCTCACCCGCAACGAAGACATGGTCATCGAAGAGGACGAGACCGAGAACCTCATCCAGGCCCTCGAAGCAGAACTCATGCGTCGCCGGTTCGGTCCCCCGATCCGTCTCGAGGTGACCGAGGACATGGACGAGCTGACCCTGAAGCTCCTCATCAGCGAACTCGACATCACCGAGCAAGAGGTCTATCGGATTCCGGGGCCACTGGACCTGCGGGGGTTGTTCGGCCTGAGCCGCCTGAATCGGCCCGAACTCAAGTACAAGCCGCACCTACCAACCACCGCCATAGCGTTCCAGCCGGGCGACAACAACGAGCGCTCCGACATCTTCAGCGCCATCAGAAGCGGAGATGTGCTGGTCCACCACCCGTACGAATCGTTCGCGACCAGCGTCCAGGCCTTCCTCGATCAGGCAGCCAAGGATCCGCAGGTCCTCGCTATCAAGCAGACGCTCTACCGCACCTCGGGCGACAGCCCCATCATCCAGTCGCTCATCGACGCTGCCGAAGCAGGCAAGCAGGTTCTCGCCCTCGTCGAGGTGAAGGCCCGCTTCGATGAAGCCGCCAACATCGTGTGGGCACGCAAGCTCGAGAAGGCCGGCGTCCACGTCGTGTACGGCCTCGTCGGGCTCAAGACCCACTGCAAGCTGGCCCTGGTCATCCGCGAGGAGGAGGGCACGCTCCGCAGTTACTGCCACATCGGCACCGGCAACTACAACCCCAAGACCAGCCGGATCTACGAGGACTATGCGCTCTTCACGGCCGATGAGCAGGTCGGGCGAGACCTCACGCGCCTGTTCAACGAGCTCTCGGGCTATGCGATCGAGAAGAAGTTCAAGCGCCTGCTGGTCGCGCCGCTGCACCTGCGCAAAGGGCTGCTGCGCCTCATCGAGTCCGAGCGCCGCAATGCCGCCGAGGGCAAGCCCGCACGCATCCGGATCAAGGTCAACTCGATGGTCGACGAGCAGATCATCGACGCGCTCTACCGCGCGAGTCAGGCCGGCGTTCCCGTGGAGATCTGGGTGCGAGGCATCTGCTCGATCAAGCCGGGAGTGCCGGGACTGAGCGAGAACATCACGGTGCGCAGCATCCTCGGTCGGTACCTCGAGCACTCGCGGATCTTCGCGTTCCACAACGGCGGCGAGGAGCAGATCTACATCGGGAGCGCCGACATGATGCACCGAAACCTCGACCGCCGGGTCGAGGCGCTCGTGCGGGTGACCAACCCAGCCCACCTTGGCCAGCTGATGACGTTCTTCGATCTCGCGATGAGCGAAGCCACCAGCTCCTGGTGGCTCGACCAGACGGGCACGTGGGTTCGCCACCACCTCGACGAGCACGGCAACCAGCTTGCCGACCTGCAAGACCTGACGATGACCGATGTGCAGAACCGGCGACGGGCGCGAGCCACACGATGACCGACACTCTCACCGTTCCCGACCCCACCATGTCAGAGAACATCGTTTACGCAGCCGGCGGCGTTCTCTGGCGCCTGGTCGAGGGCAAGCTTCGCATCCTGCTGATCCACCGCACCCAGTACCGCGACGTGACCCTTCCCAAGGGCAAGGTCGATCCCGGCGAAACCCTCGCCGAAACCGCGGTCCGCGAGATCCACGAAGAGACCGGTATCCGCGTCTCGCTGGGGGTCCCCGTGGGTGTGTCGACGTACCACATGCCCTCCAAGCGCAACAAGGTTGTGCACTACTGGGCGGCTGAGGCCACGGATGCCGCGATCAAGGCCTCGTCGTTCGTCCCGAACAAAGAGATAGCCGCACTCGAATGGGTCTCGGCGAAGAAGGCCCGAGCGAAGCTCAGCTACCCGGTCGATGTCGAGATCCTGGACAAGTTCCTCGAGATTCGCGACAAGGATGTGCTCAGAACCTTCCCGATCATCGCGCTGCGTCACGCCAAGGCAGTACCGGCCGACGAATGGGACGGATCGGATGCCTCGCGTCCCCTGGCTCCGCGCGGGCGCAAGCAAGCAAACGCCCTCGTGGGTCCGCTCCTCGCGTTCGGTGCTCGCCGGATCGTATCGAGCCCCGCGGTTCGGTGCGCCAAGACCGTCACGCCGCTCTCGGCTGCGCTTGGTCGCCGCGTCGATTTCTCGCCGCTGATCAGCCAGGACGCGTGGGAGGAGGGCGCGACAGACGCCCGCACGGTGGTCGGAGCGCGCGTCCGATCCCGCAAGCCCGCGGTGCTCTGCAGCCACGGGCCCGTGCTTCCCGAAATCATCCAGGAACTCGCGATGGCAACCGGGTCGCTGATGGGTTCGCACCTGGGCAACGCGTCGGGGCTGTCACCGGGCGGATTCTCGGTCGTGCACCTGTCCACCGACAACCCGGGCTCAGGGATCGTGGCGATCGAGACGCACCAGCCCTCCGTGTGAGCGGACTGATCCGGCTCGGGTGGGCAATGGTCCCGGACCGTGGCCCCCGCCGCGAGGTCGCGTGGCAGCTCGTGCGAGAACTGATCGGTCAGCCTGGCATCCGGATCTCGAACCGATGCCCGCGGTGCGGCGCCGACCACGGTCCCCTCGAGGTCGAGGGCGCGGCGGTGACCGCGAGCGTGTCGTACGCCGCGGAATGGGCGGTGGTGGCGCTGGCTCCCGCTGCCGCCGGGACTGTGGGGGTGGATGCCGAACCCGAGGTCGACCCCCGCCGCGACCGTACGGGCCTGACCGGGGTTCTCGGCGCAGGACCCGCCACGACGCGCGACTGGGTGCGCGTAGAGGCCGCACTGAAGGCCGACCGGCGGGGGCTGCGCGTCGAACCGGGGCTCGTGCGCGTGACTGGAACCGACGGCACTGACGATGAGACCGGCGCGTCATGGCGCGCCCGAGTTCCCGGACGCGCGAATGCCATCGACGGCTGGGACCTCGACGGACCGCCGGGGATCCTCGTCAGTACTGCGCTGGCCAGCCTCGAACCTGCCGACCGCTAGCGCGCGGACTTCTTCTTCGCCGGGCGCTTGGGGGCATCCGGTCGCGGCGGCAACGGCGGCAGCGGGCCGGCATCCAGCCAGGCATCCAGGAGCACCTCGAGGTCGTGGCCGGCGTCATGGACGAAGCGACGGAAGTCTTCGGTCGTGACACACGCGTTCACGTACGCGCTGCACCAGCCGCGCAGGAGATCGAAGAACGGATCGTCACCGATCGTCAGTCGCACGGCGTGCAGTGTCAGGGCCCCGCGTTTGTAGAGCCGGTCATCGAACATGAGATCGGCACCGGGATCGCTGATGACGAGGTTTTGCGCGAGATCCGCGAGTTTCGCATGAGCCCGGCGGGCAGCGGCATCGGCGGTATCCGCGCCGATCGCTTCGAACCAGAGCCACTCCGCATAACACGCGAATCCTTCGTTGAGCCAGATATCGCGCCACCGCGCCACCCCGACACTGTTGCCGAACCACTGGTGGGCGAGCTCATGAGCGACCAGTCGCTCCGAGTCCGGGTCGAGGTGGTTCACGCCGAAGACGGCGGTGCCCTGCGCCTCGAGCGGGATCTCGAGCGGATCTGCCGTTACCACGATCGTGCAGCTCTCCTGCGGATACGGTCCGAACCGCTCCTCGAAGGCGGCCATCATGCGCGGCAGCGGACCCAGAGCCCGCTTCACGTCGGCGCGCAGGGACGGCGGTGAGGCAACGACGATGCGCTCATCGAGCCGGTGCGACTCGAACTGTCCGACATAGACGGCGACGAGGTACGTCGCCGTCGGCACACCGATCGCGTATTCGGCGGTGACCTGACCGCCCGCACGGGTGCGTGACTGCAGCACGCCGGTGGCGACAGCCGTATACTCGGCATCCGTCGTGACCCGGATGCCGTACGTCGCGCGATTGTCGGGACGATCGTTGCACGGGAACCATGTGGGGGCGCCGATCGGCTGTGACGCGACGAGGGACCCCTCGGTGAGCTCCTCCCAGCCGATCGTCCCCCAGCGGGATCGACGGGGGGCTGGTGCGCCCGCATACTCGATCGTCAACGTCAGGGTCTCCCCCGGGTGCATCGTGCGAGGCAGCGTGACGCGGAGCTTCCGCGGGCCCTGGGTGTGCGGGGTCCGTCGCTGCCCCTCGATGCGCACCCGGCTGACCCGAAGGCCGACGAGATCGAGCGCGATCGAGGATGTCGCAGCCAGGATCCGGATGCGGAGGCTCGCGCGTCCCTCGAGCCTGTTGGTGCGGACGCGGTAGCTCAGATCGAGCGCATATGCGTCGACGTCGAACGAGAGGTCGCCACTGTGAGGCGTATAGGTGTCGTGAGCAGGGACTTCATCCCGATCGACGCCGTCTCGGCGACCGGTATCGCTCACGGGGCCGCCTGATACGCGCGGATCTTCACCGCACGCCACGGGCCGATGGGATTCCCACTCCACCGCGAGCCGACGGGGACACTCTCCCCCCGCATGACCAGCGAGGCAGGTCCAACGGTTGCGTGAGCACCGATCGAGGCCGCGGGCAGGATGACCGAGTGCGGCCCGAGCGTTGCACCGGGTTCGAGGGTGACGGCATCCATACTCATGATCCGATCATGAAACAGGTGAGTCTGCACAACGCATCCCCGATTGACGGTGGATCCGTCGCCGAGGTGGACGAGGTCAGGCTCGGGGAGCCAGTACGTCTCGCACCACACTCCGCGGCCGACCCGGGCGCCGAGCGAGCGCAGCCACACGGCAAGTGCCGGGGTTCCGGATGCTGCGCGAGCGAACCAGGGAGCAGCGACCATCTCGGTGAAGGTGTCGACCACCTCGGTGCGCCAGACGAAACTCGACCACAGCGGATGTTCGCCCGCGCGGATCGGGCCGACGAGGATCCACTTCGCGGCGGTCGAGAAAGCTGCCGCCACTGCACCGGCCGCGAGCATGACAATGCCCGAGAGCAGCACCGTCCACCACGGTCCGATGCTGTTCCACAGGGCTGCCAGAGTCATGAGCACCCCGAAACCGATGAGCCCGGTCACGAAGACGGGAACGATTCGAGAGAGTTCCCAGAGGCTCCGTGCGATACGCAGAGTGACGGGCGGCTCGTAGGTGCGGGACTCATCGACGCTGGCGGCGACCCGGCGCAGGCGGACAGCCGGGGACCCCAGCCACGACGATCCCGCCTTGGCCTTCGGAGGCGCAGCCGAAAGCACCGCGATGAGTCCGTCCTTCGGGACGCGATGCCCGGGCGCCACCATCCCGGAGTTTCCGACAAACGCACGCTTGCCGATCCTGACGTGGTCGACGCGCATCCACCCGCCGCCGAGCTCGTACGAGGCGACCATCGTGTCATCGGCAAGGAACGCGCCGTCGTCGATCGTGGTCATCGACGGGATCAGCAGCACCGTTGATGCTTCGACGTTGCGACCGACCGATGCTCCCAGCATCCGCAGCCAGATGGGCGTGAACAGGCTCGAGTAGAGGGGGAACAGCACCGTGCGTGCCGAGTCGAGGAGTCGCTCGGTCGTCCACACCTGCCACCCGAGCCGGCTGCGCACGGGATACGTTCCCTCGCGAAGGCCGAGCGAGAGCAACCGCACCGCGATCACGACGGTGCCCGCGAAGACCGCACCGGCGATCAGGATGCCGGGCACGAGCCACGCGAGGCCGACGAGTGCCGCCGCCGCGAGTGTCTGCGCCTCCTGCATCGCGAGCACCATGATGCCGGCACCGGCGGCGAACGCGACGATCGGCAGCAGCGCCAACGCGAGTGAGGAAGCGATATAGGCCCAGAGCCACCGGTGCGGAGCCGGCGCATGTTCCGCGGGCCAATCAGCGGGAGGCTCCCCGACGCGCACCGCGGGAGAGCCCGCCCACGCCTGATCGGGCTTGACCCGTCCGAACACCGCCGAGCCGGGCGCAACGCGCGCGCGCTGACCGATCTTGGTGCCGGGGGCGAGCGTGCTGCGGGCGCCGATGACGGCATCCGCATCGATCCGGATGCCGCCCACACGCACGGTGTCACCGTCGACCCACGTGCCGCTGAGATCGACCTCGGGCTCGATAGCCACGTTGTCGCCGACCTGCAGCATCCCGGTCACCGGCGGCAGCGTGTGCATATGGACGTCGCGGCCGATCGAGGCACCGAGCGCCCGCGCGTAGTAGGTGACCCACGGCGCTCCCACGTACCCGACAGCGTCGATCTGGTCGGCGACCTGTTCGGCAAGCCAGAGCCGCAGGTGAACGCCGCCGCCGCGCGGATAGTCGCCCGGTTCCAGCCCTGCGAGCAGGGTTCGCGCAGCGAGCACTGCGATCGCCATGCGACCGAACGGGGTAGCGAACACGAGCAGGCCGATCACGAGCACCCACCACGGCACGGTCGGGAGGAAGGCGAACCCACCTCCGAGCTGCAACAGCGTGCTCGCAGTCAGCAGGTACAGCAGCCATCGGATGCCCGACAGGATGAACAGTGGCGCCCCGAGCAGGGTCTGGGCGATCCGTGTCGTGGCCGGCGTCGGGACGGCGCGGTGGTACTCGGCGGCAGACGCGTCGGCGGCGGCATCCGCATGTGGAAGCAGGGATGCCATCGCCCCGAGGCGCGGCATGTCGTAGATGTCGGCGACCGTGAACTCGGGAAGCCGCCCGCGCACTCGTGACGCAAGCTGTGCCGCCGCGAGCGACCCGCCGCCGAGGTCGAAGAAGTCTGACGCACGGCCTTCAGCGGGGACGCCGAGGACCGCCTGCCACTGTTCAGCAAGCCACACCTCGTTCTGAGACAACCCCGCGGCGGGTTGCTCTGCCCCAGGAACCGGCCACGGGAGCGCCGCCCGATCGACCTTCCCCGAGGTACGCGCCGGAAGGTCGGGGAGCACCGCGAACAGGGGCATGATGCCGGCGGGCAGGCGGTCTGCGAGAGTCGCTCGCGCTGCTGCCCGATCAAACGCCTCGGGCTCATCGACGACGATGTAGCCGACCAGAACGGGGTTGCCGGCCTCCGACGTGCGAACCGCGGCCGTCGCGGCGGTGACGCCGGGAAGATCCTGGAGGGCAGCTTCGACCTCGCCGAGTTCGATACGCCGCCCGCCGATCTTGACCTGATCGTCGGCGCGTCCGAGAAAGACGAGACCCTCGGGTTCGTATCGGACGAGGTCGCCAGAGCGATACGCGCGATCCCACCCCAGCGTCGGCATGGGGGCGTACTTCTCGGCATCCTTCGCGGGATCGAGGTACCGAGCAAGCCCGACACCGCCGATGATGAGCTCCCCGCTCTCCCCCTCCGCGACCCGGTTGCCCTCGGCATCCACGACCGCGAGCGACCAGCCCTCGAGCGGAAGCCCGATACGGACCGGGGCGTCGGGCACGAGCGGCGCGGCGCACGAGACGACGGTGGCCTCCGTCGGACCATAGGTGTTCCAGACCTCGCGGCCCTCGGCGGCCAAGCGCGTGCCGAGCTCTGGCGGCACGGCTTCTCCGCCGAAGATCAGCAGCCTGACGTTGTCGATCGTGGAACTCGGCCACATCGCGGCGAGGGTCGGCACCGTGGAGATGACCGTGATTCCCTGGCGCGCAAGCCAGTTCGCAAGGTCGACGCCCGAACGGACCAGCGCGCGCGGCGCGGGGACGAGGCAGGCGCCGTGTGCCCACGCGAGCCACATCTCCTCGCAGGAGGCATCGAAGGCCACCGACAGTCCTGCGAGCACGCGGTCTGAGGTGCCGAGGGGCTCGTCCTGCAGGAACAGGCGACTCTCGGCATCCACGAACGCCGCGGCACACCGGTGCGTGACCGCAACCCCCTTGGGAACCCCGGTCGAGCCCGAGGTGAAAATGATCCATGCGTCGTCGTCCGGCGCCGGCTGCACGAGGATGTCGAGCGCCCGCGTATGCCCTGCGGGGGCCTCGCCGGCGAACAGGTCCTCATCCTCGTCGACGGAGTCATCGACGGTCGGGATCTCGGATGTGACGTCAGACGGGGCGATGCCTGCCCCGCCTGCATCTTCGGGGGACTGAGCGCTCGGAGAGTAAAGGCCACGACCCGTTATGACACCCCGAACCCCCGCTTCACCGAAGACGAGTGCAGCGCGTTCCTCGGTGTCATCGGCGTCGACCGGAACGTACGCGGCTCCGGCTGCCATGACGCCCAGGATCGCGATGTAGAGCTCCTTGGTTCCCGACGTCATGCGAATGCCGACCCGATCACCGTGCCGGACCCCCGCGGCCGAGAGGCGCGAAGCGGTGAGCGCGACGCGCGCGGCCAGCTCGCGGTAGCTGACGGCGGGGCCAGCGCCGTCATCGATCGCTGAAGCCTCGGGATGGCGACGCACCGTCTCTTGCAGGATGTCGATGAGCGTCCGCGGCGGGGCGGCATGAGCGGCCCTATCGAGGATGGCCGCCTGGTCGAAAGTCACGTTCCGACGGTACCGGCGCGCGTCGTACAAGGTGGGGGGAACACTGCAGACAGCCCGAGGCCGTTTACCTGCTGTTCACCTCTACCAACCGATCCCTTAAGAGTCCCTGTCTACCGTCACGTGGGTGCCCTGCACCGGGCCGCCACAGATACCCCGACACAGTGAAGGATTCACAGTGAAGATCAACCGCTTCGCCCAGCTGGGCGCTGTCGCCGCCGTCGCCACCCTCGCGCTGGCTGGCTGCGCCTCCAACGAGTCGAACGGCGGCTCCACCACCGAGCCCACCGAGTCGACCCTCTCGGGCACCATCGGCGCGACCGGCGCTTCGTCACAGACCGCCGCGCAGGAGGCCTGGGTCGCGAACTTCCAGACCGCCAACCCTGACGTGACCGTCAACTACGAGCCCACCGGTTCGGGCACGGGCCGCGAGAACTTCATCGCCGGCGCGAGCAACTTCATCGGCTCGGACCGCGCCTTCAAGATCGACGAGATCGCCGAGAGCACCTTCGCCGCCTGCGCCGACGGCGGCTCGGCCGGCATCGTCGAGATCCCGGTTTACATCTCGCCCATCGCCGTTGCGTTCAACCTCGACGGTGTCGAGTCGCTGAACATGACCGCCGACGTCATCGCGGGCATCTTCGCTGGCACGATCACCAACTGGAACGACGCGGCTATCGCGAGCCTGAACGACGGCGTCGAGCTTCCTGACCTCGCGATCTCGCCCGTGCACCGCTCCGACGACTCCGGTACGACCGAGACCTTCACCTCCTACCTGTCGGCTGCGGCGCCCTCGGTCTGGACCTACGAGCCCGACGGCGAGTGGCCGATCACCGGTGGCGAGGCTGCGCAGGGTACCTCGGGTGTCATCGACGCGACCAAGAACGGCAACGGCACCATCACCTACGCCGACGCTTCGCAGGTGGGCACCCTCGGCACCGTGTCGGTCGGCGTCGGCGGCGAGTTCGTCCCCTACTCGGCTGAGGCCGCGGCGATGATCGTCGACTCTTCGCCTGAGCAGGAAGGCCGTACCGAGGGCGACATCGTCTTCGACATCGACTACGCGACCGAAGAGGCCGGGGTCTACCCGATCGCTCTCGTGAGCTACGAGATCGGCTGCGTCGAGTACGAGGACCCCAACGTCGCTGAGCTCGTGGCCGCGTACTTCACCTACATCGCCAGCCCCGAGGGCCAGGATGCTGCCGCCGAGAACGCCGGCTCGGCTCCGATCTCGGACTCGCTGCGCGAGCAGGTCAACGCCGCGATCGCCCTGATCGGCTGATCAACTCCCTCTCGGCCGCCCCGTTCGGTACATTCACGATGTACTGAACGGGGCGGGCTGAGCGAAAGAGCCGGTTTCACCGGAGCTTTCGCTGAGCCTGACCCGGACTCGACACGAAGGACACACGGATGGCGACGACCACGGACGCGGGACCCGAAGCCCCGGCGAAAATCCACGCCAAGAGGCGGCCCGGGGACATCGTCTTCTCGGGGACCGCACTCGGGGCGGGGATCATCATCCTGGCTGTTCTCGCTGCTGTCACGATCTTCTTGGTCATCGAGAGCATCCCGGCGTTTGCGACTCCCGCCGACGAGAATCCGCTCCTGAAGGGCAAAACCTTCCTCGAGTACACGTGGCCGCTCGTGTTCGGCACGATCTGGTCTTCGATCCTCGCGCTCGTCATGGCAGCGCCGCTCGCGATCGGCATCGCCCTGTTCATCTCGCACTACGCCCCGCGTCGCGCAGCAGCCGTCCTCGGATACATCATCGACCTCCTCGCTGCAGTCCCCTCGGTCGTGTTCGGCCTGTGGGGCGGCCTGGTTCTCGCGGGGTTCGTGCAGCCCTTCTACGTGTGGCTGAACACCTACCTCGGGTGGATTCCGCTGTTCAGCGGCCAGGTGTCAGCCACCGGTCGCACGATCCTCACCGCCGCCCTGGTGCTGGCCATCATGGTGCTGCCGATCATGACCGCGATCTGTCGCGAAGTGTTCCTCCAGACACCGGTGCTGCACGAAGAGGCAGCGCTGGCACTCGGCGCCACCCGCTGGGAAATGATCAAGATGGCAGTGCTGCCTTTCGCTCGCGGCGGCATGGTGTCGGCGGCGATGCTCGCACTCGGTCGAGCGCTCGGCGAGACGATGGCCGTCACGATGGTGCTCTCGGTATCGGGAGTCGTGACCTTCGAACTGCTGACTGCCACCAACCCAACGACGATCCCGGCGAATATCGCCCTCCAGTTCCCCGAGGCGTATGGCACAGGCGTGAGCCTGCTGATCGCTACCGGCCTCGTCCTGTTCGTCGTCACCTTCGCCGTCAACGCGATCGCTCGCTGGATCGTCAACCGCCGCGCTGAGTTCTCGGGAGCCAACTGATGTCCACCGCAACCGCCACGGCGACGCGTCCGAGCGCCAACAGCTTCTCGAACGGGCGGCTTCCGAAGGGGACGAGCTGGCTCCTACTCGCGGGCTCCCTCATCGTCATGGGCCTGGTGTTCTTCCTCCTGAACATCGACCAGCCCGTCGCGAACTACAACATCGTGGCCGCCGCCTTCCTCGGCGCGGTGCTCTACGCCATCCTGATCTTCGTCGTCGCCTCGATCGTTGAAGGACGCCGCAACGCGACCGACCGCTTCATCACCGCGGTGGTCTCGGCGGCATTCGTCGTCGCGCTCCTTCCGCTGATCTCGCTGCTGTTCACGGTTCTGGTCAACGGGCTCGCCCGATTCGACATCGAGTTCTTCTCGTCGTCGATGCGCAACGTGATCGGCGACGGCGGTGGTGCGCTGCACGCGATCGTTGGGACACTGCTGATCACACTGACGGCGACGATCATCTCGGTTCCGATCGGCCTCATGACCTCGATCTACCTCGTCGAGTACGGCAACAGCGGCAAGCTCGCCCGCGCAATCACGTTCTTCGTCGACGTCATGACCGGCATCCCCTCGATCGTCGCTGGTCTGTTCGCTTACGCCGTGTTCGTGATCTTCTTTGGCGCCGGATACTCCTCGGGCTTCGAGGGCGCCATCGCGCTGAGCGTTCTCATGATCCCGGTCGTGGTCCGCTCCTCCGAAGAGATGCTGCGCCTGGTTCCCAACGAACTGCGCGAAGCATCCTTCGCGCTGGGCGTTCCGAAGTGGCTCACGATCGTGAAGGTCGTGCTCCCGACATCCATCGCCGGTATCACGACCGGTGTCATGCTGGCGATCGCCCGCGTCATCGGTGAGACTGCTCCCCTGCTGCTGACCGCCGGCTACACGCAGAGCATGAACTGGAACATCTGGGATGGGAACATGATGACCCTCCCGGTGTTCGTCTACAACCAGTACGCCAACCAGGGAACCAACCCCGACGCCGCGATCTCGCGTGCGTGGGCGGGGGCCCTGACCCTGATCCTCATCGTCATGGTGCTCAACCTCGCCGCCCGCTTTGTCGCGAAGTTCTTCGCGCCCAAGACCGGTCGCTGAACCCGAAGGAATATCCGTGTCCAAGCGCATCGATGTCAACGACCTCAACGTCTACTACGGCAACTTCCTCGCCGTCGAGGGCGTCTCGCTCACCATCGAGCCCCGCTCGGTGACCGCCTTCATCGGCCCCTCCGGTTGCGGCAAGTCGACCTTCCTTCGCACCCTGAACCGGATGCACGAAGTCATCCCGGGCGCGCGCGTCGAGGGTGAGGTGCTGATCGACGGTGACAACCTCTACGGCGCCGGAGTCGACCCCGTGCTCGTTCGTCGCCAGGTCGGTATGGTCTTCCAGCGCCCAAACCCGTTCCCCACCATGTCGATCCGCGAGAACGTGCTTGCTGGCGTGAAGCTGAACAACCAGCGGATGTCCAAGAGCGATCAGGATGCTCTCGTCGAGAAGTCCCTGCAGGGCGCGAACCTCTGGAACGAGGTGAAGGACCGTCTGGACCGCCCCGGATCGGGTCTGTCGGGTGGTCAGCAGCAGCGTCTGTGCATCGCTCGCGCCATCGCGGTCGAACCCGACGTTCTGCTCATGGACGAGCCCTGCTCGGCCCTCGATCCGATCTCCACCCTCGCGATCGAGGACCTCATCGAGGAACTCAAGAGCGAGTACACGATCGTCATCGTGACCCACAACATGCAGCAGGCCTCGCGTGTGTCCGACAAGACCGCGTTCTTCAACATCGCCGGCACCGGCAAGCCGGGCAAGCTCATCGAGTACGACGAGACCACCACGATCTTCACCCGCCCCAAGGTCAAGGACACCGAAGACTACGTCTCGGGCCGCTTCGGGTGAGCATCCGTTTCGGACGGGGGCGTGGCCGTTCGGCCCCGCCCCCTCCTTCGTTTTGGCCGCGCCCGCACCTCGGTCGCACCGGCGCCGCGCCCGCACCTGCGCTTCGTCGCAACGGCGCCTCGGTCGCAACGGCGAACCCTTGCGCCGACACGCCGACCCACGGCATCCGTCACCGGCGTGTCGCGCACACCCTGCGCCGTTACGACACGGCGTCTCGGGACCGGTGCGTGACCGACGGCTCGGAAGCGCTCCTCCCCATGGGGTCGGGGAGCAGTGATTCACACACTTGTGGTTCCCGGATGACTCGAGGACACGTGATCCGCACAGCATGACAGGGTGTGTGATGCGCCCCTCGCCGTGATGACCGTGGCGGAACTGCGTGCTCGCGGCTTCGGGTATCCCTGGGTGCGTGCCGCGCTGCACGGGGGCGCGATCACACGTGTGCGCCGGGGAGTGTACGCACGCCCCGGGGCTTGCCGCGACCTCCTGCTCGCGACCGCTCACGGTGGCACCTTGGCCTGTGTCTCTGCAGCGCGGCATCTCGGCCTCTGGGTGCTCGACGATGCAACCGAAGTCCATGTCTGGCTCCCCTCCCGACACTGCTACGACCACGACGGATGCGCGTGTATCGAGCACTGGGATGACGGCCGAAGCGGCGTCGGAACGGCGGCACCGCCTCTGCGTCAGATCCTGCGACAGATTCTGCGCTGCCGCGGAGTCGAGGAGTTTTTCATCGTGCTCGAATCCGCACTGCGACAGCAGCGGGCCGACGCGGCTGACCTGCGCTGGCTTCGGCGTCATACGAACGCTGCTGCGCGAGAGGCCATTGACCTGGCCCGTACGGATGCCGACAGTGGCCTCGAGTCTCTCCTCCGCTGGCGCTTACGCCACCTCGGCTTGAGCGTGCGAACGCAGGTATCCGTTTTCGGCGTCGGCATCGTGGATGCCGCTATCGGCGACCACCTGCTGATCGAAGTGGACGGCCGTGACAACCACGAGGGCATCCACATGCGCCACAAGGATCTTGTCAGGGATGCGAACGCCGCGATCTGGGGCTACACGACGCTCCGCTTCGATTACTCCCTCGTCGTACACGACTGGGACCTCGTCGAGGCCGCGATCCTTGGCGCGCTCGGCAGCCGGCTGTCGTAACGGCGCATCGATCTGCCGACACGCCGGGACGCGGCATCCG
>SWBZ01005769.1_pt1 | contig 85309 bp, 83 predicted proteins | sample 4693031 | NCBI WGS metagenome assembly SWBZ01 (sample SAMN10267274, study PRJNA491770) | bioreactor metagenome | isolation source: DHS bioreactor inoculated with | place: Japan: off Shimokita Peninsula
CCCCCCCCAGCGCTGCCCGTTGGCGCGGGCTCTCCCAGCACGTCGGCCATCCCGCCGAACATCATGCTGACGAATTGAATGATGAGCGTGACCGCAAACACCCCAACCAGTACGGTCATCAGGTAGAGGATGTACATGCCGTCGCCGACGCCTTCGATCTCGAAGGTTCGCAGGGCGCTGTTGAGGATGCCGGTGCGGCCTGCCGTGCCGACGCTCAGGATCAACCAGCAGAACGGCATACCGAGCACCAGGGCACCGATGGAGTTGACCAGCCCGCGGCAGCGGGGATTTGCTTCCGCGTAAAGCAGATCAATCCGCACATGGCCATCCTCATAAAGGGTGTAGGCGCAGCCCAGCATGAATAGGGCCGCGTACCAGAAGCGGACCAGATCGCCCATGTAGGTCTGTTCGTAGGAAAACTCGAAGCGGAACAGCACGATTAGTAGTTCGGCGACGACGATCATCAGGACCAGCCAAGGTAGCGCCAGGACCCGTGTGCGAAGCGCGATGGCGAGCCCGATTGCGACCAAGGGCATGTGTACATAGGCACCGCGCAATTCCGCGCGCCCCAGAGTATCTGCCAGCGGCGCGCCGACCAGGCCGATCAGGAGTTGCTCGCCCTTCAGAAAGGCAAGAGTGAAGTCTACCAGACCGATCAACAGAACGGCCCAGAACCCGGCGCGGATGAGCACGGCATTGAGCCCAAAGACCCGCTGGTGGTCGGTTCTAAGGCTGCGGTCCCTGGTGCGTGCGACATGGGCGGCGGCGGCCAGTACGGCGGCAGCGTAGATGGCCACCTGTAACCAGATGCGGGGGTCGTGGCCGCCAGTGGACGGGTTGGCCAAAATCCTGACGCCAGGCCATCCAAGCCAATTAGTCAGGAAATTATTGAATAGAAAGGCGGCAAGTACGCCGATGATGGCCCAACCAAAAATTCTCGTCAGGGCTATGGGGAAGTTCGGTATGGAAGCAAAGCCAGCATTTCGTTTGTTCTGCTTAAGCTCCGGCATGATGCCCCCTTAACCCTTATTTTTCGTGCCATTCAGGAACGTCGACGTCAAAATCAAAAACGCGCCGATGAATATGAAAGCATCGGCAGCGTTGAAAGCAGGCCAGTGCAGTCCTTGCCAATGAAAATCGAGGAAATCGGTTACAGCACCTAGTCGCCAACGATCGATGATGTTGCCGAGTGCTCCGCCCGCAACCAGGGCCAGTCCTCTGCGCTCTCCCGGCAAGCGGGATCTTAATGCCCAGGTCATCAGCAGACTGGCGATCGCAAGGGAGAGAAGAGCCAGTGTTCCTGGTCGGGAGGCAAAAAAATCCTGGAACATGCCGAAACTTACGCCGGTGTTGAAGGTCAACATCAGGTTAAAAAAAGAGGTCACCTCGATCACTCTCGGCGGGTCCATCACTCTGGTAAGGATGATCCACTTAGTCACCTGGTCGCCAGCCGTCGCCCCTGCCGCCAGGAAAAACGGTGAAAGTGTATGCAAGCCGGTCTGCCGGCAGCGATTACCGAAGATTAGTCTGGGCAATGTCGTGCCAATCCATTTCTTCACTCCTTACCTCCCGGCCATCGTTGTCTCTAATTTACAATCGATATGGCCGATGCCTTTTGACGCTTCTGGAGGACTGATCGAATCGTAAAAAAAGACGGTGCAGAACGCCTCCCCCGAGCTTTTTCATTTAAAGCACCTCTGTTCAGCGCCTGCGCCACCAACAGGAAAACCAACGGCTTCGATACGCACCTCGTCAATTCGAAATCTAACCAGTGCGCATATAGCAACTTCAAAGCTATCCAGCCTCCTGTTTGGTATCTCTCCTTTGGCACTCGTCGATATTCTTATTCTCATGTTTTCCAAGTGCCGTTTGGCCGGCCTGCGTGCTGGTCCACTCCGATCTTGCCTGAAGGACAATCTGCGTTGCCGACCAAAGAAACAGCCCGGCCATGAGGGCGGCGACGATAAGGTCGGGCCATGCAGTGCCGGTAAACCAGACACCTGCCGCTGCCAACATAACAGCCACGTTTCCGATGGCATCGTTTCGGCTGCAAAGCCAGACAGAGCGGACATTCGCATCCCCGTCTTTAAATCGCCTCAAAAAGAGGACACTGATAATATTGGCGGCCAGCGCCATGAAACCGATTGCGCCCATGATTGTCGCCGAAGGCATACCCAGAATTAGGACCTGATATGCTGTTGAGCCGAACACCCAAAGCCCCATAGCGCCGAGACTGAACCCTTTCGCGAGCGCTGCCATTGCCCGAATTCTGAGAGACATGCCGATGACAAATAAGCTGATTGCATAGGTTACGGTGTCACCAAGAAAGTCGAGCGCATCTGCTTGCAAGGCTTTCGACCCAGCAAAAGCGCCCGCGGCCATTTCGACGAAGAACATTGAGCCGTTAATCGCGATAACAACCCATAGCGCACGTTTGAAATCCTTTGAAACTCCATCGAATTTGGCAGTATCTCCGCAACAATTGGCACTCATATGGATCGGCTCCTTTAATCCGTGGTGGGCACGTTCATTGAAACTGTCCGCCGCTTTGCATTCGTCGATCCGCAGATGCTACAATCTACAATCGTTGTAGGAGCAATAGGAAAAACTGATGACCGTTGAAAGCACCTCCATTGGGGAATTGGCTGAGCGTGCCGGATGTACGGTCCAGATCATCCGCCATTACGAGAAAATCGGACTGTTGCCGGAGCCAAGACGGACCAGGGGCAACCGTCGCATCTACTCCGAAGATCAAGCATCTCGGCTGGTTTTCATTCGTCATTGCCGACAACTGGGGTTCAGTTTGGACAATATCCGCCAATTGCTGTCGTTCTGCGGTCAGTCCAATCAGTCATGCGCGCAAGTAGACATCATCGCTCGCAAACACCTCGGTCACGTTCAGGAACGACTCGCGCGCCTTCGGTCTATGGAGCGTGAACTCAAGCGCATGATCAACCAGTGTAGCGGCGGCAAGGTGGCGGAATGCAAAATCATCGAGGTCTTGGCCGATCACTCGAAGTGTTTGAGCGATGACCATTCATCTGCCTGATTTTACCGTGTTTTCTGTTAGAAACGCCTTCGTGTGACATTTCTGCCCAGCTACACGAAAGTGTCGCGCGATCGAAGGTCAGGAGCGTGTATTCGTACGCTTTAAAGCACCAAATAGCTGTACTAGGTGGCTGTTCTTGAAGTGACCAATTAACGGCTAGGTTCACTTTAGCTTGCGCCAAACGGGTTCCACACAGGTCTGCCAGGACCAAAATTTTACCATGGCGATATAATTGAATGATGCGGACCAAGCAATCAGCAACAGGCCGTTCAGGGTCTCGATTCCTGTGATGAAGCGCAAGTGATCCGACGGCACGATGTCGCCCATGCCGAGGGAGGTATAGGCGACAATCGAGAAATAAAAATAGTCCAACGGCCCAACGATCTGAAGGCCGTCTAGACTGCCGATCTCAAGCGTTCGTTCTCCGAAGGCATAGGCCGCTGCATATAGGGCGACTTCAACGACATGGGCGAAGAGCGTCAGCAGCCAAATGATCAGAATCCGCTGCTCCGCCGTCATCGCAATGTTCGACATCCCGCCGGACAGCCATCGAAAGACGGCGTAATGCAGGAGGAAAGTCGTGATGACCAGAAAAAACGATATGCTCACTGCGGCGCCCATCCGAACCTCCCCTCGTTCTGTGTTCGCAGAGAACTCCACTGTTGCCTTGGGCATCGTAGAGCTGACATCTCTTTAGGACTCTATCAGCTTCATGTCTTCTCTAGTTCCAAGAACCGTCATGGCCCGACCAGGGTCGATCATCGAAATGAAGACCGAACGTTCATAGGCGTCGGTGACAAGGGAGGCTTGCCGCAGGAGCTCTTCCTGGCGTTGCCGATAGCGGTCAAGGCCCTGAGTATCTTCCAATATTTGATTTACGATTTCCGGGTCTCTGACGAACGTCGCGAACTGCGGCCGACGCTCCGGTCCCTCGATGCCCCTCGCCTCACTTTCCAGAAGATCAAGGCGATCCGCCTGATCTGCGGCCAGAGGCGCTGCTGGGACAACCGCAGCCTCTGTCCCGACCGTTGGGATGGGCGGAATAAGGCCGGAGTAGAAATCTGTCTGGATGCCGATCATCGAAGTCACTCCATTCCATTGGATTCTCCGATGGTTGCCAACATAGGGCCTCCAGTCACCGGAGGGTCAAGGATAAGATTGGAGAGAATGATGGAAGATTAATCGATCAGGGCAGCATGACGAGCAAACACGGACGAACGCTGCGTTTGCGAGCCGAAGGGATTGAGATGAGGCGGAATCAAATTTAGTTGGCAGACGACGATGTGGCCTGGTCTTTGTTGAGAGAAACCGAATCACCTGACTTGTTTACCAAAGTCACGCCGACGATCGTCAACGGGATGCCGATAAAATGCGCCCACCCGAACGGCTCGTCGAAGAAGGTCATGCCGAGCAGGATGCCGAACACCGGCACGAGAAAGGCGAAGGCGTTTGCCCGGTTGAGCGGGATGTGTTCGAGCGCCGAAAACCAGAGGTAATAGGCAAGAGCGGTGCCGAAAATACTAAGGCCAAGCAAAGAGGCTACGAACGAAGGAGTCCATTGTACTTTCCAGGGATCTTCTAAGGACCAGGCAGCCGCGGCCAGAGGAACGCTTCCGATAAGCGTTTGCAGGCCCATCGCCATCAGTACATCAATCTTGCCGGCGATCTTCTTGATCAAGACGTTGCTGATCGTGATCCCGAATGCCGCCAGCAAAATGTAGGCGATGCCGAGCGCGTAGGTTTCCCCGCCAGTTGAAAAGAACTGCGGGACAGCGATCACCACGATCCCAACAAAACCCAACAGCAATCCGAGCTTCCCTCGAAACGATACAGTTTCACCCAGCATGAGCGCGGCGAGAAACGCCGCCATGAGCGGCTGCGTATTGGCGATAACCGTTGCGACACCCGGCGTCACGAATTCGGCGGCATGGAACATGCCGAGGAACCCAAGACTCGTTGCGCCCAGGCCGATAAAGGTGATGATGGCCCAATCCCTTCCGGTGTCGGGAAGAGGGCGGCGAAGTGCGGCCGCGAGGATCATGAGCGCTGCGCCCGCGATAACCGCGCGCAAGGCTGCGAAGGTCAAATGCGGCGAGAACCCGATCCCGGCCGTGATGAGCGGAAAGCACGACGCCCAAAGCACCATCACCACGAGAATCTGCAGCGTCGAAATGCGCGAGACGGAAGATTTCGGTTGGTCGGAATCCATTTAATGCGCTACCTCGATTTTATCGTGTTCCAGGAGGTGTAGCAGAAGGAGGCATGTCATGCATGAGCTGGTGCCGGAAAAATTCGTGTGGTTTGTCTGGGCGTCCGCATTCCTTGTTCCGTGGATGGTGGCTTTTGGCGCGTTCCCGGCCCATCGCAGAGTAATTCTTTGGGCGAGCCTGTTTACGACACCGTTCGGTTTGACGGAGCCCTTGTTCGTGCCTGAGTATTGGAACCCACCCAGTCTCTTCGATCTCGCGCAACGGACGGGGTTCGATATCGAAAGCCTCATTTTCTGCTTTGGCATCGGCGGGGTCGGCGCGGTTTCGTACAACATCCTGACGGGAAAAAGTCACGGACGAATGAGTTCGATGGCGCGCCGGCTCGCAAGTCATCGGTTTCATTTTTGGGCCGTGGCGACGCCGTTCCTTGTGTTCCCTGTCCTCTATCTGATGGAGTGGAACCCCATCTATCCGGCGATCGTCGCCATGGCATTGGGCGCCGTTTCGACGATGCTCTGTCGACGCGACCTGATTTCCAAAACTTGGGTCGGAGGCGTGTTGTTCCTTGTCTATTACCTAGTCTTTCTTGCCGGACTGGAGTGGCTGTCACCTGGTTACATCGGCAAGGTTTGGAATCTTGAGTCACTGTCCGGAATATTGATTTACGGCATGCCCATTGAGGAGCTTCTTTTCGCCGTCATGTTCGGCGCCTATTGGTCCGGGGTCTATGAGCATTTCACATGGCGGCGCGTGACAGATATACATTGAGGACTGAACTTATGAGCATGATCTGAAATGGCCCGCGCGAGAGATGTGTTTTTCTGAAGCCGTGAGTTTCGCGACCGGCGGCGTGTTGATCGCCGGCGGCGGTTTCGCGACCTATAAGGCCGTGGCGTTGAACAGGCGTTACCTCCCCTTCGCGTTGATGCCCGCGATGGCTGGCGTCCAGCAGTTGTTCGAGGGGCATGTCTGGATGGGATTGAATGTCGGCGATCCGACAATGGTCTGGTGGGCCGCGCTCGGCTTCATGTTCTTTTCGTGGTTTATGTGGCCTGCGTGGATTCCGCTCTCCGTATACGTTTTGGAGCCCCCGGAAAGCCGGCGTAAAAGATGGTTTTATATTTTCGTAGTCGTCGGCGTTGGCCTCGGCAGCATTCTCTTCATGCCGCACCTGCTGAATCCTGATTGGATCAATGTCAGCGTCAACAACCGATCGCTGGCTTATGAAGACACGATGTTCTTGGACTATTTGGTGCCACGCCCGACGACCTACGCCGTCTATCTTTTGCTTATTGTCCTGCCGCCTCTGCTCTCGACATATCTACACGTGCGGTTGTTCGCGGTGACACTCATCGTCATCGTCACGGCAGTCTATTTGTTCCTAAGCTATGCTTATATATCCTTTTTCTGCTTGTTGGCGGGCCTTGGCACACTCCATCTCATCTACATTATTCTCAGAAACAAATGCCGCCGAGAGTGCCCGGTACTTTTTAGTTAATGGTATCCGGACCGGGGCGCGACCAAAGTAATTGCTTCTCACGCTCCGGATGCCGTTGGAGCCTAAGCGACATGCGATCACGGTGAATTTACCGCATTTGGATGAATAGCCCAGGGGAGTTGACCTAGGTCATGTGTTCGCGACGCTAGAATGAGTAGCGTCCGCATCTTCAGTATTCGCAAACCCGCAATCATGAAAGGGTGAGGAAGATGAGTTCACGGAAGATCATTGTGGCGATCGCGGTCGCCGTTGTGTTCAGCGTTGCATCATTTGAAACGGCCTACGCCCACGGTCCGGCTGCGTCATCTGGCAACCAGTCTCAGATGCCCATGATGGGTGGCTACGGCATGATGGGTCAGATGCCCATGATGGGTGGTCCCGGTATGATAGGCGGCCAAATGCCCATGATGGGAGGTCCCGGTATGATGGGTGGCCAAATGCCCATGATGGGAGGTCCCGGTATGATGGGTGGCCAGATGCCCATGATGGGTGGCTACGGCATGATGGGGCAGATGCCCATGATGAGTGGCTGCGGCATGATGGGCCAGATGCCCATGATGGGATCCGGCATGATGGGCGGCCAAATGCCCATGATGGGTGGCTGGGGCCGGATGCAGATCCTGCGCCGGGACCTGAAGGCCGACGAAGTGAAACACATGATGGAGCACCGCTTGGTATGGACCGGCAACCAGGACATCAAGCTCGGCAAGGTCACTGAAAAAGATGGCGACACCATCGAAGTCGAAATCGTGAACAAGGACGACAAGGTCGTTCAGAAATTCGAAGTCGATCGCCATACGGGATGGATGCAGCCTGCTCAATAAGGCGCCGACTGCGACGAAATACCCGCATCCTGTTTTGAAACTATGATGGCGGGGAGCCTCATTCCGTTGCGAGTGAGCTCTCCGCCTTTGTTTTCGGCTTTCGTTTGTGACAATGCTGGAAGCATCTGCTGGTCAGTCGCCGTTCCCTGTCGCCTTGTCTCTTGCGAGGGCCATCTTTCACACAACCGCGACGGAGACCGTGAAACGCATTCATCTTATTTCTCCCTTGACCCTCCGGTTGCCGGAGGGGGCATCTTCACGGTGTTTCCGCTTAAGAGTCTCGGCGGGAAGACAATTAAGGGAGTGCTGGCTAAATGGAAGCACTGGTTTATTTCGTCATTTGGGGCGTGTTCATATTCCTCATGATGCGCATGGGATGCGGCAGCCACGTCATGGGCCACGGGCATGGTCGTTCCGATGCCCGTAAACATCACGGGCCGGACAACGAGAAGGGGGAAAACCTGAAGTGGTATCCGCCTGAAGAGGATACCGACCCCGTCTGCAAGAAAACGGTCCGGACGGAGAGCGCCAAACCCAGCGTTCACGATGGGTCCGTTTATTACTTCTGCTCTCGGGAATGCCGTGAAGTCTTCGAAGCTGCCCCTGATTTGTATGTCGGACCGCAGGCTGATGGGTCGGTGCCGAAACTGGAGGCAAACAATGTCTGAAGCATCAAATCCGTTATCGCGGTCCGGTACGTCCCTATCCTTGAAAACGAATTCCGCAAGGTTGCCGGTCTTCGTTCTTGGAATGAGCCTTGGGCTGTTTCTCGGAATCACGTTCATCCTTTGCGTGGGGTTCGATCTCTTGTTCCCCGATCACGCTATGTACCGGGTCTGGCAGCCCCTGTTGCCGGGCTTTACCTGGCTCACTTGGCCGAGCTTCTTCCTGGGCCTCGTCGAGAGCGTTGCATACGGGTGGTACGTCGCGCTGGTGTTCGGGCCGCTATACAACTTCTTCGCCTCGCGGAAAGGTTAAAACCTCTCCAGAGCGATGCTTCTCATGTAAATACTCATTCGGAGTCAGTCATGACAGCGCAGCTCACGTTCCTTGGAGGTGTCGGCACCGTCACCGGATCAAAGTATCTGCTTACATTTGGTGGCCAGCGGGTGCTTGTCGATTGCGGCCTGTTTCAGGGTTTCAAGAAGCTGCGTCAGAAGAACTGGGCCCCGCTGCCAATCGAGCCGAGCGAGATTGACGCCGTGGTCCTGACGCATGCGCACCTTGACCACTCGGGATATCTTCCTCTCTTGGTCAGGAATGGGTTCAAGGGACCTGTCTACGCCACCTCTGCGACGACTGAATTGTGTGGGATCCTGCTGCCGGACAGCGGTCATCTGCAGGAACGCGACGCGGAATTTGCCAATCGACACGGCTTCTCCAAACACCGGCCGGCCGCCCCCCTATATACTGAAAGGGATGCGCGGAATTGCCTTGGCCACTTCCGCGCATGCCCATACGAGGTCGACACCGAAGTCATTGATGCGCTTCAAATAAGATTCCTGCCGGCGGGGCATATTCTTGGCTCTGCGTTCGTCCGTGTGTCATTCGGCGGTCGATCACTACTGTTTTCCGGCGATATCGGGCGCCCGAACAGCGCGACGATGGTGGATCCGACGATCGTGCGCGGCGCGGACTATCTCATCATGGAGTCGACCTACGGAAATCGCCTTCATGATCGGGTGAACGTAGAGGACGCTTTGGCCGAAACGATCTCAAGGGTGGCTGCCAGAGGTGGAACCGTCCTGATTCCGGCTTTTGCTGTCGGCCGCGCCCAGTCGATCCTGTTTCATCTGCAGCGGCTCAAGGCGTCGAAACGTATACCAGACCTCCCGGTGTTCTTGGACAGCCCCATGGCTGTCAGCGCCAGCGAGGTTTTCTGCCGCCACATGAAGGAACACCGGCTGACTGCCGAAGAGTGTCGCGCGGCGTGCAACGTCGCGACCTACGTGAGAGAAGCGGAGGAATCGAAAGCGCTTGATGAAAACCCGATGCCTAAGATCATCATATCGGCAAGCGGTATGGCGACAGGCGGGCGGATACTTCATCACCTGAAGTTCTATGCGCCGGATGAACGGCATGCGGTGTTGTTTACGGGGTTCCAGGCCGGCGGAACGCGCGGCGCCAGCTTGGTGGCAGGTGTAAAGTCGGTGAAAATACATGGACGGCATATTCCCATCCGCGCGGAGATCGCGAACCTCTCCATGCTGTCCGCGCATGCCGATGCGGACGAAATCCTGACCTGGCTCGGCAATTTCACGCAGCCTCCTAAACGGACCTACATCACCCATGGTGAGCCGGATGCTTCCGAAGCGCTGCGCGTTCGCATCTCCGATGAATTGCAGTGGCCCTGCGTCGTGCCCGAGTATGGCGACCAGGCCACGCTTGATTGAGCCGTGGATAAGACGCTGGAAGTAGGACGTCGCGTGAAAGATACAGCTACAAACTCCTTGCGCCTGAAGCGCCTTGGGATCGATACGCAGCAGGAAGCGGTTATCTATATGCGGAGCGATTGCCACGTCTGCCGCGCGGAAGGGTTTGCCGCCATGGCCCGTGTCCGCGTGACTGCCGGCGACCGATCGATCATCGCCACGCTGAACCGCGTGAAAGGCGATTTGTTGGCGGAAGGAGAGGCGGGGCTGTCAGAAGCTGCTTGGGGCAGATTAGATGCCCAGGAAGGCGACATGGTGGCGATCGGGCATCCCCGCCCGCCGGACTCCCTGAGCCTCGTTCGTGCGAAAGTCTACGGTTCGGAGTTTTCGGACACAGGTTTGGAAGAGGTCATGCAGGATATTGTGGCAGGCCGCTATTCCGACGTTCAGGTCTCCGCTTTCATCACCGCCTGTTCATCGCACGGGTTGAAACGGCGGGAAATTGTTGCCTTGACCCGCGCCATGGTCTCCGTCGGAGACACTTTGGACTGGGGAACCTCACCGATTGTCGACAAACATTGCGTCGGTGGTCTACCCGGAAATAGAACCACCCCAATCGTGGTCGCAATCATGGCGGCCTGTGGGCTGACCATGCCCAAGACGTCTTCCAGGGCAATCACTTCACCCGCCGGTACAGCGGACACGATGGAAACGCTGGCGCCGGTCGATCTTAACATCGATGCAATGCGGCGCGTGGTCGAGCGTGAAGGCGGGTGTATCGTCTGGGGAGGCGCTGTTTCCCTCAGCCCGGCGGATGACATCCTGATCCGGGTCGAAAGGGCCTTGGACATCGATGGGGAAGGGCAACTCGTTGCGTCGGTGCTATCGAAGAAACTATCCGCAGGATCAACGCACCTCGTTCTCGATATTCCTGTCGGGCCGACGGCCAAGGTGCGAAGCGAAAAGGATGCGCAATCCCTCAGCGAAAACTTGACCGCTGTGGCTTCCGAGATTGGCCTGAAGTCGACTGTTTTACAGACCGATGGGCGGCAACCGGTTGGGAACGGGATCGGGCCCGCTCTGGAAGCCTTGGATGTCCTCTCCGTGTTGAAGGGAAAGCCGGACGCGCCGCATGATCTTAGGGCGCGATCGGTCGCGCTCGCGGCCGCTTTGCTCGAGTTGTCGGGTGCTGCTGGCTCCGGCATGGGCTTTCAGAGAGCCGAAGAAACTCTGGATAGTGGCGCGGCATGGGCCAAGTTTCAGGCGATATGCGAGGCGCAAGGGGGTATGCGGACGCCGCCTGTTTCATCCCAACGACGGGTAATTGACGCAGACGTTTCCGGCGAAATTCTAGGCCTCGACAACCGTCGTCTGGCCATGGCGGCGAAACTTGCGGGTGCGCCGGACGCGAAAGCGGCAGGTGTGCAATTGCACACACGGCCCGGGGACCAGGTGGAGAAGGGAACGCCGCTTTTCACGCTTCACGCCGAGACGCCGGGTGAATTGGCTTATGCGCTGGATTACATCGAGCATCACCCGCCCATCTTCGATATCGGAGTGCCCGTATGAGTGCCGTCGTGTACCCCATGCCCGGGAATGAAGTGGTTGCCCATTCGCTTGCCGCAGAAATCGGAGGCGAGATCGGAAAGCTCGTTGTGCGTCGCTTTCCCGACGGTGAGTCCTATTTCCGATATGAAACGCCCGTCGATGGAAGAGAAGTCATCATTGTAGCCTCGCTGGATCGTCCCGACGAAAAGGTTCTGCCGGTGATATTCGCCGCCGGGACGGCAAAGGAACTTGGTGCGTCGAAAGTCGGGCTTGTTGCGCCGTATCTCGCCTATATGCGCCAGGACAAGAGGTTCAATCTGGGAGAAGCGGTGTCGTCCATCTATTTCGCCAAAGTCCTCTCGTCATGGATTGATTGGCTTGTCACAGTAGACCCTCATCTCCACCGGCGCAGTTCACTTGACGAAATTTATTCGGTGCCGAGTGCCACGGTGCATGCGGCCCCGTTGGTCTCTGAATGGATAAGAGGAGCGGTTTCAGCACCTTTGTTGATCGGTCCCGACAGCGAAAGTGAACAATGGGTTGCTGCTGTTGCGGCGGATGCCGGGGCGCCGTTCGTCGTCTTGGAAAAGACGAGAAGAGGAGACCGCGACGTCGAAGTTACTGTTCCCGAGGTCGACAAATGGCACGACCGAACGCCTGTTCTGGTGGACGATATCATCTCGACCGCGCGTACGATGATCGAAACGGTTGGGCATGTCCGGGCGGCTGGCCTGCACGCGCCGATTTGCATCGGCATCCACGCGGTATTTGCAGACAATGCTTACGCGGAATTGAAGCAAGCCGGCGCGGGTGAAATTGTGACCTGCAACACGATCGGCCACGACAGCAATCGGATCGATGTCTCAGGATTGATCGCTTCGGCCGTCCGCCGGGTTTTACCCATTTAGATTAGCCTTGACCCTCCGGTCGCCGGAGCCATTAAGGATAACGCTTTACGTTGATGGCCATAAATTCGGATGGCAAACCCCAAGTGACCAGCAAGGTTCTGCAGAGGTGTATTCCCGATGAACGAAACAACGAAACGAAGGCATGCAGTCCGGGGGAACGCGGGAGATTCGACCACCAAGGTCGGAAACGCAGCGCAATCTAGTCGAGCGAATCAGGCATCGCCGGAACTGTTAGGCGTTCCGGAAGAAAAGGTAGTCCAGGCTTCCGAATATGGGCGAGATCTCTGGCAGCGGTCGATACTGTTTCTGGACACGCTTCGTGAACGCGCCAACAACATGTTGGACCATGAGCGCGCTGGCCTGCCGCCTTTGCTCGATTTCAAATATGAGATGATCCTTGATGGGCGCGATTTTGAGTCACCTTCAAATTACGCGCTGTTGCAGATCACGGAAGTTGGCGAGGATTGCTGGGAAGACTGTGTTGATCCAGAAAAGCCCCCGGTTATCGTTATCGATCCACGCGCAGGGCACGGACCGGGTATCGGAGGATTCAAACACGACTCCGAAGTCGGCATGGCCCTGCACGAAGGTCACCCGGTTTACTTCGTAATGTTCTATCCCGAACCATCGCCTGGCCAGACGCTTGCGGACGTGTTGCATGCCCTCCGGCGTTTCGTCGATGAGGTTGCTCAGCGCCACCCTAAAACACCTCCCATATTGTATGGAAACTGCCAAGCCGGTTGGGCGGTGGCGCTTCTATCCGCGGATTGCGAGGGCTTGGTCGGCCCGGCTGTGCTTAACGGCTCGCCAATGTCCTATTGGGCGGGGGAAGCCGGCGTTAATCCGATGCGGATAACCGGCGGGCTTCTCGGTGGCGTTTGGCTCGCACATCTTGCCGCCGATCTCGGTGACGGGCGTTTCGATGGCGCGTGGCTTGCGCAGAATTTTGAGAATCTGAAGCCGGAAAAGGCAATCTGGGAAAAGTACGCCGGACTGTTCGCCAAGGTCGATACGGAGCGCGAGCGGTTTCTTGAATTTGAACGATGGTGGAACGGGTTCTATTTCATGAGCCGCGAGGAAATCGTCGCGATCGTCGAAAACCTGTTCATCGGCAATAAACTTGAAAATGGCGAATTCCGAATTTGCAACGGCTGTACCGCTGACCTTCGGCGAATTCGAAACCCGCTCGTGATCTTCTCCTCCTACGGCGACAATATCACCCCGCCGCACCAGGCCTTGGGATGGATCCCGGCCGTGTACAAGGATACGGATGACCTGAAGCGCGCAGGGCAACGTATCGTCTATTTGACGAACCCGCATGTCGGGCATCTCGGGATATTCGTCTCGGCCAAGGTCGCTCGGCTTGAACACCGCGCGATCCTTGAAAGCCTTGATGAGATCGAAGAGTTGAATCCCGGGCTCTATGAGATGCAAATCGACAACCCGAGCGGCGATCCGGACTGCCATAAACCGCAATTTTCCGTCCGGTTCATAGAGCGCAAAGTCGAGGACATCGACTTTGCGAAACAACCGGAATCTTTCGAACGGGTTCGAGCAGTGTCGGAGGCGAATGAAGCTTTCTATCGGACGTTCGTGAGCCCTTGGGTGCAAGCCGCAACAAATCCCTGGATCGCGGAATCTCTCAAATGGCAGCACCCAATGCGCATGAGCCGCTACGTATTCTCTGAAGTCTTTAACCCATGGATGAGGGTAGTCGCGGGTCTTGCCGACGTGGTCAAAAAAGAAAGACGTCCGATGCCCGACGCGCATCCAATGATAATGTATGAACAGGAGTTTTTTGGCCGTGTAGCCGAGGCAATGGAGACCGTCCGAGAGCTTCATGATGCGGGCAATGAGCAGGTGTTTCGCCTGCTTTACAGTCGAAACCCATTTGAGCTCAGCATAAAAAGCCTAGCCAAGGTGAGCCGTGATGATGGTTGAAGAGGCGATCATTGTTATTAACTGTGGGTCATCAAGCGTAAAATTTGCGCTATTTTCTCCTGAGTTCGAGAGTTCTGTGCGGATTGCGCGTGGCGCGGTCGAGCGGATCGGCATAGGTGCCGGCCGGTTTTCAGTGTTGGATGGTTCTGGCGCGACCATTTTAGACGAGACACTCGAAGTTGAAAGTCACGCTGCCGCCATCGACGCGCTCCTCGACTGGCTTCAGGGCACCCAATACATGCCTGTGTCCGTCGGGCACCGTATCGTCCATGGCGGTGAAGAATGCGATTGCTCGCTCATCATCACTTCCGACTTGGAAGATCGCCTAAGCCGACTGATCCCTCTTGCCCCATTGCATCTCCCGCATAACCTGACGGGTATCAAGGCGGTGAAATTGCGTTGTCCGGAGCTTCCGCAGGTCGCCTGTTTCGACACGGCGTTTCACCATGGACTTCCGCGCGTTGCACAGTTGACCGGACTGCCTCGCCGGTTCGATGACGACAGCATACGCCGGTTCGGTTTTCACGGCCTGTCCTATGAGTACGTTGTCGAGCAAGTGCGTCGTTGGCACGGCGATGAGGCGGCGGACGGGAAGATCGTTGCCGCGCATTTGGGCAACGGCGCGTCCATGACGGCGATCAAGGGGGGACGGAGCATCGAAACCTCAATGGGGTTCAGCACCTTAGCGGGCCTTCCCATGGGGACGCGACCTGGAGATCTCGATCCCGGTGCCGTCCTTTACCTTCTGATGGAAAAGAACCTAACCCCCGCCGAACTGCAGCATATCCTTTATCGTGAATCCGGGGTGCTCGGTCGATCCGGCCTAAGCCGGAACATGCGAGATCTTCTGGCGCAACAGGATTTACCCGAGGCGGCTGAGGCGATCGAGTTTTTCTGCCATCACGCTCGCAGGCATCTAGCCGCGCAGACAGCGTCTCTCGGTGGCCTCGACCGGCTCGTCTTCACCGGTGGAATTGGTGCGAATTCGCCTGAAATCCGCGCGCGAATTTGTGATGGATTGTCCTATTTGGGGGTCGAAATCGACCCAGATAGAAATGCCCAAAACCTTCCGGTCGTATCTACTGATCGGAGCCGCGTCCCCATTGATGCGTTCGACACGGATGAGGAATCAGTGATCGCTCGGCATGTCCGGACGGTTTTGGAAAGCGCCTCGGGGAAAGGGGAACTAAATGCCTGTGCATAGTCATGCTGAGGGGCTCGAAGAACTGGTTGAGCGTGCAGAAAAGCTTCCGCCGATCCGAATGGCCGTGATTGCAGCAGACCAGACGCTTGTTCTTCAGTCTGTGGCGCAAGCGCGGAAGGCCGGTCTTATTGTGCCGCTCCTCATCGGTGCGCCGGACGAGATTATTGCATGCGCGGGTGAAATTGACGCCGATATCACCGGTGTTGAAATCATCACTGCAATAGAAGCGGAGGAAGCGGCTCGGGTTGGCGTTGACCTCGTTCGTGGTGGACGAGCAGATGCACTCATGAAAGGGCGAATTCACACAGACGCATTGATGCGGGCGGTTCTCGATTCTGATCGCGGGCTCAGACTGCCCGGCCAGCGTGTCAGTCACGTATTTGTGGTCGATATCCCGACCTATCCGAAACTGTTGGCGATTACAGATGCGGCGATAAACATTTCTCCGGACCTAAACGCGAAGGCGCAAATTCTTCAGAACGCCATCTCGCTCTTTCATCTCCTTGGCGTCGCTAGACCCAAGGTCGCAGTGCTCTCGGCTGTTGAAACGGTGAATCCGGCGATTGTATCGACGGTGGACGCGGCTTGCCTCGCGTTGATGGCAAGACGGGGGCAAATCTCTGGCGCTGTCATTGATGGCCCCATGGCCTTTGATAATGCGATCTCGAGTGACGCTGCAAAGGTGAAGGGGATCGTGTCCGAGGTCGCGGGAGATGTCGATATTCTCCTCGTTCCCGATCTCATATCCGGCAACATCTTGGCCAAGAATCTAGAATATCTGGCAGGCGCCACGGCGGCGGGTATCGTATTGGGATTGTCCGCGCCGGTCGTCCTAAGTTCGCGTGCCGATCCGACCCAGGCGCGCTTGGCGGCAATGGCGCTTGCCGTCCTAATGCATCAGTCATCGGCGGCTCAACGACAACAAGGGCGCGAGGAAGAGCTCGAGTCTGCGATTCACTGTGCAGCCCAACCCGAAAGCGCCTGTTGTCCTATTGGAGCGTGAACGATGTGTGCGACCATGAACAAAATGAAGAATGGCCTGGAGTGTGAGGCGCCTGATCTCAAGTATGCCCCCAAAACCCACCCTTCGTTGGACCAACCGCTGAATGCTGCGCTTGGGCGGGTAACCGGTGGGATCAGCCCTACAGCTCTCTCTCAGGCGTACATCGATTGGGCTCAACATCTCCTTATGTCGCCGGACAAGCAGATTGAACTTGTGCTCAAGGCACAACGAAAGTTTTTGCGGTATATCGAATTCAGCCATAGTGCCTGTTGCGACCCTCAATGCGCACCATGCATCGCTCCCTTGCCTCATGACAAGCGGTTCGCGGCCGAGGAATGGCAGGATTGGCCTTATCGGCTTTCCTACCAAGGGTTCCTTCTTACCCAGCAGTGGTGGCACAACGCCACGACCCAGGTTCCCGGCGTCTCTAAACATCATGAACAGGTAGTTTCCTTCGTCGCCCGCCAACTACTTGACGTTGTTTCGCCGGCGAATTACCCGGCGACCAATCCGGAGTTCCGAAAGGCTACACTGGAAAGCAGAGGTCACAACCTAGTTCAAGGGACGCTGAATTTTGTAGAGGATTGGAAACTTGCCCTTCAGGGTGAACGCCCATCCGCGGCAAAGCAGTTCCAGGTCGGGCGCAATCTGGCCGTCACGCCAGGAAAGGTCGTTTTCCGCAACGAATTGATTGAACTTATCCAATACACGCCAGCATCCGGAAAGGTTTATCCAGAGCCGATCCTGATCACACCGGCTTGGATAATGAAGTACTACATCCTCGACCTCAGCCCTGAAAATTCACTGGTCAGGTTTCTTGTCGAGCAGGGACACACGGTATTCATCATCTCCTGGAAGAACCCGTCGGTGGAGGACCGCGAGCTCAGTCTGGAAGATTACCGTTTATTTGGTGTGATGGCGGCGCTTGATGCGATCTCTGCGATCATGCCTGGGAGGGGCATCCACGGCGTCGGATATTGTCTCGGCGGCACTCTTATGGCTATCGCGGCTGCGTGGATGGCCCGTGAGGATGATCGTCGTTTGATATCCTTGACATTATTCGCCGCGCAAACCGACTTTACCGAGGCTGGCGAACTTATGCTGTTTATCGATGAGGCTCAGGTCAACTTTCTCGAGAATATTATGGCAGAGACAGGATACCTGGACACCAAGCAAATGGCTGGCGCTTTTCAGCTCCTGCGCTCCAACGACCTTATATGGTCAAGCATGGTGAACGCATACCTGTTCGGCGAACGACTGCCTATGATTGACCTGATGGCCTGGAACGCAGATGCAACACGGATGCCGTCGAAAATGCATTCGGAGTATCTCCGTAAGCTCTTCCTGAATAATGACCTTGCCGACGAGCGCTATGTCATCGACGGTCGAGCAATCTCATTGCGGGACATCCGTATTCCGACTTTTGCGGTCAGTACTTTGTCCGATCATATCGCTCCGTGGCGCTCCGTATATAAAATCCATGCTCAGACCAATGCCGATGTCACCTTTGTTCTATCTACTGGTGGTCACAATGCCGGCGTCGTTAATCCGCCAGGCAACGCGAAGCGATCCCACCAAATCGCCGCTCACGATGATCTCGAAGCCTATCTCGATCCTGATTCCTGGCAGTCACAGGCGGACAATCATGAAGGATCTTGGTGGCCCTGTTGGCGGAAGTGGCTTGCGACGAATTCGGGAGTACTGGTCGACCCGCCTCGAATGGGGGCTGCGCGGAAAGGCTATAAACCGCTCTGCGATGCCCCTGGGACATATGTCTATATGCAGTGAATTGATGGCGACGTGAGATTGGTTCACTCGCTCGAACTGCAGGAGGAGTATCAGAGAATGGAAGTCATAGATTTGAATGGCCGGAAAGGACTGGTCGTTGGTATTGCCAACGAGCACAGCCTTGCTTGGTCGGCGGCGCAGAGTTTCCGGAATGCCGGCGCCGAACTGGCAATCTCCTACCTGAACGACAAAGCGATGCCGTTTGTTGAGCCGCTTGCACGCGAAATCGAAGCCCCTATTTTGCTGCCCTGTGATGTTGCCGACCCCGAGCAGTTGGAAAAACTGTTTGACGCGATAGCGGAAAAATGGGGTCGACTGGATTTTCTTCTGCATTCGATCGCCTGGGCCAGGAAAGAAGACCTGCATGGCCGGCTGACCGACTGTTCGAGCAATGGGTTCGCTGAATCAATGTTGATATCTTGTCATTCCTTTATCCGCATGGCCAAGCTTGCCGAGCCATTGATGCAAGAGGGCGGCAGCCTGATGACTCTAAGCTACTACGGTGCTGAGAAGGTGGTTGATCACTACAATGTCATGGGGCCTGTGAAGGCTGCTCTCGAAGCATCAGTTCGGTACTTGGCACATGAACTCGGACGCTCTTCCATTAGAGTGAACGCCATCTCGGCGGGCGCTGTGGCAACACGCGCTGCTTCCGGGATTGAGCATTTCGACGAACTTCTGAATGAAACGGTACGGAAGGCGCCGCTTCGGAGAACCGTCGAATCCTGTGAAGTTGGACGCGCCGCATTGATGTTGGCGAGCGATTATTCTTCCGCCATTACAGGTGAAACGCTCCACGTCGATGCCGGATTTCATATTGAGGGCATGGTTTTTCATTGAGGTTTGGTCGCCGGGCTGTTTGTGACCGAGGCAGAAAATTTTGACTTGACCCTCCTGCTGCCGGAGCCCTCATACAAAGATTTATTCGGTTTTGAGCGAATGGAGAGGGTTATGTTTCAGCAATCGATCAGTCGAGTTTCGGAGGCCCGGGCCACAGGATTGGGCTTTCTTATCATGGCGGCCTATTTCGCGATGGCTGCGCTTTCCTCGGCCTCAGCCGGAGAACGGAATGTGGTTTTTGTCCCCATGGGCGGCAACAATGAAATCGCGGTTATCGATGTCGATACAAACAAGGTCGTTGAGCGCATCACCGGCGTACCGGCTGTCCACGGGCTTGCCAAGACGCCCGACGGGAAGCTCCTGATCGCCGGCAGTTTCACGGAGGTCGAACCCGGCGCCACAATACCTGAACGGCCTGCGGGTGTGTCGGCGGAAGACCATGCCGCGCATCACGCTAAACCAGCAAGCCGACCGGTGGCGAAGAGCGTCGTCATAAGCCGCGTAAACTTCATCAAGGTTAAGGATCGTTCCGTGGTTCGTCGGGTTGACGTTCCGGGTGGGGTTCATCATGTTGCCGCGTCGCCCAATGGTTCCTACGCCGCTGTGACCCATCCCAATCAGGACGCGGTGTCCGTGATCGATATTCGGACGTTCACGGTTGTTGCGACCGTCAAGACTGGGGCCGTGCCCAACTATGCCGCCTTTTCTCAGGACGGAGCCCGCCTTTACGTCAGCGATTCCGGTGACAACTCCGTCAGCATTGTGCGCACGGCTGACTGGCGGGTTTCCGACAGGGTGAAGGTTGGAGAAGCCCCGGAGCACCTCGTTGTTCGAGATGATCTCGGAAAGATGTTCGTCAACAACGTCGGCGACGGCACTGTGTCGGTCATTGACCTTAAGCACCTTGCCGTTGCCAAGGTTTTAAAGGGCGGTGAGGATCCGCACGGCATCGACGTGTCTGAGGACGGCCGGACGCTTTTTGTGAGCGCCAAGGGCGCGGACAAGCTCATTGCGATCGATCTGAGTTCCGGTGACCGGCGCGAACTGACGTTGGCACCGCAACCCTACCATCTGGCGGTGATCAAGGGCCAAGGCGTGATCTATATCTCGAGCGTCGAACTGCCGAAGCTATGGGTTGTCGATGCGAAGACCCTGAAACTGACCGGCACGATCGACGTCGGCGGCAAGGGACATCAGTTAGTTCAGTAGTGGGCTTCAGTTGGAGGGCGATAAAATGGCTGAAAGACATTCCAACGGCTTATTGAGCGGGTTGTTTTCGCGAAGCGGCTTGGTCCTTGCTGGGTTTCTCGGTGTTGCCGGATACTTTCTCTGGACCGAGCATCAGGCGCACGTGGCCAGTGCGTTACCGTATCTTCCATGGCTTCTTATTCTTCTGTGTCCCTTGATGCACCTCTTTATGCACCACGGGCACGATGGCCATGGCGGCCACAAGGGGCACGAAGGCCACCAATCGGAAGGGAAGACCGAGGGCGGTCGGGACGAAGGCAATAATCGTGGAGGACCAAGCGCATGAGCGAGACAACTAACGCCTACGGTCTTTGGTCCCTTGTGATCATTAACTCCGCAGTATTTATCATGTTTGCCTTTAGCTTCTTCAAGCCACAGACGGCAACGGACTGGCGGTCCTTCGGGGCGTTCAGCGCGTTCCTGGTCGCGTTGTTCACTGAGATGTATGGCTTTCCGCTGACCATCTACCTTCTATCGGGCTGGCTTCAGAGCAATTATCCGGGGATCGACTGGTTAGCTCATGATTCGGGCCACCTGCCCGAGATGATCTTCGGCTGGCAGGGCAACCCGCATTTCGGTCCATTCCATATTCTGAGCTTCGCGTTCATCCTGGCGGGATTCGCGCTGATTTCGTCCGCCTGGCGCGTTCTTTACCAGGCGCAGAAATCCGGCACGCTGGCGAGGACGGGCGCTTATGCGAAGGTCCGTCATCCGCAGTACGTTGGATTTATCGCCATTATGATCGGATTCCTTTTTCAGTGGCCGACGGTTCTGACGCTGGCGATGTTCCCGGTCCTCGTCTGGATGTACGTCCGGCTGGCATATGCGGAGGAACAGACAGCGCTGAAGGAGTTCGGCGCCGAATACGAAGACTACCGGTCCAGGGTTCCGGCGTTTATCCCTCGGTTTGGGAACTTGGTCGATACGACGACATAACCGCATCCGGGGTTAACGACCAAGCTAAGTGAGCAGGTTGTTTCACGATGATGAAATCAGAAGGACATATTGAAAGCCTCAGGATTGACGAGCGGTCGAGACGCGATTTTCTGATCGTCTCAACATCGACGCTCGCAGCTACCGGCGTGGCTTTGTCGGTTTGGCCGTTGATCGACAGCCTTAATCCGGCATCCGACACGCTCGCGCTCGCATCGACAGACTTGAACCTGCGGCCTATTGAGCGCGGCCAGCGGATTACGGTCGTTTGGCAAGGCAAGCCGGTATTTGTGGATCGTCGTACTCCGGAGGCCGTTACAAAAGCGAAGGCAGATGATGGCGCGGCCTTGCCGGATCCGGAGAAGGATGCGGACCGGGTCCAAAGGGAAGAGTGGTTAATTGTCGTTGGGATTTGCACACATCTGGGCTGCATTCCCCTTGGTCAGCGAGAAGGGAGCCGGCGAGGTGATTTCGGCGGCTGGTTTTGCCCCTGTCATGGGTCTCACTACGACACCTCCGGCCGCATCAGGAAGGGGCCGGCGCCGCGTAATCTGGCAGTGCCGCCATATGCTTTCTCCAACCCCGAGAAATTGGTGATCGGATGACATTGGAAATGGAAGGATTTGTTATGAGAACAAAGTTGACCGGCGGGGCGCACGCTTTTCGTCGATATGGTCTCGCTTTCCGGTTCTTCGTAGTGGCGGCGGTGGCGGTGGTCTCTGTTACGGTGGTATCTAGCGCGCGGGCTGAGATGAGTGCGGACGAAATTCGAAATAAAATCGCCGCTGACTACGGTGTTACGGTTCTGAAAATAACACCTGTGGAGAGCACTTCAGGCACTCGTTATGCCGTGACCGTGATGGCTCCTGGTGGCAACCGGAACCATGCGTTTCAAGTCAACACCATCGTGGTTGATGGTGAAACCGGCAAACCGGTGATTCTGTATGGCCATACCGGCGGGCAACAGCAATCGGCGGCGCCGTCGATTTCACACCGCACGCATCCACGCATGGCTGGGGATGAATAGAATGATCGGGCAGAGCTGTTGAACATCAGAGAAGTCGTCGCCGTGGAGGGGGAGTAGTGAAGATCATGGACAAGGTGCCCGCCATCTTTGTGAGTGCGTTTGTCATAGGCGGCATTGCCATCATCGGTTGGACGATTTTCTCCTCGGAACGGGCAGACACAGTTGTTTCGGTGAAGGTGCCCACGCTGTCGCAGCCGGCGAAGGCCGGCAAGGCGGCGTTCGATGCGACCTGCGCTCAGTGCCACGGTGCTAACGCCGCCGGATCTGACAAGGGGCCGCCTCTGGTGCATGACATCTACAATCCCGGCCATCATGCAGACTATACGTTCGTGCTCGCGGCCCAGCGGGGCGTGCGGCAACATCATTGGCCGTTCGGTGACATGCCGCCGCAGCCACAGGTGAGCGAGGCGGATATCGGGGCCATTGTCCGCTACATTCGCGAGTTGCAGACCGCTAACGGAATTGGATACCGGCCACACAACATGTGAAGTGGCCGTGTGCATTCCTCCAACCTCTGTTTCTGAGAGAATAAATGAAAAGCCTGCTTCGCAGTGATCAAGGTGCCGGCATCGTCATGCTTGCATTCATGGCGCTTGCTTTGGTCGCTGCCAATTCACCCCTCGCAGCATTGTATCAGGCCGTCCATCACACGCCGGTCCACTTGCGCATTGGCGAACTCCTCATCGAAGGCCCAATGGTTTACTGGATTAATCAGGGCCTCATGGTGATCTTTTTTGTCATCATCGGTTTCGAAATCAAACAGCAGGTCCTCGAAGGACAGCTCAACACCTTGCGGAGTGCGGCGCTACCGGCTTTCGCGGCGCTGGGAGGTATGGCGGTGCCCGCGATCGTCTATGCGTCTTTCAATCAGGGTGACGCGGTGGGCATACGGGGTTGGGCAGTACCGACTGCGACCGACATTGTGCTCGCTCTGAGCATTCTCTCGCTGATGGGGCCGCGTGTGCCGATCGGACTGAAAGTCTTTCTGACGGCTCTCGCCGTGTTCGATGACATCGGGGCGGTCATCATCATCGGTGTATTTTATGGTGAGCATTTTTCCCCGGTACCGGCGGTGGTTGGGTTGGCTGCGGTTGTCGGGCTGTTCGCGCTTAATCGCTGGAAGGTTACTAACCCTGTTGCATACATCATCGTAGGAGCGGTTCTGTGGGTAGGCATGTTGAAAGCGGGTGTCGAGGCCGCTCTTGCGGGGGTTATAATTGCGGCTGCCGTTCCCATGCACGGAGACCGGATAAAGTCCAAATCCCCTCTGCGTTCCGCGGAAAACACCCTCCATTTGTGGAGCTCCCTGCTCGTCGTTCCCCTATTCGTGTTTTTCAATTCCGGCGTGGTTTTGGACGAGAAGGCATTTTCCAGCAGCAGCGAAGGGGTTTGGCTTGGGATCGTCCTGGGGTTGTTCCTAGGGAAACAGGTCGGCATATTCGGTGCAGCATTTCTCGCGGTTCGTTCTGGTCTTTGCCGTTTGCCGGAACGTGTCAACTGGATGCAGGTATTCGGTGTTTCGATTCTTGCGGGGATCGGATTCACCATGAGCTTGTTTATCGCCACACGGGCATTTCCGGATCCGGCGGTGCTGTCGTCAGCGAAGCTTGCGGTTCTATCCGGGTCGCTGTTGTCCGCCGTGATTGGTGTTCTGGTTCTTCAGTATGCGACTATCGGGTCCGGAACGATCACGCATGATTGATATTTTTCGGAATACTTGGTGTTGACCCTCCTCCTACAGGATGCTTCAGGATTTTCATCAGTCTTTGGGAAGGAGATGTAAAATGACATCCAAGTTGGCGATCGCCTCCATCTTTGTTGCCGCACCTATCCTGGCGGCCTGCGCGAGCTTCGGGCCGGGGAAACTCTTTGAAAAGGCCGTTCTGGTACCTGTCGGCAACTCGTCCGTAGCGGAAGTCGACCAGTTGCAGGCGTGGCAGACGGAAGATGGCTACGTGCTGACCGGAAGGTTGATGCAGTTCGGAAGCGCAGGGCTCCGCCGAGGGCATATTCATGTCCGAGCCACCGATAGCGGTGCCGAGCCCGACGCGAGTTGGGCGGCCTTCACGGATCGGGGAAGAAGGATCACGACGGCACTTAAGGTCTCGCGGTTCAGCGTAAATCTCGGGAAGACAGTACCGCCGGATAGCAAACTCGAAGTGCGCTACCATGGCGGTGCCCATTCATGACGGCAAAACCGGGATAAAGCGATATGACCGATCCGCACGGCCACGAAGGGCACGGCAGTCACGATCGCTCGGCCAAATATCAAGAGAACAGCCTGTCGCTGACCGGTGCCGTTTCCTTGGGAACAGGCGTCATGATCGGTGCCGGGATTTTCGCGCTGACCGGCCAGGTCGCCGAACTCGCAGGCGAATGGTTCCCTTTCGCCTTTCTCGCGGCGGCGATCATCGTAGGATTTAGCGCCTATTCTTACGTCAAGATGTCGAATGCCTATCCGTCGGCTGGTGGCATCGCCATGTTCCTGGAGAAAGCCTACGGCAAGACCATGATGACCGGCGCCTGCGGGCTCCTGATGTATTTCTCCATGGTTATCAACGAGAGCTTGGTTGCACGGACATTCGGCACCTACACGCTGCAACTGTTTGACGTCGATGCAGACAAAAATTGGTTGGTACCTGCAATGGGGATCGGACTGCTGACTTTTGCCTTCTTTGTGAACGTTCTCAGCAACCGCTTTATCCAGACATTTTCCTTCGTCATGGCATTTCTCAAGATCGGCGGGATTGCCGTGTTCGCCGTGGGCGGGCTTTGGCTCACCGGGTTCACGTTCAAGAGCGTCTCTGTCGATCCGGCAACGACCAGCGCCGGCGGCTTCCTCGGCGCCACGGCCCTGGCGATCCTTGCCTACAAGGGGTTCACAACGATCACAAATAGTGGTGGGGAGATTGTCGAGCCGAACAAGAACGTCGGCCGCGCCATCATCGTCTCCATTGTCATCTGCGTCGTCATCTATTTCCTGGTGGCACTTGCGGTTGGGGGGAATTTGACCATTGAGGAGATCGTTCGTGCGCGCGACTTCGCTTTGGCCGAGGCCGCGCGTCCTGCCTTCGGAAAAACGGGTCTATGGTTTACGGTTGCTTTCGCCATTATCGCGACGGTATCGGGCGTGATCGCCAGCGTTTTCGCAGTCTCGCGTATGCTCGCAATGCTGACCGATATGAAGCTGGTGCCACACAGCCATTTCGGCATGCCGGGGGATATCCAGAGGCACACCCTCGTCTACACCATCGTACTGGCGATGCTTTTGACCGCGTTCTTTGACCTCGGCCGCATCGCTGCGCTGGGTGCTATCTTCTACATCGTTATGGACATCGTCGTTCATTGGGGCGTTCTGCGCCATTTGCGCAAGGAAGTGAACGCCTCGGCGACAGTGCTTATCATCGCCATTGTCATGGATGTCGTCGTGCTCGGTGCGCTGTTGGTGATCAAGGCGCAGTCCGACATGACGGTGATCTATTCCGCGGCGGTCGGTATTGCCCTCGTTTTCTTTGGGGAAAAGCTTTTCCTCCGCCGTACCGGCTGAATTCGGTGCGCCTTGGTGCCAGGCGAAATGGCGCTTGAGAGTGAAAATTCTTGCTTGACCCTCCTGTTGCTGGAGGCCTCAAAATTCCATCATCAGTTCAACCGGGGCTCTTGAGCAACGTGAGAGGAATTTAGTGATGGATCAGCATTCCAAACAGGGTGAAGGCGAACGTAAGCAGGTAGAAACCGCTGCGGAGTCCCACAAACTCCAAGGCCACAATTGTTGCTCCGGCCATGGTTCGTGCGGCGGCCATGGGCATCACCATGCGCCGGCTGCGGTGAAAGACCCTGTATGCGGCATGACGGTCGATCCTAACGCGGGAAAACCGCGGTTCGACCATAACGGGTCGACATATCATTTCTGTTCCGAGAAATGTCTCGGTAAGTTCAAGGCTGATCCCGACCATTATCTCTCTGGCGCTCACGAAAAGGCTGCCGAGAATTCCCCCGTTGGCACCAAATACACCTGCCCCATGCATCCCGAAATTGTCCGGGACGCTCCCGGCGATTGCCCCATCTGCGGCATGGCATTGGAGCCCATAGGGGTGCCGACAGGCGAAGAAGGGCCTAATCTTGAACTGATCGACTTCACCCGGCGGTTTTGGGTGGGGGCTATTCTGACCGTGCCGTTGCTGGTCCTGACCATGGGGCCGTTCGTCGGGCTTGGGTTCATCCGTGAGGCGGTCGGCGAACGTGCGGCACTTTGGATCGAGTTGATCCTCGGAACGCCCGTGATTCTTTGGTCCGGCTGGCCATTCTTCGTGCGCGGCGTGAAGTCGGTCGTGAACCGCTCGCTCAACATGTTCACCCTCATCGGTATGGGCGTGGGGGCAGCCTACCTGTTCAGCCTCGTCGCCGTTCTGGCACCCGATATCTTCCCCGATGGTTTCAGGTCCGCGGACGGTCACGTCGGCGTTTATTTCGAGGCTGGTGCGGTTATCGTCGTTTTGGTCCTACTCGGGCAGATGATGGAACTTGGCGCACGTGACCGGACGGGGGCCGCGATCCGGGCGCTTTTGGATATGGCGGCGAAGACGGCCCGCGTTATCCGCGATGACGGCTCGGAAGAAGAAATCCCGCTCGAGGACGTCAAGGTCGGCGACAAGCTGCGCATCCGCCCCGGTGACAAGGTTCCGGTGGACGGCGTCGTCCTGGAAGGCCGCTCAAGCATCGATGAGTCCATGATTTCCGGGGAGCCGGTCCCGGTCGAGAAGACGGAGGGCGATGACCTGACTGGCGCCACCATCAATGGTACGGGCAGTCTGGTCATGGAGGCCAAGCGGGTCGGATCCGATACCATGCTGAGCCAGATCGTTGAGATGGTTGCGAATGCGCAGCGTTCCCGTGCTCCTATTCAAAAGGTCGCTGACTCTGTCGCCGGCATGTTCGTCCCGGTTGTGATCTTGGTCGCGATTGGTGCCTTCATTGCATGGTCCATCTGGGGGCCGGCACCGGCTATGGCGTATGGTTTGGTTTCGGCGGTTGCCGTGTTGATCATCGCCTGTCCTTGTGCGCTGGGCCTAGCGACACCCATGTCGATCATGACGGCAACCGGCCGAGGGGCCCAGGCGGGCGTGCTGATCAAGAACGCGGAAGCCTTGGAACGCTTCGCCAAGGTCGATACGCTGATCGTCGACAAGACCGGCACGTTGACGGTCGGCAAGCCCAAACTGGTCGCCGTTCTTCCCAACGACGGTCATGACGAAGCGGAAGTCTTGCGGCTTGCGGCAAGTTTGGAGCGCGGTTCAGAGCACCCGCTGGCCGAGGCCATCGTATCAGGTGCCGAGGAACGGGGCGTCGAATTCGCCAAGGCAGAGAATTTCGAGGCCGTCACCGGCAAGGGTGTCAAGGGCATCATCGACGGCAAACAGGTCGCGCTGGGCAACGCCAAACTTGCTGCTGACCTTGGTTTGGATGGCGATGCACTCTCTGCCACCGCGGATAGCCGCAGGGATCAAGGCGAAACGGTGATGTTCGTCATTCTCGGGAATGAAATCGCGGGCCTGATCGCCGTCGCCGATCCCGTCAAAGAAACCACCGTCGGCGCGATCAAGGCCCTTCACGCCGAAGGGTTCCGCATCGTTATGGCCACTGGCGACAATGAACGCACGGCGAAGGCCGTGGCCGGCAGACTGGGCATCGACGAGATTCGCGCGGATGTCCTGCCTGAGGATAAGGCGCGGATTATCAAGGATCTCCAAGATCAAGGCCGTAAGGTCGCCATGGCCGGAGACGGTGTCAACGACGCGCCTGCGCTGGCCCAGGCCGATGTCGGTATTGCAATGGGAACCGGCGCCGACGTCGCCATTGAAAGCGCTGGGTTCACCCTGGTTAAGGGAGACCTAAACGGCATTGTCCGTGCCCGCCGTTTGGCACGAGCAACCATGCGCAATATCAAACAGAACCTGTTCTTTGCCTTGGTCTACAACGCGGCCGGCGTGCCGGTGGCGGCGGGGGTTCTCTACCCGTTCTTCGGAATTTTGATCTCGCCGATCTTCGCCGCGGCAGCCATGAGCCTGAGCTCGCTCTCCGTCGTAGGGAACGCGTTGCGTCTTAGGACCGTCTCAATCGAGGAGAAGTGAGATGATGAACGTGGGTCAAGCCGCCGAGGCAAGCGGCATGTCGGTCAAGACCTTGCACTACTATGAGGAAATCGGCCTGGTTGTGCCGAAACGTCAGGAAAACGGCTATCGCGCCTATAGTGAGACGGATGTCCACAAACTGAACTTCATTCATCGGGCGCGCGGCTTGGGATTCACGGTTGAAGCTTGCCGCGAACTGCTCTCGCTCTACGAGGACAGGAGCCGAGCGAGCGCCGATGTCAAGGCGATCGCGGGCCAACACCTTGAAGAAGTCGAAACGAAGATCGAGGAATTGAAAGCCCTTCGGGAAACAATCAAGGACCTGCACGATAAGTGCCGGGGCGACCATCGGCCGGACTGTCCCATCATCAACGGCTTGGCCAGTACGACGCACTGATGAGAAGACTAAAGGTCGTCGTTACCGGCGCGGTATGTGTTGCGGTACTCGGAGCCGGCGTTTGGTTCTGGATGCCAGGTGCGGAGGCGAATATCCGATTGCGTCCGAATGACCCGGAGGTAGTGGCTCATGGTCAGAAGATTTACATGGCCCAATGCGCATCCTGCCACGGCCCGGGGTTGGGGGGGCAAGCCAACTGGCGCGAACGCCTGCCCAACGGACGCCTACCCGCACCGCCTCATGACAAGTCGGGGCATACTTGGCACCACCCGGACGCTCAATTGTTCGATTTGACGAAACGCGGCCCTGCAGCGGTCGTTGGCGGCAGTTACGAAAGCGACATGCCCGCCTATGCCGGCATCCTAAGCGACGAGGACATCGTTGCCGTTCTGTCTTTTATCAAAAGCACTTGGCCGGGAAAAACTCAACGGCGCCACGACGACATAAACATGCGAACCAAAAAAGCCGGGTAATTAGTTAAATTAAGGTGTTGACCCTAACCTTAGGGGAGGCTTCAAACTCCGAGCTTGTGCAAGATTGGATTGAGCTAACAATGTTTTGTCTGCACCTTGAAGGAAGCAAACAAAGGACATGGCCATGAAAGAAAAATTGGCGATTTTCGGATCGATTCCCGGAATATTCTGGGGCCTGCCTGCCCTTGCTGATGCAACCGATCGGGGGGGCTACTATTACGGTCATCCCATGTGGTCCGGTGGCTGGGGCGGCATGTTCATGGGCTGGGGCATGATGGCGATTTTTATGATCGCGGTGATCGTCGTCATCCTGTTTGTCGTCAAGGGGCTGACCGGTGGTGACCGTTCATCTTCCGCCCTTGATGTCCTGAACGAACGCTATGCCCGGGGCGAAATCGACGCTGCTGAATATAACGAGCGCAAAAAGAACATTTCAGGAAAGGGATGAGGGCAAATCATCCGAAATCGAAATTTCAACAACCCTCAAACTGATATAGTATTTGTGTGTTCAGAGGAATGATCCAGGCAGTGAACATGAGATGCGGTTTTCTCCGAATATGCAGTTTATTGCTGGCTGTTTCCGTTCTTTTCGCGGGGATGAGCGCCGGTCACGCTGCCGGTTTTCAGGGAGGAGGGCACGTTCATGTTGCGCATTTTAGTGCGGGTGCGAGTGACGGAACCCACCTGAACTCTTCTCCGCAGCACAAAGCTGATTGCGATAAGCCCTCTGAAGAAAAAGCCGGAGCCGGGAACAAGAGTTCTGGCGGAATGGATGGTTGCTGCCACGTTGCCTGTTTCCCATCCGTTGCCGCGCAAGACCTCTCGGACTTGTCCGCTCACGTGTTCGAGGCGGAGAGGCTCGTTCTGCCGCACGATGAAGCGGTCGTTTCCAATAATCCTCAAGAACAATTTAGACCTCCGCGCCCTCGCGGCTGACTTCCATGCGGTCATTCGGGCTGCCGACACGTCAGGCCATCAGGACCGCGTAGCAGGGTAGATGGCGACAGGCCGTCCGAAAATGAATCGAAACGCTGAAATATGCGTGATCGTGCGGCACGGAGTTCTGCCCCGTTCGCCTTCCAAACGCATGGATATAAATTTTCCAGTAAGGCTTGAGCCTTGCTGACCAACAATCAAGGAAACCCAAACTTTGGGACAAGGATATCGAAAATGTTGACCTTAACGACCAATGCGCCCCGTCTTGTGATCACTTCCCTTGCCTTCGCTACTTTCTTGACCTTGACCGCTTCGGCTTGGGCCGGCGCGGGGCACGGTCCGGCGAAGGGGGAGCAGCAAAACCAAGGACACATGATGGGCGCTCAAGGGGGCGATAGTCACGGCCCCGAGGGGCATCACGGTATGGAGATCGGCGCGCCGGGCAAGGCTGCCGACGTGACGCGGACCATCGACGTGACGATGCACGACAATTACTACAAACCGGAACAAATCACCGTTAAGGCGGGAGAGACAATCCGCTTCAAGATCACCAACAAAGGCGAGTTCCTGCACGAATTCGGCCTCGGCACTGCGGTCATGCACAAAGCCCACCAGAAGGAAATGATGAAAATGTGGGAACACGGCATGATCGAAGCTGATCGGATCAACCGCGGAAAAATGATGATGGACCATGGCGATGGGCGCGGGATGAAGCATGATGACCCGAATAGCATCCTGCTGGAGCCGGGAAAATCCGGCGAGGTGATTTGGAAGTTCTCCAAGCCGGTGGATCTGGAATTTGCTTGCAACATTCCAGGGCATTACGAGTCCGGGATGATGGGCCCCATCAAATTCAAGTAAAGATCGAAGGACAGGAGAATCCGATGATAACCATTACACGCCAATATGTTGTCGGTGCCGTGATGGGCTTAGGGCTGGTAGCCGCTCTGGGGAGCGGCTCCGCCCAAGCCGGCGAGTACAACATTACTATCGATCCGGTAACCATCGACACAGGCGACTTCACGCGATCCGGGGTGGGGTTCAACGGCGCCTCGCCGGGGCCGGTGTTACGGTTCAAGGAAGGTGAAAACGTTACCATTAACGTGACCAACAATCTGTCCGAGGATTCGTCAATCCACTGGCATGGATTAATCCTACCGTTCCAGCAGGACGGCGTGCCTAACATCAGTTATCCAGGGATCAAGTCAGGCGAGACTTTCACCTATAATTTCCCGATCAAGCAATCCGGCACCTATTGGTTCCACAGTCATTCTGGATTTCAGGAACCGGATGGCGCCTATGGCGCCATCGTCATCGAACCCAAAGAACGCGAGCCTTACCGCTACGACCGTGAATACGTGGTTCAGCTCGCCGACGCCCATCCGCATTCGGGCAATCGTATCATGCGAAACCTGAAGATGATGGCGGACTACTACAACCGTAAACAGCAAACGGTGTTCGACTTTTTCAAGGACAGTGAAAAGATGGGTTTGGGAGCGGCGTTGTCGGATCGCATGGCTTGGGGCGACATGCGGATGATGGCCACGGACATCGAGGATCTTCAGGGGTTTACGCCGCTGATCAATGGCAAGGGTCCCGACCAGAATTGGACGGGCCTTTTTAAGCCAGGCGAACGCGTCCGCCTTCGCTTCATTAATTCATCGGCGATGACATATTTCGATATTCGCATCCCCGGCTTGAAGATGACCGTGGTGCAGGCCGACGGAAATAACGTACAACCTGTGTCTGTCGACGAATTCCGCATCGCCGTGGCCGAAACTTATGATGTCATCGTTCGGCCAGCGGAAGACAAAGCCTATACCATCTTCGCAGAGTCCATGGGGCGCACCGCCTATGCGCGTGGCACCCTTGCGCCTCGTGAGGGATTGACTGCCGAAGTGCCGGACCTGCGGAAGTCCCCACTTCTTACCATGGCGGACATGGGGATGTCGCACGGTATGGATCACGGAGCGATGGCCATGGGAAGCGCAACGCACAAAATGCCTGACGGCAGCTCGATGAGTGGTGCGGCCCATGATGCTCATAGCAGCACAACCCATAAAATGCCGGACGGAAGCGAAATGAAAGGCGCTGGCCACGCGATGCCCGACGGATCACAAATGCAAGGTGCTGAGCACCAAGGTATGGCGCAGGGGGGCAGGCATCAAATGTCCGACGACGCCATGATGAAGGGCATGGACCATTCAGCCCAGGGTGCCATGGCACAGAGCGGCATGGATCATTCCATGCACGGCGGCATGGCAAAAGGTGGCATGGCCAAGGAAGCCGATTCTTTCTACGCATCCAACAGCGGTTTGATGCCGAGCGCGGCGAACGGCGGAAAATTTCTTTCCTACAATGATTTGAAAGCGCAGAAACCGCTCTATAAACAGCGTCCGCCGACGCGCGAGATCGAACTGCGTCTGACCGGCAACATGGAGCGCTACATCTGGTCCATTAACGGCGTGAAGTTCAAGGACGCCGAGCCCATCCGCCTGAAGTACGGGGAGCGGGTTCGATTCAAGTTCGTCAATGAAACCATGATGACCCATCCCATGCATCTCCACGGCATGTGGTCGATTCTGGACAATGGCAACGGCAAATGGAACCCGATCAAGCACGTTGTCAGCGTGTCTCCGGGGACTACGGTCTATATGGAGACTGAGGTCGATGCGCCCGGCCAATGGGCGTTCCATTGCCATCTCTCCTATCACGCCGACACGGGCATGTTCCGCAAAGTCGTGGTCGAGGGTGGTCCCAAAGAACAGGCCGACGCATCGGCCGTCCGGCACGAAGGGCATTGATCATGACGCTGCAGAAAATTCTCGCTGGGCTTGTCGCACCAGCCTTTGTGATCTCGGTCTTATCAGCCACACCCGTTCAAGCGGAGCCTCTGATTTGGGGCGTTCAGGCGGAACAAACTGAATTCCGGTATGGCAAGGATACGGACGTGTTCGCCTGGAACTTCGATGCCTTGGTCGGCAGTGATGAATTGAAACTCGTGTGGCGCTCCGAGGGTGAATTCGCGACCAAGAATGATAATTTTGAACGGTTGGAGAACCAGCTCCGGGCGCAGGTCCCGATCTCGACTTTCTTCGATGCGGTGGGCGGTGTTCGCTTCTCAAGCCCATCCTCCGGCAACCGTTTCGATGGAGTTATCGGACTACACGGATTGGCTCCGCAGTTCTTTGAAGTGGATGCCGATCTATTCGTTGGCGAGTATCCGTCAGCGAGGCTTGACGTGGATTACGAAGTTCTACTTACGAACCGCCTTATTGCGACACCAACCATCGAATTGAATCTACCATTCACGGACGATACAAAATATGGCAAAGCGGCGTTTGGTCCCAGTTTGGAAGTTGGGTTGCGTCTTAGCTATGACGTCGTAGACCGTTTGTTGTCACCCTATATCGGGATTCATTACGAACGGTCGTTCGGCGGAACGGCGAATATCAAGCGTAGCGAAGGCGAAGATGCAGGTGCCGTATTTTTCTTGGTTGGGGCGAAGATGATATTCTAACCCCTTATCGTTTTCTCCCCAACCTGGCCCCTGGTGTCCTCGAGAGAGAGCATCAGGGGCCGCTCTTTATCATCAGCCAGAGTCTAGGGGGATGTTATAGAATTGGGGAAGATTCTCAGTTCGGTAAGGAAGGCGAAATTGGACATCAAATCCTTTCATGTTTCCCGTCGACACGTCCTGGGTGGGATTGCTGGAGCAGTTGCGGTTGGCGCTTTTCGGCAAAGCTTGGCGGCGATGCCGTCGCCCTCGTTGGTTCTACGTCCCAGCCCGGGTCGAAGCATGCTGACTGAGAACGGTGAACCGACGGCGGTCTGGAGCTATGGTGATACGGTTCCCGGACCGCTGATCCGTGTCCGTCAGGGCGAGCGCGTAAACGTTCGTCTGGAAAACGGTCTGAGTCAGCCGACGTCGGTCCATTGGCATGGCATCCGTATCGAAAATTCGATGGACGGCGTTGCTGGGATAACACAGGACCCTGTCCCACCGGGCGGCGAATTCGATTACTCCTTCGTTGTGCCGGACGCCGGCACCTATTGGTACCACCCTCATTTCCGATCTTGGGAGCAGTTGGCCAGAGGTCTATACGGCGTTTTGATCATCGACGAAGCCGATCCCCCCAAGGTCGATCATGACCTTGTTTTCTGCGCCGACGACTGGCGAATGACCAAGAATAATCAGATAGACGCGCAAAGCTTCGGACAACTCCACGACTGGGCACATGCCGGCCGGTTGGGGAATTGGCTGACGGTGAACGGCCAGATGGGCATGGAGTACTCCGCCAGGCCAGGGGCAAGGGTACGGCTGCGGATGCTGAACGTTGCCAACGCGCGCATCCTTGCGTTCAATCTGGGCAGCCTGCCTGCCCGCGTCGTCGCAATCGACGGCCAGCCAATCGTCAGTCCAGCTGAGCCTGGGAATAGATTGATTTTGGCTCCGGGGCAGCGGGCCGATGTGATCCTCGATCTGCCGGGGCCGGGGCCGGGCACCTACGTCATCCAGGAAGTGTCGGGCGCGGAGCCAATCGAGGCTGCTCGTATCGTTACGCAAGGCGTCGCGGTTGCGGCCCCTCGACCGGCCCTGGACGCTGTTGCCTTGCTGCCCAATCCAGTGCCGGAAGATTTTGCATTTGAGGACGCGGTTGTCGTGCCGTTGCGGATGGAGGGCGGCGCCATGGGGCGGATGGAAGGTGCAACCTACAAAGGCGCCTATTACGGCATCCGCGACCTTGTGGGAAAGAACCAGGCGTGGGCATTCAACGGCATTGCTGGGCTCCCTGAAAAGCCTTTGGCATCGGTCGCCAAAGGGCGAACGATTGTTGTCGATATGATCAACGATACTCGCTGGCCGCATGCCATGCACCTCCACGGCCATCATTTCCGTGTCATCGCCCGCAACGGTAAGGCCGTAACCGGCACCCCCTGGCGGGATACGGAACTGGTCGACGCTGGGGAACGCGTCCGCATTGCTTTCGTGGCGAACAATCCGGGAAAGTGGGTGTTTCATTGCCATATGCTTGAGCATCAGGCGGCGGGCATGATCACCTGGCTTCAAGTTGTTGATGGGTGAAGCTCAACGGCAAATCCTTCACTCCTCTAAAGAGATGCGTTTAAAAGTCGGCTTATCATGTCATCTGACGACAATTCACATTCGGCACCTCCGGTTGAGGATCATCCCGTTCCGAAAAACGGGATGGCGGGCGATGGTCCCCGTGACCGCAAGCGCACCAAAATTCTTCTTACCGTTCTTATTCTTGTCGGCCTTGTCGCGGCTTATGGTGCGCTCTCGTGGAGTGGCGCGCTCGACGAAATGATGAACAGTGAGACGCTTCGGAAGCATGTCGAAAACCTCGGTCTCTTCGGTCCTCTCGGCGTCGTCATTTTGATGTCCTTGGCGATTGTGTTGAATCCAATCCCAAGCGCGCCCATTGCGTTGGCCGCCGGAGCGGCCTATGGCCATTTCTGGGGAACGGTGTATGTAGCGATCGGTGCGGAGATAGGAGCTTTGATCGCGTTTGGCATTGCTCGCCTAGTTGGATACGACGTCTTGCGTCGTTGGTTGGGCCGCGGCCTATCATTGGGAGTTTTCGGCTCTCAGAATGCATTGATGGCTGTCGTCTTTCTAAGCCGCTTGTTGCCCTTCATCTCGTTTGACCTGGTTAGTTATGCGGCGGGCCTCACGCCCCTCAAATGGTGGCGGTTCGCGGTCGCGACACTGGCCGGGATCATTCCGGCAAGCTTCTTGCTCGCCCATTTCGGTGGGGAAATGGCATCTCTCGATAGTGAGCGGGTTGTAGAAGCGGTTGTCGCCCTTGGTGCCCTCACAGGCCTTCCGATCGCGGGAAAACTGATTTGGGACCGTGTTCGGAAGAAGGCCGTTCGAACAGAGGACAACGGATGATCAGCAGGGCAGGGTGACGGTCACGGTCAACCCGGACGGCGTTTGATTGTGCAGTTCGACAGTACCGCCGTGATTCTCGATGATCGTTTTCGCTAAGCTGAGGCCCAGGCCCGTGCCTTCGGTGTTTTCCGAACGGGATCGATCACAGCGATAAAACGGTTCGAACACGCGCTCGATCTCCTCACTGGGTATGCCTGGACCGTCGTCCTTTATGCGGACAGATATCCGACCGTCTATACGTTCAAGAAATACCCGAACGCGATGTCCATAGCGAAGACCGTTGTCAATCAGGTTGCTCAATGCCCGGCGCAAGGCCACGGGCTGTCCATGGATGATGATTTTCCCGGAAAGCGGCATGGCGGTCACGTCATAACCTATGTCTGAAGCATCATCGCAAATGGCCTGGATCAAGGCTCCCAGGTCAATGTCCTGCCTGTCTTCCAAATCAAATGCCTGCCGCGCCAGACCCAGGGTTGCCGAAACGATGGATTCCATTTCCGAAATTGACGAAAGGAGTTTCGTCTTTTCTTCGGACGAGGGCAGAGCCTCGGTCCGGAGTTTGATCAAAGACAGTGGGGTCCGCAGGTCGTGGGACAGAGCACCCATCATTTCCGTCCTGCTTCGGATCATGCTTCTGACCTGATCCTGCATGTCGTTAAAAGCTGCGGTGACGTCTCGTACTTCCGCTGCGCCTTTGTCCGGCATTGGCGGCGCATGAATATCGGATGCAAACCGACGTGCGGCTCGGGCAAATTCATCCAAAGGAGAGAGCATGCGACGGACGGCCCAGATTGAGAGCAAAATGATCGTGATGGTCATGACGCCCACGGTAGTTAATGACGGGCTCCAGAGTTCTGCGGGGAATTCGGGAATGACATATGCCATATTCAGCCAGCTTCCGTCCTCCAGGGGGACGGACACCCTTGCGTTCAAGTGAACTGGAAGGCCGTAAACTGTTCGAAGTACGTGTAGGAACAGTTCGTTAGCCGTGTCTCTGTGCAGAGAAGCGGACACAGGTGGTTGTTCGCTCAAACTGATACGTACATTGCCCATCTCTCCTGCATGCCCCTCCCGCTTCAGATGCTCCCGGAAGACTTGGTCATACGGGGGGCGGTAGGGTTCGTTGGAGAAAATCGGCTTTTCACTAAGCGACGAACGGAGGTGTGGTTCGTTCAGTGTTCTTACGATGTCAAACCGCCACGCGGGGTTCGAGGACGCGACAGTGTGCGTGACATGAGAAAAGGTTTGCGCCGTCGTGCGTAGACTCAAATGAATGAGCGCGTCGAGACGATCTCTCGAGTAATGGAACAGCCCGGCAAGGTAGGCGACTGTGAGTCCGAGGACGACGATGATGACGGTCTGCGTCGTCAGAGATCGGATGCGCATGGCGCTATTCCCGCGTTACTTCAGCCGAGAGCACATATCCTCCTCCCCAGACGGTCTTGATGATTATGGGGCTCTTGGGATCTTGTTCGATTTTTCGTCTTAGCCGACTGACCTGCGTATCGATACTCCGATCGAAAGCGACCGTGTCACGCCCGCGTGCCAGATCCAATAATTGTTCGCGTGAGAGTACGCGGTTGGGACGCTGGACAAATACGTGGAGTAGCTCGAACTCACCTGTGCTCAGTGGTACGATTACGTTGTCACTCGCGATTAACTCGCGGCGGTCCGGGTCGAGGCGCCAGGTGTTGAACCTGTATATTTTGCCCGTCTCGTTTGACGGTGAACTCGTTTCTCGTTCCGTCCTGCGGAGAACGGCCTGAACGCGCGCGATGAGTTCAAGGGTGCTGAACGGTTTGGCCAGATAGTCGTCCGCACCCATTTTTAGGCCCAGCACTCGGTCCAATTCCTCGCCTTTGGCGCTTATTATAATCACCGGCGTCGTGGCTTTGGTGCGGAGGTCACGGCAAAGGGTTAATCCGTCATCGCCTGGCAACATGACATCGAGAATGACCAAGTCTACCCTTTCGTTCTCCAGGGCCCTGTTCATTTCCTTTCCGTCTCCTGCCAAGGAAACACGGTAGCCTTCTTTCTGAAGCGCCTTGGAGACGAGTTCCCGCATTTCGCGGTTGTCCTCGACGATGAGGATTTTCGGTGTGATTTCCATGTTCGGTCCTGCTGACATCGCGGTAGGCGGGAATGTCCAATAATCATCGTTGCGTGATTTGTGGAGGCTCCGGTAACCGGAGGGTCAATAGTGTCTAGTCGGATGGTGGATGATTTTGTCCAGGGATGTATCGCAGGGCGACGAAAAGAATGTGACAAGATGTTGCAGAACCGTGTTCTGAAATATTTCGTCACAAAAAATCGCTAATCGGAAAAACTTCAGTCGTATTTCCCGGCCCTAGTGCTCCTCTGTTCAAAATCTCTAACGAGGAGGCTTCTAAATTGAAGAAATTCACAGATACTGTTTTGAAATCGTGTGCGCCGCTTTCGGTCGCGGGGGCTGCGCTATTCGCATTTTCCGCGCCTGCGGAAGCTGGCTCGATCAAGAATGGCAACGCCACCGACCTCATAGTTTACGGTCAGGTCAACCGTACCTTCATGGTTTTCGATGACGGCGATGAAACCGGATACCGCAATATGGACGGTGACGCCGGCTCAACCCGTTTTGGCCTAAGGGCGTCCGGCAAGGTGAACGAGTCCGTTTCCGTCGGTGCCAGGTTGGAAGCGGAACTGCAGTCCAACGATCCGGCTACCATCAACCAGACGAACGAAAGCGACAGCCTGAGGAGCTTCAAGGAACGCTTGGCCTTCGTTTACATCGACCACAAGCAGTTCGGAAAGCTTACCCTGGGGCAGGCGTCGGCGGTTTCCGACGGTATGTCCGACGGCTTGGATCTGGGCTACGCCGCCGGCGCTTTCGACGGGGTGGAAACCGGCCGGAGGAACGTCAATGGCCTCCTGTTCCGTGAAGACAATACCGGCGCGGCGCTTAGCAGCAGAACAATCGGAAACTTTTTCGGCACCTATGACCGTGGCCGTCAGGACCAGATCAATTATGTTACGCCAAACGTCAACGGCCTTAGACTCGAGGCCGGGTTGTATGACGCCGGCGATTGGGGCGCGGGGGTTCTCTATGACAACAAGTTCGGAGCCTTCAAAGTCCGCGGCCGAGCGTTCTTCGAAAGTCTGACGAACTCGAGCACGAGTGAGGGTGCTTGGCAGCTCGGCGCCTCCGTGATGCACGACAGTGGGATTTCCGTGACCGGTCTTTATGGCCAGAGTCTCGCCGTGGACGGTGCGGAGGAGGATGCCCGTTGGGCGGCCACCGTCGGTTATACTGCCAATATGAACACCCTTGGCCCCACCGGTATCGGTGTCAACGTCTCCGGCAGTCAGGATCGTACGGTCGTCGGCAGCGAGGCCATCGCTGTCGGCCTCGGCGTCAACCAGCAGATCAAGAGCGCGGGTACCAATGTGTATGGTAGCGTGGCCTTTTGGGATGTCGATATGCCTGCGGGGCAGACGCCGCTCGACCAGATCGTCACCATGCTGGTTGGCATGCAGGTCAAATTCTAATTGGGTTATGGTAGGGAGCCCCGGCTCTCCACCACTGGCAATAACCAGATTCAGGAAACGGCCGTCCTTCGGGGCGGCCGTTTCTCTGTGATCGGCAGCGGTATCAGCACGCCGTCGGGGGTTTGTCTGCAAACAGGCGACATCGCCAGGCAGGGTAGGCTTCTTGTGACCGAAGGTTCAGCGCGGTGTTCTGGGCGGGTCAGTTCTGGATTTCAACGCCGTGCTTGATTTGGAAATGATGTAACAAAATTTATCGAGACGCCCATCCGAAACATTCCGTCACAAGAAATCGCGATTCCGGCAAAGTTGCGAAACACATAAGTGGTTTGTTGTGAGCATTCACCAACCGCAACAAAGGAAGCTTTGACATGAAAAACATCACCGACACGATCCTGAAAACCCGCGCGCCCTTCTACGCCTTGGCATTCGCTGTTTTGCTCGGTATCGCCGGCGCGAACGTGGCACAGGCCGCTGAATACCAGGAAGGTTCTTCGGTCGCCGTGGAGATGAACCACTCCCACGGCAATGGACACACCCATGATGACCAACCTCTGGATCAACGTGCGGGGGACTGATCGGAAAAGGTCGTTAAAGTGCATTGCGAGAACGGGGGCCGGTATCGGCCCCCGTTTCTGCTAATATCGCATCTATTGGTATGAGGCGGAGTTTTAAGACGATGTCAGTGAGGTCTATGCAAAATGCCTAGCTTCATAGGACGAGCAGCGACAGGAAAAGCGCGTCTGATTGTTTAACTATGATGCATCGGGATCAGTATTAATTACTCCCTATGAAGGCTTAAATTTAGGGGAGCTAGATCAAAACCTGAGTGGCTGTGTCTGAGTGGAACTAGATTGATTGGGGCGGATAGCTTGGGAAAACACCCTGGAAATATCTCTCATTTAGCTTTGCGATACTCTAGGAAAAGCCTTGACCCGTCTTTGGGTAAATGCCCTATATGTCCTTGATGATGCGAAAATTATTCAATTTTCCGGCCAAGAGAGTTCTCCTGGCGTTCGTCGTGTTCAGCGTTGTCGTGCTGAATATGACGGCGGTTATCGCCGCGTCTGTGGACGAAGGCGTTGCCCGTGATTTGATTTCCGTCGCTCATTTGGATCATCCGACAACAAAAAACAATCTCGCCAACGAACATGATGATGTATGTCATTATCTGACCCATCATCTTTCTTGGGTTGAGCATGAAATCGAATCCATTTCATGGATGGATAGCGAGGCGGTCCTTCTTGCTGTCTCAGAAAACCGAACGGGATTGGTTTCCTCCGGATTGTATCGACCTCCCAAAGTCTGAGTTTCCACGCATTGCACCTAACTGCGCGAAGCCCCGTGGCCACGCGCTGTCCTCTACTTGTGCACATTTGGGAACTCAAACATGCTCAATATCAATCGAGCTGCAACGGCGCTTGCGCTTGCAGTGACGGCACTGGCACCGATGACTTCGGTTGCTCAGCAGCCTCAGCACTTAAGCGTTTTCATCGATCAGACGATCAACCTACATCCGGCCGTTCGAGCGGCGGAGAAAAACCTATCCAAGGCTAAGGCATCAGCAAGTGCCGCAGGCCAATATCCATATAATCCGGAACTTTCAGCCGGCTACGAAGAGGCGGCAGAAAAGACCAAGGAGTTCGGTCTGTCACAGACGATAGACGTCTGGGGTCGGCGAAGTTCTGCGGAGGCCTTGGGTTTTGCAGAAATCGAAATCGCTCGCGCGGAGTACGACCTGGTGCGAACGGATCTGCTTGAAGCCTTGCTTCGTTCATTGGGCGCCAACCGGAAGCAGACCGCTCTCCTTCGTTTGGCGGAAAAGCGTCTCGACTTAAGTGTCCGTTTCCTCAACTTAACTGGAAAATTTGCGGCCGCAGGCGACATTGGGCGTGCGGACGTGTTAACGGCCGAGGTCGGCCGCTCAAACGCAGTGCTTCAGGTCGCAGCGGCAAAAGCCGCAGTTGCGGATGCTCAAACCGCGCTGATTGCGTTGGCTGGTGAGCAGAGGACAGTTTGGCCAAAACCTGTCGAAATTGTCGGAAGTGCCTTTGACGCACTATCCCCCGATGTTGAAAAAACACCCGAGATGGTTATGACACGCGCGACATTGAACGCCAGCAAAGCGGGTATCGATGTAGCCGGAAAACTTTGGTTGCCAGACCCGACGGTTGGCGTGCGAGTTGGAAAAGATGGGGACTCCAGCTTATTCGGGGTTTCTCTGTCCGTGCCTCTGCCTGTCTGGAACCGCGGGTCAGCAGAAAAGATTGCTGCCTCTGAAGATGCGGCAAGCAAAGAATTCTTGGTGGCAGAAACACGAAGACGTTTGAATGCGCGCCTCGCTACGGCGGAGGTGAATCTGCGGTCCGCGAGTGAGGCCGTGACGCATTGGCGGTCAATTGCGCAGCCGACGGTTGCTCGTCAGGAAGCACTTCTCAATCGATTGTCCGAGGCCCGGGAAATCGGTGCTTTGGAATACCTGCAGCAACTAGACCGCCTGTTGGAAACCGAAGCTTTGGGCATCGAATTGGAACAGTCCCTTTGGAGCGCATGGATAGATCGCCTGCGTGCCGGCGCCAATCTCCTGGCCTGGTTGGAGGAATTGAAATGAAAAACGGAAAGAACTTAGTGATTTCAGTCTGTGTCGCGGGATTGGTTATAGCCACTCCTGTGTTCGCATTCGGTGCCGACACGCACGGGCACGGCCCTGAAGAGACGAAGGCCCAGCAAGAGACGCCGGGTCATTCTGAGTCACCTAAAAACGCATGGGAGCCCGAAAGAGAAAGCCATTCGAAAAAAGAGGCGGATGGTGACCATGCGGAGGGCGAGAAGCCGCATGGCAGTGAAGGGCATGAAGAAAAGGAGGAGAAAGGCATTTCTCTTTCAGAGGTCCAACGCAGAGAAGCCGGTGTGATTGTTCGCCCGCTTCGGCCGATACAACTGCCCTCTCTACTCAAGGTTCCAGGCGAAGTGCGCCTAAACCAGTACAAGACCCGTATTGTTACGCCACGAATCACGGCGATGGCGCTGAAACGAGAGGCCATCATGGGCCAACAAGTCCGTAGAGGCGACGTCCTCGCGACCCTGTTCAGCGTCGAAATGGCTCAGGCTCAAGGGGAATACATCGTTGCCTCCACCGAATGGAAACGGGTCCGCGATATCGGAGAAAAAATCGTCTCAGAAAAACGGGCGATCGAGGCGCGTGTGAACCTGCAGCAAGCGAGGGCACGGCTGATTGCGTATGGTTTGACAAAAGATCAAATCGCGGCACTTCCCAGTCAAGGCTCTCTGGAGACGCCGGGCCAGTTTGACATTCTTGCGGATCAAGACGGCCTAATCGTGGTGGATGACTTTTTGGTCGGGCAGGTCATCGAGCCTGGAACGCCGATGTATAAGCTTACCGATCCGGACTCAAGATGGATCGAAGCCCGGATTAATCCTTCCGAAGCGCGCCTCGTCGATGTCGGTGGCCAAGTCAGCATCGAGACAAGTTCGACAGGTGCCCAAGTATATGAGGGGCGGATCCTTCAGATCGGGCAACAAGTAGATGAAAGAACTCGGACCCTGGGTGTGCGGATTGAAGTTACTGATCCTCAGCAACAATTACGCCCGGGACAATTCGTCAGTGTTTCCTTGAACGGGAGTGGGCGCGAGAGCGTTCTGGCCTTACCGAAGAAGGCCGTGCTTCGAGGGCCCGATGGAGATTGGACAGTGTTTCAACAGGTGTCGGCTGAAAGGTTCGTACCTGTGGAAATACGTGTCGTGCGGGAAACCTCAGAGTTGGTGGTGTTCGAAGGAATTCCTGCCGGCGTAAAGGTTGTGACTGACGGTGCCTTCTTTGTGCAGTCGGAACTCGCGAAGAGCGGGTTCAGCGTTCACAACCACTGATCAGCAGGAATCCAGAACCATGTTGAATAAGATCATCGACCTTGGGATTCAGGGGCGGTTACTCGTCGTCCTGGCCCTGTTTGGAATCATGGCTGGAGCGGCGATCCTGTTGCCCCGCCTGAACCTCGACGCATTTCCTGACGTTACAAATGTTCAAGTCTCGATCAATACGGAGGCACAAGGACTTGCTGCAGAGGAAGTCGAGCAGCTCATAACTTATCCAATCGAAGCAGTGATGTACTCAATGCCTGATGTCTCGGAAGTCCGCTCAATCTCGAAATCCGGGCTTTCGGTTGTCACCGTTGTATTTGCGGAAGGGACGGACATTTACTTCGCGCGCCAGCTTACGTTTGAACGCTTGCAGGCGGCAAAGGAACAGATCCCGGAGGGCATTGGGGCACCTGAAATGGGACCGAACACGAGTGGCCTGGGCCAGGTGTTCCAATATGTTCTTCGTTCTGAGGCAGGGGATGCCTTCGATGTCACAGCGTTGCGCAGTCTGAATGACTGGGTTGTGAAGCTGCTGCTGATGCCCGTGGATGGCATCACTGAAGTTTTGTCTTTCGGAGGGGAAGTTCGCCAATATCAAGTATTGGTCGATCCGGAACGATTGCTGTCCTACGGCCTGCATGTCCGCGAAGTCCAAGAAGCGATTGAAAACAATAATCGCAACGCGGGCGGGTGGTTTATGGATCGGGGGCAGGAACAACTTGTCATTCGAGGCGTCGGCTGGGTCAGAAGTGAGTTAGATGGCCTGCGGGATATCGGCAACATACCTGTCAAGGAAGAAGACGGCGTGGTTGTCCGAGTAAAGGACATCGCAAAAGTCGCCTTCGGAAATGAGATTCGGCAGGGAGCAGTCTCGATGACCGCGCGGTCCGCCGACGGGGCGCCGGTGCAATTCGGCGAAGTCGTCACAGGCATTATTTTGAAGCGGACGGGGGCAAATACCAAAGCAACCATTGACGGCGTGAAAGCACGGTTGCCGATCATCCAAAATGCTCTGCCGAAAGGGGTCTTGCTCGAGCCAATCTACGATCAATCTGATCTGATTACAAAAGCAGTAGAGACAGTTACGCGGGCCTTGATCGAAGCATTTGCACTGATCGTCGTGATCCTTCTTTTGTTTTTGATGAACCTGCGGGCCTCGCTCTTGGTTCTGGTGTCTGTGCCAGTGTCGATCGGTCTGGCTTTGATGGCCATGGCTTATTGGGGAGTGTCCGCCAATCTTATGTCGCTCGGCGGGTTAACGATTGCGATCGGCATGATGGTCGATGGTTCCGTCGTGATGATGGAGAACATCTTCAAGCATTTGACCTCCCATGGAGAGGGAGATGAACCGAAGACCTTGGGGCAAGAACCTCATGCTTTGCGACTGAGAGTCCAAGAGGCTTCCAAGGAAGTCGGGCGGCCGGTTTTCTTTGCCGTACTCATCATTATCGTGGTGTTCGCTCCGCTGTTCAGTCTTGAAGGAGTTGAAGGAAAACTCTTCCAGCCCATGGCAACATCCATCGTCCTTGCGATGCTGGCCTCACTTGTCGTTGCACTCGTCGTTGTTCCCGCACTGGCCACGTATGCATTTAGCAAACCGGTCAAACATCGCGACAGCCCTGTTTTTAAGCCGATCGAGGCCGCCTACAGGTGGGTGTTGGCAAAAGCGTTGCGTAACCGGATCATCGTAACCTCGGTGGCGCTTGTCATTTTCCTTGTCTCTCTGGGGACGGTTCCGTACCTGGGAACAGAGTTCGTACCGGAACTTGAGGAAGGAACTCTCAATATCCGCGTAACTCTCGGACCGTCCGTGAGTCTCGATACCTCTCTTGCAGTCGCAAAGAAGCTTGAACGGAAACTCATCGATTTCCCGGAAGTAACCTACGTTTCCGCTCGAGTAGGCCGGCCGGAATTAGGCGGGGATCCTGAACCTGTTTCCAACATCGAGTTGTTGGTCGGGATACTGCCCGTAGATCAATGGACTTCCGCAAAGGACCGCAAGGGGCTGCAGGCTTTAATGGAGAACAAGATGTCTGTTCATCCCGGCTTGTTGTTTTCCTTCTCCCAGCCAATTGCGACACGCGTTGACGAGCTGCTTTCGGGTGTGAAAGCCCAACTGGCAGTGAAATTATTCGGCCCGAATCTCGATGTCCTGGCCCAGAAAGGGCAGGAAATAGAGACGTTCATGAAGACCGTGGATGGCGCCCGTGATGTCGCCATGGAACAGGTTGTGGGTGAGGCCCAATTGGTGGTCAGCCCGGACCGTGACCAGCTGGCACGCTACGGCATTCCTGTCAGCCAGGTGATGGACTTGGTTGCCGACGCCATTGGCGGCGTCTCTGCGGGCCAAGTGATCAGTGGGAACGAACGTTATGACATCTACATTCGTTTGGCGCAGGAATTCCGTGACAGCACAGAAGCGATATCAGGCCTTGTTCTCCAGGCACCTAACGGCGGGTGGGTTCGTCTTCGCGATGTCGCGTCCGTAGAGATCATCAGTGGCCCGCCACAAATCCGAAGGGACGATGTGCAAAGACGCGTCGTTATCCAGGCGAACGTCGAAGGGCGCGATATGGGAGGGCTTGTGGCAGAACTCGAGAAACGAATCCCAGAGGCCGTTGAATTGCCCCCAGGCTACTCTGTGGTATTTGGCGGTCAATTTGAGAATCAGCGTCGCGCACAAGAACGCCTGATCATCGTCGTTCCGCTTTCTTTGTGCCTGATCTTTCTTTTGCTGTTCTTCGCCTTCGGATCCGTTGGTCAATCGTTCTTGATCATGGTGAACGTGCCTTTGGCATTGATCGGTGGAATCTTCTCGTTGTTTCTCACGGGACAGTTCCTATCCGTTCCGGGATCGATCGGTTTTATCGCTTTGTTCGGGGTGGCCGTCTTGAATGGCGTGGTGATGGTCAACGCTATTAACCAGAACGTCCTCGGCGGTATGGAACCTGTCGATGCGGTCTATCAAGGGGCGTTATCGCGCCTTCGCCCTGTTCTGATGACGGCATTGATTGCTGCTCTGGGTTTGATCCCGATGCTGCTTTCAACCGGAGTTGGTTCTGAGGTGCAGCGACCCTTGGCAACCGTGGTGGTTGGGGGATTGCTCAGTTCGACATTACTGACCTTGCTGCTCCTGCCGGCGCTCTACATGTGGTTCTCGCGTGGAATGCTCCGCTATTGGCGGCGCACTCATCAAACCAATTATCAAACCTCGGAGGTAATGTGATGCGTAGACTATTTCCTGTAACGGCTGTTCTCTTTGGCGCTGTTTTATTGGCGGGATGTGCCTCAAACAGCCAAGAGATCACAAAAAATGGCGATCTCTCGATCAAGGTTGAAAACACCACAAAGACTGAAATCGACATGGTCAAAGTATGGAAAAGGGAAGATGGGGACCTGATCCTGACCGGGCGAATAATGCAGCGTGGGTACGGACGACTGATCAGGGGGCATGTAGATGTTGAGTTCGTCGAGAATGGTATGAAAGCGCCGCGGCAATATGTCGGCGAAATTCAACGAGCGATACCGATCACGAAGCATTTCAAGCGAGCGAACTTCGATTCCAATTTAGGAGCCGTGAAGTTGGCCGCAGGGGAATTGAATTTGCGCTATCACGAAGAGGCCCACCAGTTTGAACCGATGGAGTTAAAGAACAGTATGTAGCAGCATTTCAGTGCTGTTCTTTGGGAAGAAAGGGAGGTTCGCTTTTTGGCGGGCCTCTTTTTCTAAGCTCTGGATGCATGAAAGGAATTCCCAAACGAGCGAAAGATGATGCTCCTATGGCGTGGGTTGGTTTTTGCTCGCAGTGATCGATTGCTCTTGTGTGTCCTGCCTGTAGGTCCACCCGAGGAGGAAAGAATGGTTACACTTTCCCGGCGAGATCGGCATAACAGTAATTAAACATCGTGGCTAATAGTCACAAAAACCCCCGGCACAGACCGGGGGTTTTCATGATCGCAGATACGGGGCTTCCCGCATGCGCAGGGCTCAAAAAATCAGAGGGAACCTTTGAGTGCAGCGCCCGGCTTGAACCGGACCGATTTGGATGCCTTGATCTTGATCTTCTCGCCGGTCTTGGGATTGATGCCGGCGCGGGCGGCGCGCTTGGTCACGGTGAACGTGCCGAAGCCGACGAACTGGACCTTTCCGTTTTTCTTCAAGGATGCGGAGATCGTGCCGAGTACGTCGCTCAGGGCATCGCGCGCAGCCGTGGCGGTGCAGCCGGTGGCGGCCTGCAGGACGGCGACCAGATGGGCGCGATCATTGAGGTCGGACGGTGTCGCCTTTGGTGCCGGTTTCTTGGAGGCGACCTTCGCAGGGGCTGCTTTCTTGATCGCAGATTTTTTCGGTGCGGACTTCTTGGGAGCGGATTTCTTGGCCATGCAGGCCTCCTGAAAACTTGTGAAGTGAGACAGCGCTTCTAGACCGGAACTTCGGACGGCGCTAGTGACGCTCATCACGCATTTCGAGCTCTGAGGCAGATTCCCTAAAGCCAAGCCAGCCATATATTGGTGGTATAGCTGACGTGTCATCAGAAACGATACGGCCATTAAGTCAAATTTGTATCCCTTGGGAGGGCCTGATCAAGGCATAGCCCATATGTAGCGGAGGTTTGACGAAACGCTCTGTTGATCTATCGATCTGGCGACGACTACACGCGAGAATTTTCAGCTCTCGCCCGCCCCTTCTTTCTTCTTCGCAGCCTGCTTCAGGGAGGTAGTCTCAGACGGCGTGGGTCGTTTCGGAAACAACGGCGTTGCGCCGAAGGCCCCCGGCTCCGCTAACGTCGTCAAGGGCAGCCCCTTCGCCCGCCGCTCTGCGTTTCGCGCGCGGATCCGCTGCTTCGCTTCCGGTGTGAAGTCGAAGGGCAGCGACGTCCGGGCCGGCGTCGAGGCCGAGTTCTGTCGTGAGGAATTCTTGCTCATGGTCGAAAAGTCTCCCATTTCGGAGGTATGACGACAACACCTGACGGTCCAATTCAACGAGGGCATCCGGCGCGTACAGCAAGACGACCGGCGCGAAGGCAAGCGGTGCGCCGGGCGCAGCCGCTAATGACTACCCTCAGACTCGGTTGGTGTATTTAGGCTCGAGCGCAGCTCGGTAAGGACTGACCGGCCCGTGATGATCCGGTCCGGCTCCCGACGCGCGACCTCCGACGAATTCGCCGAAACCGTGTGAGGTATGTTCTTCAACCAGAGACTACCGTCCTCTAAGGCAGTGCTGGAACCACCGTCGCTAGTCAGTTTCTCGCCGGGCATTTGTTTGCAGACTCCAACCAAGGCTGTCTGGGGGGCGGCTTTGTCGTGTTTCCAAAGCCACCTATCTAAGCCGTCCCTTCAGAGCAGGAAGCGATAGCTCCTTTCGACTTCACCGAAGTTCCACCTTATCCTAACAACACTTTTGCAGCGCAATGTGGCCGGGTTGCAAGCGGCGGATCGAGAAAACGAGCGTAACCTCAATATGTCGTGGGAAATCGGTTCAGGTCCTACTACCCCACATAAAATTGAATGCTCATTCGGCGGGATAAAGGAGCAGACCGGCAAATATTTATGGCGCCGATTCGTGGATGCGATGGCCTGGTTAGGGGCGCTTTTTGGGGTCTTATTCTTGGGTTAAAAAATGCGGAACATTTGATGCCTTTCAGGCTCGTGTGCAAAAATTTCAGGGCTATCAACCAAGGGAAGAGGAGCCTGATCGCTACGCGGCGGCGGTCCGGCGCTTTCATGAAACCAAGATCATGCTGACCGTGCGGCTCAAGGCCACCGAAGTCGCGGCGAAGTAGCGGAGAGAGGGGGGCGCAATGATTTCCGGAATGAGTGGGGTCACTTGTAATACGTTTTGCTATTCCTGCCATGACGCGGAAGATAGTGCAGAAAATCAGTGCCGTTTATTTTCTCATGTTTTTCAATGGGTAATGCTGTTCTTCAAAAAGAGTAAGACTTAGGGGGATAAGCCTGCCGTGTGGCACTTTTGAAAACGGCAACGAAAGGGGTGTGGCACACCTTAAAATTCGTGTGGCACGCTTCAAAAATCTTGTGGCACCCCCAAATTTCGTTGTGGCACGCTTTAAAAACGCTGTGGCGCGGTAAAGTGGCCCTTGTGGCCGTTCGCACCCCACATCATCCAGTAGCCCCTGTTCTGCTTTGATGGGGTTTCTGATCAGCTTCGGTTCTCCGGAGGCGAAGATGAACGCGGCAGAGGTTAGGATTGATAGCTATAAGACTGACTACGCGTTCGGTGAATCCCGGAAAAGGTACACCTGCAAGAGGTGATCTTCATGGCAGAGAAACAACAAGTTACGGGCCAAATATGGAACTGTCCGGAATGCGGCACACCTGGTCGTCAGATCATTTATGGATATGTTCACGATGTTGGCGACATCGAAAAATTGCGACAGCAAAGCCCGACTGGGCTTATTGAACTTGGTGGGTGTGTTCAAACCATTTTAATTTCTGAGCAGGGGCGCTCCTGCTCCTCGCCTGACTATAAATGTGATGCCTGCGATCATCGGTGGTGTGTCCAAGGCGACGCCATAGACGAATAGAGCGCCACTTAATTTAAATGCCTTCTCTCATAAGTGCGTGTGCCCGTCGTCATAGACGAATACGCCACGACTTATTAAGCCTTTCTGGCCGAGGAATGGGCACGTTTAGATTGACGGCATGGAAATGCGGCATTTCGTAGTGGAGACCAAGGGCGGTCTGCTCGCCGACGATTTTCATGACAAGGAAGCGGCGAAGGTTCTCTGTGGCCAGGCGAATTTTTCCGCATTGGTGATGGGTGATAAGCCGGCACCCTACATCAAGGCGACTAAAGTTTCTGATTCCGCGCCTTGGAACGACGAGCTCGGTATCGTAACGTCCAGGCGTGGGTAGTTACGCATGCCGTCTTGAGGCGCGAAAACCGTTCAACAGGATGATCGGGCCCTCTCAATGACTAATGATCTGAAACATATTGCCGTCATCGGTTCTAGAGGGTTCGCAAATCCAGGGGCTGTCCGGACGTTTGTGGCAGCATTGCCAAAAGACACCGTGGTCGTCTCCGGTGCGGCCCGGGGCGTCGACATCTGGGCCGAAGAAGCAGCGGAGGCTGCGGGCATAGCGACCCTGATCTTTCATGCCGACTGGGATAGGCTTGGCCGGCGTGCCGGCCCGATCCGAAACGAGCAGATCATCGCTGCCGCTGACGAGGTCGTGGCCTTTTGGGACGGGACAAGCCGCGGCACCTTGAATGCGGTATATCTGGCGACCGAAAAGGGCATCCCGATTCGAGTTCTCGATGCGGCCGGCCGGGACGCGCCCATCGGGACCGTGCTTGAAGCCGCGAGTGCATTGGGCGTGATTGACGCGCTGATGAAAGCCCGAGGCAAGAACGCAGATATGTGACCAAAACGGGCATCTCGATCGTCCATCCTGTCGCAGATAGATGGAGGTATACCGACCGTGGGAAGCACTGTGTACTGGCTCGGAACCTTGGCGCTGGCCGTGTGGACCGGCATCTCGGCTGATAATTTCGGCACAGGGTTCCTGGTCTGGATATTTTTCATCATCATTGGTGGGGCATTCACGGCCGCGACAGCCCGGCCCGTAGCTACACTGTTTGGGTTGGTCCTGGGAATCTCGCTATTTCGTGGAGATGATGATTGCGGAGGCGAATAGTCGATGACCTGAGCCCCGATTTCCCCACCATTATAAGGAAGAATACATCGTCCCTGAGAGGAGATGGACATGAAGGCATCTAGGTTCAGCGAAGAGCAGATCATAGCCATTCTGCGCGATCAGGAGGCGGGTCAGAAAACGGTGGATGTGTGCCGGCGGCACGGTATCTCGGAAGCAACGTTCTACAAGTGGAAGTCGAAGTACGGTGGCCTGGAGGTATCGGATGCCAAGCGCCTTCAGGCGCTGTCGGCGGAACGCCGCCGGTTAGGCTACCGGCGTCTGCATGTGATGTTGTCGAGGGAAGGTCTGCATATGAACCACAAGAAGCTGCGTCGTCGGAAGGTCTTCAGGTGCGCCGCCGGGGCGGCCGTAAGCGGACCCTGGGCACACGGTCTCCCATTCTCCTGCCCCAGGGGCCGAACCAACGCTGGTCGCTGGACTTTGTGTCGGACGCGCTGAACGACGGGCGACGCTTCCGCATTCTCTGCGTCGTCGACGGCTTCACGCGAGAATGCCTCTGCCTGGTCGCCGATACGTCGCTGTCCGGCACCCGCGTGGCGCGGGAGTTGGACGCCATCATCGGCCGACGCGGCACGCCGCTGATCGTAGTCAGCGACAACGGCACCGAGCTGACCGGCATGGCGATCCTGAAGTGGTCGCAGGATCGCCGGATCGACTGGCATTACATCGCGCCGGGCAAGTCGCAACAGAACGGCCTCGTCGAAAGCTTCAACGGGGGGCCGCTTGACGAATGCCTGAACGAGACGCTGTTCGCCTCCCTGCCGCACGCCTGGGACGTCCTGGCAGCCTGAAAGTTTGATTACAACCACCACCGGCCGTACTCCGCCCACGGCGAGGTGACGCCGCTCGAGTTCGCCGAAAAAGCCGATAGGGGGCATGCCCCCTATCGGCTTGAACACAACGCTCGCACAGGGCAACATTTTGAAACCGGACTGTCCCTCTGACTGGAGGGAAGACGGGGAACTATCTGGTTGACGTACCATACGAGTCGAGGATATGAAAATGGCCGACAGGCCGGCGCCCACTGATGAGATTGAGGTGACCCCCGAGATGATCGAGGCGGGGGTCATTCCCCTTTGCGCTTATCATCCCGAGGTGGGTGTTTCCGACGAGGAGACGGTGAGGCAGATTTTTTTGAGGATGCTGCTGGCGGCGCGGACTCGGTTAGCTTCCTAATAAGCGCCCTGCGGTGCATTTCTGGCGTTAGCGTTTCAGTGCAGGCGCTCAGCTTGCCAAGATAAAAGGACAGGCCGTCGTCACCGGACTTATAGTCGGGGAATTTTGCCAGGAGTTTTTTTATTTCTTCGTGGTCAAAGTGCATCCACTCCTTGGAGTGGGCAAACTCGTTGCGAATGTCGCGGACAATATGAAGGTCCCTTTGGAGCCACGCAGGAATAGCGCCAAGCGCATATGCAATATCGATCTTTGCCGAGAAGCTTCCCAGCGGCCCATACCCGGTGAATAGCTTTTCGCGAAGGCGTTTTGAGAGGTTGGGCATACATAGGAACAAAAGGTTTGATAGATTTTCCTCAATGTTGGACGCCACCCATATCGCGTGAGCAGCGTGGCCGTTGCGGCCAAGATCGAGTAGAATCTTGGCGATATCCTCTTGGGAGTGTTCCTTCGTAGCCATGTCGAGTTCCCAATCAAACGAAGATCGTCGCGACGATCTTCTGCTGCGCCTCCTAAAGACGCCCCCGCAACCACGCCCCAAGCGTGAGCGGGAAAAGCCAGCCAACAAGGCTGGAAAAACCAAAGGTGGCAGCCGCCGCCAGTCTAGCAAGGACTAGCTAGGTTTCCCTAGCAGGGCCCGGGTTTTGAACGTTTGTGTGGTTTCACACGAACGGTTTTAGGCCCGGGCTTTTTGCCCTCGCGGACCTTACGAACAACCTTTTTACAGGACATATCGCTCTCCATTTTCTGTGCGGAGTTGAAGCCCCGCGCTCCTGGGGCACCATTACCCCGCTCTCTCATTCAGGGTTGGTGTTCAGGAGTGAAAAAAGAGGCGGCGGCCGCCTATCGGAATGGTGGCTTACGGCTCTACTCAGAGTCGAGTCTTTTGCGCCAGCGTATGAAGGCGCGAGCCTTCTGCTTAAGCGTTCGCGGCTTCACAAGGTTGGGCGTACATCAAACGCTTTCCCTTGGCGCCCTTCAACAGCGCGTCGGCCCGCTCGCCATCGGTAACGTCACGATGGTTGTAACGGAAGTCGAACTCCGCGAGGTAGCGGTGCAAGTGGGCTTCGCTCACGTTATGGAACGAGCCCATGATGCCGCGCTTGAGGATGGCGAAGTAGCTTTCGACCGTGTTGGTTGACCAAAAGTGGCCGCGCACATATTCGCCCCGGCTGTGATTGACCGTACCGTGACCTTTGAACTCGCCGCCGATCTTCGGATAGACGCCGCTTTCGTCGGTCATGAGGTAGCTATCACGGCTGGCGTGTTTGACGATCATGGGGCGCAGCGTCTTAGCGTTGACGTTGGTCACATGAAAGGACCGGACTTCACCGCCACGCTCGACCAGTGAGAACACGGCCTGTTTCTTCGGCGGCTCGCCGTAGGCTTTGTTCTTGGCCTTACCGCCGACATAGGTTTCATCAGCTTCAACGACCTTGTTGGAGCCACCCACGGGACCGGGGTTCGGATTGAAGGCGCACTCGCGCAAACGGTGGAAAAGGAACCAGGCCGTTTCGTAGGTGCAGCCCAACATACGCTCAAGCTGCTTGGCGCTCATGCCCTTCTTGGAGGAAGCCATCAGTTGAGCGGCCAGCACCCACTTACACAGCGGGATTTTGCTGCGCTCCATGACGGTGCCGACAGTGACCGTGAAGGGCTTGCGGCAGTCCTTGCACTTGTGGACGCCCGGACGGGTGCTTTTGCCCATCAGCTTGGTAATGCGGCTGGCGTCGTGGGTGCCGCAACGCGGGCAAGTGGGGCCGTTCGGCCACAGCAGGGTTTCGAGGTGTTCCCGCGCCGCGTCGTCATCGTGGTAGATGGGGCTTGTGAGATCGACTTTAGACATGACTTCAACTCCAAAACGTTGAAGCCATATTAGATAATCACCCGTGGTACGTCAACCAGATAGTTCCCGGAAGACGGGCCTCAGGTCAGGAAGTCGGTAAAACTCTGATGCCCGCTCGGTTCTTCCTACGAATTTTACTGCTGCTACCCCGCCACCTTTGTCGCAAATGTAATACAGACATCGCCGAAATCGGCAGATAGCCTTTTCCAACCACGTTATTGGGTGGAGATAAGGTTATGAAACCAGCAGACGATAATTTTCTGCGACCTAAAATGGGTCGCTACGATGAAGCGGAAGAACGCAGGTGGGAGCGATTGTTGTCGAGGAAACGACGCAAGGGCGGCACCGCCCCTCTCCAAGCTACGAAGGGCCTGCGACGAAAGACGATCGCGCCGTTGCTCAGTGATCGCGCCTTGCGGACACGTATCCAGGTCGCGACAAACCGGTACGATGCTGCCGGGCGGGAAGTTATTGTAAAGGCGACCAAAGACCCGCCTAAGACAATCGCGGGTATTCGGATCCTGGTCCGATATATCTCCCGGACAGATGCGGCAGGTCTTTCGGGTACTGGGCGTGAGCCGGTCAAGTTGTTCAACGGTTACGGCGTTGAGATCCCTGTCGATAGCGTGGACGGTGAACTTGACGCCTGGAGATTGAAGGGTAATCGAGAAAATTTATCAAAGGCTGCGCGGAAATTGTGGCGCGATGGAGATATTGGTGCGTTCCGTGCGCTGGAGCACCGTAAACGATATCGGAATATCCAAGCTTGGCACTTTGTTTGGTCTATACAATGTGACCGACCGCATAAAGAAACCTATTTGTCCTTTCAATTGGCGGTTTCTGCGGCAGTCGGAACTATGTTCACCGACAAAGGCCATCAATGCCTGTGGGCCATTCATCTCGATAGAAAAGACCGCATCCACGCACATATCGTGGTGGAGGCGCTATCTTCTTACGGTCAACGTATCCGCTGTGACCTGCATGGCGACTATCTCTACTCAATGCGGGTTGAGTTCGCTAGAGAGCTTCGAATTAGTGGCCTGGGGTTCATTGCAACACGGCGGGAAGATGACAATTTTCTTCGCCGTCATATCTTGGTCGGTGATGAACAGCTTCGGAACGACAATAGCATTTCCCAGGCTAACACAGGAGGCGGTGATCTCACGAAGCGAGCACCTCAGTGGTGGAGAGATTTTGGGGAAGAGGTGCTCGAGAACTGGCAACAATTAGGTAACTCTGGCTCTGTGTTCTTCAGGGAACTTAAGTCATCGAAGCTTGCCCACAGAATCATGCAACGGCGCATTAAGCTCGATAAAGAGGCCCTCCCGATCCGGTTTCACGCATTGTATGAGACTTTTTTGGAAGGTTATGAAAACCCAATTGATGCGGTTTCATTGTGGGTGCGCTTGGCGCAAGAAGGTGGAAAGCGTGACGAAGCGGAAAATGTCATTCATCCAAACCGAAATCTGGCTATTTGGTATCTGTTGAACAAGCCTGAAACCTTCGGAAGATTGATCGATGGGCAGGGGTGGCCCCGAGCCAAGAAGGCTCTGAAACGATTTCTCCGCGAGGTTTCATTGCCGATTGTTTATGAAGAGCTAACGCAAGGTTCTCAACTTCGCGATCTCGCTCCGGAACCAGAAGGGCGCCAGTTAAAGCGCGTAAGGCGGGACCGCCGCCGCCTCAGTTCCAGTGTTCATCGGCTTGCCCGGATAGCCGATGAGCGTGGATATCCGAAAGAGGTTGTCGACGATATCAAGCTTCGCCTGCGCGATGATATGAAAGAGTTCCAAATTGGAGATGATGCGATGAAGTGGGTCGTGCCGCGTCCGGCTCCAGTAAGCAGGTTGCCACTGCCTCAAGTGGATGACCGGCAAGATAACGATGCAGATTTGGGGCTTAGTGTCACAAAGCCTGTCAGCAGCCAATTGAACGACAAACGGAAACAGCCCCCGAAAACCCGATCTCGGGGAGGACATTCGATATAGACGCCAATGTATCGAAGTGGAAGTGAGCAGGGCGGCCATCGGCCGCCCTGTGCTTCTGTGTAGGCATGGTTCATTGGCCCTTACCTAAATTTGCGGCCTGACGCTAAAAGGCTCTCAACATTACGAAGGAAGGCGCGGGCTAGATCAAATAAGCTCGACAAATGATAGGGGGCTATTTTCTCAACGCCCCGTGAGTGTGCGGACTCTAGCTCCTGAAGCATCCGGCGGAGCTGAGATTTCTGATCCTCGATTTCCCTCGTTACCCGGACATCTGCCAAGTCTATCGGCGCCAATATCCGTTCTGCCAAGTCCAACATCGCGGCTCTGGCGAATTGGCTCAGGAATGGAATGCCCTCGTGAGCCATGGCCGAGTGAATGATTTCATCTTGGGCGAGCGATACTCGGATACAGATGGTCTTCTCTTTAGGTTGGCTTAGGACCATCGTTCCCTCCATTGATTGCACTGGACGAAGTGCCAGACATCAGCGGATGAAGGTGAAACGCAGGTTCGCATCAAGATGCAGTCAGCTTTCCAATCCCTATCCCTTCTCACGTCGGGTAGGCAGATCGCAGCCGACCCATAAGCGCGTGAGTTTAACGGTCGATTGATTGCAAGAGCTTGAGGGAGATTGCAGGAGTGAGAAACTAGGGATAACGCGGCGACTCCCGGACAATGGAGGGGATGGTAGGTGATTGCGGGAGCTTGTTGTTGTCTGATTCCCCAAAGATGATCCGAAGTATCATTAAGACGGTGATACATGGCCGTTTCCCCGCTCATCAAATAAGTCGCTTAAGTCGACCCCAGAACCACAGTCAGCAGTGTTCGCTTTGAAGCCCTCTTCGAGCATCCATTCGTATAAGTGGAGCCGCAAGTAGCGAACGGCTCGATGTCCAGCGGGTCGAAAGTACTTGGGGCCGTTTCCGATTGATCGCATGGTTACTAAAGACGCGATCGGCGTGCTGGTGATTTCAGACGCCTCTTTCGTATCAGCAGCGCCAAGAAGCCAATCTACTCTGGTCGAAAGCAACTCCTTGAACGTTGGAATTGAGTTTTTAGAAACCTTGTTCGGCATTTTTAGCCTCCTTTAGATGTTGAACGGAGGCCATGTTGGGAAATGATTACCTGAGTCGGCAGGGAGAAATTTTTGCAGAATTTTGTCAATGATCAGCGGAAGACAATATGTCCTTATAGCCTCCGTCGATGAGTTCGGTAGCCCGTTTCAATCTGTATTTGAACCAATTTTTGAGCCGACAGTCGGGGTCGTTCCATAGCTCTTCTATTGCCTCTTCGCCCAAGATTGATTCGGCGATCTGCCGTCTTGAAGCGCCTTCTCGAATCCCGTCATAGACTCTAAGGCACTCGACATGCCTTTTACGGTTAGCAATAACGCCAGAGGGATCGTCTGCTGGTTCATTGTCGTCATCGTCCCCTAGGTATCGAATTAACCTCCGGCGGACGGCTTCAGCTTGTTTGCTTTGGGAGTTGGAGCGTATCTCAGCGCGGGTAATAGAAAGGGGAATTCTTTCGCCAAAGAAATAATGAGGATATCCGCGCTTTCTGGTAACGACGTGCGCGACCCCAGCCTTGAACAGCGTCTTAACATGGGCTCTAAAATAAGGGATGGGATACTGCTTCCGACGGTCTCGAGAAGTTGGAGTGCTGGCTTTAAGTTCAACGGAAGCCTTGTTAGCTTGAGGGCTCCAAAAAGCGTTCACTTCGTCGCCCCGCAAGCAGTAGTCCTGGTACTCCATAAGGCCCCATTTTTGCTCTATCGCATTCTTAATTGAGGATGCTCTATCTCTGAGCTTTTCCCAGCGAGCTGTTGCCCGGGTTAAAGAAATACGTCGACCCATTTGGGCGAGAGAAGAAATTGAACATAGTTTTCGTTCAACGTCCTGCTTCGCAATATACTCCTTATAGAAAAGATCGTAGTCCGTCTGATACTCAGTATTTCGGCGGAGGTACTCCCACGCTATTCCGGTATCAGGCAGGAAGTGGACATAAAGGTAGGTTGGGTGAAGGGCCCAATAACAGCCAAAAAAATCATCCGGTGAACTTTTCTTCCACGCCATATTACGTCCAAATCAATTTACCAATGATGTCTGAGGCCTGTTTCACGGGATCCTGCGCCAAGTGCGCGTATCGTGCCGTCGACTGCGGGCTGGAGTGACCGAGAAGCCCGCCGATAATCTGCAGAGGAATGCCGGCCGAGGCGGCTGCGCTCGCAAAGCTATGACGCAGATCATGGATGCGCACATCCTCTAGCTCGGCAGCTTTACGGACGCGGCCCCAGGGTTTCTGAAGGTTGACCAGGTGGGTGCCGTCCTTGCGGCCGGCAATGACATATGGATTGTCGACGACTTTCTCGCCTTTGCGCCGGCGCGCTTCTGCAAGCTCTTTGGTCGTCTTTGCGAGTTGCTTGAGAACCTCGATCGCAGGCTCGTTAAGTGGGATCGCTTTAAGCCCCTTGGCGTCGGTTTTGTGCTGGGCGAGGAGAAGCCGCTTGTTTGCGAGGTCAACGGCGTCCCATTCGAGAGTGAGGATCTCGCTCAGCCGGCAGCCGGTCAGGGCAAGCAAGCGAATGGCACCGGCCTGATAAGGATCGATGAGTTTCAGGCGCTCCTGTTCGTCGATGACGCGGAACAGGCCTTTCAACTCTTCCGGCGTGAGATATCGCTGGCGCTTGCGCTCGCGGTAAGCCTTCACCGACAGGGCCGGATTGCAGTGGGGTTCGATCAACCCCCATTGGGCCGCCTTGTTGAACATCGCCTTGACCAATCCCAGGACTCTGTTGGCGTTATAGGGCGTGTCTTTGAGCTTGCGGTGCAGAGTGGCCACATCCTGCGCCGTCAGCTCATTTATCTTTCTAGCACCAAACTTAGGTCTAATATACCGCTCCAGTAACCATATGTGGGCGTTTTTCGTGCTTTCCTTGCATCGGCCCTCACAATGGTCCTCGAGATATCTGTCTGCCAGATCGTTCATCGTATCGCCCTGGCGCAGCTGGGCGCGGGCATCGGATGGGTCGTTGCCGAGAGAGATCCCGCCGCGAAGGCGAATGGCTTCGTCCCGGGCCTGGTCCAGGGTTAGTTGGCCGACACGCCCCAGTGTGTAACGTCGCAGGCGGCCGAACTTGTTGCGGTATTGCAGGATGAAGGTCTTGGTGCCGCTCGGGCGTACCCGAACGCCGAAACCGGGGAGGGTACTGTCCCAGACGCAGTAGTCCTTGTTCTCGACCTCGAGAGAGTTGATGCGGGCCTTCGAGAGTTTCATGAGATGCCCCTGCGGAAATCATATGGAAATCAAACGAGAGGGAATTTTGGACTCCGTTTCAAATCGTCGTCAAGCCACAAAAGTGATTCAATATATTGAAAAATAACAATTAATATACTTCCTGCAATCTCCCTCAAGCTCTTGCAATCAATCGACCGTTAAACTCATAACCTGAAGGTCGCAGGTTCAAATCCTGCCCCCGCAACCAACAATATCAACGCCTTAGAGAGAAATCTCTAAGGCGTTTTTTGTGCCTGGGAAGCGTGGGGTAAACCGCCATGGTCTATTCACGGCCCACGCCATGTTCGCTGCACAGACTGGCTAGAATGGCATGCAGGCGGGCGATGATTTCCCCGCGGGGTGAGACGGTTCGCTCGACAATCCCGATCTGCCGCGTCACCTGTGGCCGACCGAAGGGAAAGCGCACGAGATTCTGGTCCTCGGGGTCTTGTAACGCGACATGGGGGACGACCGAGATGCCCAGGCCCTGACGGACGCAGGTCACGATCGAGGCGATGGTGTCAATCTCGGCGACGTCCTGGGTTACAATTCCAAGGCGCGAAATCTCGGTATCGATAAGGTTTGCCAGCGGCACGTCGCTTCTGAAGCGGACGTAAGGACGGTTCTTGAGCAATTCGATCGGTTCGGATGCGTCGGTCCCTTCCGGAGCGATCAGCCAGAGGGGTTCGCGGAGGAAGGGGCTCCATCGAAGGGCAGGCGGAAAGCCCAGGTGTTCGGCAACGACGGCGGCGTCAAGCCGTCCGGACGCAACGTCCGCGATAAGGGGCGTCGAGAGCGATACCCGCAGGTTGATTTTTATCCCCGGGTACTGCGCACGCATCTGCACAATGGATGTTGGAATGAGGTTGAGCGCGCTCGACCGGACCGAACCGAGCATCAACGTGCCGGCTATCCGGTCGCCCCGTAGGCCGGCCTTGGTGTTCTCTTCGACCTGCAGCATCTCTTTTGCCATTTCAAGGACCTGCAATCCCTGAGGGGTCAGTTTGGGCGGACGCGAGGAACGCACGAAGAGCGTCGTGTTCATTTCCTGCTCCAAGGCCTGGATCTGCTGACTGACCGCCGAGGGTGTCAATCCGACGACGTCGGCCGCCTTGGCGAAGGTGCCGTTCGTCGCGATTGCCAGGAGGGTTTTGAGCTGGCGCGTATCCATATCAAATTAAGTTTTGCTTCATTTGATAACAAAAATTATTCGTTATTATAAAGAATTTCTGTCGCATATAAAATGCTGATCTAAGAGCATATCCGCGCGAGCTGGGAGGTTGTCGCGGGGCCGCGCAGGCTGGGAGGCCGTCGCGAGCATTACCGAAAAATTCAGCATGACCGAGGCTTCCTGCGGCGCAGGGGGCCAGGAGATGGACGCGATGAACAAGACGATTCTCGTGACCGGACCGGAACTCGATCCCAGTGCGGCGCGGTTCGTGACCGAACGGGGTTTTCGGACGGTGCATACCCCACCTTACGCCGACGGCAAGATCATTGCGGCGCTTCTCAAGGAGAGCGGCGCCGTCGGGGTCGTCTCGCGCATGGGGCGGCTTGATGCCGACGTCATGGACGCAGCTCCGCAATTACGCGTGATCTCCAAGCACGGAGTCGGCGTGGACAACATCGACCTGGCCGCAGCGGGTGAACGCGGCATTCCGGTCCTGGTCGCGACGGGCGCAAACGCCGTTTCTGTCGCCGAGCATGCAATCGCGCTGCTTCTGGCGACGGTCAAACTGATCCTTCCTCTGGACGCCAGCCTGCGTGACGGGCGCTGGGAAAAACCCAACTTCCTCGGACGGGAACTGTCGGGAGCGACGCTGGCACTCATGGGCATGGGGGCGATCGCGCAGGCGACGTGCCGCATCGCCAAGGGGCTTGGCCTGGAACTTATCGGTCACGACCCTTTCGCCAAAGACGAGGTTTTCCAAGACCTGGGCGTTCGCCGGTGCGCGACGTTCGATGACCTGCTTGCCGATGCCGACATTCTGAGCCTGCATTGTCCCTTGAACGATCAGACCCGATCGATCGTGAACGCCGCCGCCATCGCGAAGATGCCTGCGGGCAGCTACGTCATCAATACCGCGCGGGGAGGCTTGATCGACGAGGCGGCTCTTTTGGAAGCGGTACAGTCTGGTCATCTGGCCGGCGCGGGCCTGGATACGTTCGCGACCGAACCCCCGGCGGCCGATCATCCGTTCTGGGCAGAGCCGCGCATCGTTGTCACGCCCCACATCGGCGGCGTGACGCGCGAAGCAGGCGCGCGGGTCGGCGTCGATGCCGTGCGCGGGATTATCCAGGTTCTCGAAGGAACGCCCGTTCCGTCCGACAGGATCGCCAACCGTTCGCTGTTGGCCGACGCCTCCAAAATTCTTACCACAGTATAGGAGTGAAGATGTCCATCGGTTTCAGAATTTGTACCCGTCACCAAACGGCCCCCAAGGAACTGGTCGAAGCTTTTGCCAAGCTGCCCGTGGCCAATGTTTCCGATTCCATGTGGCGTCTTTACGCGGGCGGTTCACGCCTTCGGCCGATGCACGCGTCGGGTGGCATGGCCGGGGTCGCGCTGACGGTCCGGTCGCGCCCGGGTGATAACCTGATGTTGCACAAGGCCATTGATATGGCGGGCCCCGGCGACGTGATCGTCGTCGATGCAGGCGGTGACCTGACCAACGCGCTGATCGGCGAGATGATGTTGGCCCATGCGATAAAGCGTGGGGTCGCCGGTTTCGTGATCGACGGCGCGATCCGTGACGCCGATGCCATCCGCGAGACCAATCTTCCGATGTTTGCCGCTGGTGTCACGCACCGCGGTCCTTATAAGGACGGTCCGGGTGAAATCAACGTTCCGATCAGCCTGGATGGAATGCCGGTCGAACCGGGAGACATCGTGCTCGGTGACGGCGACGGCGTGCTGGCCGTGCCGCAGACCCATGCCGAAGAGATACTCAACAAGGCCCAGGCGAAGCTGGATGCTGAAACCAAGCAGATGAAGGCCATCGCCGAAGGCACCAATGATCGCAGCTGGGTAGACGCCGCCTTAAAAGAGCGCGGCTGCGAATTTCCGCAAGACTCGTGACGTGAATTTAAAGGAGAGAGAGATGTTCAAAGTAATCGCAAAAGCGACTTTCGCCGGTGCCCTGCTGATGACCGCCGGCACGGGCGCCGCCCTGGCCGAATATCCCGAAAAGCCGATTGAGGTGATCGTCGGTTATTCCGCGGGCGGCGGCACGGATGTCATGGCCCGCACGACCATGCCTTTCATCGAAAAGTATCTGGGCAAGGGTGCCAGCATCGTGGTCAAGAACATGCCCGGCGCCAGCGGCCAGATCGGCGTCACCAAGGCAGCCACTTCGGAACCCGACGGCTATACCCTCGGCACGTTCAACCTGCCGGGAATGATGGCCCGGACGATCGACCGCAAGGCCGGCTACAGCGTTGACAGCTTCACCTATCTGGCCAACGTGGTGAACGACCCCAACGTGATCGTTACCTCGAAGGGCACGGGTATCGATACGCTGGAAAAACTGATCAGCAAGGCAAAGGCGGAACCCGGTGCGGTCACCGTCGGGATGTCGAGCCTGGGCGGCGACGATCACTTCACCTTGATCAAGCTGCAGAAACAGACGAACACGGAATTCACCATCGTGCCGTTCAAGGGCTCTGCCCCCGCGCGCACCGCCGTGATGGGCGGGCACGTCATCATGGGCATCCTCAACGTTTCGGAAGTCGCCAAGTTCAAGGATGAACTGAATATCCTGGGCGTCGCCCAGGCCGAACGTTCGGAGTTCGCCCCCGACGTGCCGACCTTCAAGGAACAGGGGCTGAACCTGATTAACGGTTCCATGCGCGGCATCATCGCGCCGAAGGGCCTGCCCAAGGACGTCGAAGCGAAGCTGATCAACGCCTTTAAGCAAGCCGCGAAAGATCCCGAATTCCTCAAAGCCATGAAGGCTACGGCCAACCCGGTCGAGGTCGTCACCGGCGATGACTTCAAGGCATTGACCAAGGAGCTTTATGACTTGGCCAAGGGGGTTTGGGAAACCACTCCCTGGAAGTGATATGTTGCGCGAGGGGGGCGCGGCCCGTCTCCCTCGCCAATCATCCAACGTGATTTAGGGATCAACGACCATGTCCAATCCCCGCAGGCCTCGGCTGTTTCGGCCTGAGACGCTGACGGCCCTCGGCATTATCGCCGTTGCTGTGGCCTTCATGGCCCCGACCGCAGCATTAAAGCCGATTTCGGCCTTTCTTCCGGCGACCATGCTGATCGGGATGGCCGTGTTGTCTCTGTTCCTGCTGCTCGTCGATCAACGCGCGGCGGGCGCGGGCGAGGATGCCCCGCCGATGACGGCGTCCCCAAAACGCGTGCTGGGCGCGTTCCTGATGATCGTGTGCTACGCGCTGTCGACCGACTACGTCGGCTTTTATATCAGCACCGCCGTGGTTATTCCGCTCGTTGCCTATGTATTCGGTTATCGCAGCTTGCCCGGCCTCGCGCTGGCGACATGCATCGTGCTTGGCGCGATCTATCTGATTTTCGACGTCGCGATGGCTCAGACCTTCCCCGTCGGCCGTCTTTGGAAGAGTTGAGGTTCTCATGTATTCAGACCTGCTCGATGCGCTGCCCGCGGTTCTCAGCCTTTACAATTTCATCGCCTTGGTCATCGGGGTCGTCGCCGGCATCGTCGTGGGCGCGATGCCGGGGCTGAGCGCGACCATGGCCATCTCGGTCCTGGTTCCGTTCACCTTTGGCCTGGAGCCGCTGGTCGCCCTGGGGCTGATGGCCGGCATATACAACGGTGCCATGTACGGCGGGGCCATCCCGGCCGTTCTGTTGCGTATCCCGGGCACGCCGGCCGCCGTCGCCACGACCTTTGACGGCTATCCCATGGCGCAGAAGGGGGAAGGCGGTTTCGCCCTCCAGGTCGCCGTGGTGTCCTCGGCCATCGGCGGGATCGCGAGCGCCTTTGCTTTAATGCTGTTGGCGCCGCCCCTTGCCAAGGTGACTTTGTTGTTTGGTCCGTCAGAAGTGTTCTGGGTCGCCGTCTTCGGGCTCGCCAGCATCATCTTTCTCTTGGGCGGGAACCCGATCAAGGGATTGATCAGCGCCTGCTTCGGCGTCTTTGTGTCGGTCGTCGGAACGGATCCGATTTCCGGCGCCGACCGCTACACCTTCGATCATCTTGAACTGCTCGACGGGATCAACATCGTGATCCTGCTGGTCGGGCTCTATGCCTTGCCCCCGGTGATCGACCTTCTTGAGGTGCCGCTGAAGACCGACCAGGTCACTGACAAAAAATTGGGTACGGAGCCGATCTGGCGCAGCCTGCCGCGCATGTTCCGGTTTTGGAAGACTTGGATCCGGTCATCGCTCATCGGTATCTGGATCGGCATCCTGCCCGGCGCGGGTGGTTCGATGGCGGCCTTCATGTCCTACAACGAAGCGCGCCGGAGCAGCAAAACCCCGGATACTTGGGGCCACGGCGAACCCGAAGGCGTGGCCGCATCCGAGACCGCGAACAACGCGGACACGGCCTCTGCCCTCATCCCGGCGCTGACCCTCGGCATCCCCGGAACCGCCGTTGCCGCGGTGATGCTCGGCGGGCTGCTGATCCATGGATTGCAGCCGGGACCGATGCTTTTCCGTGAGAACCCGACCGTTGTGTTCGGCTTCATGTGGCAATTCCTGTTCGGTGCGATCCTGCTGGTTCTTCTGGGTGGTTCGCTCGCCACCAACAGCTTTGCCAAGCTCTTGAACCTGCCTCGGCCGCTTCTGGGGTCGGTTATTATCGTGCTCATGCTGATCGGCGTGTATTCGATCAACGGGCGCATGTTCGACGTTTACCTCATGCTCAGTTTCGGTGCGATTGGCTACGTCATGGACAAACTGAAGTTCCCATTGCCGCCGGTCGTTCTCGGGCTGATCCTGGGCTCCTATGCGGAGGAGAACCTGCGCCTTGCCTTGCGGATTGGCCGGGGAGACTGGACGATCCTGTTCGCCAACACCACGAGCCTGATCCTGGTCGCGTTGACGGTCGCTGTGGTCTTCGGTCCGATGCTGAAACGCCGCTACTTGAAATCCCGACAAAGCAAGTGACGGGGCATGGGCCGGTGGTGAGGTCCGGGTGCCCATGCGACATGGCGCGACCATCGCAAAGATGCGGATGATGGCCCGCAGGGGCCAAATCCCGCTCTCGAAACTGGCAACAAGCCCCTAATCGGCCGATTAGGGGCTTGTTGTCGTCTCGGCCCAAGGCGCCTCGTGCAAGGGTAGGAGGTGAGGGACGCGAGTGATGCTCGTCATTCCCGAACTGTGCCGAAACGTATACTGTGTAACGCAATTCGCTAGCCGATTTGAACGCCACATGAAAATGGCAGTCCCGAGTGACGGGACGGAGGAGGCGATGTGGCCTATTTGGACAACCATACGGTCATGGCGACCGATGATATGGACGAATTGCACCACGCCGTTGCGGGATTGGCGGGGCGGCATCAATTCGACGTGCGCGGTGACAGAGCCGCCTTGTCCGCCAGAATCGCCGTGGCGTCGTTCGGGAATCTCAATCTTCTGCATTTCGGGTACGGCGACGTTCGGATCGACGTTTCCTCCGGCGAGGAGGGGGACGACGGGCTGTTGTTCTATGTGGTGACGGGTGGCGGTGGTAACTTGCGCCTCGGCAATACGGAAATGGGCTTCTCCACGACGCGGGGCGTCGTACGGGACCTTTCCCATTCGATCATGGTGACGCAGGAGGGGCTCTCGGGGTTTGCCCTGCCGATGTCGAAAGAAAGAGTGAGCCAGCATGCTCGTGCGGTGATCGGCGCCGATGTGGGGGCGGCCCCGGTGATGTTCGATGAAGGGATCGATATGACGACCCCGGGCGGGCGTCAATTCCGCAACACGGTGCATTTTGTCGCGAACGCCTTGGACGGCCCGCTTCGGGAAATGGACAATCCGATCCTTGCCCGGCAGATGGAAGAACTGCTTCTGACCCAGGTCCTGACGTTGCTGCCCAACAATTTTTCCGACGCAATTGCGGATTGCGCAACACGGGTGGCCTTGCCTTATCACGTCAAACGGGCGCGCGATTACATCCATGCCCATGCGCATACGGCGGTCGGCGTGGCCGATATCGCGGCGGCGGCCGGATGCGGCTATCGAACCGTGCAAAACGCCTTCAAGGATGTTTATGGCATGTCACCCATGGCCTATCTGCGGCTTGTCCGGCTGAAACGGGTTCATGGCGCCTTGCTCAACGGCGGCGGAGACGGGGCGACCATCGCGCAAATCGCTCGGTCCTGGGGGTTTGGGCATATGGGGCGATTCGCCGAGATTTACCGTCGCCAGTTCGGCGAATTACCGTCGGAAACGGTCCGAAAGTGCGCCTGAATTACGCCGCCGTATCCACAAACTGTATCCAGTATCCCAAAAGCGCCGAATAAAGAGATGCAACGTGCCGTGTGCGTTCTCTAGCCGGCATTTCATACATAGAGTGCTTCTGATCGGACCATGTCTTCCAACCTGAAGAGCATGCGGCGTGGGGTGACGTCTGCTGGCAAATTTTCTTTCGGGGGACGAAGAACGAAGGCCCGCCGATTTTGGCGCGCAGGGTGCGGGCCGTGGTGAAACAAGACGCGATATTGAGAATTGAGGAATGGCCGATGAGGGTTCTTTTCAAGTCTGTACTTTTCCCCATCCAGGCGCGGGGGGCGTTGCTGGCCCTGATTGCGTTCGCCGGCATGGCGAACCCGTCCGACGCGGCGGCGCAGCAGACGCAGGCAGCCTTTACCGGTCAGGGTCACGCGATCTGTGGTGGGGTCGATCTACGCACGGACAAGCTTTTAGATTCGTGCGGTTTCGAAAGTGCGAAGTATACCGGTAAGGCCGTCGGCAAATGCCCGAGCGGGTCGTTCTTCGATATCGGCACCTGGGCCTGCTTCACATGCCCCAGCGGCTACAACCGAACGGCGTTCGCGGTCGATACTCCGCAGGCCTGTTCCAAACAGGTCAGGGCTGAATACAAATACGCAAGGCGGGTCAGCGGCCACAAATCCTGTCCGAACGGCACCTTCAAGGACCCCCGCAACGGCGGCGAATGCTGGCAATGCCCGTCGGGGTTCGGCCGGACCCTGTCCGCGGTCAACGCCTGGGATGCCTGCGGCAAGTTTGGCGCAAGCGCGCGCCGGGCTGAATTCATCGACCGGGTCTGCCCGGAAGGCACGATCACAGACCTGAACGGAAGCTGTTATTCCTGCCCCGAAGGTTTCCGTCGCACCGCCGCCGCGGTCACCGCCAACAATGCCTGTTTCCGTAACGAGGACCTGAAGCCGGCCGAGCAAACGGCGGCGCTGACCTGCAAGGCCGGCGAGCACTTCGATTTCATCGACGGGGGAACGTGTTGGGAGTGCCCCGAGAATTCCGTGCGTTCGGTCTCCGGCGTTAAGACCAACAAGGCCTGCGAATTCACCAACATCCGTTGGGAAGCGGCCAAGCGTACGCCGAACGGGTTGTTCAAGCTGCCGGGCGGCCACGAGATCGCGGCCGAGGTCATCAAGGAGCGCACGCGGATCGACGCGATCCTCGACGAGGCCATCAAGGCGGAAAAGGTGAGCGGTGCCGAGGCCACCGAATTCAGAGACGAAGCCTGGGAGCATATCCGGACGGGACCTGAAAGTTCTCCGGTCCTGATGGCGGCTGTCTACAAACGCGTTTTCGATCTGATCAAGAACGGTCCGAAGACCAAGCCCGAACGGGACTTGCTGAACTACATGGCCGTCTATATTCAGCAGTCGCGCCAGTTGGCCGCCTCGGAAATGGACAGCATCTGGAAAAGCTGGACCCGCGGCCAGGAGGCGCGCACATCGGCACTGGCCACAAGAAGTATGCACAGTGCCTATGACGTCGGCGTCGCCCCACCGGATTTGAAAGGCCTGGTCGCCACCGTCATGCATCTGACGCCCAGCGCGGCGATGGCGGCTGCGTTCCTCGGCACGTATGCGCTCGAAAGCGTGTCGCCCGCGTTCGCTCAGCTGACGGCCCGCGCGGCGGCCGCAATAAGACCCTTCAATTGGGCGCAGAAAATCGCCTCACTCCAACAAACCGCGGAGAAGGCCGGAGCCGCGATTACCCACGCAGCCGCCGCAGCCCAGGCCGGAGCGGGGGTCATCGGCGCCTTTGCCTGGCCCATGGCGATCATGACGGCCTCGTCGGTAATCTTCAGCATCGCGACGGACAACACCTTGGCGCAGAACCAACAGATATCCATTGTCAACGACGCCCTGGAGACGTCGAAGAAGCCGGTGAACCTGTCCCGCCTGATACTGACCCCAGAAGGTCGGATGGAAGTCATGAGCAACTGGGCGCTGATGACCCAGGAGTACGACAAGCCCAACGCCCGCACCTGGGCCGCGCTGGTGCCGACGCAGTCGTCGACGGGCAACACGGCGACCGTGAACGTGAATGGCACGAACATCGTCATAGACGTTCCCGTGGTGCCGAGCGTGACCTTGGAAGGCGACCGCACAGTGGTGGCGGGGGCCTCGGGCAGCGCGCCGAGTTGGGAGAAGGTCGCCGGTGGGGCCCTTGATGTTGCGGTCGGCTCCGACGGTACCGTCTATGTGATCGGCTTGAGTAAGACGAACGGCGGGTATCAGATGTTCAAACGCGCCAAGACCGATAGCAAGTGGACCAAGATTATCGGAGGGGCGCTTCGCGTTGCGGTTTCCGGGACCGAGGCTTGGGTGGTGAACGACAAGGGCGGGATCTATGTTCAGTCGGGCACCCGATGGCGAAAGGTCTCCGGCCCCGCGGCACAAGACATCGGCGCCAGCGCCAAAGGCGTGTGGATTACCGGTACCGATGACAAGATTTATCAACGCGTGGGCAACAACTGGAATCTTGTTTCGGGTAAGGCCCAGCGGATCGATGTCGATCAGGACGGTCGCCCCTGGGTCGTGAACAACAAAGGCGACATCTTCGTCCACGACAATAACTTGAAGTGGCAGAGGCTGCCGGGCGCCGCCAAGGATGTGGCGGTCGATGCACGGGGCGCGGCATACGTCGTCGGCACGAGTGGCGGCGTGTACGTGTTCAACGGCACAAAGCGCGATTGGGACCGAATTTCTGACGACAAGGATTCCGTCGCCATCGGTGTCGGCGGTGGTCAGCTGTGGCGGATTTCCAAGTCAAACGAAACCTATCAGTATCGCTAGGCTGCCCGGCATTCATTCTACGATGATGCTCATATACTGCCGGCGGCCCGTGGCGGGCCGCCGGCGAATTATGCGGCAGTAGGCGGCGTCGCTACTTTTGCCGGTACACCTCGGTTTTCGGACCCAGGTGCCAGATCTTTCCGCCGCCGACGGCGACGGCCGTCGCATCGCGGCCTGTCGTCATCCACTTGTTGGCGGCGGCGTCGAACAGCATGACCTTGCCGCTTGCATCGACCACCACCGGGGCGCCGAAGGCATCGACTGCAATGTCCTGTGCCGTGCCGTTGAAGGGCTGCCATTTGCCGTTGACCAGGGCGAAGATCTGGCCGGCCGCGTTGGTCAGCCAGGGATTGCCGTCACGGTCCACGGTGATGCGGGTTCCCCAGGCCGATTGATCGCGGAGCCATTGCTTGCCGGTCCAGCGATAGACGGCGAAGCTCCCCTGCTTGGTCGGTTCCGCCACGGCCCAGACACCCTTGGCGCTGGCGCCGATATCGACGGCCTTCATGATCTTGCCGCCGGCCAGGACCGGCCGATTGGCCCAGGTCGTGCCGGCGCGCTCGAAGGCGATGCCGCCGTCGTTGACCAGCCAGGGCGTGGTGTCGGCCACGGCGATGCGCACGGCGCCGCCGGGTGCGGATTTCCAATCCCGATCCTTTGGTCCGCGGAAGTAAATCCCGTTCCCGCCGGGCACCTTGTTGTCGCCGATCACCCAGACGGTCCCGTCGGTGGCGAGGGCGATGTCATGGGCGCGGCCGGGGATCTGTTCCCAATCATTGCCACGGCCCGGCTGCAGGCTCGCCGTCTCGTTGATCACGGGGATGGTCTGGCCTTGAATCTTCTGGCTCGGCGTATTGCCCGTATTGAGCGGGGTCACGACCGGGTCACCCTGCATGATGACGGTCGTCGGCGCCGTCACGTTCGTCAATTGGGTCGCCGGTTCCTTGCCTTGGGCATAGGATTTGATCCGGGACATGACGTGGGCGGCCGGATCGCTCAGGCCCGACATTGCCAGCAACCAGTATCCTTCCAGGACGGACCTGCGTTCCTCGGTCTGGAAGTCGCGGGTAAGGTCCGGTGTCTGCTTGGCATGGGCGAGCATGGCCAACAGATGCCCGCGGTCGGTCTTGGAGTATTCGTCCATCTTCGTCGCGACCTCGATCACGACCTCAATGATGGCGGTGATGACAAAGGCGGGGCCGGCGGCCTTCAGGAATTTGAAGACGCTACTGGCCCCCTTCGACAAGGCCTTGTTCAGCCCCTTGAGGGCGACCTTTCCCGCGACGTCGTCGACAGGCGATTTGGTTAATAGCTTTGTCGTTTTCTTGGCGAGTTCCCCGCCACCTTCTTTGATGCCTTCCACGACCTTTTTCTTTATGCCCTGACGGATGCCGTAGTTGGGCCTGACCAGTTTCTTGAGGGTGGGATTGGTGGCAACGGCAACCATGGTGCCGCCGGCAATGACGGTCAGACCGGAAACCGAGGCAATCGTCGCGGCCTGGACGATTTCGTGCCAATCGGGGGGCGGCGTTGGCTCGTCCGCCGGTTTCACCTGGGTCAAGTCAGGCCCGCCGCTCTTGCCGTTCGTGGTGAATAGGCCCGACGTGGAGTTTTCCGCGAATTTCTTCCAGTAGGCCTCGGCCGTTCTCCAGGCATCGAATGCTTTCAAGGCTTCTTCCGCGACGTATATCCGACGGTTCTTGACGTAGTCGGCGAAGCTCGCCAACAGGCGTTTGTCGGCGGCGGTTACCTTGCGCGCGTCGGATGGGACTTGCGACGGGTTCGCGGCAGCCAGTTCGATCCGCCCGAACACCATGTTCATGAGAATGCTGCTGACACCGGGCGTTTCCTCGATTTCCGCCCAGGCTTCGGCAACTTCCTTTTCCGGGTTCTGTTTGCAGTTCCTGGCCGCGTCGAGATCGTCCTTGTTCTCGGCACAGGACCGGACCATTTCGCGGATCGCGGCGTCTAACTTTTTCCGGTCGTCCCGCAGGATTTCCAGAACGACATCGTCGGCGCCGGGCAGCCGGAACAGGCCCGGTTCGCCGAAGGGGGCCGCGTACCATTCCGTGGTCGGCCCCTGACAGGCGTCATGGTTGTAAACCGGTGCATAGGTCCGCGTGTGTTCGGCCGGACAGGACCAGCAGGTGCCGCCGTCCGGCGCCGGCTTGGCCCTGGGGCTGGTGATGCCGGCGGTCCTCATGTTGTTGAAGAAGGTGTTGTCGACCTTGATGAAGTCGAAATGCTGGCCTGCGGGGCAGGTCAGTGCCGATACGAATTTGGCCTTTGAAACCACCAGACCCGGCGTCGTCTCGCAAGCTTGCGGTGATGTGATGGGGTTCAACAGCACGCGGTCATAGGTTTCCGGGCATTTCCAGCATTCGCCACCGTTGCGCGGATCAGTGATGGTGCCGGCTTCGCACTTGGCGATGCCGCGCACCGTGGCGCGCGCCGACGCCGCCGGGATCGCCCTGCTGCACCCACTCGTACTATTGACGTGGTGCGCGGTACGGACGAACCCGCTCGGGCATTGCCAACAGGCGCCCCCGTCCCAGGCATCGTGAAACTGACCCGGTTTGCAATCGTGCGGCCAAAGAGTGTTGAACATGCGCGTTGGGCGGCGGAGTTCCTCGGAGGAGGGCCGGGTACACTTATCCCAGGCATCGACACGCGGCAGGACATTGGTCTCGTATCCTTTAGGGCAGGACCAGCATTCGCCGCCGCGGATGCTGTCATAGAATGCCTTTTCAAATTGTGCCGTTGGGCCCGGGCACAAATCCCCCAGCTTTGTGGCCGGTTTGAAACGTTGTTTGACGTTGGATTCCTGCCAGGTTGCCTGCCGCGCACACGCGCGGTCAGTATCGACGGCGGCAGCGGTCCGGGTAAAGCCGCCTGGGCAGGACCAGCATTGCCAGAGCCCGATGTCGAAGATCGACCCGGCCGGGCAGGAGCCCAGGGCCGGGCCTTCGTAGATGGCGTGTTTCGATTTGCAGGGCGGCTGCGGCTTGCCGTCACGGCGCAGGCCGCCGCATTCCGTGTGGGAGGTGTAGAAATCCCAGCCATGGCTGAGATGCTCATCCTTGCCCACCTTTACATTCTGCGCCCCGACAAGCGTCGCTGTGGTGATGGGCAACGCGAAGCCGATGATGAGCAACAGCGGCGCAACAAACAACACGCGGTACTGTCGGCCCACAATAGCTACGAGCACACCCACAAGAACCAGCAGCGATATCGCCAAGCCGATTTCAACCATCACGCTCTCCCCCTCGTTCGGGCATCTGCCCGTCATTCGGTCCGCACGGTCCCATCGAGAGCTGCCGCAGGTTCAATACCCACCGAGACGAGACAGAACCGCCACAGCGCGCATGGTGCCGTCACCGTCTTGTGCGGTGATTGCGCGGCTAGGATTACTTTTCCTACGATGGGACGAGGGTGCAAGATGCGCGTTATATGATAAAAGGCTATACTATGAAGGATCGTCCTATAATAATTCGTGCTAGTATTTGGTGTGTCCGAACAGGAACGGTTTCGGATAGGTTCAAGACACGGGCATTCGCATCAGGCCATATGCCGAACTTGTAGAAACAGTGTTGATTTCCTCCCATGCCAACCAACGTGGAATGGCTCCTGCAAGAGGCCACCGGTGACCGCAGTCTTCGCGTCGAAAAGCGAATGATGATCGACGACGGTAATTGGACGGCGGAAATCGAGCGGCTTGAAATCGGCCCCGGACTTCGGGTGTTTCTTGCGACGGCGGATGTGCACAAGGATCTCACCGTGCAACCGGCCGACGGCGAGGACGATATCTGGCTGAACAGCGATGTCGCGGTTTCGGGGCGCGTCGACATTCATTTGCGCGACGGACCCAAGACCCATGTCGGTCCCGACCACGCGATCCTGTTTCGCCCGTTGATCCGCGTCGTCGATTATCACCTGACGGCGGGTCAGCAAATCAAGATGGCGGGTTACGGCCTGCATATCGACCGGGTCGTGCGCCTGTTCGACGGAAACGTGCCCAATGAGTTGTGCCCGCTTGTTGAGCCGAACATCGGCGAAAGCCGCATCTTCGCCATGAAAAATACGCGCCAGCTCCGCAATCTGGCGCAAAACCTGTTTGCCCCGGGCTTGAACGGTCCGCTTCGAACCCTGTTCATGGAAGGCACCGTTTTGCAGTTGCTCGCCGTTCAGGCCGCGGGACGGCCGAATGGAAAGGGGGCGCGGAGCGAGTTGTCCAGGAGTGAGCGCGACAGCGTTCATGCCGCGCGGGACATCTTACTGGCGGACATGCGGAACCCGCCGAGTCTGGGGGAACTGGCCAACGCGGTCGGGTTGACGGAAAAGCGGTTGAACGCCGGATTCCGCATGGCTTTCGGCGCGACGGTCTTTGAAGTGTTGCGAAACCACCGCCTGGAACATGCGCGCATCGCGTTGACGATGGAATCCACCCCGATGAAGGTCATCGCCTACCGGGTCGGTTACAACCACGTCACCAACTTCATCAACGCCTATACCGCGCGCTACGGGAATCCGCCGGGTCGTCACACCCGGCGCGGCAGCTAGATACAGAACGCCGCCCTGGCAAAGAGCCGGGCTTATGGACGAAGACGAAATCCGCGATGGGGATCAGGCCGCCGCGTGGGCCGGGTCCGCTCGTTCGGTCAGGAAAGGCGCGTCCCCCAGCAGCGTCACCCGGTTCATGTGGCGGCGGAAGCCGTGATAGTCGTTGATGGCGAAATGCTGGGTGCAGCGGTTGTCCCAGAAGGCGAGGGATCCGGGCTGCCAGCGAAACCGGCAGACGAATTCCGGCTTGCACAGGTGGGCGAACAGGTAGTGCAGCAGCGGCGCGCTTTCCTCGCGCGTCATGCCTTCGAAATTCTTGGTGAACACGCTGTTGACGTAAAGTGCGTCGCGGCCCGATTCCGGATGGGTGCGGATCACCGGATGGGTCGCCTCCTGTTCGACATCGTCGGAATGCTGAAACCCGCCGGAAGCGCTCCCGGGCAATTCGGCCTCGGCCGCCCGTTTGGCGAAATTCTCCCGCGCGCTGTGGAAGGCGCGCATCCCCCGCAGCATCGTTTTCATACCGTCCGACAGGGTTTCATAGGCCAGGTACATGTTGGCGAACATGGTGTCGCCGCCGTAGGGCGGGACTTCCTTGGCGTAGAGGATCGAGCCGAGGGCCGGACGTCGGGTGTAGCTGACGTCCGTGTGCCAGCGGTCGCCGATGTTGTTCTTGTGTTGCGGTTCCTTGAGCAGGAGTTGGACTTCCTCGTGGCCGGGCACCTGGGGAAAGAACGAATTGACGTGCAGGTCACCGAACAGGCGGCCGAAGGCCTTTTGCCGGTCGGGCGTCAGATCCTGGTCGCGGAAGAAGATGACCAGGTTGTCGACCAGGGCGCGGCGGATTTCCGCAATCACCTCGGGGTCGAGGGACCGCGACAGGTCGACGCCGCCGATCTCCGCGCCGAGGGCGCCTGAGATCGGGCTGATGGTGATGTGACGGAAATCGGATTGCGGTTGTGCGGTCATCGGACGGGGCTCCCAAATTCAGGCGGTTTTGCGCGGCGCCTCGGCAAGAAGGGCCAGGGTTTCTTCGGATACGGGCGCCGTCAGGGCGCCGGCGATGCTGTCGATCAGGTTGGCGACGAACAATTCGGTGCCGCCGCTGCGTCCGGTGGTGCGGCCGCCGGCATCGCGCCGCGCCTTGTCGGCCAGGGCGTGGACGAAATGGGCGACGGCCTGGCGGATGCGCTGTTCGACCACGGTTGCCGGCAGGTCCGAAAGCAGGCCGCGCAACAGGTCGCGGGTGCGCGCCATGCCATGGTCGAACTTATCGCGCACCAGGCCGCCCAGATCGACCCCCGGGTCACTGATCACCTGCGCCAGAAAGCGCACGTAATGGCCGCCGCGCATAACGGGGTCGAGTTGCTCCGCCAACGGCGCGACCATGGCGGCGACGACGGGACGCACCTGGGTTACCGGGGCGGCGGCCTCCAGCGCGTCGAGCATGGCGACGCGACGCCGGTTGATGCCCGCCATGCGGCGTTCGAAGATCGCTTCGAGCAACATTTCCCGAGTGCCGAAATGGTAATGCAGCGCGGCCACGTTCTTCTGCCCGGCGGCGCGGTTGATCTCGCGCAGGGATACGTTGTCGATGCCCTTCTCGGCGAACAGCCGTTCGGCGGCGAGGACAAGCTTTTCGCGGGTATCGGTCGGGTCCATGGGGTAACCATATTAAATCATTTGAATTAATTCAAATGATTTAAATCTGCCAGACAAGGACGCTGCCCCATCAAAGCGAAATGTTGACAAAGGGGCCCGTGAGAAGGCCTTTTCAAAGGTAGACAAGACCATACCAAGAGGAATTCCATTCATGAGACTGATGATGTTCGAAGCGTCCGGCGGACCGCGCCTGGGCGTGGTCGATGGCGACAAGGTGATCGACGTCGCCGCTGCCGATCCGGCGTTGCCGAAGACGATGCTGGCCCTGATCCAGGCCGGCCCGGACGCGCTTTCCCGCGTCGCCGCCGCCGTCAAGGGCGCGGATGCGAAGGCGACCCTGGCGCTCAAGGACGTCACGCCGGCGCTGCCCATCGAGCGCCCGGGCAAGTTCGTCTGCGTCGGCCTGAACTACGCCGCCCATGCGCGCGAAGGCGGGCACGAGCCGCCCAAGTATCCGTCGCTGTTCGTGCGCTGGCCGTCGTCCCTGGTCGCCGCCGAGGCGCCGGTGATCCTGCCCAAGGTCTGCGACCAACTGGATTACGAGGCCGAGTTGACCTTCGTCATCGGCAAGGGCGGTCGCGCCATTCCGGAAGACAAGGGGTTGGACCACGTGTTCGGCTACACCCTGTTCAACGACGTCTCGGTCCGCGCCTGGCAGCGCTATACCCCGCAGTGGACTCAGGGCAAGAACTTCGACGGCACCGGCCCCTTGGGCCCCGTCGTGGTGACGCCGGACGAATTGCCGCCGGGGGCGTCGGGCCTGCGCATCACGTCGCGGGTCAATGGCGAAACGCGGCAGGACTCCAACACCGGAGACCTGATCTTCGGCGTCGCGCGGCTGGTCGCCATCCTGTCCGAATTCATGACGCTGGAGCCTGGCGACGTGGTCGCCACCGGCACGCCCTCGGGCGTGGCCCACGCCATGAAGCCGCCGGGCTGGATGAAGGCCGGTGACAGGGTCGAGGTCGAGGTCGAAGGCATTGGCATCCTGGGCAATCCCATCGTCGCCGAGGCCTGACGCGGCGTTCCGGGGTGGGGGCGGCATCTGCCGCCCCTTGACCCGTGACAGGGCGGTTTTGGCGGCTATGATTGAGCCCGGGACGCGCGTAGACGCGCAAAGGGGAGAGACCGCCATGACCACCTGCCGCCTGACGACCGCCGCCGTTATCCTTGCTCTTGGCGCCATGATCGCCGTCGCGGGTTCGGCCCGGGCGGCGGAGGGGCGCATCGGGGTCGAGCTTAACAAGCTGGAGCCGCTGGCCAGCGCCTGCCGCGCCTATGTGGTGCTGACGAACACGGCGGGCACGGCGTTCCGCGACCTGAAGCTGGATCTGGTGATCTTCGATACGGATGGCATCGTCGCCCGCCGCGTGGCGGTGCAGGGCGGGCCGATCCCCGACGGCAAGACGTCGCTCAAGGTGTTCGATATCGACGGCGTGCAATGCGCCAAGATCAGCCGGTTTCTGCTGAACGGGGTCATGACCTGCCAGGCCCAGGACGGCAAGCGCGATGACTGTGTCGGATTGATCGACCCGTCGTCCCGCGCGCCGGCCCCGCTGATCAAGTAGCGGGCGCGGCCCCGCCGCGGGCGGAAGCTCAGGTCAGGTTGTTGGGATCGTAGGAATTGGCGAAGCGCAGGGGCGGCGTGTCCGTGGACAGGCGGTCTTCCCGCCCGGCGGCGTCATCGGGCCGTTCCTGCACTTCCTTCGACAGGACGGCGAAGGCGGCAAGCACGGCCTGCGGTTTGAGAGCTTTCCAGAGGAACATGTCAGCCTGCCGCCGCCAGCGCCGGGGTGGGTGCGAACAGGGGCTCGGCGGCGGTATCGGTATCGCGGCGCGCCTGACAGATGGCCTCGGAAATCTCGCATTCGCATTTGCCGCAGCAGGGTGCGCAGTCGAAATAGGTATGCACGTCGTCCCACTTTTCGGCGCCGGAACGCACCGCTTCCTTGACTTCCGTTTCGGTGATTCCGTTGCAATTGCAGACGTACATGGATGCGGTTCCCGGTCGCGGTTTGTTGTTGATAATGAGTATCATTCGTTCTGCGAATGATTGTCAATATCGTAAGATTAAAATTCGATTTCAAGCCCCCTGGGCGAATTTTCTTGAACCCCCTTGGCGATTGAGGGGACTCTGACACGGGGGCGGCCTGCCGCCTGGGCGGTCGCGTATGGGGGGATAAAGGCGTTGAGCACGGAAAACCAGGAAACGGACTTGAAGTACGCGGTGGACGAAACGCCGCCGCTGGCGCTTTCCGCCGGATTGGGGCTACAGGTCGTCATACTGATCATTGCCGGCATCGTCCTTGCGCCCGTTATTGTCATCCGCGCGGCCGGGGATCCCGGCGGCGCGGCATCCTGGGCCGTTTTCGCGGCGCTGGTCGTCTGCGGTATCACCACGATGATCCAAGCACGGCCGATCAAGATGCCGCTGCTGGGCCAGTGCGGGGCCGGTTTCGTCCTGTTCATGGGAACGTCGGGCGCCTTCATGGCGATTTCCGTCGATGCCATCAAGTCGGGTGGCATGGCGTTGCTGGCGACCCTGGTGCTCATGTCGTCGCTGATTCAGTTCCTGTTTTCCTTCCGTCTGGGGTATCTGCGCCGGATCATCACGCCGACGGTCGGCGGAACGGTCATCATGATGATCGCCGTGACGGTGTTTCCCATCATCTTCAAAATGCTCAACGCGCCCATGCCTGGTGTTCCCGAAGGCAGCGCCGCCGCGCCGGTGACGGCGATTGCGACCTTCGTGGTGATCGTCGGTGTCTCCCTGTTCGGCAAGGGCCCCATTCGTCTATGGGGGCCGCTCATCGGCGTCGCGGTCGGCTGCGCGATCGCCTTTGCCATGGGGGCGTTCGATCTGTCCAAGGTCGCCGCCGCCAGTTGGATCGGTTTGCCGGAAGGCACCTGGCCAGGCTTGGACCTGTCGTTCGGGACCGACTTTTGGCGGCTTCTGATCCCCTTCGCTATCGTCACCATCGTCGGCGCCATCGAAACCTATGGCGACGGCGTGGCCATTCAGCGCCTGTCCAAGCGCCGCCAAGAGCCCATCGACTTCCGCGCCGTGCAGGGGGCGGTGAACGCGGACGGTCTCGGCAATTTCCTGTCGGGCCTATCGGGCACCCTGCCCAACACGACTTATTCGACGAGCCTGTCCGTGGTCGACCTGACCGGCGTGGGCGCGCGCGCGGTGGGTTTGTTCGGCGGCGCGTTTCTGATCCTGTTCGCGTTCTGCCCGAAGATTTCCGCCTTCCTGATTTCGATCCCGTCACCCATCGCCGCCGCCTACATCATGCTTCTGCTGATCCTTCTGTTCATGCACGGACTAAAACTGGTGACCGAGGACGGTCTTACCTTCGAGAACGGTATGATCGTCTGTGTCTCTTTCTGGCTGGCCGTGGGTTTTCAGGAACAGGCGATTTTCGCCGGTTACCTGCCGGCCTGGGCGCGGGAACTGTTCGACAACGGGATGACTGCGGGCGGCATCGTCGCCATCGTGCTTTCGGTAATGGTCGGGTTCAAACGGGGCCGGGTGAAGAGCCTGCAACTGGCGCCCGGCCTGTCGTCCATTCCCAAGGTGCAGGAGTTCCTGACCGAAGCCGGCACCAAGGCCGGCTGGGACCATCACGCCATCCTGCGCCTGGAACTGGCGGGCGAGGAAGCCATGCTGTTCCTCATCGGCCAACTCGATGAAAACGGGGATGGCGGTGGCGCGCGTCAGATCCGCGTGTCCACGCGGCGGGTGCGCGACCAGATTGAGGTCGAAATCCTGTCCGGCGCCGTCGACGGCAACCTGGAACAGGCGGTCGAAGGGATCGACCGGCAGTCGCTGCCGCACGCCGACGACGTGGGCCTGCGCATCCTCAGCGGCCTCGCCGAGCGGGTGCGCCATGAACAGTTCTACGGCGTCGATGTGCTGCTGCTGACCCTGGACAGCCGGCCGCTTTAGGCGCTGCGCCCGTCCGGGACGGCCAGCAGGTGATTGTCCCAGGGGGCGCCCTGAAGGTTGCCGCGCGGTGTTGCGTGGTCCGGCCCGCCGACCACGAAGGCGCCGGTGCCGCCGGTCAGCACGAAACTGCCGTCGGCGGGGCCGGGGGCCAGACCGCAGCCGTCGGCGATCGCCACATTGCCGGCCAGTTCGCCGGTCAGGGTGTCCCAGAACAAGACCCGATTGCCGCGCGGGGCGCTGACCGCGGCCAGTTTCCCGCCCCGGTCCACGGCGACGGATCCGCAATAGCCGCCCAGGTTCAGGGTCGTCGCCTCGGGGGCGTTCAAATCGTCGATCCGCCCCGATCCAGGCCGATGTAGGCCGACCAGCGGCAGGCCGTCGGTGGCGGGGCCCTGGTCCTGGCAGGCGAATACCACGCGTCCGTCGGAGAAGGCCGCGAGATGGCGGATGCTCAGCAAGTGGCGGCGGCCAGGGGCATGGGCGACGCTGTCTTCCAGGCGTCCGCTGGCCAGGTCCACATAGGCCAGGTTGGGCGCCATGGTGCCCAGGTTCAACTTGGCGCGGCCACTGTCCGGATGGGTCAGGATGCCGCCGTTGGCGACCGCCAGGGTATGGCCGCCGGGCATCAGCACCAGTTCGTGGCATCCGACGCCGTGGCTCGGCAACTCTCCCACGCGCTTGAACCCGTCGGCGGCGTCATAGACGCCGATGCAGCCACGCGCGTTGTCGTAATCGTTTTCCGTGGCGAACAGGTGGCGGCCCGTCGGCTCGAACACCGCATGGCCCTGGAAATGCCGCCCGGCGGGGGCATGGAACAGACGGGCCGGGCCATCGCCATCGATGGCGATGGCGGCGGCGAAGGTGCCGGGCCGCCGCGCCAAGGCGACGGCAAGTTTGCCGTCGGGACGAAGGGCGAAGCCGTGACCCCGCGCGGGCAGGTCGACCTGGCGCAGGATACGGCCCCCGGCGTCGGCGACGCAGGCGACGAAGCGATAGGGCTCGGCCCGGCCGTCGCCTAGGCGGCGCACGCCCAGGTAACGTGGGCCTCTGGAGGCAGCCCAGACGCCGGGCGCCATGAGGAAGACCAAGCCGCCCGCGCCAAAGCCCAGCAGGGTTCGCCGTGTCATCTCCATGATCAGTCTCCGTCCAGTGAATTGAAGCCGAGGACGAGGTCGAGCGCCTCGGACACATTGACGACGACCAGTTCATGCAGGTCTTGGACGTCGCTTTTCAAAACCTTGATGCGCAGCGGCCCTTTTTCGGTCTTGAGCACCGCCGCGATGGACGGGCCCAGGTCGCGCGTGAACTTGATCAGATAGGTGAACTGATGGCGGATCAGGCCGTCCTCTCCCTTGCCGATATGGCTGCCCTTGGCCGTGGCGAGGCCGTCGTAGAGATCTTCAAGCGCGACCAGATTGTGCACCACGTTGCGCAGGGCGCGGCCGCTCATCCAGTTTTCCGCCCGGCGAGGCCGGGTCTTGCCGTCGGATCCCAGTGGGGCGCCCAGCTTCAATTCGGCCACGGCGCCCAGGCCCGTGGCCAGATCGTTGAACAGGTCCGTGGTCACGCGTTTGGCCGGTCGGCCCGCCGCCGGATCCTTGGTCCAGCGGTCTTCCAGGCCGGCGGCGATGTTGTGCAGGTTGACCGTGATGGCGCCGGCCACGGCACAGGGCGTCACCGGCCCGTCACCGGATGTCAGGGATGTGGGGGCGTCCTTGGCGAACAGCAGACGTTCCAGGGCGGGAAAACCCTGCACGGCGATGGAGACATGGGCGAAGCTTTCCGGTTTCAGAATGCCGCCGTCCTTGTGCGCCATCAGCCGCGCCAGATGCTTGTCGACCAGGCTCTTGCGGTCGGGCCAGAACTTGACGCGGATATGGGTGTCCGCCGCCGCCGCCGCCGGGCCCTGGCGCAGGTGTTCGACTTCCTGCCAGGCGTCCAGCGCGCCGTGGAAGGCATCGCGGGTGGCATTGATCGCGGCGGGCGTGACGTAGGGACACAGCTTCCGGGCCGCGTCGGCAAGTGCTGCGGTCTTTTCCGTGAATGCGTGATAGCGGGGCAGCAGATGGTCCTTGACGATGGCGGCGTTGATCGCGCCGTAGTCGATGGCCGTGGCGGCGGCCCGCACGGGCGACGCCAGGACGCTTGCCACCAGAAGGGCGGTCAGGACCGCCGCCGGGCGCAGCAGGGTACGATGAGGGGTCATAACGAATTCAGGAAGGCGAGCAGGGCCTCCCGCTCCTTTGTGGGTAATTTTTGAACGGCATTCCGGGCAGCCTCGGCTTCGCCGCCGTGCCACAGGATGGCCTCAAGAAGATTGCGGGCGCGGCCGTCATGCAGGAAGAAGGTATGGCCGCTGACGGTTTCAGTCAAACCGATGCCCCAAAGCGGCGCCGTCCGCCATTCGCGGCCGTCGGCCAGACCTTCCGGGCGGTCGTCGGCCAAACCCGCGCCCATGTCGTGCAGCAGCAGGTCCGTATAGGGCCAGATCAGCTGATGGGAATGTTCGGGCCGCGCGGGGTCCGTGCGGGTCACGAACTTGGGCCGGTGGCAGGCCGCGCAACCGCTGTCGTAGAACACTTTCTTGCCGGCCAGAACCTGGGGCTTATCGACATCGCGCCGCTTGGGCACGGCCAGGTTGCGGGCATAGAAGGTGACCAGGGCCAGAATCTTTTCCGAGGCTTCCATGCCGTCGGCGGTGGGATTGTCGGCGTCGGGCGTGGTCCCCCCGTCGGGGGCGGTGCGGCAGGCGGCCTGCGCCTGGGTGCAGTCGCCCCAATGGGCGCGGACGACCGGGTTGGAAATCCCGATATCGCCGGCGAAGGCATGGCCCGACTGCTGGCGCACGGTCGGATCGCCCGCCTTCCAGCCGAACCGGCCGAGGGCGGGTTTGTCCGCGTCCTTGTCCCACACCCGCTGCACGCGCCCGGAAACGCCGTCGCCGTCGGCGTCATGCGGGTCGGCGCCCTGGACGATGTCGGCCTCGTCGATCATTTCCAGAAGGCCCAGGCCGATCATCGGCGTGGCGACGCGGGGGGAAATCATGGTCTGGGGGTGCAGGGGGCCATAGGCCAGATCGGTGACCGTGTAGGCCGGGCGGCGCAGGTTGACGACCGTGCCGTCGCCCAAGGTGACGGGCTGCTCGGTATAGGTGATGTGCATGCGGCCTTCCGGGTCGATGCCCTGAACCGCGAAGTCCTGCAACTGCGTGCCGTAGGTCGGCTCGGCGATGACGGTGGCGCGGGCGTCGGCCAGGGATTTTCGTTCGGCCTCGGTCTGCGGCGGGATCGACAGGCGCAGGAACATGGACACGGCGCTGTCGTCGGGCCAGTTGGCCTTGGGCGGGTGGCCGCGCCCGTCCTTCAGATGACAGCGTTGGCAGGATCGGGCGTTGAACAGAGGGCCCAGGCCGTCGGCGGATTGTGTCGACGCCGGGGCGGAAACCCAAAGTCGGCGGAAAAATCCGTTGCCGACCTTGAAATCCAGTTCCTGGGAAAAAGGCAGATTGGCCGACGAATGGGAAAAGGCGTCGGCGTTGACGGCCTTTTGCGAGGTCGCGGCACCGCCCGACATGGCTTCAAAGGCCTCGGCCCTGGTGAAGTCCGTGGCCGGTTTCACGACCGCCCGTTCTCTCTCGCCGGACGCAGCGGGGGCGCCGGCGGTCAAGACCACCATGGCGGCAACGCTGGCCCAGCGGGCGGCCGGAAACATCTTGGGCAGGTATCCTCGGTCAGGTTAGGGGTGGCCGTCTGCGGCCGGGTCGGGCGGGCGGCGGTTTCCGGTGGTGCGCGGAAACCGCCGCCCGTTCTCCCCCCTGCTATTTGAACACGGCGGACGGATTGTCAAGGCTGTCGGAGCCTTCGAAGGACACGCCGCTGAGGCCCAGCGGCGCCATCGCGCTCTCGATTGCCTTGGCCTGCGCGACCAGACCGTCGACCACTTCCTGGATGATCTTGTTCCCGGCGGCGTTGCCTTCGCCGATCATCTGGTCATAGGCCATGACGCGGCGGTCGGCCGTGTCCTTCATGACCTGCATGCGGGCCAGGGTGGCGCTTAAGGCCGCGTCGATCTTGCCCGCCAGCTTGGCGTCCTTGGCCTTGATCAGGTCGGCCAGGCTCGGCCCCTGAACGACGGAGCCGTCGATGCGGGCATAGCGCCCGGCGTAGATGGACATCATGCCGACCTGGTCGAAGTAGTGGGAATTATGGGTGTTGTCGGCGAAGCAATCGTGTTCTTCCTCGGGATCGTGGAGCATGAGGCCGAGCTTGATGCGCTCGCCGGCCAACTCACCGTAGGACAGGCTGCCCAGGCCCTTGATGATGGCGCCGACGCCCTTGGCCTTGTCGGCGGTCACGGCGGCGCGCGCCGCCCCGCCCGGGGCCCATTGACCGACGATGTCCTTGAGGTCCGAGATCAGAAGCTCGGTCGCCGCCGTCAGGTACTGGGCCCGGCGGTCGCAATTGCCGTGGGTGCATTTCTTGGTGTCGAAGTCCGTATGCGGCCGGTTGCCGGCACCCGGGCCCGTGCCGTTGAGGTCCTGGCCCCACAGCAGGAATTCAATGGCGTGATAGCCCGACGCGACGTTGGCCTCGACGCCGTCGACCTCGTGCAGCTTGCCCGAGATCAGGTCCGGCGTGATCTTGGACGTGTCGATGGTCTTGCCGCCCAGGCGCAGGGACGGATTGGCGATCACGTTGGCGGTGTAATAGGGATTGTCCTTGGATTCCTTGCCATAGGATGCGTCGACATAGTCGATCATCCCCTCGTCAAGCGGCCAAGCGTTGACCTTGCCTTCCCAGTCATCGACGGCGGCGTTGCCGAAGCGGAAGCCTTCGGTCTGTTGATAGGGCTGACGCGCGGCGATCCAGGCGGCGCGGGCGCGCAGCAGCGACGCGCGCGAGGGCGAGGCGACCAACTGGGCGATGGCGGACTGGAGGGTTTCGGCGGTAATCAACGCGTCTTCGTACATGGCATGGGCGATGTCGGCATAGGTATCGAGCACCTTTGCCGGATCGGCCGCGCGGGCGGGCGCCGCGCCGAACGCCGTGGCCGCCAGCATGCAGCCGACGGCGAATGCGGTTGTGAAGCGTTTCATGGGTCTCTCCTTTGGTATTTTGCGTTTCTGGTCCGCCTTGGCGGCTTGGTTCCGCAGGGGGTGTTGTGAATAAGACGAATGAGGTGGCGAAAACCGGTCAATGAATCGTGGCGGTGCCGGGGCTGCGGGCTCGTCGTCGCGGGCGGATCAGCAATCCGGCACCGGAAAATACCGAGGCCAGATGCCCCGCCAGTTCCATCCCGGTGCGCCGCGCGGCGGGGGG